>Ga0105045_10006935_pt1 | contig 10039 bp, 7 predicted proteins | sample MAT02_FD_78089 | JGI IMG/M metagenome (GOLD analysis project Ga0105045, IMG submission 78089) | Freshwater microbial communities from Lake Fryxell liftoff mats and glacier meltwater in Antarctica - MAT-02 (megahit assembly) | ecosystem: Environmental > Aquatic > Freshwater > Ice > Liftoff...
AACAACGCCTATGACAGCACGATCCGCGCCTCGATCCGCGGCTGGATCGCGCGCACCCATGGCGAGACGCCGGAGAATCGTGCGCGGGTCGCGACCTCGCTGTTCATCATCCTCACGCGCATGGACATGCACTTCAACCGCACGCCGGGGCGCGACGACAACGCGCCCTCGGATGACCTGTGGAATGCGCGCATCACGGCCTCGATCGTGCAGCCGCTGTCCGAAGCGCAGGGCTGGCTCGGCGCCTGGCACCCCGACAAGCCCTTCGACAACACGCTGTTGGCGCGCAATCCGGAGAAGTCGCAATCGCTTTCCGTCCTCGCGGCCGATGGCAGCGAGGGCAGCTATGCGGCCGGCGTGCCGGACAAGCTCGCGCGCTGGGGCGCGGAATTCGCGGCACACCCCGATGTGCGCCGCCATGTCGCGGACCCGGTGCGGGCCTGGAACGAGGTGTTCCGGCTCAACGATGCGGGCATGAGCTACCTTGTCGAGTGCCTCGGCCCGGTCTGCGTGCCGGAGAACAAGCGCCGCCAGGTGGCGAACCAGATCGACGCGCTGCGCGCCGCACTCCGCCGGCAAATGCAGAACTGGCATGTGAGCGACGACCTCGACGCGCAGGAGCAGCAGCGCCTGGCGAAGCTCGACCCGGCGATCGAGGCGCTGGCCCAGGCCGTGGTGGATGGGCGCTTCGGCACGCTGCTCGCGCTGTTGCAGCTGGAGACGAGCGAGGCCTCGGAAGTCATCCTGAGCCCACCGCCGCTCACGCGCGCGGCCCCCGCCGCCACCGAGGGAGGTCCGCCGCGCAGCAAACTCGAAGAACTGCGCCGCGCCACGCTCCGCCCGGCGCAGGCCGCCGCCCCTCAGCCGGGCGAGCGGATGCAGGACCTCGCCGGCGCGCTGGTCGGCGCCTGGATCGCGCAGCTGCGCCGCTTCGCGCAGGACCCCGTCGCGCGCGGCGCCTTCGGGCTGGAGGCCGCGGCGGCGGATGCGCTGGTCGCGGAACTCGCCGCCACGGCCGATCGCGTCGGCCTCGCACCCCGCATCGCGCGGCGGCTGGGGCAGGTGCAGGGCACGCTGAGCTTTGTGCAGGCCGCCGCCGGCCGCGCCGCGGCAGGGGCGCAGGAGGTGAACGACCTCGTGGCCTTCCTCGGGCTGATGGAGGAGGGCCGGCTGGTCGCCAGCCGCCCCGCGCCGGCGGAGGGCGAGGCGGAGGTCTTCACGCCGCCCGCACCGCCGGGCCCAGAGCTGGAAGTGCCTGATGCGGCGGAGTCGGGTGGCCAGCGCTTCGGCCTCGATTGGATCGTGGCGTTGCAGGATGCGGTGGGGCGCAACGTGCGCACGCGCGGCGGGGCAGGGCTGGTGGACAAGCAGGACAACGCCGCGGTCGGCGCCGTGCTGCGGTTGCTCGCCTGATGCGCATGCGGATCGAGCCCCTGCCGGGGCGTGACGACGAGGTCACCTGCGCGCTCGTGTTCGCGCCCGTCAGCCAAGCCCCGCGCGCGCCGCTGCTGCTGATCCAGCGGCCGGATGCGCAGGATGGCGTGCTCGGCCGGCGTGGCTGGGCGGTGGCGTCGAACGGGCTGCGGCCAAGGCAGATCGAGCTGCGCGGCGAGGAATGCTGGGCGATGTTCGGCTCGGAGCTGTCGTGGCATGTGCAGCGTGGCACGCCGATCTCGGTGCGGGAGCGCGATGGCGATCTCGCTGGCCGCGCCATCTGGCCGGCCATCGCGCGCGGCCGCCAGCCGGCGATGCCCAACGAGGAGGAGGACCAGACGATGGTCAGCCGCCCCACGCCGGCGCCCGTTCCACCGCCTGTCGCAGCGCCACCGCCCATGGTCGCGCCGCCGCCGGTATCCAAGCCTGTGGTCGAGCCGCCGCCCCCGCTGATCCGCCCGCCCGAACAACCTCTACCGTCCCATGCGGTGCGCTGGCCCTGGCTGCTGGCGCTGCTGCTGCTCGTGGCGGCGGGTGCGGGCGGCGCCTGGTGGTGGACGAATCGGCCGGTGGCGGTGCCGGTCGCCCAGGTGGCGCCGCCAGTCGTGGCGCCGCCCGTCGTCACCCCGCCTGCCATGGTGGAGGCCGATCCCTGCCTCGACGTCGCCACCGTGCTCACCGCCTGCCCGCGCGAGCGCCTGGCCACCCTGCCGCCAGAGGTGCAGACGCGCCTCGCCGAAGGTTTGCTGCGGCTGGAAGGGCGCCCGGCGCTCGGCCTCGGCCTGTCGCTGCTCATCACGGCCGCCAACCGGCATGGCCCGGCGCAGATGGCGCTGGCGCGGCTTTATGATCCGGGCAGCTTCGCGCCGGGCGGCGCGGTCTCGGCCGCCAATCCGGCCCGCGCGCTCGATCTGTATCGCGACGCGGCCGCCGCCAACCTCCCCGGCGCCGCCGAGGCCCGCGCTGCGCTGATCGCGAACCTGCGTCAGGATGCGGCAGGCGAGGGCGCGGCGGCGGATCGTGCACGGACCGTTCTGCGGCAGGCCGGAATCGAGTAGCCTCATCCTGGCTTGAGGAGTGTGACGATGCGCCGCCGAGACCTGATCGCCGCCGGCCTCGCCGTGCCGGCCCTGGCCACCGCCCAGCCGGCCGGGCGCGAGGCGCTGCTGATGGAGGGCAAGCGCACGCTGCGCCAGCGCGTGCTGACCCGCCCCGCCGCCGCGCCGCGCCCCGAACCCGGCCGGCCCGCCCAGGGCCAGCCACTGCCGCCGCTCAGCCCGCTTTTTGTCTATGCCCGCCGCAACGGCCCCGATGGCCGGCCCTGGATCGAGGTCGGGCGCGGGTCGCAAGGGGCGACGCTGGGCTGGATTCCGGCCGCCGAGGCGCTCGACTGGCCGCACACCATGACGGCGGTGTTCCAGAACCCCGCGGGCCGCGGCCGCACTCTTTTCTTTGAACAGCGCGACCCGCTGATCGCCATGATGGGCGGGCGCGAGCCCCTGGCGGAGGCGCAGCGCCTGACCACCCTCACCGAACGCCCGCCCGTGCCGGCCGACTTCCCGGTGGTGGCGGTGGAACCCGCCACGCATATCGACATCCGCCGGCAATTCTACCTGCTGCCGATCCTCAACGCCGAGCACATCGTCTTCCAGGATGGGCGGGAGTTCCGCGCGCTCGAGGTCGCCTCCATCCCGGTCAGCCGGCCGCCGCCGCCGCCACAGCGCGAATTCACGCTGGACGTCGCCTTCGTGGTGGACACCACGCTGTCGATGCAGCCCTTTATCGAGCGCGTGCGCGCCGCGCTGAACGAGGTGGTCGCGGCTGGCGCCGCAGCACAGCGCCGCACGCGCTATGCGCTGGTCGGCTTTCGCAACAGCCTCGAGGCGCAGCCGCGGCTCGACTACCTGGTGCGCCCCTTCGCCCGCTTTGCCGACAACCTCGACCCGGCCGGCTTTGCCCGCCGCGCGGCGGAGATGGAGGCGACGGATGTGGACAGCCTCTCCTTCAACGAAGACAGCTTCGCGGCGGTGCGCAGCACGATCCAGGATCTCGATTGGGGGGAGGGCGCGGCACGGCTGATCGTGCTGGTGACCGATGCCGGCGGGCGCCTCTCCACCGACCGCTTTTCCGCGACACGCCTCGGCCCGGCGGAGCTTGGCGCCGTGGCGCGGGAGGCGGGGGTGGCGATCATGGTGATGCATCTGCGCACGCCGCAGGGCCGGACCAATCACCGGATGGCGCAGCAGCAATACACGACGCTCTCGGCCGCGCCCTTCCCGGCCCTGGGGCCGCAGTATTTCCCCGTTGAGGATGGCGATCCGGAGGCGCTGAACCAGGCTGTACGGGGCCTGATTCGTGGCTTCGCCCGGATCGCCGAGGCGCAAGGCGCACAGCCCCCGCCCGCCGCAGCAGACCGTGCCAACCCCGAGGATCGTGCGGCGCTGATCGGCCACGCCATGCGTCTCGCCTGGCTCGGCCGACAGGGGGCGGCGGCGGCGCCGGATGTGCTGCGCGCCTGGGCGGCCGACCGCTATCGCCAGGGCGAGCCGCCGGAGAACCTCGAAGTGCGCGTACTGCTGACGCGCAACCAGTTGAACACGCTGGGTGAATCGCTCGGCGCCATCCTGCGCGCCGGGCGAGAGAACATGCTTGATACCAACGCAATGTATGACCGCCTGCAGCAGACCGCCGCGGCGCTGTCGCGCGATCCGGAGCGGCTGCGGCAGCGCGGGCTGGAACAGCTCGGCGATCTGCTCGGCGAGTTCATCGATGGGCTGCCCTATCGCACCCGGATCGCCACCCTCTCACGCGACGATTGGCGGGACATGGAGCCGGGCGAGCGGGATGAGATCCTGAACGAGATCGAATCCCGCATCCGCGCCTATGCCGATTTCAACAACTCGCCGCAGCTCTGGTGGCCGGCGAACCCGCGCGACGCGCGCGAGGCGGGCGAGCAGATGTTCCTGGTGCCGCTGGATTTGCTGCCTTGAGCGGACCGCCGCTGCTGGACCTTCGCGACGTCGCGGTCCAGCGCGGCACAGGGGCCGAGGGGTTTCGCCTCGATGTGCCCGAACTCGTGCTGGAACGCGGCGGGCGTCTCGCTTTGCTCGGGGCCTCGGGCAGCGGCAAAAGCACGCTTCTGGAATTGCTCGCCCTGGCCGCGCCGCCGCAATCGGCTGTGCTGTTCCACTTCGCGCCGGGCGAGACGTCGCTCGACGTTGCGGCGGCCTGGGCGCAGGGCGGATGGGCGCTGGATGCCTGGCGCGCCACACAGGTGGGGTATGTTGTGCAGACCGGGGCGCTGCTGCCCTTCCTCAGCATCGGCGACAACATCGCGCTCCAGGCCGAACTCGGCGGCATGTCGCGCAGGGGGCGAGTGAAGGAGCTGGCACAACGGCTTGGAATCGCTGAGCAACTCGGCAAGCTGCCGGCAGCGCTCTCGGTCGGTCAGCGGCAGCGCGCGGCGATCGCGCGCGCCCTGGTGCACCGGCCGGCGCTGCTACTGGCGGATGAGCCAACGGCCTCGGTCGATCCGGCCATGGCGGCCGAGGTGCTGGCCCTGCTGATGGCCGAGACGGCGGCGGCGGGCTCAGCCCTGGTGCTCGCCAGCCACGACCACGCCTCCGTGGCACGGCTCGGCCTGCCAGTGCTGCGCTTCGAGGCCTCGCCAGGCCGGGCGCGCGCGGTGCGCGTTTAGCGATGCGCCTGGTTCTCCGCCTGGCCGTCGCCGATGCGCTGCATGACCGGGTGATGTTCGCCTGCGCCGTGCTCACGGTGGCCGCGGTGCTGCTGCCGCTGCTGCTGCTGCTCGGCCTCAAGACGGGGGTGGTGGAGCGCCTGGTTGCCGATCTCCGCGCCGACCCGGGCGCCACCGAATTGCGGCTTCGCGGCAATGTGGCGCTGCCGCCGGCCTGGTTCGAGGCGATGCGCGCACGGCCGGATGTGGGCTTCGTCGTGCCGCGCGTGCGCACCTTCGGCGCCGCCATCCAATACGCCCGCGCCGATGATCCGATCCGGGCGAGGAGTGCCGATTTCATGGCCTCCGGCCCGCGGGACCCGCTGCTCGGCGCGCTTTCGGCGGCGATCATCTCTGGCCAGGTGGTGGTGAGCCAGCGCGTGGCGGAGGATGCCTCGCTGCGGCCGGGCGATGAGTTGGTGCTGTGGCGCCCGCTGCCGCGCGGGGCGGCGCCGACGCCCAGGGTGGAGCGACGCGTCGTGGTCGCCGCCATTGCCCCGCCAGGCGCCAGCGGCCAGCGCCACATCTTCGGCACGGCGGAATTGGCCGGGCTGCTCGAGGATGTGGCGGAGCGGGAGGGCGCGCCGGATGCCGCCGGTCAGCGCAGCTTCGCGGGATTTCGGCTCTATGCGCGCGACATTGCCGACGTCGCGGGCCTGCAACGCCATGTCGAGGCGCAGGGCTTCGAGGTGGAGACCAACGCCGGGCGCATTGCCTGGGTCTTCACCATGGATCGCAACCTGACGATCCTGTTCCTGATGCTGGTTGCCTGCGCGGGCGTGGGCGTGGCGGGGGCGCTGGCAGCGACGCTATGGGGCAATGTGGCGCGCAAGCGCCGTTCGCTGTCGCTGCTGCGGCTGATGGGGCTGTCGGCGCGCCGGCTCGCCTGGTTCCCGCTGATCCAGGCGGCGCTGGTGGCGCTGGTGGGGGCGGCACTGGCCGCGCTCGCCACGATCGGGGCGGCGGCGGCGATCAATGCCGGGTTTGGCGGCGCCTATGGCATTCCGGCGCTGGCGCGAATCCTGCCCTGGCATCTCGGCGCGGCAGCTTCCGGGGCGCTGGGGTTGAGCCTGCTGGCGGGGGCGATCGCGGTGCGCCCGGTGCTGCGTATCGCGCCGGCGGAAGGGTTGCGGGGGGAATGATGTGGAAGCTCGGCATTACGCTGTTCGGTCTGCTGGCGGCCCCCGCCCTGGCGCAGGAGGCGCCGCCGTGGAATCCACGCCCGGCCGAGGGCGACCTCGTCCTGCCGCTGCCCTGCGAGCAATCCATCGTCTTCCGCCGTATCGCGACCCCCATCGCCGACAATGCGCTGGCCGACCGTCGCGCCATCCTTGGCGATGAGGAGGCGGATTCTCCGTTTTTTGAATTCGTGCGGGAGACGCATGTCGCTGGCGGCTTCGGCCAGGGTGCGCAGGCGCATTTCTGGCTTGCCAAATATGAGGTCACGATGGGCCAATACGCCGCCCTGACCACGGGATGCGCCACCGTGCAGGCGCTGACCCCGGCGCAGCGCCGCCTGCCACAGACCGGCATTTCCTGGTTCGACGCCACGCGGCTCGGCGAGGTCGCGACGCGGCACATCCTCGGCAATGCCGCCGCCGCCGCCGCCATGCCCGCCGAGCGCAACATCCGCGGCTTCCTGCGCCTGCCCACCGAGGCCGAGTGGGAATTCGCCGCGCGCGGTGGCGCTGCCGTGTCGGATGCCGAATTCCGCGGTCGGCTGCCGCCGATGGCCGGGCCCATCACTGCGCAGGCGCAGCTCCGCCGCAGCGGGGCGCGGGTGGTGCCGGTCGGCGTGGGGTTGCTCGAGGCAGACCGGCTTGGCCTGCACGACATGCTCGGCAATGCCGAGGAGATGGTGATGGACCCCTTCCGCCTGACCCGCGGCGGCCGGGCCGGCGGGCGGACGGGCGGGATCATCGCGCGCGGGGGCGAGATCAATACCTCGACAGACCGGATTCGCACGAGCCAGCGGGTGGAGCGCGCGCCCTTCCGCCAGGATGGCACGCCCACCAGCCTGCCCACCCTGGGCTTTCGGGTCGCCATCGGCCTGCAGGTGGCGATGGACGACACCGCGATCACCCAGCTCCGCCGTGGGTGGGAGCAGGAAGCCGGGCAGGGGGCCGCCACCCTGGCCGCCGATCCGCGCGTGCTGGTGCAGCAGTTGGAGGCTGCCGCCGTCGATCCAGCCGAGCGCCGTGCCCTGGCCGCGCTTCGCGTCGCCGTGGAGGCCGAGCGCGCCGCGCGGGCCGAGGCCGACGAACGCGCCGTGCGCAGCGCGGTGGGGGCCGGCGCCTCGTTGATCCAGGTGCTGCGCGGGCATCACCGGGTGGTGCTGGGGCAGCAGCAGGTGGCGGCACGCCTCGGCGCCAATGCGCCCGAGCGTCGGCAGGTCGAGGCGAATATCGCCACCTACACGCTGCTGCGCGACAGCATCTTCGGCGCCTTGGCTGGGCTGGTGCAGCAGCAGATCGACCAGCCGCAACCCTTGATCGACCAACAGCTGGCCGTCTGGCGGCAGGAGACGGAGGGGCGTCAGGGGTTCGACGCGTTGCGGCGCTTTGCGGGCCTGTTCGTGGCGGAGGTCGCGGCGGCCCGCGGCGGCCGCGCCGTCAGTCGGGTGGAGGCCGAACGCCGCCTCTACGGCGACCTTCAGCAATGATCACTACCCAACCGCCTTGATGAGTTCGCGCACCCGCGCCGCCGCCGGGGCGCCCTTGAGGGCGTTGCGCCAGGCGGCTTCCGCCACGCGCTGATGTGCCGCCACCGCCTCATCCGCTGCGGTGATGGACCCCACGCCAAGGCCGCCATTCGGCGGCGTGTCCGTCGGGAAGGGGGAGGAGATGACATGCGCGCGGTCGCGCCCGCGCAGCAACATGAAGCCGCCATTCGGCTCGACGCCGGCGGCGAGGCCGATCTGAACGCCGATCGGCGCACTCTCGATCATGTTGGCGAGTGCCTCGGCCTCGCTACGGGCGGCGGCGATGCAACGCTGGCGGGTGCGCTCGGGCACCGTCAGCCCGGCGGCGACGCCCTCAACCAAGAAGCGACGCAATGCGGCCTCGCCAAGAATGGCGATGATGGTGGGCTTGCGCGCCTGGTAAAGCCGCTTACGCGCAGCCAGCAGGCCAAGCCCCTGGTCGGCACTGGCGCGGGCCTGGAGGCGATCCGTCGTGCCGTCCGCTGCCTCGGTCCAGGCCTCACCGACCGCGCCGTCGAAAGCGTCGGTCGTGACCTGGTAGCAAAGCGCGCCGCCGACCAGTAGCAGCTGGTCTGCCTGCTCCTCGACCTGGCGCAGGCGCTCCATGAACGCGATCGGGCGCGCGAAATATTCGACGCCGATCCCCAGCAGCGACAGGGGCGAAATCTTCAGCAGTTCGGCGAGGCGCCGAATGGTGTCGAGCTTGATGACCTCGCCTTTCTCATAGCGGTAGAGCGCGGCGCGCGAGACGCCGAGGCGTGCGGCAATCTCCTCCGCCCGGAGGCCCGATTCCAGGCGATAGGCACGCAACTGCTGACCGATATCGGCGAAACGCATGCAATCCTCCATTGGTCGCTGAAATTGGTTACAACCAAGCTCTCAGAGACTCAATCTCACGTCATGGCCGGTCGTGTCAATTTTCGTGACAAGCCCACGCTCTGCAACGCGTCATTTTGCCATCACAGTTGCGCGTGGATCGCGCGGACAGGCCATTGAGGCGCGGCGCCGGGTGACGCTGTCTGCCGATTACTTGAGCGATTTCAAGGTATTGAAAAACCGGCCTCCGCCGGCTGCGCCGCCCTGCTGCCGGCGGGCTGGCAAGGCGGCCGTCGAATAGACAGGGCGCCAAGAATCGGCGCTGCGATTTGCAACCTCTGCGCGCTTACCTGCTAGTTGGCGCACCCAGCGCGAGAACGGGTGCGGCGCCGAGATGCCTCAGGCATCAGACGTCCGGCGCCACCTTATGCGCCGCCATCGCCTCCAGAGCCTTCACCATGCCCGAATGGTCCCAGGCCTTGCCGCCCAGTGCGGCGCAGGAGGCGAAAAGCTGCGCCGTGGAGGCGGTGTTCGGCAGTGCCACGCCGAGTTCACGCCCGGCAGCGAGAGCCAGCGCCAGATCTTTCTGGTGCAGCTCGATCCGAAAGCCCGGCGCGAAGGTGCGGTTGATCATCCGCTCGCCATGCAGTTCCAGGATGCGCGAGGTGGCGAGGCCACCCATCAGCGCCTGGCGCACCTTCGCCGGGTCCGCACCGGCCTTGGAGGCAAAAACCAGCGCCTCGGCGACGGCCTCGATGGTCAGTGCCACGATGATCTGGTTGGCGACCTTGGTGGTCTGGCCGGCGCCATTCGCGCCGACCAGCGTGATGTTCTTGCCCATCGCCTGGAACAGCGGCAGCGCGCGGTCGAAGGCTGCCTGTTCGCCGCCCACCATGATGGTCAGCGCCGCATTCTTCGCACCCACCTCGCCGCCCGAGACCGGGGCGTCGAGGTAGTCGCAGCCAAGGGCGTTGATCTTGGCCGCGAATTCCTTGGTCGCGGTCGGGCTGATCGAGGACATGTCGATCACCAGCTTGCCAGCCGAAAGCCCGCCGGCGACGCCGCCCTCGCCGAATAGCACGGCCTCCACGTCGGCGGTGTCGGGGACCATGATGATGATCACCTCGGCCTCGGCCGCGACGTCGCGCGCGGTGGGCAGCACGGTGAAGGCGGCGCGGTCCTCGGCGGTCAGCGATTTGCGCTCGACAACGCTGACCTCATGGCCGGCGGCCTTGAGGTGTCCCGCCATCGGACGGCCCATGATGCCAAGGCCGAGAAAGCCGATATTTGCCATGTGGTTATTCCTGTTTCCTGAAGTTCGATATCAAGCCTTATAGGGGGCGAACCAGCCG
>Ga0105045_10006936_pt1 | contig 10037 bp, 10 predicted proteins | sample MAT02_FD_78089 | JGI IMG/M metagenome (GOLD analysis project Ga0105045, IMG submission 78089) | Freshwater microbial communities from Lake Fryxell liftoff mats and glacier meltwater in Antarctica - MAT-02 (megahit assembly) | ecosystem: Environmental > Aquatic > Freshwater > Ice > Liftoff...
GAAAAATTTTCGCCCATGAAGGGCAGCAGGATGCGGGTGGCGAGTTCGGCATAGGGCAGGCCGCGCATCGCGCGCCATTCGGCGGCGCTGAAGCTGGGCCAGGTCTCGGGCATGAACAGCCCGCCATCCTCGGCCAGGCCGGCCAGCAGGACGCCTTCGAAATCACGGGGCGCGGCCTGGCCGCGGGTGGATGTGTAGCGCATCGGCGCGCGTCTACGCCGCATTTGTGCCCCGCGCCAGCGCGGGTGTCACAGCATGAAGGCTTCCGCCCGCGCGCCACTGGGGCCACAGTGTCCGCCTCGCGGCTTCAGGAAACGACCATGCGCCCTGCCATCCTCGCCACCCTGGCCATGCTGCTGCTCGCGGGCTGCGAGGCGACGGCGCCCGGCGGCGGCGAAACCGCCCTGGCGGGCCCGGCCAGCGGCCCCTTCGTGCCGGTCACGGCGGTTGCGATGAACCGGCTGGCCGATCCACCCCCGCCCGACCTGCCGCCACGGCCGCCCAGCACGCCCATCCCCGGCTTCCGCGCGGTGAGCGACGCGCCGGTCACGACCATCCCGCTCGGCGCCGACACGGCCTCCTACGGCATGGCGCGCCGGGTGCTGCGGATGGGGCGGTGGCCGGCGGCCGAGGCGGTGCGGCCGGAGGAATTCCTCAACGCCTTCGCCTTCGCCTATCCGCCCGCCACCAGGGCGCAACCGCTCGCACCCTTCGTGGCCGTGCTGCCGGCGCCTTGGGATGCCAGCCGGCGGCTGTTGCATATCGGCATTCGCGCGCTCGACCCGCCGCGCGGTGAGCGGCCCGCGCTCAACCTGACTTTCCTGATCGACGCCTCGGTCTCGATGTTCGCCGCCGACCGGATGCCGATCATCGTCGAGGGCATCCGGGCGCTGATGCCCAGCCTGGGCGAACGCGACAGGCTTTCGATCATCAGCTACGCCGCCGGCACCCGCCCGTTGCTGGAACAGATGCGCGGCGACCGCCGGGTCTTCATCGAGGCGGCGCTGGATGAGCTTCGCCCCGGTGGCGGCAGCCCCGGCGCCGGCGGCATGGAAACCGCCTATGGCGTGGCCGGCCGCAACCTCGATGCCGGCGCCATCAACCAGGTGATCCTGGTCACCGACGGCGATTTTGGCCTGGGTGCGGCCAGCCCGCAGGCGCTGGAGGCGATGATCCGGGCGCGGCGGGAGCGTGGGATCAGGCTGGGCACCATCACCGTGGGGCTGGACGCGCCCGCCGACACCACGATGCGCGGCCTGGCCCATGCCGGCGGCGGTGTGCATGGCTTTGCGGCCGATGGCGCGGGCTTCCTGCGGCTGGTCAATGAGGAGATCGCCCGCAACCGCGCCATCGCCGCCCAGGCGGTGCGGCTGGAGGTGGAGTTCAATTCCTTCCGGGTGCAGGAATACCGCCTGGTCGGCTTCACCAGCCGCCCGCTGGGTCGGGCGGATTTCGAGGCCGACCAGTTCGGCGCGGGCGAGATCCCGGCTGGCCGCGCGCTGACCGCGGTGTTCGAACTGGCCGCGCCAGTGACCGCCTTCCGCCCCTTTGCCGACCCGCGGCAGGCGGAACGCGCCATCCTGTCGGCGTCCGGCGACGGCAGCGATCCGGGCAATGACTATGCCGCGCTGCGCATCCGTCACACGCCGCCCGCTGGTGGCGAGAGCCGGATGCTCCGCCGCGCGGTGACGGAGCGCGACTGGCGGCCGACGCTGGCCGCCGCCTCCGCCGAAAGCCGCTTCGCCGCCAGTGTCGCCGGCTTCGCGCTGATGCTGCGACGGGCGGAGGGCATCAACTGGCCCTATGCCGCCATCGCCGACACCGCCGCCCAGGCGATCGGCGACAATCCGGACGGGCAGCGGCCGGATTTCGTGGCGCTGGTGCGCGCCGCTGCGGCCCTCAGGCCGTGAGGTAGCGCCGCGTCAGATGCGCGGTGAAGTCGCTGGGGTCGAGCGGCTTGCCGGTGGCCGCGCGCAACAGGTCCTGAAAGCCCAGCAGGCTGCCCTGGCCATGCACGTGGCGGCGCAGCCAGCCCAGCAGTGGCATCGCATCGCCCTGCCCCAGCGCGTCATCCAGCCCGGGCGTCGCGGCGCGCGCGGCGTTCATCAATTGCGCGGCGGCCATGGCGCCCAGGGTGTAGCTGGGGAAGTAGCCGAAGGCGCCGTCATGCCAGTGGATATCCTGCAGGCAGCCGCGCGCGTCATCGGGCGGCGTGATGCCCAGCAGGCGGTACAGGCCCTCGGCCCAGGCGCCGGGCAGGTCGGCCACATCGAGGTCGCCTGCGATCAGCGCGCGTTCGAGACGGAAGCGCAGGATGACATGGGCGGGATAGGTGACCTCATCGGCATCGACGCGAATGCAGCCGCGATCCACCCGGCGCCAGAGCTTTGACAGGTTGTCCGCGGCATAGGGTGCTGCGTCACCGCCATAGGTGGCGCGCAGTTCGCGCCCCAGGAAGCCCAGGAACGCGTCGCCCCGGCAGGCCTGCATCTCGATGATGAGCGACTGGCTCTCATGCGCGGCCATGCCCGCGGCCTCGCCCACCGGCTGGCGGCGATGGGCCTGGGGCAGGCCGCGTTCATAGAGCGCGTGGCCGGTCTCGTGCAGCACGCCCAGCAGTGCCTGGGCCACATCGTCCGGTTGGTAGCGGGTGGTGATGCGGATGTCGCTGGGGATGCCGCCACAGAACGGGTGGGTGCTCTCATCCAGCCGGGCATGGCTGTATTCCAGGCCCATGCGCGCGCTCATCGCCTGGGCCATGGCCTTCTGTTTTTCGAGCGGGAAGGGGCCGGGCAGCGGGATGGCGGGGCCACGGGCGGCCTGCAGTTCCAGCGCGCGCGGCAGGGCTTCGGCCAGGAACTCCTCATAGGCGTGGAAGATGGGCTCGACCTCGGCGGCGGTGACGCCGCGCTGGAAGCCGTCCATCAGGCTGTCATAGGGGCTGAGGTCCAGCACCGCCGAAAGCGCCTGCGCGGTTTCGCGCTGCAGGCGCACAATCTCCGTCAGCGCAGGGCGGATTGCGGCGAAATCGCTGTCGCGCCGGGCCGTGCGCCAGATCTTCTCGCAGGTCGAATTGGCAAGGGAACTCGCCTCGACCAGGGCGGTGGGCAGGGCTGTCGCGCGGATATGGGCGTGGCGCATCAGCGCCAGGTTGGCCTGCTCCCACTCACCCTCGGCCTGGGCTGCGGCCAGGTCATCCGCCACGTCCGGCGCTGTCGCCATGTCGTGCATCAGCCCGGCCAGGGCGGCCAATTGCTCGCCACGCGCGGCACCGCCGCCTGGGGGCATCATCGCCGCCGCGTCCCACCCCAGCATGGCAGAGGCCTCGCCCAGCGTGGCAATACGCGCGGCGCGGGATTTCAGCCGCAGATAGGCTGCGTTCATGGCGTTCGTATCCGTCGGTTGGCCCAGAGGCCGAAAATTACGGTCCAGGCGATCGCCAGCCCGAACCAGGTGATGGCGTAGCCCAGGTGCGGGTTGTTGGGCTGCGGGAAGCCTGTCGCCGGGGTGGGCAGGCCGCCGCGATTGGGCGCGGGCGTACCGCCCAGGCCGCCATCCGGCCGGGCCACGCCGGGCACCACCACGGTCAGGCCGAAGGGCGCCACGGCGTGGCCCAGGGCAGTGGCCATCGCCGCCGGATCGAAATTGTGGAAGCGGCGAGTGGCCGGGCTGTCGGTGGCCGAGAGCAATCCGGGCCGTTCGGCGGGGCGCATATAGCCCTGCACGGTGACCTCGCCCTCGGGCCTGGCCACCCCCACGCGGTCCAGCGGCACCCAGCCGCGTTCGACCAGCAGCGCTGGCGCCCCCGCGCGTTCCAGCGGCGTGATAAGCGCGGCACCGAGCGTCGAGCCGCGCACCTCGCTGCCCAGCAGCAATTCGAGGTCATGTCGGAAGCGCCCACTGGCGATGATATGTGCGAAGGGTTGGGGGGTGGTGGCTGGCCCCGGCGGCCCGGCCTGGGCCGCGGTAAGCTGCTCCAGCAGCCCCGCCTTCCAACCCATCCGCTGGACCTGCCAACTGCCCATGCCCAACAACACGCCCAGCACCGGCATGGCCAGGAAGCTGGGCAGGATGATCCGCCGCCAGTGCAGCCCGGCAGTGGCGCTCATTCAGTGAGGCGCGGCGCTGCCCGCGCCCATCACATAGATGGACACGAAGAGGAACAGCCACACGACGTCCACGAAATGCCAGTACCAGGCCGCCGCCTCGAAACCGAAATGCCGCTCGGCCGTGAAATGGCCGGCCATGGCGCGGAACAGGCAGACCGCCAGGAAGATTGTGCCGATGATGACGTGGAAGCCGTGGAAGCCGGTGGCGAGGAAGAAGGTCGAGGAGTAGATCCCGCCACCTGCGAAGGCGAACGGCGCCTCCGTGTATTCCAAAACCTGCAGCGCGCTGAAGCTGATACCCAGCAGCACCGACAGCGCCAGGCCCTGGATCATCGCGCGGCGGTTATTGTGCAGCACGCCGTGATGCGCCCAGGTGACGGTGCAGCCGGAGAGCAGCAGGATCAGCGTGCCGAGCAAAGGCAGGTGGAAGGGGTCGAAGGTCTTGATGCCGGCCGGCGGCCAAACCGCCTCCGCGGCGCCCGAGACGTGTTCGGGGAAGATGGCGAAATGGAAATAGGCCCAGAAGAAGGCCACGAAGAACATCACCTCGGAGGCGATGAACAGTATCATGCCGTAGCGCAGGCCCAACCGCACGATCGGCGTGTGCACGCCGGCCTGGCGGCTCTCCCTCAGGACGTCGCGCCACCACATGAACATGGTGAAGAGCAGGCCGGCCAGGCCCACCAGGAACATCCAGCGGATGCCCTCATGCGAGTTCAGCACGATGCCGAACAGCAACGCACCGCCCGAGAGGGCAGCGAGCAGGGGCCAAGGCGAGGGATCAACGAGGTGATAGGGGTGCTTGTGCGGCGGTGCGGGCTCGGCGCCTGCCTCGGCGGTGGCGACTTGGGCGGAACTGGCCATGCTCAATCCTGATTCCCGGGCCTGTGACGACCCTTTGTTCTGCGCCGCAGCATCGCGGCAAACCGGCCCGAAATCAACCCGTCAGCGCGTCCCGGCGGGCCCCACATGCGGCCCGGCATTGGCCAGGGCGCCTGCGCGTTCGGCATCGGCCAGGCTGCGGAAAAAGGTGTAGCTGACGGTTATGGTGCGCACGCCGCGAGCCTGGGCGTCCTCCAGGATTTTCGGATCGACCCAGAAGCTCAGCGGCATGTCCATGCTCTGCCCCGGCTCCAGCGTCTGTTCCTGGAAGCAGAAGCAGGCGGTCTTGTTGAAATAGCGACCGACGATGTCGGGCGTGACGTTGTAGGTCGAGATGCCGGTGATCGCTTGCGCGCTGTTATTGCGCGCGGTGTAGAAGGCCACCCCCTCCTCGCCCAGCCGCAGCGGCATGCTGACCTGCTGCGGCGAGAAATGCCAGGGCAGGCCTGGGTTGGTGGAGGCGACGAAGCGAATGTTGATGGTGGTATTGGCCACCGCCCCAGGTGCTGCCGCGCCAAGCATGGGCGTGCCGCCAAAGCCGGTGACGCGGCAGAACAGGTCGTACAAGGGTACCGCGGCGAAGGAGACGCCGAGCATGAAGCCGACAAAGCCCAGTGCGCCGAAGAGGGTGCGACGGTTGCGCCGCGCGAGGGTGTCAGTCACGCAGCAACCTCGCGACCGAAATGAGGTAGAACAGCGCCACCAGCGCGACCAGGGCGACCAAAATGGCCCAGTTGCGCTGCCGCCGGCGCCGCAGGAATTCCGCGTCGGGGATCATGCCAGCACCAGATGATCGACCACCAGCACACCGAGCAGGATGAAAAGGTAGCTGATGGAATATTTGAAGCATTTCTTGGCCGGCAAATCATTGGTCAGGCTGACGCCGGCTGTGTCCTGTGCGTCGGTCCAGACCGCCCAGGCGTGCTTGAGGAACCAGAGCCCCAGCAACAGCGCGGACGCGCCATAGATCCAGCCGGAAAATCCCATGATCCAGGGCGCGAGCGCCACCGGCAGCAGGGCGACGGTATAGACCAGCACCTGCTTGCGGGTCTCCCGCGCGCCCTCGACCACGGGCAGCATGGGCACGCCGGCGCGAGCGTAATCGGCATGAGCGAAGAGGCTGAGCGCCCAGAAATGCGGCGGCGTCCAAAAGAAGATGATGGCGAAAAGCACCAGCGGCTCGGGCGAGAACGAGCCCGTCACCGCCACCCAGCCGATCAGTGGGGGAAAGGCGCCGGCCGCGCCGCCGATGACGATGTTCTGCGATGTCCGGCGCTTGAGCCACATCGTGTAGATGAAGACATAGAACAGGATGGAGGCAGCGAGCACGATGGCCGCCAGCCAGTTCGTGGCCAGGCCCATCAGCGCCACCGAGAAGACCGCGAGCCCGACGCCATAGGCCAGCGCGGAGTCGGCCGCGATGCGGCCCGCGGGGATCGGACGGTTCATCGTACGACGCATCACCGCATCGATGTCGCGGTCATACCACATGTTGATGGCGCCAGCAGCACCTGCGGCGATGGTAATGCACAGGATGGCGGCCACCGCCAGGATGGGGTGGATCGGCCCCGGTGCCACCAGCAACCCTGCCAGGCCGGAATAGACAACCAGCGAAAGCACCCGCGGCTTGAGCAGGGTGAACCAGTCGCGGACCTCGGACCCGGCGCTGGCGCTGGCCGGATATGCATCAAGTGGGGCCGAAGCCCCCCTGCTGGCGATGTCGCTCATTCATTCTCACCTGGGTCACGGGGTGGGTATCCACCCCGGCACATCAACGGATACGCGGAAGCTCTTCGAAGGTATGGAAGGCGGGCGGGCTGGACACCTGCCACTCCAGCGTCGTCGCACCCTCACCCCAGGGATTGGCGGCTGCCACCGCACCACGGCGGAAGGTGACGTACATCACGTAGAAGAAGAACACGAAGCTGGCCACCGAAATATAGGAGCCCAGCGAGGCGACCAGGTTCCAGCCGGCATGCGCATCGGCATAATCAGGGTAGCGGCGCGGCATGCCCTGATTGCCCAGGAAGTGCATGGGGAAGAAGGTCAGGTTCACGCCCACGAAGGTCATCCAGAAGTGGATCTTCCCCAGCATCTCCGGGTATTGCCGGCCCGACATTTTGCCGATCCAGTAATAGATGCCGCAATAAATCCCGAACACCGCACCCAGGCTCAACACGTAGTGAAAATGCGCGACCACGTAATAGGTGTTGTGCAGGATCTGGGTGATGGAGGCGTTGGCCAAAACCACGCCGGTAACACCACCCAAGGTGAACAGAAAGATGAACCCGATGGCAAACAGCATCGGTGTATCGTAGCGCATGGAACCGCCCCACATGGTGGCGATCCAGGAGAATATCTTCACGCCGGTCGGCACGGCGATGACCATCGTCGCGGCCATGAAGTAGGCGCGTGTATCGACATCCATGCCCGAGGTATACATGTGGTGCGCCCAGACCACAAAGCCGACCACGCCGATGGCGACCATCGCATAGGCCATGCCCAGGTAACCGAAAACCGGCTTCTTGGAGAAGGTGCTGACCACGTGGCTGACGATGCCGAAGGCCGGCAGGATCATGATATAGACCTCGGGGTGGCCGAAGAACCAGAACAGGTGCTGGAACAGCACCGGGTCACCACCGCCCTCGGGCTTGAAGAAGGCTGTGCCGAAATTGCGGTCGGTGATCAGCATGGTGATCGCGCCACCCAGCACCGGCACGGCCAGCAGCAGCAGGAAGGCGGTGACCAGCATCGACCAGACGAACAGCGGCATCTTGTGCAGCGTCATGCCCGGCGCGCGCATGTTCAGGATGGTGGTGATGAAATTGGCCGCACCCAGAATGGAGCTGGCACCCGCCAGGTGCAGCGCGAACAGCGCCATATCCATCGACATGCCGGGCTGATACTGGTTGTCCGACAGCGGCGGATAGATCGTCCAGCCCGCGCCCGCGCCCTGGCCCACGAACAGGGAGCCGCCGAGGAGCAGGAAAGCAGGCACCAGCAACCAGAACGAAATGTTGTTCAGGCGCGGAAATGCCATATCCGGCGCGCCGATCATGATCGGCACGAACCAGTTCCCGAAGCCGCCGATCAACGCGGGCATGATCACGAAGAACACCATGATCAAGCCATGGGCCGAAACTATGACATTCCATGACTGGCCGTCGGAGAAAATCTGCATACCCGGGGACTGCAACTCGATGCGCATCAGCAGCGACATGCCGATGCCGATGATACCCGCGAAGAGCGCGAACAAGATATAAAGCGTGCCGATGTCTTTGTGGTTCGTGCTGTACAGCCAACGCGATACGAAACTGGGCTTGTGGTCGTGGTTGTCGTCATGCGCCTGGGCGTAAGCCATGGGTCTAGCCTCTCGATCTGTCTTAACGCGCCAAGGGAGCGGAGATTGTCGCGACGGAAATGGGGGCATCGGGCGAAGCCGCAACCACGGGCGCCACGGTCGGCATGGTGCTGGCGAAGCGGGTGCGGGCATTGGCGACCCAGGCGTCGAACTCCTCGGCCGGGACGGCACGGACCTCGATGGGCATGAACCAGTGGTTGGTGCCGCAGATCTGGTTGCACTGCCCGAAATACGAGCCCGGGCGATCGGCCTGGAACCAGGTCTCGATCGAACGGCCGGGGATGGAATAGCGCTGCACACCCAGCGAGGGCACGAAGAAGGAGTGGATCACATCCACGCCCGTCGAGATCACGCGGATGCTGCGGCCGGCGGGCACCACCAGCGGCTCATCCACCGCCAGGTTGCGGAATTGGCCCGGGCGCAGATCCTCGGTCGGGATCGGCCGGCTGTCGAAGTTGAAGCCGCCATGATCGGGGTAGGCGTAGTTCCAGTACCACTGCCGGCCCTGGACGTTGATCGTCATGTCGGCGTCACGCGCGCGGTCCTGGTAGTAGATCAGCCGGAAACTCGGAATGGCGATCACGATCAGGATCAGCACCGGTATGACCGTCCAGGCGATCTCCAGGCCGGTGTGGTGGCTGGTCTTGCTCGGCACCGGGTTGCGTTTCGCGCTGTAGCGGAACATCGCCCAGGCCAGCAGCCCCGCCACGAAAACCGTGATGGCGACCATGATCCAGAAGACCATCTGATTGAAATCATGGATCGCGGTCTTGATCGGCCCGCCGGAGGCCTGAAGGCCCATCCCCCAGGGCGTTGGCACGCCCAGGTTGGTGGTCTCCGCCGCCCATGCCGGCAGCGCCGCAATGCCGACGCAAATTGCGATCAACCCGTTTCGAACAAGGCGCATACCACGGTGCATCCCGACTGTGCTTTCCAATAATGGTGGGGCAATCGCAAAGCGCCACCCGGTCAACTCAATTCGGCCGGACCATAATCGCAGTGCAGCATAGGAACAAGGGACGCGGCCCCTGGCTCAGCCTGTTTCCACCTCGGCATCGCCCTCCGCCACATGGTCCACCATGTCCGACAGCATGGAGCGGATATGCGGGTCGCCCACCACATAGAAGACCTGCCGGCCCCGCCTGTCGGCCTGCAGCAGACGGGCGGCGCGCAGCAGCCTCAGGTGGTGGGAGACCAGGCTGGCGGAGATCGTCAACCGCTCCGCCATCTCGCCCACCGCCGCCGGATCGTCGAGGCAGGCAAGAATGATCTTCAGGCGCGTCGGGTCACTCATCAGCCGAAACATCTCGGCCAATTCGACAACCTGGTCTTCTGGAATACGCGGACGTGGGGCCATGGTTGAAGCATTGGGCGGATGGCGCCGCGGGCGCAAGGGGCCACGCCCTTGTGTTGGCCAGATGGAGGCGCCAAATGTCAAACACAACCCATTGAAATCCCTAAAGCATTGAAGACGTGAATACCTGTTCAGGCATTGCCCGCCGCAGCCTGCTGGCGATGCTGCCGGCGACACCCGCCCTGGCCCAGGGGCGGCCGCCCTTCCTGCTGACCACCACGGCCATCCTGGCAGATGCAGTGCGCGCCGTGGCCGGGCCGGGACCGCGCGTCGAAAGCCTGATGGGTGAGGGCGTGGACCCGCACCTCTTTCGCCCCACCCGCGCCGATAC
>Ga0105045_10006937_pt1 | contig 10037 bp, 14 predicted proteins | sample MAT02_FD_78089 | JGI IMG/M metagenome (GOLD analysis project Ga0105045, IMG submission 78089) | Freshwater microbial communities from Lake Fryxell liftoff mats and glacier meltwater in Antarctica - MAT-02 (megahit assembly) | ecosystem: Environmental > Aquatic > Freshwater > Ice > Liftoff...
CACCACGCGGATGCCGTTGCGCACCGCCTCGGCATGGTCGTGGCCCAGGATATCCGGCAGGGCCAGGCGGTCATCGAAGAAGGCCATGTGGAAGCGGCCATCCTCCAGACTGCGGGCGATGCGCTGGTAGTATTGTGGCTTGAGGAAGTCCTGCATCGTCTCGGGGTGACGCCAGCTGCCCGGATAGTTCGAGCAGTTCTGCGCTTGCAGGAAGGCGATCAGCGCCATTTCTCCACGATGGGCCATCAGGCGGACAGGTTCTCGGTCTGGCGAAGCCATTGGCCGCCAATTGCCTCGATCACCGGTTCGCCGGAATGGTGGTTCGGGAAGCGGCTATCGGTCACCTCTATGGGCAGGCTGTCCATGGAAATTTCTCCGTGGCTGGATCTGAGCGCCGGCCTGGCGTTGAGCATGCCGGGGGAGCGCGCCGCTGTCAAAAGTCCGAATGAATTCAACTTGCTGCCGTGCAACACCCCGCCTATGACCGGTGCATGAGCCCCAATCGCACCTTCCTCTTCGCCCCCGGCGATCACCCGCGCCGTGCGGAGAAAGTCTTCACCATCGGCGCGGATTCGGCGATTCTCGACCTTGAGGACGCGGTGGCATTCTCGGCCAAGGTGGCCGCACGCGGGCTGGTGCTTGCCGCACTGGACAAGCCGCGCGCCTGCCGCGCTTTCATCCGCGTCAATGCCTTCGATACGGAGTTCTGCGTGGGCGATATCGAGGCCATTGTGGCCCCGCGCCTGGACGGCATCGTGCTGCCCAAGCTGGAAAGCGCGGCCCAGCTGGTGGCGGTGGATTGGCTGATTTCGGCGCATGAGCGTGCGCGGGGGCTGCCGCCGCGCGGCATCGAGGTGATGCCCATCATCGAAACCGCGCGCGGCATGGCGGGGTTGGCTGACCTTGCCGCCTGTGCCGCCGGGCTGGGCGGGCGGGTGAAGCGGCTATCCTTCGGCGCGGGCGATTACACGCTGGACCTCGGCATCACCTGGGACCTGGGCGAGACGGTGCTGGAGGCTGCGCGCGAGAGGATGGTGCTGCAAAGCCGCGCCGCAGGGCTGGAGGCGCCGATCGACACGGTGTGGATCGAACTGCGCGAGATGGAGGCCTTCCATGCATCCTGCGCACGCGGCATGGCGCTGGGTTTCCAGGGGCGTCTGTGCATTCATCCCGACCAGGTGGGGCCGGCCAATGCCGCCTACTCGCCGCCGGAGGCCGAGGTGACGCGGGCTCGGAAAATTGTCGCGGCGTTTGCCGAAGCTGAGGCCGCGGGGCTGGCCTCCATCCAGGTGGATGGCCGGTTTGTGGACTATCCGATTGTCGAGCGCGCGCAGCGCGTGCTGGCGACGGCGGCGCGGATTGCGAACGCCTAAACCTCGCGCTTGAGCGTGGCCCGATAGGTGAAGCGCGGTGCCGGGTGGCAGTTCTCCGATTGCGTGAAGACCCGCCCCTGTTCATCCAGATACCGCCTGCTGATCAACAGGGCCGGCGCGCCCGGTGAAACCTCCAGCAACCCGGCCTGCGCGTCGGGTACGCCGCAGGCTGAAAAATCCACCTCCACCGAGCCCAGACGTAGCCCGAACCGCCGCTCAATCAGCGCATGGACCGGGCCGGGGGAGAGCCCGATCTCCTCCACCACCGCGGCATAGGGCTTGGGGATGTGCAGCGTGGTGAAACAGATCGGTGGCTCAGTGACCCGCACCCTTCTCACGCCATCCACCCGCAGCCAGGCGGCGTCGGGGTCGAGGCCGATGAGCGCGGCCGCCGTCGCATCCAGCGCCGCGTCGCGCGCGCGCAGAACCGTCAGGCGGGTCGCCTCGGGATGCGTCGAGGCGGAATCACCGAAAACATTCAGTCCCGCGACCAGCAAAGACGCTGGAGCAGGATGAGCAAGCCTAGCGAAGGCATCATGCTCCAGACTTCGGGCGGCAATGGCTCGCCTCGTGGCCGTGTCCCCGGTCGCCAGCAAGCTGAAAACCCGGGCGGATGCGCCGGGCGCTCATCCTGGCGCGATGCGCAGCAACCTCAGCTCAGCAACCCGCTCCAGGACGGATCGGAGGCATCGGTGGGCGTGACGATCTGCCGCTCGTTGAACCCCGCCACGTCGATGCTGGAAATCCGCGCGGAATAGCCAGTGCCGCGCGAATCCCGCGCCGGGCTTTCGCGGTAGAACATCAGCACCCGTCCGTTGGGCGCGAAGGTCGGCCCCTCCATGCCCCAGCCTTCGGACAGGATGCGCTCGCCCGAGCCATCGGGCCGCATCACGCCGATGGCGAAGCCGCCGCGCCCGATCCGGGTGAAGGCGATGAGGTCGCCGCGCGGCGACCACACCGGCGTGGCATAACGCCCCTGCCCGAACGAAATCCGCCGTCCGCCGCCACCGCCCGCATCCATGACATACAGCTGCTGGTCTCCGCCGCGGTCCGAATTGAAGACGATCTGCGCGCCATCGGGCGAGAAGCTGGGTGACACGTCCAGGCCCCCGCCCGAGGTCAGCTGCCGCTCGCGGCGCGAGCCGAGATCGACGACGAAGATATTGGCATCGCCCCCGCGCACCGCCGAGAGCACCACCGACCGCCCATCGGGCGAGAAGCGCGGGCTGAGCGTCATGCCGCCGAAATTGCCCAGCACCTCCTGACGTCCCGACTGCACGTTGAACAGGAAGACCCGTGGCTGGTTGTTGGCGTAGCTCATGAAGGCGATCTGCTGCGCGTTGGGGTGGAAGCGCGGCGTCAGCGCCTGCACGCTGCCATCGGTGAGATAACGAAAACTCTCGCCATCCTGGTCCATGATCGCCAGGCGGCGGGAGCGCCGGTCGCGCGGGCCGTTCTCGGCGATAAAGGCGATGCGGGTATTGAAGTAACCCTGCTCTCCCAATACGCGTTGGTAGATGTCGTCGGAGATGATGTGAGCGATCTGCCGCCAGTTGGAGATGGCGGCGTTGTAGGCAGTCCCCAACGCCTGCTGCTCGGGCAGCACGTCCCACAGCCGGAACTCCACCCGCAACTGATCGCCGGTGGTGGAGACGCGGCCGGTGGTCAGGAAGGTGGTGCCGATCACCCGCCAATCCTGGAAGCGCGGTGTCGCTGCCGCCGCGTCGGGCGTCTGGATGAAGGCGCCGCGGTCCACCGCGCGGAACAGGCCGGAATTGCGCAGGTTGTTGAGGATGACCCGCGCCATGTCGCGCCCCAGGCGCTGCCCGTCGGGCGTGGTGCCGGCCATGTCGGGCACGGCGATGGGGACCGGCTCGGTGCGGGCGCGGGTGATGTCCACCACGCTGCCCCCCGGGCTGCCCCCTGGACTGCCCCCTGGATTGCCCCCTCCACTGCCCCCTCCACTGCCCTGGGCAAACGCCTGGGAAGTGGCAAGTGGCGCCAGAAGCGCGGTCCGGCGGGTGATGATGGTCATGGCTGGAAACTCCCGGGCGTGGCGGCAGCTTTGGTGCCGTAGACTTCGTGGTCAAGGCAAGCGCCTGTGACCGATATCAGAAGGAAACGTCCATGTCGGGGCCATGGCTGCATCAGCGCAGCCCCAGATCGCGTGGATTGAAGCGGAACACCGTGTCCCTCAGCGCCGCCAGCCGGGCAGGCGGCAGCGGCAGGGGGTTGCAGCGCGGGTCCAGCAGCGCGCGCCGCGCCGCCTCATAGACCATCCGGGCACGCGGGTCGGCGGGTACGGCACCATTGGGGCGCACCAGCCGCACCGTGCCGCCGGCATCCACCTCCACCCGCAGCTCGACGACGATGTTCTGCACGCCCGGCGCGCCGGCATCGATCGACCAGCATTCGCCGATTCGGTCAGCCAGGCCCGAACGCTCGGCCGCGGTCAGGTTCGCGGTACCCTGCGGCGTGCCGCCACCCTGGGCGGGCGCGCCGGCTGGGTTGGGCCGGGCAGTGGGAGCCTGCTGCTGTGGCTGCGCCGCCCGCAGGCGCTCCAGCGAGTTCAGCACGCTCTGGCTGCGCTCCTGCGGGCGCTGGATGGGCGGCGTCTGGCCGGTGCCGGCTTCCTGCCGCGGTTCTGGTGGCGGGGGCACGGGGCTGGGCGGCACCGGCAGCGGCGGCGAGGGGTTGGGGCGCGGTGGGCTGGGCGTGGGTGGCGGAGGTGTCTGCGCCACCTGCGGCGAAGGCGGGCGGGGCGGCACTGCCGTCGGGCTGGGCGCGGGTGGCGGCGGCGGTGGGGTGGGCGGGGTGGGGCGCTGCGGCTGCGGCGGCGCCGCCGCCTGGGCCGGCGCGGGTGGTGGCGGCGGTGGCGGTGGCGCCGGGGCCACGGGCTGTGGGCGCTGCGGTTCGGCCGCCTGCTGGTCAGGGCGTCGTGGCGCGGGCACCGGGTCGGGGGCGGGGCGGGGTGCCGCAACCTCGCCCTGCGCCTGCTGCGGCGGCATGGTAACTATCAGCTCGACAGGGATGGCGATTTCCTCGGGTTCGGGGATACGCCTGGGCAGGAAGTCGAGGATGAAGAAGAGCAGCGCCGCGAGATGCAGCGCCACCGAAAGCCCCACCCAGAACCGCATGCCCCGAAAGGCCGACATGGGCTTACCTCGGCACGTTCTGTCGGGGGGCCGGGGGTTGCGCGCGCGGTCCCGCCACCGGGGCTGCCACGGGGGCTGCCACCGGGGCTGCGACAGGAGCGGGCGCGCGGCCTGGCGGCTGCTCGGCCAGCAGCGCCACGCGGGAGAAGCCGCCGGCGGAGATGCTGCCCATCACCTCCATGACGCGGCCATAGGAGATCGAGCGGTCGCCGCGGACGAAGATGCGTCGCTGCTGCTCGCCCGCGGCCTGGGACTGCGGGGCCGGGGCCTGGGCCTGGGCATCGGCGATGGCGCGCAGCCTCGGCACAAGTTCCTCCATCTGCACCTCGGTCTCCTGAATGAAGATCCTGCCCTCCGGATTGATGCTGATGGTTATCGGCTCCTGCTCCTGGTTCAGCGGGGTGGCGTTGGTGCGGGGCAGGTCCACCGGCACACCGGAGGTCATCATCGGTGCCGCCACCATGAAGATGATCAGCAGCACCAGCATCACGTCCACGAAGGGGGTGACGTTGATCTCGCTCATCGGCTTGTAGCGCCGCCCGCCGCCGCCGCCGCGGCCCATCAGGGGACCGGCCATCTACACGGCCTCGGATGTGGCGCGGGGTTGGTCCAGGGGCGTGGATGCCGCGGCTTCGGTCTGGCGGGAGAGGATGGCGCTGAATTCGGCGGCGAAACCCTCCAGCCGAGAAGCGAATTTGGCGAGCTGCGAGGCCAGCGTGTTGTAGGCCAGCACCGCCGGAATGGCGGCGACGAGGCCGATGGCGGTGGCAAAGAGCGCTTCGGCAATACCAGGCGCCACAACGGCCAGGCTGGTGTTCTGCATGGTCGCGATGGCGGCGAATGAATTCATGATGCCCCAGACCGTGCCGAACAGCCCGATGAACGGCGCGGCCGAGCCGGTATTGGCCAGGAAGGTCATGCGCTTTTCCAGTCGCTCCATCTCGCGCTGGATGGTCACCGCCATGGCGCGCTCCACCCGCTCCTTGGTGCCGGCGATGATGAAGGCGTTGGTCACCCCCTCGGTGCTGCGGCGCCATTCCCGCATGCCCGAGACGAAGACGGCGGCCAGCGGGTGGCGCGGCACATCGCCCTGCTTGCGGAACAATTCATCGAGGCTGCCGCCCGACCAGAAGGCGTCTTCCAGCCCATCCGCCTCGCGCTTGGCGCGCGACAGGGCCGACAGCTTCTCGAACACGATGGCCCAGACATAGATCGACGCCAGAACAAGCGCGAGCATCACGCCCTTCACCACCCAGTCGGCCTGCAGGAACAGGCCCCACAGCGAGAGGTCATGCGCGGCGGCGGCAAGCGGCGAACTGGTCACGCGGTCCATGCGGTCTTCTCCGGAAATTCGACAGTGGCGGCGATGCGCGCGCGCAGCGCGGACCGCCAGGGTTCGGGCACCGGGCGGGGTCTCAGCCCCTCGCCACCCACACAGACAAGCCGCACGCGCAGCGCGGCCAGAAGCTCGGTCCCCAGCATCACGTCCTGATCAAGGTCCAATATGGCGGTCACCCGGCGGATATGGGTGTGGACCGTGACCAGATCGTCCAGCCGGGCCGGCCTCGCATACTCCACCTCGATGCGCTTCACCACCAGCATGGCGCCATGCCGGGATGCCATATCCGCATGCGGCAGGCCCAGGTCACGCAGGGCTTCGGTTCGCGCGCGCTCCGCCCAGCGCAGATAGGCGGCGTGATAGGCGATGCCGCCGGCATCGGTGTCCTCGTAGTAGACGCGCAGCGGCAGGCGATGCGGCTCAGCCATCGAGCAGATCCGGCTGGATGGAAAAGCCCGCCGGCGGCGTCAGCCCCAGATGCCGCCATCCCGGTTCGCCAAGCATGCGGCCACGTTGGGTGCGCAGCACGAAACCTTCCTGGATCAGGAAAGGCTCGATCACGTCTTCCAGCGTGTCCCGGCTTTCCGCCAGGGCGGCGGCCAGTGTCTCGACGCCCACCGGGCCGCCATTGTGGTGCTCGGCGATGCGGCGCAGGTACCGGCGGTCCATCGCGTCCAGCCCTTTCGCATCCACCTCCAGACGCGCCAACGAGGCATCGACCATGGCGCGGTCGGCAGCTTGGCCAGAGACCAGCGCGAAGTCGCGGATGCGACGCAGCAGGCGGCCAGCGATGCGTGGCGTGCCGCGGGAGCGCTTGGCGATCTCCATCGCGCCACCCTCGGACAGCGCGAAGCCAAGTTTCATGGCGCCGCGCCGGACGATTCCGAACAACTCCTCCGCCGAATAGAGCACGAGGCGCAGCGGTATGCCGAAACGGTCGCGCAAGGGCTGCGCCAGCAGGCCGGAGCGCGTGGTGGCGCCGACCAGGGTGAAGGGCGGCAGGTCGATGCGCACCGTGCGCGCGGCCGGCCCCTCGCCGATGATGAGGTCGAGCTGGAAATCCTCCATCGCCGGGTAGAGGGTTTCCTCGATGGCCGGTTGCAGGCGATGGATCTCATCCACGAACAGCACGTCGCGCGGTTGCAGGTTGGTGAGAATGGCCGCAAGGTCGCCCGCGCGTTGCAGGACGGGGCCGGAAGTGGCGCGAAAGCCCACACCCAATTCGCGCGCCACAATCTGCGCCAGCGTGGTCTTGCCCAGGCCGGGCGGGCCGTGCAGCAGCACATGGTCCAGCGCCTCGCCACGCACGCCGGCGGCCTGGATGAAGATGGAAAGATTGTCGCACAGGCTGCGCTGGCCGGTGAAATCGGCGAGGGTTTGCGGGCGGAGCGCGCCCTCCCCGCCGTCATCCTCGCCCCGCGCGGGGTTGGCGATGCGCTCGCTCACCGGGCGAATTCCCGCAATCCGTCACGGATCAGGGCATCGAGCGTGGCATCGGCCCCCAGCCGCTTGGCCGCGCGGGTGATGGCGCCCTGCGCCTCCGGTCGTCTGATGCCCAGGTTCACCAGGGCGGAGACAGCGTCGTTTTCGTGGCTGCCCTGCGCCGCGGGGGTGGCCGCACCCAGGCCATCCTCCTCCGGCGTCGCACGCCCCACCGCCCATTTCTGCATCGCCGGTTCGTCGATGACGCGGTTTGCCGTGGCGGCGCCCAGGCCCTTCACCTCGGAGAGCGCCTTGCGCTCCTTCGCCGCGATCACCCGCGCCAGACCGTTCGGGTCCAACCCGCTCAGCACCATCAGCGCCTTTTGCGGCCCCACCGTCTTCACCTCGATCAACGCGCGAAACGCCTCGCGCTCCGCCGCATCGAAAAAACCGTAGAGGGTGATGGCGTCCTGGCTCACCCGGGTTTCGATCAGGAGTTTGTACACCCCCTCCCGCCCCGTCAGCCGGTCCAGCGTCTTGCGTGAGCAGGCAACGAGGTAGCCCACGCCGTTCACGTCCAGCACGCAGCCGGTCTCGTGCACGCTGTCCACGAAGCCTTTCAGCGCGCCGATCATGCCACCACCGCGCGCGCCAGCATCGCCCGCGTGCCGCGGTGGTGGGCGTGGCAGATGGCGATGGCCAGGGCATCGGCCGCGTCGGCACGCGCCAGCTTCGCGGCCGGCAGCAGACGGCGAACCATGTCGGCCACCTGGATCTTGTCGGCATGGCCGGTGCCCACGACGGCGCGCTTGACCTCCATGGCCTGGTATTCCGCCACAACCAGGCCGGCCATGGCCGGCGCCAGAAGTGCGATGCCGCGCGCCTGGCCCAGCTTCAGCGCGGCGGCGGGGTTCTTGTTGACATAGGTGTGCTCGATTGCCGCTTCGTCCGGCGTCCAGGCCCGCAGCAATTCGCCCAGCGCGCGGTAGATGAACGCCAGGCGCTCGGGCAGGGGGGTCTGCGCCTTGGTCGAGATGGCGCCATCCGCGACGTGGATCAGGCGCGAGCCGACGCTTTCGATCAGGCCCCAGCCTGTATGCGTGAGGCCGGGATCGATGCCCAGGATGCGCGTCACGCCGAAAGCTTTTCCATCACCGCCTCATCCACCTCGAAATTCGCGGTGACGGTCTGCACATCATCATGATCGTCCAGCAGGTCGATCAGCTTGAGCGCGCTGCGGGCGGTGTCCTCGTCCAGCGGCACGGTCATGCTCGGGCGCCATTCCAGCCTGGCGCCCTCGGCCTCGCCGAACCTTGCCTCAAGTGCCGCCTGCACCGCGCCCAGCGCGCCCTGGGCGGTGATGATCTCATGCCCGGCCTCAGCGCTGGCCACGTCATCCGCGCCGGCGTCGATGGCGGCTTCCAGCATGCTGTCGGCATCGGCCACGCCTGCGGGGAAGCGCACCACCCCCACCCGGTCGAACTGGAAGGCTATGGTCTCACCGAATGTGCCACCATTCTTGGAAAATATGTTGCGAAGGTCGGAGGAGGTACGGTTGCGGTTGTCGGTCAGCGCCTCGACGATGATCGCCACGCCACCGGGGCCGCGTCCTTCGTAGCGGATCTCCGAAAAATCCTCGCCGCCGCCCACGCCCTGGCCCTTCTTGATGGCGCGGTCCACCACATCCTTCGTCATATTGGCCATGCGGGCGGCGATCATCGCCGAGCGCAGCCGTGGATTATGCGCCGGGTCGGGCGAGCCGAGCTTCACCGCCACGGTGATTTCACGCCCGATCTTGGCGAAGGCGCGGGCGCGCTTGGCGTCCTGCCCGCCCTTGCGGTGCATGATGTTCTTGAATTGCGAATGGCCGGCCATGACCGCCCTGGTTCCTCAGATATTGGTTGAACGACGCCCGATATAGCCGTCCAGCCGCCGCTTCGCCACCATGTTGGAGCGCGGATACATCTGGTCACATGCCGCAATGCCCGGCAGATTGCTGTGATGGACATGCACAGCGCCTCAGACCCTTTCGCCGTGACCAGCGTCGAGGCGCTTGAAGCGCTTCACGCCCAGCCGTCGGAACTGGTGCGCAGGAAGGCGGTCCATCGCATCGATCCGCTGACCCGGGGCTTCATCGCCGCCTCGCCCTTCGTGCTGATCGGCACCAACGGCGCCCGCGGCATCCACATCACCCCACGCGGCGATGCGGCGGGATTTGTCGAGGTGGTGGACGAGACCACGCTGATCCTGCCCGACCGGCGCGGCAACAACCGGCTGGACGCGCTGCGCGACATCCTGGAGGACAACCGAGTGTCGCTCCTCTTCCTGGTCCCCGGCGTGGGCGAGACATTGCGGGTGCATGGCAACGCACGGATCACCACCGACCCGGCCATGCGCGCCCGCCACGCCGCCCAGGGCAAGGAGCCGGCGACGCTGCTTGTGGTGAGCGTGACGGAACTGTTCATGCAATGCGCCAAGGCGCTGATGCGTTCGCGGCTGTGGGATGGCCGTCCCCGGCCCGCGGGCCTACCGAGCATGGGCGAATTGCTTGCCAGTCAAAGGCCCGGAAAGGTGGAGGCCGAAGTGGTCGACCGCGATTACCCCGAGCGGATGCGGAGCACGATGTATTGAAGAACCTGGTCTTCGTCGCGGCGGCGCTGGCGGTTTCGGCCTGCGCCACGCCGCCCGCGCGCTATGATGCCTTCGCCGAGGCGATGCGCGGCTATGCCGGCGGCACAACGCGCGAGG
>Ga0105045_10006939_pt1 | contig 10035 bp, 8 predicted proteins | sample MAT02_FD_78089 | JGI IMG/M metagenome (GOLD analysis project Ga0105045, IMG submission 78089) | Freshwater microbial communities from Lake Fryxell liftoff mats and glacier meltwater in Antarctica - MAT-02 (megahit assembly) | ecosystem: Environmental > Aquatic > Freshwater > Ice > Liftoff...
AAAAACGCGGGAGACGGGACTCGAACCCGCAACCTCCGACGTGACAGGCCGGCGATCTAACCAATTGAGCTACTCCCGCGTGGAGTATAAAAACTTGCTTGACAGTAAATTGGGCGCAACAGGACTCGAACCTATGGCCACCTGTGTGTAAGACAGGCGCTCTACCAACTGAGCTATGCGCCCTTAAATCAATCGACTTATCAAACAAGGACTGAATATACATTTTTTACGAATTATGCACAAGCATTTTGACTTAAAAGTTTTTTTCTGTTATCATTCAAGAATGATATTCAACGAGTTGTGATTAACATGTTTGCATCCACAAGTTCCTCAAAATCCTTACTAAGCCAAGTGTTTTTATACCTGGCATTGACATTTGGCGCCGTGCTGTCGGCTTTTGCCATTCAAGTTTTTTTCGTTCCAAACAATTTAATTGATGGTGGAATCACAGGCGTTGCCATGATTTTTGCTATTATTTTTGGTTTGAAACTACTCCCCCTGTTTCTTTTAATATTTAACCTACCTTTTCTATTCCTAGCATACCGCTCGATTGGCAAAACTTTTTTAATCCATATGTTTTATGCTGTTTTGGTCTTTATTACTTCTCTTTTCGTCCTTGAGCACTTCACTGAATTCACGTTCAAAGGAGAAAGTCTTGAAGTTGTAGTTATTGGCGGTGCTTTATTAGGTATTGGCCTTGGCACGGTCATTCGTTTTGGCGGATGCCTCGACGGAACAGAAATTTTAGGGATCATCATTAACCGAAAAACCGGCTTTACCGTCGGTCAAGTGGTTTTAGTTTGCAATATCTTTGTATTTGGTGCAGCAGGCTTTGTGTTTCAGGATTTACACCCTCCTTTAATGTCATTAATCACCTACATCATCGTCATTAAAGTGATGGACGGCGTAATTGTCGGGCTTGATGAAACAAAATCTGTTTTGATCATCTCAAAAAAATCTAAAGCAATTGGCGATGCCATTATTCATGAACTTGGACTTGGTCTCACAATCATGTATGGACGTGGTGGGTTTTCAGGCGATGAAAGAGAAATTCTTTATGTGATCGCAGAACGTCTGCAATTATCAGACCTTAAAGATGTAGTCCTAAGAGAAGATCCTACAGCCTTTATTGCTATTGAGAATCTTCATGAAGTTGCCAACGGAAAACAGGTACAGAAAAAGAAAACACGCATGGAAGAACTTTTCTCCAGGATTTTCACTTCAGGCAAATAATTAATGCTCTCCTTAGATGAAATTAAAGAAAAAGCCTTGGCTCTTGGCTTTGATGATGCCGGGATTACTTCTGCCACGATTCCGCTAAGCGATATTAAAGCTTATGAAGAGTGGCTGAACGTAAAATGGCATGGTGATTTGACTTACATGGAAAATCAATCACGCTGCCACCCTGAACACATTTTACCCGGCGCCAAATCTGCAATAATTTTCATCTCGTATTACAAACAGCCAAAAGTTGACTTTAACAAAAATTCAGGTATTGTAGCCTCTTATGCAAGGGGGCGCGATTACCATCATGTTCATCGCAAGCGCCTTAAAAAATTTATTATTTGGCTAGAAGAAAAATCGGGCCAAAAAGGGATTGCCAAAGGTTTTAGCGATTCAACACCTGTTCTTGAAAAGGCGTTAGCAGTACAAGCAGGGCTTGGATGGTTTGGCAAAAACAGCCTACTCATTCATCGCCGTTTTGGAACTTTCACGCTACTTAGCGGCCTTTTTACAACTCTTGAACTTAAAAATCCTGTCATGCAGCTAAGCCTTGCCAAATGCGGCTCCTGCCAGAGATGCATCGACGCATGCCCCACAAGTGCAATTGTTGCTCCATACAAAGTTAATGCAACACTTTGCCTTTCCTACCATCTGATCGAATCGAAAAAAGAAATTCCTAAAAACATTCAAGAAAAAAACCCAGGGTTCATTTTCGGGTGCGACATTTGCCAGGATGTCTGCCCCCATAACGCCAGGAAGGAAGATTCAAAAACAGTCGAATTTAACGCATCATCTGGTATTGGAACTTATATCAGTAAAGACCGCTTGAAAGAGCTTGAAAACAATCCTGAAATTTTATTTGGCACTCCCCTGCAAAGAAGAAAAATCGACGGCCTTCAAAAAACCGCCCTATCTCTGAATCTATAAGCCTTTTGGTGACATTGGTGACATTAATAAGCATCGCAGTGTAATTAATATCTTGATAGAATTTTAAAGGAATTACCAATGTCCCCAATGTCCCATAAAAATCATTGTGTTTAAAGCTTAATTTTTAGATATTCTGATCTTTATGAAAGAAGGATAAAAATGGACGATATAAAATTAAACGACCACAACGAAAGCTACACCTCTGATTCATGGCGCGTTTTTCGCGTGGTATCAGAACTTGTTGAAGGCTTTGAAAAAATGACAACTATTGGACCTTCTGTTTCAATTTTTGGCGGGGCAAGAATATCAGAAAATAGTCCATACTATACCCTCGCAGTCGAGACAGCAAAAGCCATTTCAGCCAAAAAATTTGCTATCATTACAGGTGGTGGCCCAGGGATTATGGAAGCTGCCAATAAAGGGGCTCAAGAGGTGCATGGTAAATCATGCGGAATTGGCATAGATTTGCCTTTTGAAGCCAAATTAAATGATTACATCGACCTCGATTATAGATTGCAATTTCGTTATTTCTTCATAAGAAAAGTAATGTTTATCAGATACGCTCAAGGCTACGTCTTTTTGCCGGGCGGTTATGGCACGCTCGATGAACTATTTGAGGCCTTAACCCTGATCCAAACCAAAAAAATCAAGCCCTTCCCTATTTATTTACTTGGAACAGAATATTGGAAAGGCATGATGGACTGGCTTATTGAAACAGTTTTAAAAATGGATGGCATCGCTCCAGAGGATTTAAAGCTTATCCAATTAACAGACAGCCCGGAAGAGGTTGCTAACGGCATTGAGCGCCATTACCAGCGCGACCGTGCCACCCGCAACTTCTAACAACGTCTATACTGGTTCTACTTCAATCTGAAAACATTAGACCTCTACAATCTATAACATCTTCGATTTTTTAAAGTATTTGCAGGATTGCTTAAGCGGCTATTTTTAATAAATCGATATTTTAGATTGAAGTAGAACCAGTATATATAGGGTCAGATTGTGATTTTTAAACACAAAGACACTAGCACTCTTAGAGTTATGATTTTCTAATGCTCTTCTATCTTGCCTGTTGAATAGCTTAAACGGCAAATAAACTAGCCGAATGCTCAAGCTTGCTCAATTGCTTACCGTCCAAGAAATAAACCTCATCAGGCTCGATCCTGTTACAAAGATTGCGCAGATTGTCCGTGTTCAAAATAATGAAATTCACATTCTGAAGCGATGCCAATACATTGATAAATTCTTGGTCCGGCTCAATGTCCCTGATGTAAACTAATAAATCAAAATCTTCCTGACTTGATAATTGATTAATCGTGCTAAAAATAGCTGTCGTTAATCCATTTTCACCTGACAATCCAAGTAGCTTGATTTTTCGCCCTTTTAAAGCCTCTTGAAGGGCAAAAAGATGCTCTTCATCAAAAACCTTGTTAATGAAATCGCATTCAAGAAGACGTCTTGCAAGGTCTGACAAACTAACCCTTGCGCAGCCAAAGCGCTCGATCGCAATTCCTGCCGCCAAATTACAAAACTGAATGGTATGAGCCATATCAATTTGGCAAGCCATTGCAATGGACAACATGCTTAAAACAGTGTCGCCGGCCCCTGTCACATCTTTAACTTCCTTAACGCGAACAGGAAAATCCTCTTGTGTACCATTTTTGTAAAAACAAGAAATTCCCGCCTCAGATCGTGTTATCATCAGCATTTCGGATTCTGTGATCTTTAAAAGAGTTGCTGCCACAAGCTCTAAAGGTGCATCTTCTGGTAAACCTGACGCACCATACGCTTCTTTAAGATTAGGCTTAATTAAAGTTGAACCTCTATATTTAGAAAAGTTCATTCCCTTTGGATCTACAATTATTGGGATTTTTCTCAAGTTTGCAAGTTCGATAACGGTACTCAAAATTTTAGGGGTTAAAAACCCTTTTCCATAATCAGAAATGGAAACTACACTAACACCTTCAATAAGTGTTGGTAACTTATCTATAATTTCTTGTTCGAGGATTAGAGGTAAAGCTGTAAATTTTTCATGATCGATACGTACGATTTGTTGGTTTTCTGCAATGATGCGATTTTTTACAGGCGTCTGATAATCTTTTTGAACAAAAATGCCCTTCAAGTCGACACCTTCTTCATTGAGTGCATAATGTAAACTTGCTCCCGCGTTATCATCGCCAATTCTGCCTACCAAGACAACTTCTGAGCTAAGGGAAATCAGGTTAAGCGCTACGTTGCCGGCGCCCCCTGCTCTTTGTTCTTCTCTTTGAACTTCTAAAACAGCAACTGGCGCTTCCGGTGAAATGCGCTTTGCCTTTCCAAATGTATAGGAGTCAAGAATCAGATCCCCCATCAATAAAACTTTGGCTTTTGTTAAACAACTAAGTGTTCCTGTTAATCTTTGCATATTTAGCCCGATGATTTATTGAGGTGGTTTTGGATATAGTCGGCAACGGATGATTCAAGGCTTAAACAATTAGCTCTATCTTTTAGTAAAGCTTTTGTTTTTTGCATGTCGGCGCACGTGTAATTTTGATATTTGCCTATTAAATCAGTCGGCATGTCAATGTAATCGATATTTGATTCCATGTTCAGTGCTTTAAACATAGCAAATGCCAGTTGATTCCAACTGGATGCTACACCGCTACCAACATTATAAATGCCATTAGCTTTATGGTTTAAAAAGGCGCACGTCATTCTTGCTGCATCTTTAACATAAATAAAATCCCTTTTCTGCTCGCCATGGGAAAAATTTGAATCATCCGATTTAAAAAGTTGAACTTTACCTGTTTTCTTGATGATGGGAAACAAATGATGAATTGCTGACGCCATTCTGCCTTTATGAGCCTCATTTGGCCCAAAAACATTAAAGTATTTTAAGCCGATAAGTTTGTCTTGCACGCCTTGATTTTTAACCCATAAATCAAAGAGTTGCTTTGAATAACCATACATATTTAAGGGATGAAGCTCATCAATTTTACTACTATCATCAAGAAAGCCTAATTGACCGTCGCCGTAAGTTGCAGCAGAAGATGCATAGATGAAACGATGATTATTTTGAAGGGCGAATGAGCCAAGGTTTTGGCTAAATCGATAATTATTTTCAAGAAGGTAGCTTGCATTTTTTTCAACCGTACTTGAACAAGCACCTAAATGTATATGTGCGCCAATTTGCGATTCCTTACCCTTAGCCCAAGAAAAAAACTGCTCTTTTCCGATGATGTCGTCAAATTTTGTGCCGACAAGGTTTTTCCATTTTTCGCTAAATCCAAGATCATCCACAACTATAATATTTACAATTCCACTTTCATTTAAGCAGCGAATTACGGATGAGCCTATGAATCCTGCTCCCCCCGTTACAATAATCAATTGATTTTTATCCATTTTCTTCCAGTCATAATTTTCCTCGAATTATAGCGAGCAGAGGGAATAAATCAAAGAATTAAAAACAGACTTTGAATCTAAAGTTTTTTTTAATTAACTATATAATTGACTTTTAGTTTGTTTTAGTGCATGATCACTTATACAAGCGCAAAAATTAAATGGAAAATTATATAAAATGAAACGATTAATACAAGTCCTATTTACTTTGATTCTTCTTTTTTCACCTTTAAATGCGATTACACTGACTAAAAGTTCGCCAATGGCTCAAAAGGCTATTTCCACTCTGGAAAAACTTGCACAATACCCCGCTCTGATTAAAGAAATTGAGAAAAACGGCCCCATTAAATTAGAGATGGCAAATTTGAAAGATGAGCAATTTGATGCCTTTTGGGATAGCACAAATCGCACAATTCGCATAAATCTCTTAAAAAATGAAAAATTTGACGTACTCATTGTTTCTATCCTTTTTGAGCTACATAATGCAAAAAGTGACTTGCGATTTAAAGAGCTATATACTAAGGCAAAATTCGGCCAAATCACAAAAGAAAAATATGTAGAAGAAGTTGAGCGGATGGAACATCAAAATGCTTTAAGCACATCCCTTATTATTGACAACGGAATTAAGATTGGATTGTTAAACGAAGAGGCCAGATGGCCAATATTAAAAAATTTTGATGATCATTATGCATTACAGCAGTTAAAAGATCATTCCCGATGGATTGCTAATAATTACGATAGCATGTCACCCAAGAGAAAAGTCAATTACATTGGAACACTTCCAAAAATTACCACTCCCCAAGATAAAGCCGACATGATTCGCTATTTAGAAATTAAAAATGATGTGGAAGCCGCATCCCGTGAAAAGAATATTAGGGGTACGATATGCCTAAAAAAAGAATACGAAAGCTTGGAAAACTGCTACACAGGAAAAGTTAGCAATTGCGTTCGAACAAAAGAGCGTATTGCGCTTCTTGAGCATGTTTTTAAAAATAACCCCACCTTTCAGGCCTTAATCCAAGGTTCGCCGATGTACCTTGCCAAAAACTCACCAACCGCCCCTAGTATTGATAGGTAATGTTTTAACACAGAGGGTACAGAGGAGCAACGAGAAAATTTTAGAGAAGGCAAAAAAATCTTATACTTAAGGCAAAAGCACTCTCACCCCTCTCTCTTTGCTCCCCTTTGATCTCGGTGTTGAAAGAAAGCGGTATCAAGCTTAGAATTTAAAGCATTTTGGCGATGGTGCTGCGGTGATTTATGAAATAATCAATCCCCGAATAGACAGAGTATGCAGCTGCAATGCTGACAATCCAGAGGCTTAAACTCTCAAAGGTTGAAGTATCTAACATTCCTAATGAATGCGGAATCATCAAAAGAATGATTATAAAGGCGGCAAGCGCTTGCATGATAGACTTAATTTTGCCTTTCATGCTTGCTGCCAAGGCAAAGCCTTTTAGTGCGCAAAGAGTGCGAAGCATGCTGATCATGGAATCGCGATAAAGGAAGATGAAAACCAAAAAAATCGGCAAATTTACCGGATCTTGAGTAAAAGCTAAAAATACCGTTATACGTAAGATGCTGTCGGCCATCGGGTCTAAGATTTTCCCAAGGTCTGTTACTTGATTGTATTTTCGTGCGATGTAGCCATCAAAGGCATCGGATAATTCAAGTATACCAAGTAATATAAAAAGCACGTAAGGCAAAGCCGTTGGCGTAATTCCTAATGCTTCGTGTTTAAGGTAAACAAGCAAAAAGAGGGGGCTTAACAAAAGCCTTGCAAAAGTAAAATAATTGGCAATACTCACTTAATTCCTAAAAACTTTAAGGTTCTCACTATTTTCCTCTCCGAGCAGTTTCTTGTAAAGAGATAAATAAAGATCCGATGGTTTATCCCAGCTAAAATCAGTATTCATACCTCGAATTACAAGCTTTCGCCACCTTTCCTGATCTTTAAAATAACATTTAAATGCACGAGCTAAAGTTTTTTCAATGGCCACAATCGAAGCTTCATCAAATACATAGCCATTATTTTCATTTTCGTCTGCCTCATCCACATCGTGGATTGTGTCGGCAAGACCTCCTGTACGTCTGACAATAGGAATTGCCCCATATTTTAAAGCAATCAATTGCGTGAGGCCGCACGGCTCAAAAAGAGACGGTACAATAAACATGTCTGAGCTTGCAAAAATTAAATGCGCAATTTCTTCTTGATGATGAAGCGATAAATGCACATTTGGATTGCTGGCATAATGCTGTTTTAACTTTGTAAAATCTTGCTGAATCGAGGCAATAGGTGATGAGCCAAGTAGTAAAAATTGCCCTCCATGCTCGATAGTGTATTTTAGCGCGTGTTTGATTAGCTCGATTCCCTTTTGAGGCACAAGACGTGCAATACAGCCAACAATCGGGCTGTAAGATTCATTCATAGAGAGTTTTTCTCTGGTAAAATTTTTTATATAAGCTTTTTTATCTAGGGTATTCTGATCTTTTTTATTCATCGGTGTCTCTCTTGATGAATAATGAACAGGTAAAAAACGATCAATTTCAGGATTCCAGTAAGAGTAATCAATCCCGTTTAAAACCCCCATAAACTTATCTTTATAAAGGTTCAGCGTGCTTTCCATTCCACAACCTTGCGCCGAGGTTAAAACTTCTTTTGCATAATTTGGCGATACGGTGGTAACAAAATCTGAATAAACGATGGCTCCCTTAATCAAGTTAATTGCTTCAGGGTAGATATTATCTTGCATTTTTGCAGGCTTTAAAAAACTTAAACCATCTAGCCCGATTCTATCGAGATCGAATGGGGCGCATCGACCTTGATATTCGATGTTATGGATTGTAAATAAGATCTTTGGGTGGTTGTAGCCAATTTCGTTGTACATCTGGTAATAAAGCGGGGCAATGACCGCCGTTTGCCAATCGTGCAGATGAATGATGTCGGGTTTAATATCTAACTTATATAAGAATTCAATTGCAAGCCGTGAAAAATAAAGAAAGCGTTCTGTATCATCTTCACAGCCATAAATACAACTGCGATTAAAAAAATAGGCGGGGTGATGAGGCTCTATGAAATAGACTTTTAGATTTTCAACCCATCCGATCCAGATCGTGTTATGGTACCACTCGCCGTTGTAAAAAGACATCACATCATTTGTAAAGACTTCCATGTCCCGTATTTGGCTAGAATCCATGCAATCATACTTTGGAATGATGATGTCAACATCATGACCTTTCCAAGACAATTCCCTGCAAAGCCCTATAACGACATCGGCCAGACCCCCAACCTTTGCAAGTGGTGCAAGTTCAGAAGCAATATGAATAATATGCATAACAACCCTATTTTTTTTCAGTCGTTTGCATTATTGCTTTTTTCATCATTTGATTAAAGAAAGAATTTGACAATAGTCATCTTCTCAAGCTAAATTATTATCCTTGATGACTTCTCTTACTAAATGATTTCGCTGATTTTGAATCATTTCAGTTCTTTGTTATTTGACTGATCATCATTTGGCATCGGCGAATGCTTTCCAAGTTCCACCCCATCTCTAAAGATATCCGATATATCTCTAGATTCTTCTTCTGATTCTAATAATACCGCATCAGAAGATTCTAAATCCTCAAAATCAATGACCACAGACTTGTTTCCAAATTCAGCTTCCCCTTCAAATTTAAGCTCGAATCTTTCACCTTCACCTTCTTCTTCGATAATTGGATCTTCTAAAACGGCTTTTTTCATACTTATAATTTTTTCTTCGATTTCTTGAATTTGTTTTTCTAGACTAGCTATTTCAGACTCAAGCTCTTTTTTATTTTCATCGGATACCTCACGGGAGTTGGGTTGGTTTTTAAGCACAATCAATAACTCGCCTGACCTTTTTTTGACTTCTTGAAGTTCTTTAATCTCAGGAATCGCATCAAATTTTTTCTCAAAGTCTTTTAAAGCCCCAACCACATCATTACCGCCGGGTACTTTAGCCACTAAGTCCTTAAGATCTTTTTGCTCTTGCTTAATTGTAATGGCATCGGCATTTGCAACTTTAACAGGGGACAGGGCTGCTTTAGTTTGCTCTTTCAATTCTTTTAATTTGCCATCTAGATAATCTTTAAAATCTTCACTAGAGACGTTTTCATGAGAAAGATCTGCGGCCTTTCGCTCGATCTCTGCTTGTTTGATGCCGCTGCCTTGACTTAAAATAATGTTTTGGGATTGCATTTTATCGAGTCTAGAGGCAAATACAGATGCTATTTTAGCTGGTGTTTTATCAAGTTTAAGTAAACCAACATCTAAATCACGAGATGAAGTTTTTGGGGTATAAGATACCTTATAATTATCTAAATTAAGATTTGGAGTTGTTTTCTCAAAAGAGACCAAAGCGTTGTCCCTTATTGCTTTTATATCTGAGGTAATCACTTTTTCCGTTAAATTTCTTTGAAGAAGTTCATACGATTTTGCAACTTCATAAGCTTGATTACTTGCACCTTTTAACTTTAAGCCAT
>Ga0105045_10006941_pt1 | contig 10033 bp, 7 predicted proteins | sample MAT02_FD_78089 | JGI IMG/M metagenome (GOLD analysis project Ga0105045, IMG submission 78089) | Freshwater microbial communities from Lake Fryxell liftoff mats and glacier meltwater in Antarctica - MAT-02 (megahit assembly) | ecosystem: Environmental > Aquatic > Freshwater > Ice > Liftoff...
CAGTGTGCCTGATCGTCCTCTCAGACCAGGTACCCGTCGTAGCCTTGGTGAGCCGTTACCTCACCAACAAGCTGATAGGGCGCGAACCAATCCTTCAGCGACAGCCATTGCTGGCCACCTTTACTCTTGCGAGACTATGGGGTATTAGTCAGCCTTTCGGCTGGTTATTCCCCACTGAAGGGCATGTAATTCACGTGTTACTCACCCGTGCGCCACTAGACAACACTTGTATTACTACTCATGTTATCTCGTGCGACTTGCATGTCTTAAACACGCCGCCAGCGTTCATTCTGAGCCAGAATCAAACTCTCCGTAAAATTAATCTAATTTGCTGTTCTGCTATTACTAACAGGCAGATTTTAAATCGGGGTGCCGACCTCCCGGAGTTTCCTCCCTGGGCCGACTTCCGCGCACTGTTTCGATATTGAAATCAGATGCGCAGCGCACAATTTAATCTTTTTCCTCTTCTCAGCGAGATCTAGTCTGCTTAGGACCGCCAGAGTGAATGCACTTTAAGTTGCATCAATTCTTGGCACGATTTCCGCTGAGCCATACTGTCAAAGAGCTTGTTGCGAGGGGACTAAAAAGCCGATCGGGTGAAGATCTAAGAAGATCACCTCGATCGACGCTTTGTCTCTCGGTCGCCCTCCTTCGTGGCGACGGGCAGAACCTAGCGCGCCGGACCGCTGCGGGTCAATCCATTTTGTGTGAGTTATTTGATTTTTTTCTCAGAAGGTAAGAAATTCCCCGTAGAATAAGGGTTTGTGGGCGTGAATAAATTCCAAAGACGGGTGAATTTTGATGGAATCTTAAAGAATTGAGGTCGGAAACGGGACCGATTTGAATAATTCCATGGAAGAATCCTTGGGCTCTTCGGTGTGGGCGGCGGTATTTGTAGCGATGCCTCCTGTTAAACCTCGGGATTTCTGTTGAGTGCCATTCTTCGAGAGAGAATCCCATTCACTGATCCACCTAACGAGGGGGGATACCAATGGGCTTCAACGCCTGAGAACTCCATATCCGGTGAATTCCCTAAGGTCCGTGAATGCCCATCGGCTATGCAGGCACTATCCTCCGCCGAATGCGCTAGTTTCCAGATCATCAAATGACCGCAGCCTATTACAGAGCGATCTGTTTGACGGAGATCTGCGGCTTTGATGACGCATCCTCCTGATTAGCCTTGGAAAAACCTACCATTGGACGATACTTTGCGCATGGGAGACTTAGTCCGTGTTGAACCGATCGCCTTGCTGCCTACCCAAGCGGGATGTGCGGTATTTTTAGGAGACGGGAAGAAATCGATCGTGTTTTACATCGACCCGGGCGTAGGTGCCTCGATCAATATGGCTTTAAGTGGCCAGTTGCCCTCTCGTCCAATGACGCATGATCTGTATTTACTCACCCTTCAAGGCTTTGGAGCGAAAGTGATGCGAGCCGTGATCGTGCGAATGGAGAATGAGGTTTATTATGCGCGCCTGATCATCGAGGCCGAAAACGAAATTATGGAGCGAAAGATTATCGAACTCGATGCACGGCCTTCCGATTGTTTAGCGTTGGTGGTGCGCTGCGATGCTCCCTTTTACGTCGTTAGAGAACTGTGGGAAAAGCTGGAAGATATGTCCGCAGTGCTTGCGCAGATGCAAAAGGACAACGATGGTAGGGATGTTGATTGATGGAATCTATCGATCCGTCGAATTTCAGAACCCTGAAAATTTCACAGCGGATCATGTCATCTCACAGTCGCACTGCGAGCCGCGCCTGTTGGTTGAGCGGAAACTCATGGGCCATTTGGACATGAGAACGCCGATGGATACCAATTAGAATACCCACGGCCGCAAGACTGAAAACCAGGCTGGTGCCGCCGTAACTTACAAAGGGAAGCGGTAGTCCGTCATTGGGGAGCAGCGCGGTAGTGACTGCGATGTTCTGAATTGCCGGGACCACGATTATGGCGGTAAGCCCAAGAGCCACGCAGCGATCGAAAACAGTAGTGGCTTGCAAGGCAATGCCGCAGCCACAAACAGCGATTAATACATAGCAGAGCACCACACCAAGCGTTACGGGAAGACCCAGCTCTTCACCGATCACAGGGAAAATAAAGTCAATGTGCGCAAAAGTGAGAGTGCCAAATTTTTCAACCCCATTGCCGAGTCCTACGCCCCATGGACCACCGTTGCCCAGTGCTAACAAAGCGCGCCATTGTTGCATGCCGCGATCCAGCTGATGGATTGGATTTTCAAGGTCTAACCAAGCTTCGATCCGGCCCCAGCGGTTTGCGTCATGACGGACGAAATAGTATGCCCCTGAGGCCGCCACGATGAATGAAGGCACCAGATAGGCCAACTTGGTGCCTACGCAAAATAGAATTGCGGCAACCGCAGCGGATAAAGATAGGGCCGAGCCTATATCCGTCTGGCAGGCAATTAACAAAATGGGAATACCAGCGATCATCCCCGGAACAATGAATCCTCGCCAAAAGGTCGGGATCTCTGTCTGCCAACGAGCGAGCCATGCCGCCAAACAAATTACGACGACGACTTTAGCGAGCTCAGATGGTTGAAATTGACCGATCACAGGTAGTTGAATCCAACGTTTAGAGCCATAGATTGAAACCCCGATTCCCGGAAGATAACAACAGACTAACAGCACAACTACCAACAGAAATAGCCATGGCGTTAGCTTGCGTAAATACTCTAACGGAAAACGCGTCGCACCCCATGCGGCCAGTAAGCCAAACACCGCCATCAGCGTCTGACGGTGGAGGAAATGATACGGTTCCTCCACTCCCCTCACCCACGCACTGGTGCTCCCAAGCATGATCAACCCTAAGGCGAGCAGAGCAAGAACGGCAGCACAGAGAATCGTGGAGCAATGTCGAGTCATGGGCGAGAGATCTTTAGCGGGGAATGACTAAGTTCATTCCAATGCGGACTTTCCGGGCATCGGTGATTCCATTTACCTTCATAAGTTTAGCTTGGTCAACTTTGAAACGATTGGCAATTCTCCAGATGGTGTCGCCTGCTTGAATTGTGTAAGACTTTCCCGAAGCTACTGGACGCGCAGCTGGTGTTACCATCTGTGGCTGTTGAACGGAAGCCACTGGGCGCGCCCTGGGAGGCGCCAGGTCGACTTGTGGGGGTATGGCCACTTCGACAAGGCCGTCATCAGGTGCAGGAGCTGATGCCGCTCTGAGAGCTGTGACTTCCTCCGGCTCGATTGCGACAATTCTCTTCGGTGGGACTCTGAGAACTAGGCCTGGACGAATATCTACGTGCTTGTTGAGCAATCGAAGGTCAGCCTCGTTCACACCTTCCGCGAGAGCAATGCGGCTGTAGTTATCACCTACCCGTACAATATATGGCTTCTCGCCAGATGCAAGACTGGGTAAATCAATACGCCTTTCTTGGACAGACGCGAGACTCTCTGCTTGTATAGTTTTCGGTTTTGAAGCCACCACCGCCGCACTATCGGGACGGCCGTCTAAGAAACGTTGATGAACGAAGATCAAGCCAATCGCTACAATGTGGATTAAAAAGATAATGATCAGTGCTTTTGAGATTCTTGAGCCACCGTCTTCATCTTCGAAATCAGCAGAAGATGATGAGGTAGCGACACGCTGCTTGCGGTTCCGTGTGACCGCAGTCAAGCGCTTGAACAGCCCTCGTGGTGCGGGACAACGTTTTACAGGTAGTGTATTTGATTTCATAAATTTTATCGAAGTTGATCCACTAAATCGCGGAATGTATTGCCTCTTTGCTCGTAGCCAGAAAATTGATCGAACGAGGAGGTCCCAGGTGAAAATAATATCGTAGATCCATACGGAGCGAGGCTTCTAGCAACTGCCACCGCATCACTCAATGTTGCCACTGATTCAGTCGCCACAGCACTTGAGAAAAGTTCTGCCAAGGAACGGGCAATCTGCCCAAAGGTCACCACAGCCAGGGCCTTCTGACTCAGCAGCGGCACCACAGAACTGTAGTCTAATCCTTTATCCTTACCTCCCGCAATTAGCACGACAGGCCGGAGTTGTGAATTTAGAGCGCTTTCTAAAGCATGTAAATTGGTGGCTTTTGAATCATTCAGATACTCCACTCCATCCAGAGTTCGTATCAATTCACATCGATGTGGCGGTGGTGAATAGCCAGCGAGGGCTTCCCGCATCGTGGCAGCTGTGATCCCGAACATGCTACAAGCAGCTAGAGCAGCCATTACATTCTCCGCATTATGAGTTCCCCGGAGGCTCGTATCGCGCTCCATGTCCAACCACGTTTCAGATGCATGTAGGATTGCAGAGCCATTTGAAAACCAATCCGCAGTTTCATCCGTTGTGGAAAACGTCACTCGCTTTGCCGTTAGCGCTGGGAGATCCTCACCCGCTCTAACAACTGCGACATCCTCGGTCACTTGGTTTTTGAAAATTTGCAGTTTTGCTGCTTTATACGACTCCAGCGTAGGATAACGATCCATGTGATCGGGTGCAAAATTCAGCCAGATCGCCACCAACGGATGAAGCTCGCGAATCGTCTCTAACTGAAACGAGCTCAATTCAAGTGAAACTACGGCGGGTGGGTTCATTTGCATGACCACCTCAGCAAACGGCATTCCATAATTACCACAAGCAGTCCCACCTAGCGAGGCATTGGAAAGAATTCTCGAGACGAGTTCAGTCGTCGTCGTCTTACCATTTGTCCCAGTGATCCCTATGATTTTCCCTTGATAAAAACGGGCTGCCAATTCCACCTCACCAATTACCTCACCCGCCCGAGTGGCAAAGGCGGCAACGTAGCTGCCATAGGTATCGATTCCGGGACTTACTACTAATAGATCAGAAATCAGCTCACGTCCTTGCTCCTCGGTAGCATTTGGATGAATCGCAACAGCTGCTGGCATTCCAGCAAATGCCTCGATTCCCGCACGATCCCATGCCGACACGGTCGCTCCCTCGCGCAAAGCGAGTGCCGCAGCAGCCCGCCCACTGCGGCCGACTCCAAGAATCGCGATATGTTTGCCAGCAAGGTTCATGATCTTATGCAATTTTCAACAGTGCGAGGCCGAACAGCGCCAGCATGATTGAGATGATCCAAAAACGGATAATCACCTGATTTTCATGCCAGCCCAGAAGCTCGAAATGATGATGAATCGGCGACATCTTAAAGATACGCTTCTTGCGTAGCTTGAAGCTGCCTACTTGTAGAATTACCGACATCGCTTCCATCACAAATACGCCACCGATGATGACGAGCAGAAGCTCTTGCTTGGTGCAAACTGCTGCGGTTCCTAACGCACCACCGATGGCAAGAGAACCGGTATCTCCCATGAAGACTTTGGCGGGGTGACAATTAAACCAAAGAAACCCGAATCCAGCACCGACCAAGGCCATCAGGAAAATAGCAAGTTCCCCGATGTAACGGTTGTGAGGAATCACAAGATACTCCGTGGCCATGTAAAAGTGCCCTGCAAGATAAGCAAGGAAAGCATACGAAAGTGCGACGCTCACCGTGGTGCCAGTCGCTAAGCCATCGAGCCCATCTGTAAGATTCACCGCGTTAGAACAACCAACGATGACCAAGGCAAAAAAGGGAATGATGAGCCAACCGAGATCGATCAGAGGCACCTTAAACAATGGGAAACTAATCGCACTCACAGGAATCGGAGTCTGTCCGAGGCGGTAGCCAGCCAAGCCATCTGCGAGCTGCTGTGGTGTCGCTCCGAAACCAGAGATCTCCGGCTTGAAGAAGATGAAACAGGCGGCGATTAGAGCGATGAACACCTGCCAACCCAGCTTTCTACGACTGCTAATCCCATCGGACTTTTTTTCTTTAACCTTCTTATAATCATCACAGAATCCCAAGAGACCGCACGCTGCCATGGTGCAGGCACAAACGGCGATGAAAGGATTCAACGGGCGGGCGCAGAGCAAGGTAGCAATGATTACCGAGCCGATGATGAGGACGCCACCCATCGTCGGCGTGCCGATTTTACCACCATGAAGTTCAGCCAATTTATGGACTTCCTCTGCGGTCCGGATGGGCTGGCCTACCTTCATCGAGATCAGCTTCCGAATCACCCTGTTACCAAAAATTACTGTTAACAAAAATGCCAACATACCCGCCGTAGCAGCACGAAATGTAATGTATTGAAAAAGATTAAGAAATGAGAACACATGCGCCCAGCCTTCTTGTCCGCTTGCTTTCTCAGCATGGAAGGCCTGATACCAAAAATCGTAAATTGCTGGGAGCATTAGTTTCGGGGAAATACAGAGTTCATTACGCGTTCTACAGTGGCGGTGCGGCTACCTTTGAATAATACCACATCGCCAGGTTTAACTACGTTCTTGAGCCACTGGGCTGCCTGATCAAGATCTTCAAAATAAGGCACGTCGTTGCCTCCCTTTGCAATTCCTTCGGCACCATGGCCTACGGCAAGAAGTTTTAAACCATGCTGGACTGCCAGCTGCCCGGTGCGTTCGTGGGCCGCTTTTGCGAAAGGGCCCAGCTCGCCCATCCTACCAAGAACGACGAAGCGGCGTCCGCCATTATGGATCGGCATTTCCGCTAGGGTCATGATTGCAGCAGCCATCGATTCTGGATTCGCGTTATAGGTATCATCGATCACCGTAACGCCTTCATGAATGTAGCGGCCGAGCCTACCTCCGGTGAGAAGTGCATTTGAGAGCCCTGCCGCAATCTCTGCAGGAGAAATACCGAGTTTCCAACCTACTCCAGCGGCTAATAGGGCATTGGTCACCAAGTGGCGACCGGCAACAGGGAGTCTGACTTCAGCTTTCTCTCGGCCTTCAATAACCAAGGTGAAAAGGGTGCTATCTTCCTGAGGGCGAATATTCTCTGCACGTACTAAGCCGCGGCCGTTACCCACTGTAATGATCGCCGCGCGGGTCCGCTGTTTCAGATAATCGAAAAATTCGCAGGTGGCTGGAATGAAGAGAATCCCATCTGCCGGCAGGGCTCTGGCTAACATCCCTTTCTCTTCCGCGATGGCTTGGCGCGACCCCAGAAACTCGATGTGCGCGGTGCCTATGTTGGTAATAATTCCGTATTTAGGTCTTGAAATTTCACATAGTGGCGCAATTTCACCTGAATGATTCATCCCCATTTCCCACACTCCAGCAGTGTGTTTCTCAGTGGTGGAGAGAACCGTGAGAGGCAGGCCGATGTGGTTATTGAGATTCCCTTGCGTCGCGCAAACATTGAAGTGCTGGCTCAATACCGCAGTGGTAAAATCTTTAGTGCCGGTCTTGCCATTAGACCCAGTGATTCCTACCACCGGAATCTTGAGCTGCTTGCGCCACCAACAGGCAAGGCGTTGCAATGCTAACAACGTATCTGCCACCTCAATCACCGCACCATTTGCGGGTGCCTCGCCTTGCCATTTGTGAACGATTACCACTGCCGCTCCCGCAGCGAGAGCCTTCCCCGCGTAGAGATCACCATCAAAGTTCTCTCCGCGAAGTCCTATGAAGATGCAGCCATTGGGCAAGTTCCTGGTATCAGTGGAGACGCCACCCGTCGCCACGATTTCAGGCTGCCCCGCGACGATCTGGGCACCGAGAATGGTTGCAAGTTGTTGTGCAGAAATTGCCTTCATCTCATGTCAGAAATTGTTTGGGCACGGTCCCGCAACGCTTTGCTCGCATGCTTACGATCATCAAAATCGATTGTTTCTGTCAGAAATTGTTGAGTTGTCTCGTGGCCTTTTCCAGCGATCAACACAATATCACCTGATAGAGACCCTTGCACGGTGAGCGCGATGGCCTCGGCCCGATCCGGAAAACATAGATAAGTTTTACCACCCATACCTGCTTCGATCTCACGGATGATTTGTCCCGGCTCCTCAGAACGGGGATTGTCTGAAGTGATGACACAAGCATCGCTATGGAGTGCGGCGGAAGCAGCCATCAAGGGGCGCTTACTTTTATCTCGATCGCCGCCACAGCCGAATACCGTGACCAAGCGCCGTGGGCTAAGTTCACGAAGCGTGCGGCAGGCATTTTCGAGGGCGTCGGGCGTGTGGGCATAGTCAACAAAAACAGTAGTTCCACCGGCATTTCCCACATTTTCCATCCGTCCGGGGACTTGGGGTGCACAGGCTAAAGTGGCCACCGCATCGCGCGGGCGGATGCCGCATGCACTCGCTGCAGCGATGGCAGCTAGTAGATTATATACATTAAAGCGCCCGATGAGCGGAGCACGTACCAGATAGGTTTTCCCCTTGGCCGCGAGTTCGAATTCCATACCGCGTGGGCTTTGCCTGAAGTTATTCGCGCGGAAATCACAAGGCACACTGAAGCCGAAGCGGATGACTGGCATTTTCCCATCCAGCGATGCTGCAAGCTCTGCGCCGTATGCATCATCGATGTTAATCACTGCCGTGGGCTTCTTCCCCAGCGGATCTGCAGTCAAGGTATGAAACCATGCAGATTTCGCCTTAAAATAGGCATCCATGGTGCCATGATAGTCTAGATGATCTTGGGTGAGATTGGTAAAGATACAGGCATCGAAGCCAATGCCAGAAACACGCTTTTGATGAATGCCATGAGATGAGACTTCCATGGCCACGCCCCGGCAGCCATTGGCCAGCATCCGCCCGAGCATCGCGGAAAGTTCTATCGAACCAGGTGTGGTATGCTTGGCGGCTTCTTGATTCTCCCCATCATCTACCAGGATGGTGCCGAGTAGTCCGGCACGATGCCATGCCGTCTTCATGATGTGGTGAAGCAGGAATGCCGTAGTTGTCTTACCATTGGTGCCGGTGACCCCAGCGAGCTTCATCTCCTTCCATGGGTGGCCCGCAAACACGGATGCGAGGGTAGAGAGAGCGACGCGGCTGTCCGCCACGTGCAGCCAAGTGGCTTGTGCAGAGTAGTCTGCGGGCTGCGCGGATTCCGCGAGGATGGCGGTGGCCCCTGCAGACAAGGCATCATTGATATACCGATGTCCATCCATGGTGGTTCCACGGATCGCTGCGAAAATCATCCCGGGAGCGACCTCTTTTGAAGAGGCTGTGATACCACTCACCTCCGCATCCAAGGATCCGGCGGAGATGACACTGGGCAAAGAGGTAATAAGATCACGGAGAGTCATCAGGAAGCATCAGCAAGTGGAGGTGGGACTGGCTCGGTGGGCTCTAAATTCATATAAGTTGCCACACGAGTTGCTATTCTGCTGAAAATTGGCGCTGCAATGGTGCCACCGTAGCGGTTGATTTTTTGTGTCCGAGGATCATCGATCACCACTAAACAGACAAATGCGGGAGCTTGAGCGGGCATCATTCCGCAGAACGAAGTGATATAACTATTGGAAATATAGCCACCCTTTGGATTATGCTTTTGAACCGTTCCAGTTTTTCCTGCAACTTTAAATCCTTCCACCGCAGCACGGGTGGCGGTGCCACCAGGCTCGACGGCTTTTTGCAATGCTTGGCGCATCCGTGATGCACACTTGGCGGTGATCACCGCATTGCCCACCTCGGGTTGGTAGTCTTCCACGATGGTGCCGTCATTGGCGATGAGAGATTTGACGATGTGAGGCTTGCGAAGGTTCCCATCGCTCGCAATTGCCGAGAAGGCTGTGACGAGCTGCAGGGGCGTGACGTTAGTATTGTAGCCGAAGCATGCCCGCGAGAAATCGACCGCATTGCCGCTGTTTCTTGCCATCCCCGCACTCTCGCCACTTAGCTGGATGCCGGTTCTTTTACCGAAGCCGAAACGATGCAGATAGTCATAGAAGCGGGTCACACCGAGCTGGCGGGCAATTTTATAGGTACCGATATTATTGGATTTTTGCAAAACACCTTCAAATGAAAGATGGCCGGCAGGGTGGTCATCCCTCATCACCACACTACCATCTCTATAGTAGCCGTTATGGCAAAAGATCGAGCTATTTAGCGTGACAAGGCCCTCGTTGAGCGCACCGGCTGTGGCCACGATCTTGATGGTGGAGCCAGGTTCATAGACCGCTTGAATCGCGTAGTTATAGCCATTTTCCGCAATATTCAGTTTATGATTCAGATCGAA
>Ga0105045_10006942_pt1 | contig 10033 bp, 6 predicted proteins | sample MAT02_FD_78089 | JGI IMG/M metagenome (GOLD analysis project Ga0105045, IMG submission 78089) | Freshwater microbial communities from Lake Fryxell liftoff mats and glacier meltwater in Antarctica - MAT-02 (megahit assembly) | ecosystem: Environmental > Aquatic > Freshwater > Ice > Liftoff...
AACTACTACCACGCAGACTTGCCAGCTTGGCGCTACACCAGGCAATGCATTTTTACTCGCCAACGGCTATTGTCACGTAGGTGCTGAGCGAAGCTTTGATATCGGTGGTGCTTACACCGGCATCAAAGGGCTAGTCGTCTCAATAAGCGGGTTAAACATGACTAATCACTATGGCCGCTCCACCCTAGTGCCAAGCACATTTACTTATTGGGATAACGGCACCACAGGGCAACTTGGCAGGCGCTACAACCTGAATTTGAGTTACCAATTTAAATAATTCGCGTTTCAATAGTTAGTGGTACGTCGCAAAATAATTAACGGCATCTTGTTGATCACAAGATGCCGTTTTTTTATGTACTAACCTTTTTGTCAGGTACTCAATCCAGCCTTTATTTGAGCTTTGACTGGCTGGGCTCACTCATGGCGCAACGCTTTTACCGGGCTTACGCGCGCCACCATTAGCGCATGGGCCGCAACTGTTACGCCCGCAATCAACATGGCGAGCAATGCGGATAATATAAATGGCGTCGGCGTGAGGGGAATACGATCACTAAATCCGTTGAGGCAATCGCGCATCAGCCACCAAGCGAGCGGCCACGCTATCAGTATTGAAAGACAAATTGGTTTTAAAAATTGCCACATCAGCAGCCGCATAATTTCTGTTGCACTCGCACCCAACACTTTGCGAATGCCAATCTCCTTCGTCCGCCGCTCGGCGGTAAACACCGCTAGGCCAAACATGCCCAACATGCAAAGCACAAACGCCAGCCCCGCGCACGCTGCAAATAAATTGCCGCGATTGGCTTCGGCTGCATAAAAACCATTGACCACTGTCTGCATTAATCGCGATTGAAACGGCGTGTCGGGAAAAAACCCGCTCCATTTGCGCTCAAGACGTTGACGCATTTCAGCGGGGGCGACGCCGCTAAAGCGAATCGACATTGCATAATAGCCATCGGCAGCGCGCGAAAAATATGTCGGCGTGCTTTGTTCGCGCGCTGGGCGCATGCGAATGTCTTCCACCACGCCGACAACGGTCAATGCAAAGCGGCTTTTGCGATGAGCAATCTGAAACGATTTGCCAATTGCTGCCTGCGGATCTGCGGTGTTGAAATACTTCAACATCGAACGATTAATAACAACATTATTGGTGCGTTTAGCAAGCGCCTCAGGCTCAAGTCCGGTCACATCATCGCTGGCAATATCGCGGCTAAAGTCGCGGCCAGCGACGAGCTTGGCGTCATAGGTTCGTAGAAAATCATAGTCAACAATCTGTGCAGAAATCTTGGTCACCGCCGTGGCCGCCATGCCTTCAAACACCGCGCTTTGTGAAATATCGCCGCCCGTGCCGGGGGTAAAAATAGAGCGCGTCACAAAGGTGACACCAGGTATTTTTTTTACTTCGTCCATAAAGGCTTGTTGCTGGGGTTTAACTTCACTGCGCTCAAGCTGCGAAACCGTGATCAACCCTTCGCCCTTAAAGCCCAAATCAACATTGCGAAGATGCACGACCTGCAAATAAATAATAGTCATACAGGTCACAAGCAATACCGCCACCGCAAACTGTGCGACAACCAGCGTTACCCGAAGCGCACTGCCGCCACCTAGCTTGGAGGTGGCGCTGCGAGTGCTGCTAGTGCTAATAGCGCCATGAACAGCATCGCGCGGATTAAGCCGCGACAACACCAGCGCCGGATACCAGCCGCCAGTCAGCCCGACCACAATCCACAGCACAATCAATGGCAGGAGCACGCCGTTAGTACCAAGATAATTGAGCGTGATAGCTTGCTCTATGAGGCTATTAAAAATCGGCATAGTGACTTCAATCAGCGCCAATGCCAGACACGCGGCGCCTAGCGCCAACACACAGGATTCCACTAAAAACTGCGTCACTAATTGTGATCGGGTGGCACCCACAGTTTTTCGCACGCCCACTTCGCGCGCCCGTAACGACACGCGGGCAGTGGCTAAATTAATGTAGGTAATGATTGCGATTGCGAGAATCAAAAATCCAGTTGCCGCAATTACCTTAACCAGATTGGCATCGCCGCCATCCTTGAAATAGCCGCTCACATTAGGGGTTTGCAAATGCGAATCTTGGATGTTCACGATCACGGGGCGATAATACATCGCGTTCTCGCCTTTTACCGCCGGCGGATTATGCTTGGCAACAAATGCCTCCGCCCCTTCGCGTAATGCGCTTGCATCGGCAGGCGACCGAAGCTTAATGATGGTCATCGGATTAAAACTATTCCAGCCCTGAAACATCCATGCCATATTGCTGAAATCCGCCACCACCAGCGGGGCGACAACATCAAACTTGAACATACTGTTTGCGGGAAAATCTTGCATCACCGCGGCGACAATATAAGGGCGTTTCTCGCCTTTCACCACCATTTCAATCGTTTGTCCAACCGCTGGCTCGCGACCAAACCATTTTTGCGCGAACGCGTTGGACACAACGATCTGATTCGGCAGCTTGAAGCGCCCAACATCGCCTGCTAATAACGGAAATTTCAGCGTGTCAAAAAATCCGCTATCGCCGAATAGAATAGGCTGGCTTTCTAGGCGCGTGCCGTATTTCAGCGGCATATCCCAATTCAGCAAACGGGTTCCTGATTCGATTTGCGGAAAATCTTGCTGAAGAAAAGGCAACATCACCGCCGGGGACGAGCGCCATGCTTTTGCATCCTGACCGGGTTCTTTGATTGTTGATTGCACGACAAAGATACGATCGGCTTCCGGTATCCAATGGTCGTAGGTTGTTTCATTTCGGACCCAAAGTGCAATCAGCAAAAACGCGGCCATGCCAATGGCGAGACCAATCAAATTCAGGATGGTAAATAATCTATTTTTTGATAACGCACGCACAGCAATGGTGAAGTAGTTTTGCCACATAAAGTACTTTCAGTAAGAATTTATCGATTTGATGCTGGCGTCCATAAGCGAGGAATTAGCCGCGGCTTGACTCGGTTACAATTTGCCCATCGAGCAAATTTACGATGCGGCTTGCGTAATCCGCATGCTGTGGGGTGTGTGTCACCATCACCACCGTTGTGCCTTCGGCATTGAGTGAGGCAAGCATGCGCATCACTTCATCGCCGTGGGTGGTATCAAGATTGCCGGTGGGCTCATCCGCCAAAATCACCTTGGGTTTGACCACTAACGCGCGACCTACCGCTACACGTTGCTGTTGACCGCCGCTTAATTGGCTCGGGCGGTGTTTTGCGCGATGGCCGATACCAACTTTGTCCATCGCTTCCTCCACGCGCACTCTTCGCTCACTCGCCGAAATGCCGTGATACAACAAGGCGAGCTCAATGTTTTCGGCTACGGTGAGTTCATCAATTAAATTAAAGCTCTGAAAAATAAAGCCAATGTTTTGCTTACGCAAGACAGCAAGCTCCTTTTCGGGTAGCCGCGCAACTTGTCGTTCGCCAAAAAAATATTCGCCTTGATCGGCTTGGTCGAGCAGACCAATTACATTGAGTAGTGTGGATTTTCCGCAGCCAGACGGGCCCATGATGGCGGTGAATTCGCCGGCTTTTATGTCTAGATCGACATCACGTAACGCCGCAGTTTTGACTGTGTCAGTGCGATAGACCTTCGATATTTTTTTTAGCGATAGCATGATGGTAATCCTTAAAAATTATTGGGAACGAGAAGGAAAAAATGTTGCCGCTTTATTTCCTATTTGCCTTAGTGGCTTATAGCTTTAGAGCTTCGAGTTTTAGGGTCTGAGTGATTTAGTTCTCCAGTTTTTTAATGGCTTAGTGCCCCATTGTTCGGTTGCATTATTTTGTTAGCGTCAGTCGGTCACGCTCGACGAAGCCAGCATAGGAAGATGTAATCACCTGCTCGTTTGCCGTCAAGCCGCTGGTAATTTCTACGTTGTTGATATTGCGTCGACCAAGTTGGACGGCGCGTTTGACCGCGATATTTCCGTTAGCGACAAATACGAAAACGCCACCGCTGTCGGTCAAGAATGCGCCCGCAGGTAATAGCAGCGCCTGGCCACTTTCCCCTAAGGAAAGCTTTGGTTGTAGTGTTTGTCCGCGGCGAAGGCCTGATGGTGCGCCATCGGTAAAAATCAGCTCAGCTTCAAATTGGCCGCTACGGACTTGCGGGTTGAGCTTACGAACTATTAGCGGATGCTTGGCCGCGCCGATCTCTAAACTCGCCGCTTGGCCCACCGCGACTCGGCTCAAATAATGCTCATCAATATTGACGATTAGCTTTGCATCTTCAGGACTATCGATTTGGCCGATGCGTAAGCCACGTGTGAGGCTCTGTCCGGGATTAATCTCGAAGGCGGTCAGGCGTCCGGCAATTGGCGCTTTTACGGTAAGGGACTCCAAATTTGCGCGAGCGATGCTTAAGTTAGCCTGTAATTGTGTGGTGGCGGCGCGCAATTGCTGCACCTGTACGGCTTGCAGACCAGCATCGGTTTTTTGTCCTTGCTGGGTGATGCGTAAACGACTGCGCCAATAAGCGGCTTCGTCAACCGTATCTTGAACTGCGGCAGCACTAACAAAGCCGATGTCGGCCAAGCGTTGATCGCGCGATTTCTTTTGATCGATACGTTTCAGTTGCCACTCAATCTCATTGATCGCCCGATCATTTTCAGCGCGGTTGCGTTCGAGCGAAATTTCGATAGTGCGTAAGTTATTGAGCTGGTTAGTCACTTCGGATTCGCTCCGGATCACCTCAAGCTGCAAGGCGCTATTGGTGAGTATGGCGAGCGGCTGTCCGGCCTTCACTAGCGCGCCGTCTTCCACCAGCTTTTGATCGACCCGCCCTCCTTCAACGGCGTCGAGAAACACGCTATTGAGCGGAGCAACCTGGCCGCGTAACGGAATAAAATCTTCAAACAAGCCTGAAGTCACACTCGATATGGTGATTTGATCGCGCGGCAGCGATTGGGTATTGCCGGTAATGCGTGGTACAAAATAAAAGAGCGCACCGATAAGGATTGCGCTTACCACCATCGCGCCAACAATTACGCGGCGTCGCGGAAAACGGCGAGGTTTGAATACCGTATCCATCGAGGCACCACTGTGTGATGAAGGTGTGGGCGGGGATAAAGGTAAGTTGGACGGAGATTTCATTGTGGAGACGATCAAACAGGGATGGAAAAGCTTTTCATTGCACAATGCGTGCCAGTTTGCTAAGCCATTGTTTTCATTTGGTTTATGATGACGAGCGTAGAAATTGCTCAAAGAAAGCTGTTCGTAATCGAACACCGGGTGTACGATTACGGACATGTCAATTTTTAATGGCTGCAGACACCAATAATTTAAAGTCACCATTTTACGGACGTTTTCAGCTATTTCTGCCGCAAAACACCCGCGAAATATCGGGTTTTAGTTTTTATCTTAGACATAAGGTAATTACCCTTTTTCGCCGGATATTCCTTCATTCACCACCCTACTTATGCCACTTATGCAATCGCTAATGATCGTCGATGACGATCCCGATGTTCTCCAAGCCGCCACGCTGGTTTTGCAAGCGCCCGACCGCGAGATTGTTCAAATACGTCATCCTGAAGATATGCTCGTGCAATTGCGCACGCGAAGTGTGGATGTGATCGTGCTTGATCTTAATTACCGACGCGGCGCGACTGATAGCCAAGAGGGGCTAGCGTGGTTGAGCGAAATCAAGCGCCTTGACGCCGATGCTGCGGTGGTGGTGATTACCGCACATGCGGGCATTGCGCTCGCGGTCGAGGCGGTGAAGCGCGGCGCGACTGATTTTATCGCCAAACCGTGGAGTAACGAGCGCTTCGCCACCACTGTCGGTAATGCGCTACAACTACGCGCCACGCAACGCACGGCGGCGCGGTTACAGCTGGCAAACCGTGAGATGGTCGGGAAAGATGAGGCTAGCTTGATCGGCGATTCGCTCGGCTTAAGGCAAGTGCACTCGTTAATCGCGCGGGCCGCGCCAACGGATGCCAATGTATTAATCTTGGGCGAAAACGGCACCGGCAAAGAGTTGGTCGCGCGCGCCCTCTATCGTGCCTCGATGCGATCTTCGCAAGCGTTGGTGTCAGTCGATTTAGGCGCAATTTCTGCGAATCTATTCGAGAGTGAATTATTCGGCCACAAAAAAGGCGCATTTACTGACGCCAAAATTGATCGCATAGGCCGCTTTCAAGCTGCCGATGGCGGCACGTTATTTCTCGATGAAATCGGCAATTTGCCGCTCACATTGCAACCTAAATTGTTAAGCGCGCTCGAACAACGTCAAGTCACGCCAGTGGGCGCGAATACGTCGGTGAAAGTCGATGTGCGGCTGCTGTGCGCTACTAACTTATCGCGCGATCAACTAGCTGACGAAAAACAATTTCGCGCCGATTTACTTTTCCGACTCAATACGGTTGAAATTCATTTGCCGCCGCTTCGCCAACGCCGAGACGATATCGCCTCACTCATTACGCATTTCTTGGCCCTTTACAATCGCAAATATAGTAAGCCGATTAAGCCCATTGATAATGCGACCATGGCCGCATTAATAGCCTACGATTGGCCGGGCAACATTCGTGCGCTGCGGCACGCGGTGGAGCGTGCGGTGATTTTAGCGTCGGGTGCTAATTACACCATTGACGATTTTGCGCTACCGGTAGTAAGCACGCGTGCTTCAAAGGATGAAATGCACAGCGTTCTTGTTGGCGCCACCTCCGCCACCGCCCCCACCACAAATTCCACCTTCGCCGCCGGGGATTTCAATTTGGATCGTATCGAGCGACAAACCATTGAGCGCGCGCTACAAAAACATGCATGGAATATCTCGCTTGCCGCCAGAGAATTGGGGCTCACGCGTGCATCGCTTTACCGCCGGATGGAACGTCATGCGCTTTAAACTTCCTGACGCTAATAGCGCCGCTAGCCACGCTAGGGATTCTGATCAACGCGTTAGCGCGCTATCGCAGCAGAAAATCGGTGGCTTCTACGCTTGGATGGTGCTGTGGCGCTTGGCTACAATGAATATCGCCGCAGCGCTCGCGGTATGGGCCTGGCTACAGCCCGCAATGCTCGCCACCGCACTCACCTTGGCGAGCGTAAGCGCGTTGCTGTTTGTCTCGCTATTAGGCGTCGTTCAACGGACGAATCATCAACTCGCACGGCTCATTGATGCCCTCCATTTCGGTGATTTCACGCCAGCATTTGGTAGCGGGCCACGCGATGCGGGCTTCGATGAATTGATGAATGCATTCGAGCGGCTGCTTCAACGCCAGCGCGACGACACCACTGATGTGCACGCGAGCGTGGCGCATCTTTCGGCATTGATAGACCATGTGCCGATCCCGCTTCTCGCCATCGATACCGACGAGCGCGTTGAGCTGCTTAACCACGCCGCGCGGCGGTTGTTTGTCCGGGTGGGCGCCAGCGGACAGCGGCTCGAAAATTTTTATCTATACGGTGCTCAATTTGTCAATGAGATGCGCGATGTGATTCGGCACGACAAACCCAGCGGCATAGCCACACTCTCGCCGAATGACGACGCGCCGATTCGAATGCGCATGCGCCAAACATCGATCATCAGGCTAGGACGCCGACAGCGTTTAATCGCGCTGCAACCGATTCAATCCGATATTGACGCCGCCGAGATGACGCTCGCGCGTAACCTCACTCGGGTGCTCACGCATGAGATCATGAACTCACTCACGCCGGTGACCTCAATTGCACACTCGGCTGCCGCATTGGCAAACGCGATGGCCGCTGATATCGATGCCGGTTTCGCAAACGATAAACGCACAAAAGCGCTAAGCGAGGCGGTCGCCACCGTCGCCAGACGCGCCGATGGACTCATGCAATTTGTGCAGCGCTACCGCGAAATCGCACAAGCGCCAGTGGTTGAAAGTAACCCATTTTTAATCGCAGATTTGTCTGCCGATCTCGCGTTCCTATTCCGCGCCGAGTGGCCGCAAGTTAAATTTGAAATGTCCCAAAGCCCGCTCACATTAGAAGCCAATGCCGATCGCCAGCTACTTGAACAAGTGCTCATCAATTTATTACGCAATGCCGCGCAAGCGGCGTGCGCGGCGGATAGGACCCGTGGACAACCGCGTGTGAGCCTACATTTCGCCGCCGCCTACAGTGGCCGCACCTTGATCGAAGTTCGCGATAACGGCGATGGCATCGCGCTACAATTGCGCGATGAAGTATTTTTGCCATTCTTCACCACCAAACCTGACGGCTCGGGTGTGGGGTTAAGCTTAGCCCGCCAAATCGTGCTAGCGCACGGCGGCGCAATCAGCGTTGATCTCACCCCTAATCCTGCTTGGTGTGGCGCGTGTATTCGGGCAATTGTTTGATGCAAAATGAAAAGGGCTGGGTAGTTAGCCAATCAAGAATGCCTGAAACAACATGACAGCTGCTAATCAAGCTTACTGACGAATAGCTACATTTAGGCTAATAAATTGAGGCCAATAAATTGAGGCCAATAAATTAAGGCCAATCAATCGAGGCAGCTAGGGTAGAGAGATAAATGAAGGCAGATATAAAACTGCCCAACGTTTGGAGTTTAACTGTTTAGCCCGTTCACTTCTGTTGTGACGCACGCTACAAGTGTGATTGCGCAATTTTTCAAACAGTCTAGCCGCGTTACTCCCCCTTGCAGGATAAGATCTGCTGCATCCGTGTTTGCCGAATGAGGCCTTGCTCGGTAGTCCGAAAAATTATACTTTTCTCCCCCTTGGGGGGTATCCCTGTCGAACACGCCCTTCCAACTACTGTTTCTAAATTAAATGATCCAGCTAGATACAGTCGTCTGTAGTGGATGGCTTGTCCTACTTGCGTGCTCCAACGCAGCATAAGGTCAACATAAGACCTGCAAAACAGCGCCGCGAATCCATCATTAACGTCGGCAATGTCCTACATCTATCTAGCCTAGATATTGTCATAGTCGTGTTTTGCTTTCTAATTTATGTCGTTATCACCTGCCGAGCATCGTCGGCAAATTAGCAATGCAATTCAACGGTCACAACTTGAGCGGAGACGAGTTGAAAAAAAATGGATTTAGACGATTACGGGCATTAGGTTGCAGGTGTAGGTCGAGCCTGATTGGAAGCTTATGCGCGTTCGTACTTGCCTCTTGCAGCACGCTGCCTACGCTAAGTGAGGCACTGCAATCAGTCGCCGTAGTATCCGCCGAGCCTAATCAGGCAAAGCAAGCAAAGCCGTCCGCGATTCAACTTCAGGGCTCGCAAGGAGCGCTCACGGCGAAACAAAGCCAAATTGTGCTTGACCGACTAGAGGTTAACGCGCCGGACACCGGCATATTTGAGCGCCATCTTGCATTCGAAAATGCAGTCGCTGATGAGCCACTAACGACTAGCAATAAAGTACGCTTGCTCCAAGATGGCCCGGCAACTTATGCGGCGATGGCGCAGGCAATTTTGGTGGCCAAAGATCACATTAATTTTGAAACCTACATTATCGAAGATGACGAAGTTGGTCGCGCCTTTGTAAAGTTATTACTCGATAAGCAGCGCATTGGTGTTCAGGTAAATTTAATTTACGATAGCGTCGGCTCAATTACCATGCCTCGCACATTCTTTGATGAGCTGAAACTAGCTGGTGGAGCTGTGTTGGAATTTAATCCGGTGAATCCGCTGAAGGCCAAAAAAGGTTGGGATATTAATCAGCGCGACCATCGCAAGCTGCTGATTGTGGACGGTAAAACGGTTTTTTTAGGCGGCGTGAACATCAGCTCAGTCTATTCGAGTGGATCGTTTGGCCGCCACAAAGTAGCGAAACCAGCCGCTAAAAATGGCGAGAAAAATACGCCTTGGCGGGACACCCATATTGAAATCAGTGGGCCGGTAGTCGCAAGTTTTCAGCGCCTATTTTTGTCAACTTGGGCGAAGCAAAAAGGTGCACCGCTAAAAGATAGAAAGTTTTTTCCACAGCTCAAGGAAGAGGGCACGGAAGTCGTTCGCGCGATTGCGAGTTCATCCGATGATGTGAATAAAAACGTTAACGCAAATAATGAAATAACAGCAGACATTTACACGACATTGCTATCAGCT
>Ga0105045_10006943_pt1 | contig 10033 bp, 10 predicted proteins | sample MAT02_FD_78089 | JGI IMG/M metagenome (GOLD analysis project Ga0105045, IMG submission 78089) | Freshwater microbial communities from Lake Fryxell liftoff mats and glacier meltwater in Antarctica - MAT-02 (megahit assembly) | ecosystem: Environmental > Aquatic > Freshwater > Ice > Liftoff...
ACTAGCAGACATCCCGCTGGCGATCGACCATTTCCGCTACTTCGCAAGCTGCATCCGAGCCCAAGAAGGGTCGATCGGCGAACTCGACGGCACAACAGTCGCCTACCACTTCCACGAACCCCTAGGCGTGATCGGACAAATCATCCCCTGGAACTTCCCCATCCTCATGGCCGCCTGGAAACTCGCCCCAGCCCTCGCCGCCGGCAACTGCGTTGTCCTCAAACCAGCCGGGCCCCCCCCCGCCTCAATCTTGGTACTGATGGAAATCATCGCCGACTTAGTACCAGACGGCGTTATCAACGTCGTCAACGGGCCGGGAGCCGAAATCGGCAAAACCCTCGCCACCAGCCCCCGGATTGCCAAAGTAGCCTTCACTGGTGAAACAACCACGGGCCGGCTGATCATGCAATACGCCTCCCAAAACGTCATCCCGGTAACACTAGAATTAGGCGGGAAATCCCCCAATATTTTCTTTGAGGATGTCTGCGCCCAAGACGACGAATTCCTCGACAAAGCAGTTGAAGGATTTGTGATGTTTGCTTTCAACCAAGGCGAAGTTTGCACTTGTCCCTCCCGGGCGTTAATTCAGGAGTCAATATACGATCGATTTATGGAAAGGGCGATCGATCGCATCCGCCAAATCAAACAAGACAACCCCCTAGATATGACAACCGCCCTAGGCGCGCAAGTCTCCACCAACCAGATGGAAAAAATCGCCGAATACATCAAAATCGGGCATGAAGAAGGCGCAGAATGTCTGATAGGCGGCGAAAGAAACATCCTATCCGGCGACTTACAAGAAGGCTATTACTTCCAGCCGACAGTCTTCAAAGGAAACAACAAAATGCGAATTTTCCAAGAAGAAATCTTCGGCCCAGTATTAGCAGTCACCACCTTCAAAGACGAAACCGAAGCCTTAGAAATTGCCAACGATACTCTGTACGGTTTAGGTGCAGGAGTTTGGACTCGCGACATCAACACCGCCTACCGCATGGGCCGCGCCATTCAAGCAGGCCGCGTGTGGACAAACTGCTATCATTTGTATCCCGCCCACGCAGCCTTCGGCGGCTACAAATCATCCGGTATCGGTCGCGAAAATCACAAAATGATGTTGGATCATTACCAACAAACCAAGAACTTATTAGTCAGCTACAGCCCCAAAGCTTTAGGTTTCTTCTAAGCAGCGTGCACTAATTAACCGTAGGGTGCGTCAGGGGAAAATTTCTCAGTTTCTAGTCAAAACATTCAGGCCTGACGCACCCTACAATCACTGCGCGCACTAATTAACCGTAGGGTGCGTCAGGGGAAAAATTATTAGTTTCTAGTCAAAACATTCAGGCCTGACGCACCCTACAATAAATTATAAAATGGAAACAATCCCTAAAGTCACGGCCACAGAAGCCGCCTTAAAACTAATAGACTACCTCAAAACACAGCACGGAGAATTGATGTTTCACCAATCCGGCGGCTGCTGCGACGGTAGTTCTCCCATGTGCTATCCTAACGGGGAATTGATCGTCGGCGATGGCGATTTATTGCTAGGAAAAATCGGCGGTTGTCCCTTTTATATTGCAGCGCAGCAATACGAACATTGGAAGAAAACGCAGTTAATTATTGACGTAGCATCCGGGCCCGGAGGCAGCGATTTTTCCCTGGAAGGGCCGGATGGAGAGCGTTTTATTACTCGTTCCCGCTTGTTTGTTAACGCTGATTAACTCTGTTTAGCCTCATTTTTGCACGAGAGATTTTTTTTTATTGAACCGCAGAGGGCGCAGAGAACGCTGAGAAAGAAAACAGAGAGATATATTATTGATGTTGACAAATTCGGTGTTTTTTGCTAGGTAATTTTTTTATGGTAAGCGCATTTCCTCAATAAAGGAGATGCCATCAAAAATCCCATTTTTAAACGCTTGAGTGCTGCGAATTCGCTGATTTTCGCCTACTAAAGTCATTGTTTCAACAAAAGTGATCAGCGCGTTATCTTGAGTTTTAGTTGCTCGAAAGCCTACGGTTTCCTGACCTGCGTCCCAGGCGATCGCCGAAAAATCAGAATAACTGCTAGAATACAGTTTCAGAATCCCTTCTTCAAACTCTCCTTGAAAATTAAGTTGGAGGCGAGAACCGTCTGAGTATTCATAATTGTTAACTTGTTGGTAGTGACTTCCTTGAATCCAGATGGTAAAATTACCGAAGAAGCTGCGAGCAAAATGTCCGCGAGTATCGGTCTTAATATACTCTCCTTGCCAAGTGCCAATATGACGGATAAAAATCTTAGGTACTTTCTCCAAATCAGGAGAACTCACTGGGGTGACTAGATTTTCTGGAATGATAGGATTGTGACTCATTAATTTTATCTCCAGTTTTTCTCTACACCTGATTTGCTTTGCTTGAGACTGATATTAGTTTTACAAAGTTTGGCTGCACCATGTCTATTTGATGCGTTCACTCCTAGCGATAGTACAGGTGCGTCGCTGCGAGAAAAGTCGATTTTTATTTAGGGATTTATCGCAGGCGACGCACCCTACGACTCCCGCTTAACGGCGACCTATTTTCAGACTCATTTCACGGCTAGTGCGTTGATATTCGTGGACAATTGGGAGTCTTTCGGTTTGAAAATTTTCCAGCGCTTCGGGAATGTTCGCACTGTCTGCGAGATGTTTTGCTAAATACAGACCATCTTCCCAACCAGAGGTCATTCCTCTAGCGCGTGTGGAACTTTTGGCGTGGGCCGCATCTCCTATTAAGAGCACGCGACCGTCATAGATTTTTGGTAGGGGGTCAATGTCATAGGAAAAACGACAGACTATATTTTCTAGAGGCGTTGATTCTATGAGTTTTCGCGCATCATCTGGGAGTTTTGCTAATTCTTTGGGAGGAATGGTAATATTGGTAGGTTGCAGTTTTCCAATTTCGGAGTCGGTGCGTTCTTTTTCGATAAAGAAACCCCAATGAGTGCGGCCTCTACCAATGTGAAAGTAATTGGCATAAATTCCCCTACCGCGTACATACACAAAAAAGTTGCCTTCTGGACAGAAGCTGCTATCTTCGACTATTCCTCGCCAGACGATATCGCCTAAATAAAATAGTTCTACGTTGGGAACTATAAATTGACGAACTTTTGAGACGATTCCATCGGCACCAATTAACAGGTCGCCTTCCCATTTAGTACCATCTTTAAAGTGGGCGATCGCACTGTGCTCGGTTTGGGCGATCGATGCTAATTCTGCATTAAAATGAATACACCCTGGGGGTAATTCGTCGAGGATTGCTTCTAATATAGCTTTGCGGTGTACCAGCATTCCGGGGAGTTCGTTTTCTTCGTAGGTGACGGGCTCGGAACTTATGACACCGCCGCGCAGGTTGCGAATCTCGAATACTTTAACTCGATCGCCCGAATTTATAATTTTTTCGGTAATTTCCGGGTTGCCTCGATGCAGCGCTTGCATACCTGGTTGTACGATCAGGATACCACAGCCATCGGTGCGCGGATGGGGTGATTTTTCAAACAAATCAACCTGAAACCCTTGTTGAATCAGCAGAATTGCCAGATAAGATCCTGATGTTCCTGCGCCGATAATACCTATCCTACTCTGGGACGAAACCATCTGTGCTTCTCCTGATTTAAGATTGCCGATCGCTCCTCAACTAATATTATAATTACATAAAATAAGATTTGGGCAAAATCTCAACGGGCGATCCTCTTCGTTGGCGCAGCCCCCGTAGGGGCGGGCTTCGCTAACGAGCTTTTGCTAGCGAGAGGTTTCAAGCTGCCGCTAAAATCAGTATTGGAAGCGATGCAGGATTAATAATTAATATCATGTCAGCTTTAACGATCGTATTGGTTTGTAGTGAGGACTTTAGTCCTTCTTTCCCTCGGACTAAAGTCCTTACTACAAACCGTTTTGATTGTGGTCAATCGACCGGACATAATGGCTCTCCTGATTTTGTGGTGATAAGCAAACCGCATATCCTTACTCCGAGGGCATCATAGAATCACAAACAGTTGTGCTTGATACCGTATACACCATAAACCCAGGAGAGCCGACATAATATAATGGGTGAGTTGAAAATTATCGCACTCAAAACTTAAAACCACATTAAGCTTTAGGACTTGTAATTAAAGCCAACTCAACTTTCTCATCAGGCTTTTGAGTGACTTGTGCGTCCAAACCCGGGCCAAAGAATTTAGCTATTTTTTCTTGCTTTTCTTCCCAAACTTCGATCGGCATCAGCGGCGAATAAAACTCTAGAATCAACCCATAGGCACCGTCAACATCAACTTCCCGCAAGCCTTGGAGGAGGGGTCGTTCCTCGTCTGTCGGGGCCATTCCCAAGCGTTCCAGGGCATCATCTAAGTGCGCTTGTTGACCGTAGCGAAATCGGGTGATATCTTTGCGGACTTGGTTTTGAGTCTCCGTGGCCTGACTTTCTCGCAGGAGGAGAACTTCGGGAGAGGTGGGTTGGGTGAACTCCGCTGGTTCGAGTTCGGCTGCTTTCAGCGCCAACCCTCCCAACAACAGCGGAATTCCATAAAAAAACCCGGCTAGATTTAAGGTAGGTTTGTCGGTGAAGTAGGCATAGAACCCGACTACTGCTAGGATACCGCCCACAACTAAGGCTAGGCTTGCTAAAGAAGTTTTACGTAACATATTCGTGAGGTAAGTAGTCCGACAGAAACAAGATACTTTAATTATTATCGGGCAAGAAGTCTGGAAAAAATTTAGTTTTTTTGCCAAAAGACCTACGAAAACTGCTAGCGTCAATAAGGGCGGGAGGGGTGTGCGCGCACAATCTTGTCTCTCGCCGCCAAAACTTATCCCGCTTTCCCCGGCGGCCTTGCGACTGGTAAATATCCGTGTAAATTGTGTGGCGCGGGTTCCAGAAGGCAATCGAGATCGGCAGTATCATTAAAGTATAGAGATTTGAACTCGCGATCGACCATCTTGCCCTTTCAACCAATTTTCGGACATGATCAAAGACGAAGACAGAAAAACTGCGGTCACAAACAAGTCGGTTCTAGAGCAGATCAACTCGCTCAAACGCGAAGATGAAAGGCTTTATAATATCTTAGCGATCGATGTCTGGGCCCTAGCCAAGACGATGGACGAATATCAACCGGGATTTTGGTCGGCTTTTATGAAAAATCGCGAGAAAGCTCTGAAGCGATTTTTAACTGAAGTGATGAAAAACAAACCCGCAGATTCTAAGCGTCCGCCTTTTCTGCGCTGAAGTTTAGCTAATTTTTTGAGGTACAATCAAAATATAACACAGATTCAAAAACCCCGATCGCGTTCATCACTTACAATATAAAAAACAGTGAAGGATGAACTGAGAAATCTATGTCGGCGAATTAAAAATTCTCGTCTGTTCGCAGGGGGAATGTCAAATATTTTTGTTAATAGTAGCAAAGGCAAAAAACAATGGATGCACAGACAATTAAAGAGCGCGTAGCAGAGATCGAAATCAAGCGGGAATCTCTCGTGCGGCTGTTAGATAGATCGGACTTGGGAGCTCTGAGAATCGATGTCAGTCAGGCGATCGAGGAAATTGACGATTTGTTAGAAGAATTTAAGCGCACTTTTGACAGTTAACAGTCATTAGTCAGCAGTCATCAGCTAAATGATATCGTTTCCGCTGCGATCGGGATAATAATTTTCCCAGTGTAGTGCGAGCGTCCCCGCTCGCACTTCGGTATCATTAGGACGATCGCTCTTTAACCCGATCGCCATTTAACCCTATCGCTCTTTAACCCGATCGCTCTTTAACCCGATCGCGAGCGGGGACGCTCGCACTGCGATATCATTGGGGTTTAACCGGACGATCGCCCTAATTCATCGCCATATCCATCAAAATCTGTTGGGAACTCACCTCCGGGTTATTAGCAGGTGGCCGCCGCTGAGAATAGTGTCCCCCAGGCTGCAAATCCCAGGCTTGACGGTTGTCCGCCAACATCACACCCAAAATTTCTTGTAACTCCATCACTATAGTCGGATCTTCCACTTGGACGATCGCCTCAACCCGTCTTGTGAGATTGCGCTGCATCCAGTCAGCAGAACCAATATACACCTCTTCGTCACCACCGTTGAAAAAATAAAACATCCGCGAATGCTCTAAAAAGCGGCCGATAATACTGATAACCTTGATATTTTCGCTAACACCCTCAACGCCCGGACGCAAACAGCAAATCCCCCGAACAATCAAATCAATTTTAACTCCCGCTTGCGAAGCTTCGTACAAAGCAACAATGATTTGAGGGTCAACTAAAGCATTCATTTTAGCAACAATCCGGCCGCAGCTACCCATGCCGCTATCGGCATTCAAGCGGCAGAATTCGACCTCGCGGCGGATTAATGCTAAAAATCGATCGCGCATATTGACCGGCGCAACCAACAATTTTCGATAAGATACCTGCCGCGAATAACCGGTTAAATAATTAAACAAATCCGTCAAATCCGCACCCAAATCTTCGCGACAACTCAACAAACCCACATCAGTATACAGTCCAGCCGTTTTTGGGTTATAATTTCCCGTGCCGATGTGGACGTAGCGGCGAATAAATCCGTCCTCGCGGCGCACTACCATCACAATCTTGGTGTGGGTTTTGAGTCCCACCAAACCGTAAACAACGTGCACTCCAGCTTGTTCTAACTTGCGAGCCCAATTAATATTGTTTTCTTCGTCAAACCGGGCTTTGAGCTCCACTAAAACGGCTACTTGCTTGCCGTTTTCCGCTGCTTGAATTAAGGCGCTGACGATCGGCGAATCACCAGAAGTGCGGTATAAAGTCATCTTAATGGCTAACACGGAGCGATCGTGCGCCGCCTCAGTAATAAACCGCTGCACCGTCGCCGCAAACGAGTGATAAGGATGGTGCAGCATCACATCTCCCTGACGGATAGTCGTGAAAATATCATCACCATCCTCAACATCCAACATCGATTTGCCTAAAATTGGCGGTTGCGAATTCCGCAAGCGCGGCGGCACCACCGGAGTCCACGGGGGGTCTTTCAGTTCGGGCACGGGCAGCCCGATCAAAGACATCAAATCCTTGAGGCCTAGCAGCCCCTCCACGACATAAATATCCTGCTCCCCGAGATCCAACTCATCCCTCAACATATCTCGCACAGCAGGCGGCATAACCGCTTGAATTTCCAGGCGCACCGCAGAACCTGTAAACCGGCGCTTGCGGAGTTCCTGTTCAATGGCCAGCAGCAAATCCTCAGCCTCATCTTCCTCCACAGTCAAATCAGCATTGCGAGTAATGCGGAACGGGTGATATTCCTGAATGTCCATCCCCGGAAACAAAGCCTCTAAATTGTGGGCGATTACCTGTTCTAGAGGTACCCCCGTCCACACAGGAGACTTGCCTTTTTGCTGCCACTGCAAGTCCTCTGGTAAGGGCAAAAATCGGGGCAGAACCTGCGGTACTTTGACGCGGGCAAACAATTCCTCTTGGGTGTTCGGGTCTCTGACAACTACTGCTAAATTGAGGCTGAGATTGGAAAGGAAGGGGAATGGGTGGCTGGGGTCAACTGCTAGGGGTGTGAGTACGGGAAATACTTGTTCTTGGAAGTAGCGGTGCAAGTAATTTCGCTGTTCTTGATTGAGGTCGATGTAGTCGAGAATGTGGATGCCGTTTGCTACTAATTTCGGCCGCAGGGTTTGCTCAAAATAGGCGTGTTGCTGAGTAACCATCGGCAACAAGCGCTTGTGGATGGCATCTAGCTGTTCTTGGGGCTTGCTGCCGTCGGAGGTCAATTTGCTAACTTTTGCTTCTACTTGCTGTTTGAGTGCGGCTACTCGCACCATGAAGTATTCGTCTAGGTTTGAGCTAAAAATAGCGAGAAATTTGAGTCTTTCTAGGAGGGGCGTGCGGGGGTCTAGGGCTTCGTGGAGCACGCGGTTGTTGAATTCCAGCCAGCTTTGTTCTCGGTTGAAGTAGTATTGCGGGTCGCTGAGGTTGATTTCGGTGTAGGTTTTGGTGGCGGTCTTTTTTGGCTTGGACATGGTTTGGGAGTCTTGCGGGGAGGCTCGATTGTATCTGTACCATTAGTATCGCAGTATTGCGGTAGCGGGCGATTGAAATCGCGCCGACACAGACAAAACCCGCCTCCGCGGGTTGAAGAAATTAAAACTCTTGTGGGGTGGGCTTCTAGCCGGCCCCGGAGTAGCGGGCGATTGAAATCGCGCCGACACAGACAAAACCCGCCTCCGCGGGTTGAAGAGAATATGTCATTGCGCGCGAAGCAAAGCAATCGCAGAGCCCACGCAACCCACGAAAAGTTTTGTGTATTGTCATTGCGCGCGAAGCAAAGCAATCGCAGAGCGCAGACAACAACATCGCCATCCCAATATCACCCACCAATCCCCGCAATCCAATCCTGCACGGCATCCAACAAATCCTCTCCCTCCACCGCAAAACCTGTTAACGGCAATTCCAGCGGTGTATCGGTAATCCAGGCGATATGAATACCCATGTGAGAGTCCGCGAGTTTGCGGGTGAAAGACGAAAGCGCATTTTCGCAGGGGCACGAGTGCAAAATTAAGGCGATGTGCGGTTTTTGCTCCCGGTTTTTGAGTTGCGGAATTAATCGCTTGAATTCGGGGGCGTTGCGGATTGCGGGGATGTCTGTATCTGTGGGGAAGATTGTTTGAGATAGTTCGGTACAGAGTTCTATTAATTATTCGAGTTACTCATAATTTACACCTACTAATCGCTGCGTTTCTTAGTTATTATTTTTAATCTAATTTAATAGACTTCTCATCTGCTCGCGGTAAAAACAACTAAGGATCGAAAACTTAATAACTTAAGCACCTCCTACAGTCCTCTATCCTGTAAGTTGCGATATCCAAGGAGGCTCTTCCTCGCCCCAGAAGCATTACCAAGTAGATCCTAGTAACGAGCAATCGCTTAAATTATTAAATTTTTATTCCTAACTTTAGACTATTTGACTACAAAAATTTTCTATTTTTGAGATGTCTAATAATTAAACAACTATGGTGCGCTAGGCGCACCCTACATAACTAGGGAGCATCTCAGTTTTGCATTTATAGTGCGAGCGTCCCCGCTCGCGAGTACAAGACGCGAGCGGGGACGCTCGCACTACAAAAAAATGCTTTTTGCAAAACTGAGATGCTCCCCATAGCTACTTTTACATTTTCTTCTTCCTTATTCCTGATGTCAACTTTTCCTTCGATCAACTCTTCATGTCAACCGTCTACTATCAACTGTTAACTCTTGCTTCAAAACATCGGCATTAACTCAAGCGGGCCAATTCCCAAGTCTTTAGCAGACACCCAGCGCACCTCAAACAAAGCGATCATATCCTTAAACTGAGGCTGACCGCGAGAAGCGCCCATCAAGCCTTTAGCAATCACCAAACCGCACCAACCGTTCGTTAATTGACAGCGGCGCTCCCATTTTTTGCGAGCTTCCTGATGCACCGGATCGTTTTCATTAAACTCCCCAAATAAATAGAGTTCTCCATTTTGAGCTTGCAAAATACCCAAATCGTACTGCTCATTTTGAAAAGGATCTTCGCCCGGATTAAAACAAATTGCCTTTACCCCTCCAGCTTCTTTCAAATCCTGAATCATAGTTTTTGCCTTCGGATTGGAAGTTTGGATCATCACCACAGGTAAACCGTCTCCGTCGGCCTTAATATCAACTTCTGCACTTTGGTGAAACTGAGCATTTCCTCGCAGAAACTCTACCGTTTGCCAAGGTACGACACCGAGACTCAAGAATGAATTTGGCGGCACCAAATCGTCCCGCAACAGTGGCATTTCAAATTCATCATCCTCGTCCTCACCGTCATCGTCGAGCATCTCTAATAATTCGACAGATACCTCGGGCATTGTCGAAACTTTAACGGATATCTGCTGAATTTCTCCATCAGGCTGCGGAACGGGGATGCGGTAGCGACTGCTGAGAGTGGGAAATGTATCTGCTCCCAATTTCCGGCGGCTGTTGCGGAAAAAGCGGTGAAATGCTTCGAGAGCAACTAACATCGTCAGGGCTTCTTCTTCGTAA
>Ga0105045_10006945_pt1 | contig 10032 bp, 3 predicted proteins | sample MAT02_FD_78089 | JGI IMG/M metagenome (GOLD analysis project Ga0105045, IMG submission 78089) | Freshwater microbial communities from Lake Fryxell liftoff mats and glacier meltwater in Antarctica - MAT-02 (megahit assembly) | ecosystem: Environmental > Aquatic > Freshwater > Ice > Liftoff...
CCAGCTCCCCTCGGTGCCGTGGTCCAAAGAGGCCCTGGCCTTCCTTCAAGGCGAGCCGCTGAGCGAAGACATGAAGCGCCTTGGCCATGCCCTCAAGCCGGGCGAGACGCGCTCCTACACGCTCGGATTCGAGTCGCCGCTCGCCAGCGGGCGCAGCGTCGTCCTCGTCACCGCCGATGCGGCCAAGACGTTGCCAAGTATTTCAGATCTCAAGGGTTTCGCCGACGCGCTGCGACCGCAGGCCGATGTCCTGGTGCTGACCGACGGGCGCCGCGCGAGCTTCCGCATGATGTCGAGCTACGACATGGGGAGCCTGACCCCGTTCAAGCGCTTCCTCTGGTTCATCGCGAGTCATTGGATCGTGCTCTTGCCGACGCTGTTCGTGACCGCCATGTTGTTCGCCTGGGTCATGCGCCGTCGCCTCCTCAATGTGGCCTATCGTCGGCTCTCACACGAGGACAGGGCGTGAATGGCCGGCACCCCCACGTTGCGCAGGACAGCTCGCGCCCTGGCCGAATCGACCGATTCGCGAGGTCGACGGCGCGCTTCGCCTTGCCGCTGGGCCTGGTCTTCGCGCTGACGACCGCCTGCGCTTCTCGCCCGACCACCCCGACCCCGCTCGAGCCCGACGTCGTCGTGCCCTTCGATCCGACTCGGCCCGACGCAGGCCTCGATAGCCACGACGGCCTCATCGATCCGGCCGACCTCCCGCCCGTCCCCCAGACCACCTGCCTGCCTCGGCAGTGGCCTCTCTGGGAGACCTACAAGACCCACTTCGTCGAGGCCGACGGGCGCGTCGTCGACCACTTCGCCAAGCACTCGACGAGCGAGGGCCAAGCCTACGGGATGTTCCTGGCGCTCGTCGCGCGCGACCGCGAAGGCTTTGCGAAGATCTTTGACTGGGCCAACCGCTTCCTCGCCAAAGGCGACCTCGGCCAACACCTGCCTGCCTGGAAGTGGGCTGACAAGGGTGGCCGCCAGCAGATCGTCGACCCGAACGCGGCGAGCGACGCCGACCTCTTCATGGCCTACGCGCTCGTCCATGCGGCGAGCGTCTTCGGCAGCGACGAGTATGCCCGGCTCGGTGGGCGTCTGCTCGCCCTCATCGAGGCGCGCGAGGTCGTCGACATCCCCGGGCTTGGACCGATGATGCTGCCGGCCCCCATCGGCTTCGAGATTGCGCAGGGGTTTCGCCTCAACCAGAGCTACCTGCCGCTGCCGCTCGTGCGCTGGGCGTCTTCGATGAGCAAGGACCGCAAGGACGCCCCCTGGACCGCGATGATCGAGGCGACCGTCCTCATGGCCGAGGGCTCGACCCCGAACCGCCTCTACGCCGACTGGATCATCTGGGACAAGAATTCGCGCCGCTTCGTCGCCGACACCGTCCTGCCACCCCTTGGCAGCTATGACGCTATCCGGGCCTACCTCTGGCCCGCCATGATGCCCGTCGACGACCCGATGCGCGGGCGCCTCCTCGCGCGTGGCAGCCGCCTCCTCGAGCTCGTGCGCACGACCGGCTTTGTCCCCGAGAAGGTCCACGCCTGGCCCAACGCTGCAGCCGGGCCGGCCGACGAAGTCATACCGACCCCAGGCCCCGTCGGCTTCGAGGTCGTCGCTCAGGTCTTCGCGACCGCCATGGGCGACCTCCGCCTCGCCGCTTCACTCGGGCGCTCCATCGCCGAGAAGCAGCGCCCTAACGGCCTCTACGGCGACCCGGCCTTCTACTACGACCACAATCTTCTGCTGTTCGCTCAGGGCTTTCTCGAGGGGCGCTACGCGTTCCGGGCCGATGGCGGACTCGTACTCCCACGGGAGGGAGACCTATGCTCGACCCCATGAAGCACCTCGCCCTCGTGGCGGTCGCCGTGCTGCTCGTCGCGGAGCCGACGCAGGCCCAGGCCGCACCTGACCCGACCGGCGACTCCGATGCCCTCGAGCAGCTCCTCGAGAACGTCCGTTATTGGCAGGCTCGGGGGCGCGCCGACAAGGCCGCCGAGGCCTGGCACAAGGTGCTGCGCTCGGTGCCGACCCACCCCGAAGCGCTCGCCGATCTCGCGTTGTTCGCGGCGCGCTCGGGCAAGAATACCGAGGCGCGCGGCTACCTCGATCGCCTGAAGAAGGCGCACCCGAATAGCTCGCGTGTGCCGCAGCTCGAGGCGGCCCTCGGGCTCGGCGCGAAGTATGACGACTTTCTGACGCAGGCGCGAACGGCCGTTCGCTCCGGTAAGGTAGCCGAAGGCCTCGACCTCTATCGCAAAATCTTCGCGGGCCAGGCCCCCTCGGGCCCCGTCGGCCTCGAATATTATCAGACCCTCGGGGGCACGGCCGGCGGCTGGGAAGAGGCGCGCACGGGCCTCGCGCGCCTGGTCTCGGACAACGCCAGCGATCCCCGCTATGGGGTCGGGTTCGCGCGCCACCTGACCTATGTCGAGGCCACTCGCCGCGACGGTATCGACCGCCTCGAGCAGCTCGCCGACGGAGGGGAGGGGCGCAACGCGCGCGCGGCCTGGCGCCAGGCGTTGCTCTGGCTGCTCATCGGGCCCAACGACTTCCCGCGCTATGAGCGTTACTTGCAGCGCTTCCCCAACGATCAAGAGGTCAAGGGGCGCGTCGTCGACGTCAAGGCGGGCGTGGTCGCAAAGCAGGCGGCCGACGCTGGGCGTGACCGACTGAAGGCTGGCTACACGGCGCTCGATTCGGAGTCGGTGGACGAGGCCGAAAACATCTTCCGGCGCGCCGTCCGCACGAACGCGCGCGACGTCGAGGCGATGGCCGGACTCGCGAATGTGCTCTTGCGCAAAGAACAATTCGAAGAGGCCAAGGCGACTCTCTTGCGCGTCAAAGACGTCGCGCCCAAACGTAGAGAGCTCTGGGAGGAGGCGCTGAAAAGCGCCGAGTTCTGGAGCCTCGTGCGTAAAGCCGAAGTGCTGCGCGCCGAGTCGAAGCCGAACGAGGCCGAGGTCCTCTTGCGCGAGGCCATGACGAAGCTCCCCAAAGAAGCGCCGCATGCCCGGCTTGTCCTTGCGAACGTGCTCGTCGACGCCAGTCGCTTCGACGAGGCGCAGGCCGAGTTCGAGGCGCTCGTCGCCGCGGACCCGAAACACGTGCCAGCGATGAAGGGGCTCATCGAGCTCTACCTGCGCGAGGGCGACCAGGAGAAGGCGCTCACCGCGAACGCTGCGCTCATGGCCATCGACGCCGAGGCCGCCTGGAAAGAGAACTGGATTCGCGCCGAGATGCTGCGTCGCGAAGCCGTGGCGCAGCGTAAGAAGGGTCTGCTCGCCGAGGCCGAGAGCCTGCTCGACGCGGCGCTCGCGACCGACCCGCAGAGCAAGAACGTAATGCTCGAGCAGATCTACACCTACCTCGATCTCGGCAAGGCGTCCGAAGCGCGGCGCTCCGTGGACGCGGCCAAGCGTATCGACAAGGCCGACAAGCAGGTGAAGGTCGCCGAGGCCTGGGTCTTCGCGAGCGAGCAACGCTTCGAGGAAGGGCTCGCTGCGCTCGAGTCCCTGAAAGACGCCGACCTCGACGCCGGCACCCGCTCGCTCAAGCGCCGGCTGCGCGTCGAAGGCGATGCCGTCGATGCCATCAAGCAGGCCGGACGCGGCAAGCTCATCTCCGCCCAGGCGCGCCTCACCGAGCTGCAACGCAGCACCCGCGACGAGCCGATGCTGCTCGGCCTCGTGGCCAACGCGTGGGCCGACATCGGCAAGTTCGACCAGGCGCTCGCGATCATCTACGACGCGCTGTCGACGAGCAAGACCGAGACGCCGACCCTCAAGCTGCAGCTCGCCAGCATCCTGCACAAGGCCGACCGCGAGGCCGAGCTGCTCGCCGTCCTGCGCGAGCTCGAGGGCGAGTCCGATCTCACCGTGCCCGAGCGCCAGGGCCTCGCCAACCTGAAGATCGCCTACTCGATCAAACGCGCCGACATCGCCCGCGAAGGCGGCTTCCTCGCGCGCGCCTTCAACCTCCTGCAAGAGCCCCTGCGCGAACACCAGAACGACCCTCGCCTCATGACCGCGCTCGGCCGCCTCTTCGTCACGGCCGGCGAATACCAGGAGGCCGACGAGCTCTTCCAGCGCGTCCTCACGATGACCCCTGACAGCATCGAGGCCCGCCAGGGCGCCATCCAGAGCGCGGTCGAGATGGGCAACAAAGACGCCGCTCGTGAGCTCGCCGAGCAGGGCGTTCGCCTCTCGCCCGACAACCCGCGCATGCATCTGGTCGCTGGCCGTATGCACGTCCTCATCGGCGAAGACGGTGACGCCGTCGACGCGTTCGAGCGCGCCCTCGCACTCGAAGAGGGACGAAGCTCCCCCGAGCTCGAGCCCGACACCCGGGTCAGTAAGCTGTTGGCTGGCGCCGAAGCGCGCTTCGGTGGCAAGCGCCGATCATCCCCTGAAGACATCACGTTGCGCAGCGAGATCATCAGCGAAATCAAGCAGCTCCAAGCCCGTCACTCGGTGCATCTCGGGACCTCCACGCGCGCCCGCCATCGCCCCGGCATCTCGGGACTCGGGCAGGTCCTCTCCATCGACTTCCCAACCTGGGTGTCGATTCCGACCGGCTATCGCGGCCGCCTCACCTTCACAGCCACCCCCGTCCTCCTCGACGCGGGTGTCTTCGACCTCGGCCGTGCGCAATCCGGCCAGCAGTTCGGGACCTCTGGCGTCGACCTCACCGAGCTAGAGCGCACCGGCGAGTTTGCCCAGAAAGCGACCGGCGTCGAATTGTCCTTACGTGAAGAAATCGGCGCCTTCCGCTTCGAGGTCGGCTCGACCCCGCTCGGCTTCCTGCGCCAGACCATCGTCGGCAACTTCGTCTGGAACGAGAGCTTCGGCGACTTCGGCATCCGCCTCGAGGGCTACCGCCGCTCCGTCATCGAGAGCCTGCTCTCCTGGGGCGGCACCACCGACATCGCCACCGACACCGTCTGGGGCGGCGTCACCCGCAACGGCGGCCGGCTCGACCTCGGCCTCTCCATCGACAACGTCATCTGGTACGTCGTCGGGTCAGGCAACTGGCTCATCGGCGAGCGCGTCGCTTCGAACTGGTCCGTCGAGGCAGGGACCGGCTTGGCGTGGAAGGTCTACGACTGGGAAGGCGTCTCCTTTGGGACCGGCCTCGATGTCTCGACCATGTTCTTCGACAAGAACCTCCGGCACTTCACCGTCGGTCACGGCGGCTACTTCAGCCCTCAAGCCTTCGCTTCGGTCGGCTTCCCGATCTCTGTCCGCAAGACCACGGGCGACCTCACCTACGACGCCCGCGCGAGCATCGGCCTCGTCTGGTTCCGCGAAGCGGCCGCCCCCTATTACCCGACCGACCCCAGCCGGCAGAACGACCGCGACGAGCTCGTCGACGCCGACGACCAGCCCGTCGAGAGCTTCCACCCCGGCCAGGACGGCCTCTCGTTCAGCTTCAACCTCGACGGCGAGCTCGCCTACGAGGTGGCGCGTGGCCTCAAGCTCGGCGTCCGTGCCAGCGTCCATACCGGCCATGATTTCCAGGAGTACCAGGGCGGTCTCTTCCTCGGATACACCTTCCAGCAGAAGGTCGCAGGCCCCGGCGACAAGACCCCCTTCGGAGTCGAGTGATGCGTCCTATGAAACGTCTGCTCGCCAGGTCGCAGGCCCGCGAAGGGGCGGGCCGGAGCGTGCGCGAGCGATCCGATCACGTCGCCTTGCGTTTCATCCCTTCCTGGGGCGGAGACGTATGGCGACGGCTCCACACCTCGACCCTCGGACGGCTCGCAACACTCGCATCGCTCTTTACCCTCTCCGCCTTGGCTTCGCTCTCCGCCTGTGACGTCAACTCCGACCCGCCGCTTCGCGACGCTTCCGACGTGCGCGAAGAGGCGAGCCTGCTCCTGCCGACGACGACCATCACCGCGACAAGCGAGCTCGCTGGCATCGAGCGTGTACGCGGCCACCTCGTCCTCGACATCGCGAGCGGCCCTATCCGCCTGCCGCTCCTCACGGTCATCGAGGGCGACCTCATCCTCGTCGGCACCCCCACACGCACCGTCTCGGCCGACCTCGTGCTCGCCTCGCTCGTCCGCGTCGGTGGCAGCGTCCGCATCGCCTACACCGCAGGCAGCGCCGCCATCCTCATGCCCAAGCTCGTCCTTGTCGGCACCCACTTCGAGCTCACAAACGGCTCATGGTCCCTCGACCTGCCCGTCCTCACATCCATCGGCGGCGACCTCCGAATCCAGGACGCGACCATCGCCAGCGGCTCGCTCGAGTCGCTCGAGACGCTCGGCGGCTCACTCGTCTTCGACACCACGGCCTTTGCCGAAGACCTCGACCTGTCCGGCCTCGAGTCCGTCGCCCGCGACCTCGTCGTCCGCGGCGGCGAGGTGCGGCTCGTGGCCGACCGCCTGCTGTCCATCGGCGGCGACCTGCGCATCGAACGCACTGCCGGCACCATCGACCTCGCCGGCCTCCGCACCGTCGCTGGTGACGCGCGCTTCGAGTCCTCCATCATCGACGCGCTCTCCATCGGCGCTCTGCGCCGCGTCGGCGATGACTTGATTTTCGAGGATTCGAGCGGCGCTGGCCTCGTCGCTCTCGACCTCGCCCAGCTCGAGGCTGTCCCGGGCCAACTCCGCGTCGACAACCTCGAAGACCTCACCTCGTTCTCGGCCGCCGCTCTGCCGCTACTCGGCTCACTCGCCGTCACCCGCAATACCAGCCTCGCCTTCCTCGGCCTGCGCCGCCTCGCGCGCATCGAAGGCGACTTCGAGCTGAGCCACAACGGCGAGCTCACGCTTGTCTTCGACGCCCTGACCGCCATCGCCGGCGACTTCGTCATCGACAGCAATCGCGCCATGAACGGGCTCCTCCCTAAGCTCACCGACGTCGGCCGCGACCTGCGCTTCGCTTCCCAGTTCACCCCCTACATCGGGCTCGCAGCACTTCAGGTCGTCGGCGGCGATGTCCTCGTCGAGTTCATCTTCGGCTCGGTCGAGTTCGACCACTTCCAGCTCGGCGCCCTGCGACAGGTCGGCGGCTCGCTCACGGTCCACATGACCGACTCCATCGACAAGCTCACCTTCGACGCCCTCGCCTCGGTCGGCAGCTCGGTCGGCGACCTCGTCGTCACCGACAACCCGGACATCGTCGGGCTCAACCTCGTCAAGCTCACGACGGTCGCGGGCCGAGTCGAAGCGCGCAACAACCCGCGCCTCCCCGAGCACGACCTGCTCGGCGAGCTCGAAGACGTCCTGACCGGCTCCAGCCCGGTCATCTGCGGCAACCTCGGAGGTGACCCATGTACCCAATGACCGTCCTCATGCCAGCCCTTGTGACCGCGCTCGCCCTCGCCCTCGCCTGCACAAGCCTGCGCACCGCCCACGCCGCCCCGCCGGACGGCCTCGTCATCTCGCGCACCACCCTCGCCGAAAACCTGCCCGCCGACACGCTCATCGGCACCTTCACGACGCTCGACCCCGACGTCGGCGACACCCACACCTACGTCCTCATCGAGAACCCGCTCGACCTCTTCGCCATCGTCAACAACCAGCTCTTCGCCACTCAGCCGCTCGACTTCGAGACCGGCTCGCAGCGCCAGATCCGCGTGCGCACCACCGACTCCACCGGGACCTGGCTCGAGCGCAACTTCACCATCAATATCCTCGACCGCAACGACCCGCCGCTCGGCGTGACGCTCTCCGCCACGGGCACCCCTGAGACCACCGCCATCTTCGGTCTCGTCGGCACCGTCAGCCAGTTCGGCGACCCCGACCAGGGCGACGCCTTCACCTATCGCCTCGTCGACGACGCCATGGGCCACTTCATCCTCGAGGGCAACCAGCTCCGCGTCGCCATGCCGCTCGACTACGAGACCGACCCGCTGCTCGTCATCATCGTCGAGGTCACCGACCGCGCCGGCCTGAAAGCCCAATCGGCCATCGCCATCAACGTCTGGGACCGCAACGAGGCGCCGCTCAGCGTGCGGCTCGCCCCCTCCAACGTCGCCGAGACAGCGCCGCTCGGGACCGTCGTGGGAACCCTGTCTGCATTCGGCGACCCCGACTTTATCGATGCTCATGTCTTCAACGTCGTCGGCGGCGACAACGCCTTCGTCGTCGATGGCACCTCGCTTCGTGTCTCGGCGCGCCTCGACTTCGAGACCGCCCCCGTCCGCACCTTAAAGATCCGGGTCACCGACCGCGGCGGTCTCTTCGCCGAGACCAACCTCACGGTCTTCGTCGAAGATCGCAACGAGGCCCCGACAGGTGTCCGCCTGACGAGCGCGGGCCTGCCCGAGAACTCGGCCCCGGGCGCAGTCGCCGGTGAGCTCGAGGGCATCGACCCCGACCTTGGCGACACCCACCTCTTCGAGCTCGCCGACACGGCAGACACCACGCGTTTCCTGATAGACGGCGACACGCTCGTCGCCCTCGTCCCCTTCGACTACGAGACGAACAAGACGATCAACGTCCCCATCCGCGTCACCGACGCCGCCGGCCTGAGCTCGGTCGTCACCCTCGTCATCGCCGTCCTCGACGTCAACGAGGCCCCGACCAACGTCACGCTGACCAGCGCCGCTGTCTACGAGACCGCCCCCAACAACGCCATCGTCGGCTTCATCAGCGTCGTCGACGCCGACGCCGCCGCAGCGGCCAACGGGCACGAGCTCTTCCTCCTCCAGGATGGCAACGGCGCCTTCCGTATCGACAACCGCATCTTGCGCAAGAGCGGCCCGCTCGACTTCGAGACCGCTCCGAGCGTCACTATCACGATGATCGCGTTCGACCGCGGCGGCCTCTCCTTCGTCAAGACCTTCACCATCGAGGTCCTCGACGTCGACGAGCCCGCCACCGGCATCGCCGTCGACCCGGCCTCGGTCTCCGAGAACCTGCCCATCGGCTCGCTCGTCGGCGACCTCGTCCCGGTCGGCGACCCCGACCAGGCCCAGGGCTACCGCTGGGTCCTCGTCGAGAACCCGGGCAACCGCTTCGCCATCGTGACTGGCCAGCTCGTGACCAACCAGGTCTTCAACTACGAGGACCTCCAGAACTTTCGCAGCGTCCAGCTCCGCATCCGCGCCCTCCCTCCCGTCGGCGCCGCGCTCGAGCACAACGTCACCATCGAGATCCGCGATGAACCCGAGCCGCCGACCGGCATCACCATCAGCGGCAACGTGGTCCAAGAGAACCGCAACGCCGGGACCTTCGTCGCGACCCTGTCGGCCGTCGGCGACCCCGACGCCGCCGAGCAACACACCTTCAGCCTCGTCACGAACCCTGACAATGCCTTCACCGTGCAGGGCAACACCTTGTCGACGGCCAAGCTGCTGGACTTCGAGACCACCCCGCTCTACGCGCTCGTCATCCGCGTCACCGACCGCTCGGGCCTCTTTGTCGAGGTCCCCTTCGAGATCCGCGTCATCGACCTCAACGAGCAGCCCACGGGCGTCGCCCTGTCCAAGCGCACCATCCCCGAGAACTCGCCCGCCAACAGCGTCGTTGGCCAGCTGAGCCCGGTCGGCGATCCCGACCTCGTCGACCGCCACGTCTACCAGCTCTCGTCCAACCCCGAGGACCGCTTCGACATCGTCGGCGACACCCTCATCGCGCGGCTCCCCTTCAACTTCGAGACCCCGCCGACCAGCTTCCGCGTCGTCGTGCGCGTCAGCGACCAGGGCAACCTCACCGCCGAGACCGCCATCTTCATCAACGTCACCGACCTCAACGAGTCGCCGAGCCCGATAACGCTCGCCAACCGCGCCCTCCTCGAGAACGCCCCGGCCGGCACCGTCGTCGACACCATCGCCGGCGGCGTCGACCCCGACAACGAGGATGTCTCGATTTTCGAGATTCTTGAAGGTCAAGGCTTCGCAGTCGATGCGCAGCGGCGCCTCGTCACGACCCGCCCTTTCAATCACGAGACCGAGCCAAGCGTGAACCTCGTCGTGCGCCTCTCCGACTCGGCCGGCAACGAGGTGCAAGGCGCCTGGACGCTCACCATCGGCGACGTCCCGGAAGCACCGGCCGCCGTCGGTCTCTCCAATACAAGC
>Ga0105045_10006947_pt1 | contig 10030 bp, 7 predicted proteins | sample MAT02_FD_78089 | JGI IMG/M metagenome (GOLD analysis project Ga0105045, IMG submission 78089) | Freshwater microbial communities from Lake Fryxell liftoff mats and glacier meltwater in Antarctica - MAT-02 (megahit assembly) | ecosystem: Environmental > Aquatic > Freshwater > Ice > Liftoff...
TCGGACGGGGCGGACGCCTCGGCGCGCTGGCGTTCGAGGGTGGTGAAAAGGGGCTGCTGGACAGGAGCGGGATCGGTTTTCGGAAAATCGCCCCAGTCTTTGCGCAATTGGTAGCGGTCGTGAGCGGGGATCAGTTCCTCCTGCACGAGGGCGGAGCGCGGATCGGGAGCAGGAGCGGGATGGTTGCCGGTGAAGCCGACCCCCGAGACGGGACGGATCATGCGCTCGCGCAGGGTGCGCTGGACGGCGCCGATGATGGCATCCTGCACGGCGAAGCCGTCGTGAAAACGCACTTCGCGTTTGGCGGGGTGGACATTGACATCGACGGCCGAGGGATCGGTCTCGATGAAGAGAAAGGTGACGGGATACTGCCCTTTCATGAGGGCGGTGTGGTAGCCCTCGCGCAGACCGCGGGAGATGATCGCGGCTTCGACGGGGCGACCGTTGAGAAAGCTGAGCTGCTGGCGTTTGTCGCTGCGCCCCATCCCCGGTGGCCCGATGAAGCCGCGCACGGTGACGTTTTTATGAGTGGTTGGCTCGATCTCGAGGAGGCGCCCGGCGAGGTCGTCGCCGACGAGACCGCCGATGCGCTCGCGCAGACTCGTCGTGGCGGGAAGCTGGAAAGCAAGCCTGTCGTCGCGGACGAGGGAAAATCGGATGTTCTCGTGGGCGATCGCCTGGGTCTTGATGACCTGCTCGAGATGCGAGTACTCGGTCGTCTCGGTGCGGAGGAATTTGCGGCGGGCGGGCAGATTGTAGAAGAGCGAGCGCACTTCGATCTGGGTGCCGGGCGGTTCGCCGCAGTCTTTGACACTGGCGATGCGGCCTCCGTTGACGATGACTTCGGTGCCGGTGAGGGACTCGGGTTCGCGGGTGGTGAGGCGGAACTTCGAGACGCTCGCGATGCTGGGCATGGCCTCGCCTCGGAAGCCGAGGGTGTGGATCGCGGCGAGATCCTCCTTCGTCCGGATTTTCGAGGTGGCGTTGCGCTCGAGGCACATGAGGGCGTCGTCCCGGTTCATGCCCGAGCCGTCGTCGGTCACGCGGATGAGGGCGATGCCGCCGCGCTGGATGCGGATCTCGATGTTCGTAGCTCCCGCGTCGATGCTGTTTTCGACGAGTTCTTTCACGACCGAGGCGGGCCGCTCGACCACTTCACCGGCGGCGACCTGGCTGGCGAGGGCTTCGGGCAGAAGACGTATTTTTCCCATGACGATGCAGAACGCTCAACTGAGGGCGGCCCCGGCCTAAAAGCAACTTGGAAATCATTTGGGACAACGCCTTCCCGGCGGTATAGTGGGGACGATATTACCCCCCCGAAGATGATCGAAGTCACCGAATCCGCAGCCAAGCACCTCCTCGACTTGCTCGAGGAAAAAGACTTTTCCCCCGCCGAGAGGGGCCTGCGCCTCTTTGTCGAGAAGGGCGGCTGTGCCGGCATGTCCTACGCGATGAAGATCGATGCCCTGGCTGAGGGTGACGAGGTTTACTCTTGCGGCGAGGCGCGGGTTTTCGTCGATGCGGAGAGTCTCGTCTATCTCAGCGGCTGTCATCTCGACTACGTCGATGCGCTCAACGACTCGGGTTTCAAAATCGAGAACCCCAACGCGGCGCGCAGTTGCGGGTGCGGCACTTCTTTCGAACCGACCCGGGCGGGCGCGGCTGCGGCCTACGATCCGGCGACGATGGACGGGGAAGTGTGCGGCAGTGGCAAGGGTTGAGACAGCCGGCGAGATCGGGATTAGGATTAAGAATACGATTAAGATTAAGAGGAGATTGGGAATGGAAACGGTATCCGATCAGAGCGCATTTTCCCGGCAGACCCGCGAGCAGGACGAGGGACGTTTTGTCAGCGGCAACATCGTCCTCTGGGTGGCGGTCATCGCGGTGCTGATCGGCCTCGATTTCGCCTCGTGGTCATTCTGCATGTGGGTTTTCGGTCAGCCCGAGCACCCCATGAATTACCGGCTCCTCACCAAGCTGGAGAAGCTCGACCCTATCCACGGGTTCACCCCGGTGACTGCGCCCCGGGGGAAATTTTTCTCGGCCAAGGACCTCTACGCACAGGTTTATCCTTTCAGCTCGACCGAGCTCCGCGCTTACAACGGTATCCTGAAACGCTATTACCTGAAAAACTACCTCGAGCTGGACAATGTGACCTTTCTCTCGGGTGAGTTCACGGTGCTCTCGGTCCAGCGCCTTAGGGAAGGTACGGTCTTCCCCTCCGGCCTCGTGATCCGGGGGCGCTCGACGACTTTTCCCGATGCCCTCGTCGATTTCGCGTTGCCGTCACCGACGACTCCGGAAAAGTTCGATCTCAAGGCGGGGCAGATCCTGAAAATCGAGGAATCGACGACCTGCGCCGCCGTCTTGAACATCGAGCGATTGCAGGACAGCACGATGGTTTTTACGGCGGTGCCGCTCGTGAGCCGGGTCTTCGAGTTCGGCGAGGACGCCACGATCGAGGTGAAACCGACCGAGCGGATCGAGATCGACCCGGAGCTTTGGCCCATCAGCGAGGACATGGAATCGCTCGAGGAAAAGCCGGTCGAGCTGTCGGCTGAGCCACGGGAAGGCGCGGGCGAGGCGGCAGTGGATGCACCGAAGCCGCCAGCCGGATGATCAATTCCCGCTTTTTGACCGTCGCCCGAAGGTGTCACCACCTTCGCTACGCGCCCAGAGCGTCGCCCCCCGTTAACACTCGTCCGTCTTCTCCGGCGCGACGTAGTTCGGGTAGCCCTTGCTGAGTTCCTGCGTGAGCTCTTCGGCCCTCGCCTGATTCCCGAGGGAGCGGTAGGCGTCGATCGCTTTGGTGAGGGCTTTGGGAGTGACCTCAGGGTCCGTGAAGATCTGGCTGACGACGAGATATTCCTTGGCGGCTTCTTCGAGTTTGCCGTCGGCGGCGGAGATGTCACCGAGGAGGATGCGGGCCTCGGCATTGGTGCGGCCTTCCTTCTGCGAACGCAGACTTTCCTGGGCGCTGTTGCGGGCGGCTTCGAAGTCACGCAGGCAGAGCTGGGCGGAACCGCGGGCGAGGTAGGCGGCGGCGCGGTCGCTGGGGCGTTCGGTCTGGGAGAGGTAATGATCGTAGGCGGTGATCGTCTCGGGGAACTTCTTCAGCTTCGCACGGCATTCGGCGAGGAGCTTCCAGACAGAGGAGGTCGTCTTCTCGGGCGCTTCCGGGTCGCTGATGGAAGTCAGGAAAAACTCGGCGTCCTCGAACTTGTCGGTCTCCGCCAGCTTGCGTCCGGCATACTCGAGGATCTGCGGCGGGATGGCGGTGCGCTTGACGGGCTCGGCGTCGTTGGCAACGGCGGGCACATTCTCGAGGTAGCGGCGGGCTTCGGTGGCGAGTTTGGCGATGTCCTCGAGATGGTAGTGGGAGATGACGATGCGGAGGGTGGCTTTGTCCTCGTTGTCTTTGTCCATCTCTCTTGCTTTTTCGAGTTCGATGAGGGCCTCGGGGTATTCCTCGAGGTCGAAGTGGCCGACGCCGATCCAGTAATGGGCCTCGCCGGCTCCGTCGGTCTCGGGGAATTTCGCGAGGAGATCGCGGTAGGCCTGGATCATCTCGGGGATCTTGCGCTTATGGGCGTAGATGAGGGCGACCTGCTGGAGGGCGAATTCGAGCTCGGGCGAGTCGGGGTGGCGCTTCACGATGTCGAGGTAGTCGCCGAGGGCGAAGTCGTGATCCTCTTGCGCCTGATAGGCCATGGCGCGCTTCGCGAGGGCGGAAGAGGCGAGAGTGCTGTCGTGATGGCGCTGGATGAAGCGGGAAAGGGTGAGGATGCCCTCCGATGCCTGACCGGACTCGATTTCGGCCCAGCCCTGTTTGTAAAGACGGGCTTCGTGGTATTTTTTATCAATGTTATCCTCGCGGACTTTGGGGTAGGCGGCGGCGGCGTCCTTGTAATGTTTGATCGCGAACTCGGATCCCGCGCCACTGGCGGAGTTTTCGGCCTGGCTGAAATGCCACTCGGCGGCCATGAGGTGGGCCATGTCGATGAAGGTGCTGTCGGGATCGACTTTGCTCTGACGGGCGGCGAATCGTGATGCCACTTCGGGGAGGAGGGGATCTCCCTGCTGATGGAGGATCTGGAGCTTGCGATAGCCTGCCTCGATCCCCTCGGGCCGGTTGGGGTATTTGCCCTCGACGAGGGAGTAGAGACGGATCGCTGAAGCGAGGTCGTTTTTGATACGGAAGGAATGCCCGACGATTAGGAGCATCTTGGCACGCGATTCGTCGGGAGCGTCGTAGGCTCCGGTATTATAGAGGCCGATGACTTTGTCGTGATCGCCGCGGGAAAAGGCGTTAAAGATCGCGCCGTCCTGGGCGAGGGATTTCCTCGGGCTGGTATCGGCGAAGCGGAGCGCCTCATTGAGGAGCTTTTCGCTGAGGTCCGCTTGACCGGACTCGGCCGCCATGAGACCGCCGCGGACGATCGCCTCCTCTTTGAACTCCTGTGTCGAGGCGCTCGCGGCGAGTTGCTGGAATCGCTCGAGGGATTTGGCGGTGTTACCGAGTTCGAAAAAGAGTCGAGCGCTCTCGAGGAGGCATCTTTCGTAAAAGGGATTTTGCGCCGCCGGACTGGAGGCCATGACCGCTTCGAACTCGGCGAGGGCTTCTTTTGCCTGGGCGGTGAGTTGGAGGCAGCGGGCGAAGTAGAATCGCGCCTGGACGACCGCTTCGGGATTGGTGAGTTCGTCCTTGGCCACCTTGAAGTAGGCGAGGGCGTTGCGGTAGTCTTTGGCATTGAAGCGCAGCACGGCAAGCCGGTAGGCGGCGGACCCGACAAAGACACCTTTGCGGTAGGTGTTGATGAGGTAGTTGAAGGTGGTGACGGAGTCCTCGAGCTGGTTGACCTTGAGATAACACTCACCAAGTCGGAACCAGGCGGCCTGGAGATTGGGACTGTTCGGCTGCTCGCGGATGAAGATCTGGTATTGCTGAGCGGCGATGGCAAATTGCTCTTTGCTGTAGAGCAGGTCGGCGTAAGAGAGGATGTCCTCCGGGACGGGGGTGGCCTGCTGGACGCGGGCCGCCGGGGCTGGCGGTGCCGGGGCGGGAGCGGGTGCGGGGGCTGGTGCGGGCACCTGAGCCGTCGCGGCGAGAACGGCGAGTTGGCAGACGATTCCCGCGATCAGGCCGATGCGGGCGGGTCGCAGCGTTTTGGCGGGGAGTGGTATTGAGATCAGTGACATTGGCGGGAGTAGCGGCGAGGTGCCGGCACGGGGGCTCATTGCTCGGGCCTTGTCGTGGCAAAGGCTACGTTCCAGATTCCGGCTCGTTTGACTTCGTCGAGGACATTGATGATAGCCTGAAAGCTCGCTTCGGATGAGCCGCGCAGGATCACGGCCTGGTCGGGATACGCGTCGGAGACGGCTTTGAGTTTGGTGAGGAGCTCGGCATTGGTCACCTCCAGACCGTTGAGGACGACGGTGCCGTCCTTGCGGACGTTGATGATGATCTCGCCGGCCTGGCGGTCTTTGTTCTCGGCTTCTTCGGCCGAGGGCACGGAAATGTCCATGTCGCGCTCGAAGCGGGCCGATTGCCACGAGACGATGAAGAAGATGAGGAGGAGAAAAACTACGTCAATCATCGGGGCAAGCTCGAGCTCGGCGCCTTGTTGACTGTTGATTTCCCGGAATTTCATGGATGGGGTGGCAGGGACGGGCGGAGCGGTCCGCAGGCATTAATCGGATTCACCCGTATCGCGGCGGGCCGAGGCCCGGTAGTTGGCCCGGTAGTTGGCCCGCTTGTACTGGGCGGCGAGCAGGGCCATGATGTGGGTCATGGCGGCTTCGAGCTCGGCGATGAGTTTTTGCACTTTGCCGCGGAAGATGGAGTAAAAAATGAGCGAGGGGATACTGACGACGAGACCGGCTGCGGTCGTCACGAGGGCCTGGGCGACGCCGGGGGCGAGGTCCATGTTCTGCACGCCGCTACCGATGCTCTCGAAGGCCTTGATCATGCCGACGACGGTGCCGAAGAGGCCGATCATGGGGGCGACGCGGCTGATGTCGTTGAGGTAGCTGATGCGGTTGTCGAGGATGCTGGCCTGCCGGGTGCCCTCGGCCTCGGTCACCTCGCGCACTTCGTCGAAGCTCGCGGTCGGGTTCTTGGTAGCGAAATCGAGGGTCTTGTAGACGATCCGGGCGATGCACTCGTTCTCCCGATTGCACACCGCGATGAGCCCCAGATAGTCCTGCTTTCGGATGAGCGCGTCGGCGGCGTTCATGAATTTGTCGCTCACCACGGCACCCTGGCGGATCGTGAAAAGGTAGAAAATGATGAGGAGCACCGCGATGAAGGAGAGCAGGAGCAGGGGGACCATCAGCCAGGGGCCGCCCTCGAGGAGGTAGTCGAGCATCGTCTGCGCCGTGGGAAGGGTTCTTTCAAGGACTCCCGGTTCGGCTGCCGCCGATGGAGCAGCCGGAGCCTGAGCAGCGGCAACCGGCGCCGGTGCAGCAGGCTGGTCCTGCGCTGCGAGAGGTCGCAGGACGCTGGAAACGAGGAGAAACGCGAAGAAGAGGCGGTATTTCATCCAGAAGTAGACTTTTTCGGAAAGGGGTTGGAGCGATGAGGCACCTCGGATGCGGGCTCCGTGAAAAAAATGAGGCGGGCACAGGTCTCGCCGACCCGGGTAGAGACTCGCCATCTTACTCTCACTCTCCGCCCTTGTAAACTCTCGTCTCCGCCACCCGGGTCTCAAACCTCACCGCCACCCTCGATGAGGAGTTCGAACAATGGCATACCCGCCCACTTCCCGAGATCTCCCAGCTCCTCGGCGACGCCACCTACTACAAAGTCCGTATCGGTGGTAACGTGCGCGACTGCGCCACTCTCATTGCCATCGGAATCCGGCGAGATAACGGAAAACGCATCATCCCTGGCGTTTTCAGCAAACCCGTCAAACATCCCTCCCAAACCAATCAACCACCTTCAGCCTCCCAATTAGCGATCAAACCCTTTCACAGAAAAAAATTTGCGCGGCCTTAAAATTTCTGTAAAATCCTTTCGATAAAGGTGGATGTGGTATAATGTTATTGAATTAATGGTAAATACAATCAGTTTGACGGACCCGACTCGTCTCTGTCGTTGAACATCCTTTACATGAATCAATTTGGAGCAGGACCTTCCCAGCCGGCATCTTCCGAGGCGTTGTTCCCCGGTTTTCCGACCCTGGATCTGGGACGACTGGCCTCGGTCGTCTGGAAGCGGCTCTGGCTGGCGATGCTGGTAGCCGGCGTCTTCATCGGCCTGGCGATCTTCTACGTGCTCACCGCGACGAAAATTTATCAGTCCTCTGCGGTCATTTATATCGATCCGAGAAACGAGGGAGCGGTCTTCGAGGGCATCAAAGGCGTGCGCCAGACGAGCTGGGAAACGCTCGATGCCTTGAAGTCGATGGCCGACGGCATTCGCAACGGCACCGTTATCCTGCGCGTCGTCGATCGGCTCAAGCTCCGCGAAGATCCCACTTTTCTATCCGCGAAGGCCGGAGGGTATTCCGATGCCGAGATCGTCGAGATCGTCAGCAGGAAGGTCGAGGCCGAGTTGCGCCGCGGCACCCGGCTCATCGATGTCTCGGTGAAGGACCGCTCTCCCGAACGTGCCCGTGACATGACGGCGGCTTTTATCGAAGAGTTCCAAGGGCTCATCCGCGAGCAGAACGAGGCCTCGGCCGATAAATCGCGCGGCACTCTCGAGGAGGAGGCCATGCAGCAGCTCGGGCGGGTCAATGCTGCGGAGGAAAAGTTGCAGGAGTTCCGCCGTGAGCACGCCGATATCGCGCTCAACGAAAAAAACGACATCACCAACACGAAGTTGGAGGATCTCGACAAACTCCTCAGCACCGCGAGCAATGAGGTGCTACTGAAGCAGGCCGAGTTCGAGGAATACCAGAGCATCCCCAAAGAAGAGATTGAGCGTGTCCTCGAGATCGGCTCGCACGGCGGGCAGGATCACATTCAGAAAATCCTCCTCGCCCGCAACCAGAAGCGTGCCGAGTTCGTCCGCATCAAGGCGCAGTTCGAGCCGGCCCACCCGACCTACCAGTCCTACGAGGGCGATCTCGCCGGTCTTGAAGAGCAGGTCATGCTCGTCGCCCGGGGGATAGGGGAATCGATCGAGACTGGCTACTACCGCGCCATCGAACACGAGAAAAAACTCCAGGAGACGGTACAGGAGCAGAAGCTGAAGCTCATCGAGGTCGACGGGATGATGAAGGAATTCCGCACCCTGCAGCGCGCCGTGGAGGCGGCATCGACGACTTACGAGCGACTCCTCGACCGTATCAATGACACCGAAGTGACGAACGGAGTGGACGAGACGGTCGTGCGGACATTCTCCGAGCCGCTCATTCCCGCCAAGCCGGTCTCGCCGAGAAAGACGATCACGGTCGCGGCGGCGGGTGTCCTGGGGACCATGTTTGGCCTTGCCTTTGTCATCGTGTTAGGGTTGTTGGACCGCACCCTGAACACGCGCAAGCAGGTCGAGTCGACCCTCGGTCTCGCGGTCCTCGCGGAGATCCCGCGTGCCTTTGACCGCAACTGGGGGCTCGAGGACTCACTCTTCGTCACCCGCGATCCGGGTTCCCTCGTGAGCGAGAGTATTCGTTCGCTGCGCACCTCTCTCTCGGCGCACGCGCCGCGCAGTGTCATGATCACAAGCCCGTCGCCCGGCGAGGGCAAGAGTTTCTGCGCCGCCAATCTGGCGGTGCTCCAGGCGAACATGGGCTACCGCACCCTGCTCATCGACGCCGATTTCTGCAAACCCCGTATGGCCGGGATCTTCGTGGATCCGCTTCGCGGGGCACCGGCCGAAGGCACCATCACCGGCCAGAACATGTGTCAGGAGACTCTTTTCAAAAATCTCTATCTGCTCTCGTGCGGACGTTTCACCTCCAACACGGGCGAGCCGATGAACAGCGAGATCTTTGCCCGGATGCTGCACGAGTCCTACGCGTCCTTTGACTGCGTCATCATCGACACGAGCCCGATCAATGTCGTGAGCGACGGCTTGACCTACTCCCGTCACGCCGATGCCGTCGTCCTGGTAGTGAAGGCGGGTGAGACCAACGCCGACTCTGCCCGGCGGGCTATGCGGGAACTGCAGCGGATGCGCGCGCCTCTCGTTGGCGCGGTCCTAAATGGCACAAAGGGAACCAACAGCGCGCAGGCCGCTTATGTCGAGGGGACGAAGAGAGCGCTGCCCTCTGTCGGTGCCCCCGGAAACTGCCCGGTCGGAACTGCCGGCTGATCAGGGTCACGGACGAGTCGTGAAATTTCCTCCAAATTCCATTTTTCATCATGAGCAGCGTGAATCAGAGAAGCAAAGCCGCCCGGCGCCCCCTCCTGCAAACGGCCGAGACATCCCGGGTGCGATACCATCGTCTCGTCGCCGGCGCCTTCGTGGCCGACATGCTCGCCGTCACCTGCGCGCTCCTCCTCGCCCAGTGGATCCGATTCGAGACGCCCATCGCCGGTTTCGGCGTTCCTGCAGAAGACGATTTCCGCGCGATTGATTACGTGGGGCACATCATTCTCGGCGTCGTCCTGATGATGGTCACGCTCGTGAATTTCCGCTTCTACACGCGGGAGCATCTCCTCTCCTACACCAACACGCTGCGCATCATCTTCAAGTCGTCGCTCGTCTGGATCCTCTCCTATCTGGCCCTGACATTGATGCTGAAATTTGATCCCGAGATCTCCCGTGTCTTCTGCGGGATCGGGCTTGTCACGACGCTGACTCTGCTCCCGATCTGGAGGGGCATCCTCTGGCGGGTCATCAGCCGCGAAGAGAATGCCGGGAGTCTCCGCCAGCGCGCCCTCGTGGTGGGTTGGAGCAAAGATTTCTCGCGCGCGGTCAAGACCTTCACCGAGGCGCCGGACCGTCCCTTTGACATCGTCGGGGTGATCTGTCCACCCGAGGGCGAGTTCCAGGAGCCCGTCCCCGCCCACATGCCGGTGATGGGATCCTACGAATCGCTCGAGGCGCTATTGCAACTCCGCGTCTGCCAGATGGTCA
>Ga0105045_10006948_pt1 | contig 10030 bp, 7 predicted proteins | sample MAT02_FD_78089 | JGI IMG/M metagenome (GOLD analysis project Ga0105045, IMG submission 78089) | Freshwater microbial communities from Lake Fryxell liftoff mats and glacier meltwater in Antarctica - MAT-02 (megahit assembly) | ecosystem: Environmental > Aquatic > Freshwater > Ice > Liftoff...
GAACGCTTGGCAGAGGCGGCAAGGCAAAGATCTACCGGGTGCGGAAGCGGGCATTAAGCCTCAATACCGACCTCTTCGATTCTATTCTAATATGTTATGCTTCCAAGGGTACGGCTTTTTTCAGCCTTCCAATCGGGAAAAGAGTCCGTTGTCTATGCGTTTTGTTGACGAACTTGTCGTTTTATTTGAGGTCATTTCATGCGAGCATTTGAGGCAACGCAGCACTATTTCCATCAGGCAGCAGACCAATTGAACATGCCCGATTGGACTCGAAAGCTGCTGATCATGCCCAAACGTGAATTGACTGTCCAAGTTGCTTTTGAACGAGATAACGGCAATATAGAGACGTTGGTCGGCTATCGCGTCCAGCACGACAATTCGCGCGGGCCGATGAAGGGGGGGTTGCGATATCACCCAGGCGTTGACTTGGATGAAGTACGCGCGTTGGCGTCCTTGATGACGTGGAAAACGGCGGTCGTCGATCTTCCCTATGGTGGAGCGAAAGGAGGAATTGGTGTCGATCCCAAAGACTACTCTCGGAAAGAGATCGAAAGGATGACCCGTTCCTTCGTCGATCAAATTCATGACGTCGTCGGCCCGGATACGGATATCCCTGCTCCAGATATGGGAACGAATTTCGAGGTAATGTCTTGGTTTAGGAATCAATGGGAAAAGTACCATGGTTTCAATCCTGCCGTGATCACCGGGAAACCAGTCGAGGAGTATGGCGCGCGGGGCCGCGAAGAGGCTACGGGACGTGGCGTCGGAACGATGGCCGTCAAACTAGTGAAACGCCTTGGCAGGAAACCAGAGAAGACACGTACCGCGATTCAAGGTTTCGGAAACGTCGGCTCACACGCAGCGAAGTTTCTTACCGAAGCCGCCTTCCCTGTTGTAGCCGTGAGCGATATCACGGGAACTTACTACAACCCCAAGGGGCTCGATATCCCAGAGATGTTTCGTTACATTCTTCATAATCGAGGATTGGCTGGCTATACAAATGCCCAGATTCTCGACGGCGATTCGCTTTTGACTCTCGATGTGGATCTACTCATTCCAGCGGCTCTGGGCGATGTGATCACAGAGTCCAATGCGAAAGATATCAAGGCAACATTGATCATCGAAGCCGCGAACGGTCCTACCGATCCAGCAGCCGATCTAATCCTTTATGGTCGAGATGTCATCGTATTACCTGATATACTTGCTAATGCTGGAGGGGTGACTGTCAGCTACTTCGAATGGGTACAGAATCGACAGCACTACCGATGGGGACTTGATCGTGTTCGACAGGAACTGGATCGAACCATGTCAGATGCCTTCGAAGGAGTTTGGCAGCAATCGCAAGAAGCGAAAGTTTCCCTTCGAACGGCAGCTTTCATGATTGCGTTGAAACGCGTTCAAAAAGCTACCGAACTTGGCGGTTACTCTTAGGGATTTGCTTCGTGTCGACTTTGGTTTCCTCTCAAAGTAGAAAGATGAATCCATGAACAACCAAATTTCGCTGCGGATGGTTCTCGTCATCACGACGATTTTCGCCGGGTTAATCGCTTGCTTTCAGAATCTACCGCAAGGAATGATCCTAACAAGCCTTTTTACGATGTTGCTGATGGTGATCGTCGTGTTGGCGCTGTTTGCGTGCACGTTCTTGTTGATGCTTCCCTTTGCGCACCTCAATAAGTATCTCGACGATAAGTCCGATGAAGGGGGCAGTCCGTTCGCTCAAGATCGACTTCCCACACAAATCGTTCCCCCAATCGATCGAGTAACTGAATGAGATTACATCCCATCATAGCGAGAATGTTTGGATCGCTTCCGTGGAGTGCCTTAGCCATCGTCTGGATGTTGTCTTGTGTCGCTACGAAAAACGCTGACGGGCAGTTGAACGCAAACGGCGGAGTTGCAACGCCTCAGTCTCGGGTCTCAAGCACTCCTCTATTTGGAAAGTCGACACGAGTAAAAATAGATCTTGGCAGTCCTGCTAATGGCGAGACGCTTGGACTAGAAGGGGCTGTATTTGGGGTTGGTAGCGAAACTCACGGATACAATCGATGGGATATTGTTCTCAAAAATGCGGATGGATCGATTCTATCAGGCGACCTGTCTTTACAACTAATTGTTGATATCGAAATGCAGGAATCCAGCTTCTCGGTTACAGTTCCAATCGAGATCAAATCGGGTATGAAGGAGTCGCGAACACCATTTCTCGTCCCTTTTGACGAAGGTTCGCCTGCGTTCAGTTGGTCCAATCGAGAGATGAACATCCGGGCTCGGCTCTCTCAGGATGGCTATTCATTGCCAGGCCTGATACGCGTCGTCAAAAATCGGGTTAGCTCGATTGCAAGATTCAATTTCGATAACAGTTTGTTCACGCAACAGCATGGTATCCTCTTGATGAGTGAGGATGCGGTGAAATCGCATAATCCTGGAGACTGGTCCGATAGCATCACTATCCAAACTGACGCGGGTTCCAGTTCGGTTGTTTCAGCAGCCCAAGTTTTCATGTTTGATTGGAGCGATCTAGTTGCAAGTGGTGAATGGACACATCCGAACTATGGACTTGCAGTAGTAGACCGTTTACCAACCAACTGGCTGGAATTCTCGACTAGGCAATTGATCGTTGTGTCCGCTCGAGACTTCCCTAAGCTGAGTGCGCCTCAGCGTGATGCAATTTTAGATTACACATTAGCCGGCGGACGGTTCGTCGTCACAGACTTGCTCACTGACCCTGATTCGGATGGAACGTTGCACTCTTGGATTGCCGGCCTTGTGCCTGACGCGCCACCCGCTTCCGAAATCAATAGTGAGTTGCTGACAAAGAGCAACACCGATCCAAGTTTTGAAATTTCTCTCGGTTTTGGAAAAATCATTTTAGCCACTCAGGAGCTATCCGCGTTCCAAAAGAGTATGTTCGTGAATACCGAGCGAACAAACGGAGTCAGAAATAGTAACAGTATCGCTAGCTCATCTACAACCGACCGAGAAGCCATTGATGTGTTGGCTTGGTACATCCCACGCGTTGGCCAACCACCCGTCATTGGATTCAGTATCTTCATTTGCGCCTTTGCGGTAGTCGCCGGGCCATTGCTCCTCTGGTGGTTTCACTACCGGATGCGGAGACCCGTTCTGATTTTGGTTGCGGTTCCCATACTCGCTTTTTTGATCAGCGGTTTCATCTTGATTTATTCCATGGCTAAAGATGGTTTTGATACTTATGCACGAGTTCGATCTATTACCTGGGTTAATCAAGCGAGCGCCCGGGGAGTAAGTTATTCGCGACAGACTTTCTTTAGTGGAATGCCCCCTAGCGAGGTAGCATTTTCTAAGCGTAGCGAGGTCTGGCCTACACTTGGACAGCGGAGATATTATGGTAGGTCTAGTTTGATATCCAATGTCAAGCTTAAATGGAAGGAGAATCAGCAAATCTATTCAGGCTTTCTTTCACCGCGGTCTCAGTGTCAGTGGACTGTGACAACACCTTTGGATTCATTCAAGACTTTCGATTACGTCGTAAACCCGCAGTCGACGGAATTGGTGAAGGTTCAAAACTTGATGCAAGATGATTGGATCTTCGGCGTTTTCTGCGACAAGAAGGGGACGCTAAAGCAAGTGGGCAGTACCCAGGCGGGCGCTCAAGCAGACTTGACAGATATATCTCCACCCGATGCGTTCACCGAGGTCAGCAATCTGTACAAGCCACTCGCTTTTCCTCTTGGATTTATACCTGGACAGTCAAATTCAATTGGAACTTGGTTGACCCAAGAGTACGAGATACTGGAGAATTCGGATTTAGATTCTGGAATGGAGGCGAAACTAAAGCTGTGGATCAGCAGAGAGCAGTTGTCGTTGCCTGGTAGTTATCTGTTGTTTTTGAAAACGGCCAATTACTTGGATCAGCCGCTTAGGGAAAACACTCGGGAGTCCGATTCCTTTCATGTTCTTGCGGGACGATGGTAAAGCATTCAATGGAAAACGAAGACGCTTTAGATAAGCGGGCTTTTAGTTCGACTTCGACACCAGCGAATATCTCCGCTGCTGTGGAGGCTATTGCCTATGCCCCCAAATTTTCACATGGATTTCATCAAGAGACGACTCCGATGATCGAGGTGCGACGGATCTATCGGTGGTTCGGTAGTACCCAAGCCGTTAGCGATCTATCATTTGAGGTGAAGGCTGGCCAAGTGTTTGGTTTTATCGGACCAAACGGCGCAGGTAAGACGACGTCGATGCGAATTTTGGCAACCTTGGAATTGCCAACTTACGGAGATGCGTTGATCGACGGATTGTCGAGTATCAATGACCCCGATCTCGTTCGAGGGCGAATGGGATTTATGCCAGATGGTTTTGGAACGTACCCCAACATGGACTGTGTCGAGTATCTCGATTTTTTCGCTCGAGCTTATGGTTTGGTCGGCAAGGATCGAATTGCTGCAGTCAAACGAACTCTCGCGTTTACGGGGCTAGATAAGATTGCGTCGAAGAGTATCCGTGGACTCTCGAAAGGCATGCGTCAGCGACTTTGCTTAGGCCGAGCAATTGTTCACCAACCAAAAGTATTGATTCTCGATGAGCCTGCCAATGGACTGGACCCAAGGGCAAGGATCGAGTTGCGGCAGTTGATTAAACAGCTGGCTCAAGAGGGAGTCGCGGTACTGGTGTCATCTCATATTCTTACGGAACTAGCTGAGATGTGCGACCAAGTCGGTATCATTGAGCGAGGAAAACTGCTCGCAGTTGGGAGTGTTCAGGAGATACAAGGTGCTTCCTCGACGGTGAGAGAGGTCCGCTTAAAATTGATCGCGAAAGTCCATGAAGCCTCGCAGTGGCTCTTGCAGCAACCGCATGTAAGCAACCTTCGAGTCGAAGGCTCGCTGATAACATTAAGCCTTGCAGGCGATGTTGCGGCTCAATCGCAGTTACTGCGGGGGCTTGTCCAGTGCGACTTCGACGTCATTGAATTTGCCTCGATGGAACGATCATTGGAAGACGTTTTTATGCAAATTACGACAGGAGCAGTCCAGTGACAGCCGTTTCGAACAGCCTATCTGAAAAAAATCGAGATATTGCAGAAGCATCCTCGCTAGCTTCTCAATCAAACTTTCACGCCGAAACCACTAAGAGGCTGCTTGACGGGGACTCTGCTGTGGATCGATGGCTTATACGAGCAGGCGATTGGTGCAGCCCCATTTTGGTAAAGGAAACTCGACAGTCTCTCAAGAGTCGTCAGTTTCAATGGACATTCATGCTACTCATGATCGCCATTGCGACCTGGACCCTATTTGCTGTGCTTACGTCGATACCGGCAATTTACTTTGAACCTGCGGGAAAGTATCTGTTGATTGGTTACATTTTTCTGCTGATCATCCCGGCATGTGTAGTCGTACCCAATGCGGCGTTTCGATCGATGGTTGGCGAGTTGGAGCAAGGGACATTCGATGTTTTGACGCTTTCGCCACTTTCTTCATTTCAGATTGTCACCGGCAAGCTTGCAGTGGCATGTGTTCAAAGCGGATTTTACTTTGCAGCGTTGGCGCCATGCTTCGCCGTGACTTATTTGCTACGAGGCGTAACGTGGATGACGATCTTGATGTCGCTTATCGCTATCGGCGTCTGCTCACTCATGGAGATCGCGATAGGTTTACTATTGGGCTCCTTGGATCGAGCTCGCCGATTTTCAACACTGATTTCTATTGCCATGATTGTCATGACGATAGGAGCTGCCTTCTGCGTTTACGGTTTGACTACAAGCGGTATTTTTGAAATGACGAGAGTGGGAGTCGATTCAGAACGGCGATTTTATATTGCCTGCTTCTTCGCTTTTTCTTTCTTCGCAATTACCTACGTTGTCTTGATTGTCTTAGCCGCGTCGGCAGCAATCGGGATGGCAAGCGAAAATTACTCGACCACCATTCGATGGTGGGGACTTTTTCAAAGTGTTCTGATGTTCGGACTTTTTGGAGCTTTCATTGGATTCCTTCGATCTCCGCTCGCAGCCAACGGGCAGGGCGCGGTGAATAGTTTGGAATTACAGCGAGGGATGGAGCAAGCAAGTGTCTTTATATTTTTCGTCCAGGCAATCCACTGGGCAGCACTAGGGATCTTTTTTGTTTCTGAACAAGGCGTTATCACACCGAGGTCGCGAAGAAGCTTGCCTTCGACACTCTTGCAGAGAATTTTCCTTTCCTGGGGTAATCCAGGGTCGGGAACTGGTTATGTTTTTGTTTTGTTGTGTCTATCAAGCGTGTTCTTGTCGGCTTACTTTTTGGAGCAATTATTCGTGTTGAGCGGTAGTGAAGCTCAGTTATTTTGGAATCAAAGCCGTTTAGTTGGATCCGGGGTCTTTGCGATCATGCTGTGGGGGTGGATGGCGTCTTACTTAGGCTTGGTAAGACTTTGTTTAGTCTGCTTTGTAAAAAATGGCTCCAATCGTATGACACTAGGGATTACCCTTTTGTTAATATTCGTTTTTGCGGGTACGTTCGGAACGCTTTACCTTTCTACGTGGTCGTCCAGCAACAACACGGCAAGCTATGAGTGGTACTCAATCGCCAACATTCCATGGTCAACTATCGAGGCAGGATCTGATAATTTGGTAATAGGCTCGATTGAGTCGTTGATTTGTGTCAGCATCGTTGTGATTGGGCTCAATTGGTTAACTTTATCTCGTGACCTTGTCGTTGTACGCGTTGCGGCCCCGCCACGAGTTCGCCAGGAACTTTCGAAGACGGAAATCTCCGAGGAAGCACTAGATCCACTGGCATGAACAAATGACCTCTGGTCTAGCACGAACGTATTAGTCGGCTTTACAATGGGGGCCGAGGTGAGTCTAGTTTTATGGGGATGGAATCCTCGATATAGGCTTTCCGCGACAAATCTTAATACGAACCGAATGTACTCGAGATGGCATACCCTTCGAATCCCGATGATAGACCCGACCCGATGGATAACGCGCCTCCAATGCGAGCCCGCGTCCCAGAGCATGTCGCTTCTGGTCAAATAAGCACTGGAGTCATTGTCGTTACAGGCGCTACAGAATACATCTTGGATTTTGTACGGAATTTACCTCGGCCTAACATGATCGTCGCAAGAGTTGTTCTGCCACACCAAGTCATGCCGCAGTTTATTGAAGCCTTGAATACCAATATCGGGCTTTATCGGCAAAGGTTTACGGATCTGAATTTGCCACAGTCGGGCATAGGTCCCATTCAAAGTTATTTGGATCCAAACCATGTATCATTCCCACCGGGATCTCCACCGGCCTCTCCCTCGTCTGGGCCTCAAGGGAAGCTCAAACCGGACGATACTTCCACCGAATCTCTTTTTGGTCGACCTATCGATATTCACTCAGGAACGAGTGTTCCAAGTTCAGGCCAGAATCCTCTGCCGGATTCCAGCCCCGATTTAGCTGATCAATCACATCCTAAATCCGACCAACTGTCAGCAGGAGGCTCCGGTGAGGATTTAACAAAAGGCAACTTTCCGCAACAATCGTCCCCCTCCTTTCAATCCCCCCTCCCTCCGCCCCAAATACCTTCTTCAGTGACGAGGCACCCATCGCCCCAGGAAGTCTATGACGAGCTAAAATTAAGGGACGAGTTACTAAGTGGTTCCTACGCCAACGCCGTGATGATTGGACATGGGCCACATGAATTCAGCTTTGACTTTATAACTAATTTTTATCCGCAATCAGCGGTAAGTTGTCGAGTCTTCATGGCTGCCGGCCATGTTGCTAGACTTTTAGATTCCCTACGAGCGTCTTGGGACCAACTAAGGCCTCGGCTTGGGTAAAGTGTATTGGCTTCACATTCGGGAACTTGATCAACTTTGATTCGTCTATTGATCCGAAGGTACTAGTGGAATCCAATCCGGTTTTTGATGAAAAAGTTGTCATTCAAGCAGTACTTGACGGGCAATCCTGGCGATTTGGCGAACTTGTGGTTGCTTATCAGGAGCGGTTGACTATTGGTTTGTATGCGATGCTAGGCAATCGTCATGATGCGGAGGACGTAGCTCAAGATGCTTTTACGACGGCCTATCAGAAGCTCAGAAGCTACGAATGTCGCAGTTCGTTCTTCACTTGGCTTCACCGAATAGCATTTAACCAAGCCATCGACCATAAGCGACGCGAAAAAAGACACCGACGGACTACATTTGAGTCGGACCGAGGAGTTGATTTGAGTGAAGATCTTATGAAAACCTCCTCTTCGGATTCGCCAGTAACGATTTTGGAGCGAGAAGAAATCCGGCTTAGCATCCATCAGGCGCTCGCACAAATTGATGCAGAGCGTCGCGCGGTGATCACTCTTCGTGACCTCCAAGGCCTCAATTACGAAGAGATTTCTGAGTGCCTGAGCATTCCTGTGGGGACAGTCCGAAGTAGACTGCATCGCGCGAGACTCGAATTGAAAGAAGTCTTGCTTTCACGTGGAGAGTGGAGTGAGAGTCAATGAACCAAGATCGAGTTGACGACCCAGAGCCGCACGATGAATTCGACCAATCGTTGCTATCTGCCTATCTAGATGATGAGCTAACGACCGAAGAACGAAGTCGCGTTGAGGAGCGGCTGCAATCGGAACCAGCGCTCAGTGAAATGCTAAGAGACCTTAATCGTGTGAGTTCGATCGTCAAGTCGGTTTCTGTCGAACCGAGGATGTCGAAGGTAATTCAAGGCGAATGGAACATCCTGGTGGACAATGCCTTGGAAGGGCGTCTCACTGCCGATTCAAAATCTCCGAAGACTGGCCAGACGATTGAAACAGAGCTCCGAGATAGAAAAATGCGTCACTATCGTTGGATGGGGCTTGCCGCATTGGCTGCAAGCATTCTTGCGATTGCTTCTGCCACTTTTTTGCTTCCTTCTGCCTTTCCTATCCAAGGAAATCAGCACGCAAAATTGGATAACACCAAGGAATCGTCTGGAATAGTGGAACAGAAGCTTGATGACCGGCCTCCTGAGTTCAATGCGATGAACAGAGGTCGTCAATCAAGTGAATTACAGCAGTACTCGCTGGTCACACCCGAAGAGCTCCCCTCGGCAACGATGTTGATTCGGGCCAAACGATACGTCACACCACCCCTAGAGCGACCGGGCGAAACAAAATCAACTTCTCAACAATTAGCATTGAAACTACAAGAGAAATCCACGGAGACTGATCAAGAGGTGATCGAGTTTGTCGTCCAAAGGGCTCAGATCGCTTCGTTTTTGGCTGACAGCCAGCTCATAAAGCTGGAACAGAAGGAACTCCCAGCCGATACCACCGATAGTTTTTTTTTCTTTGATCAACAAGCCAAACGAAGGTCCAATAGGCGTGCCATTCAACGCTACCAGATTGCTAATCAGTCGCTGCAAGCTGAACAACGGAAATTTCAGGCCCCGCCCGCAGACAACCTTCCGGGACCAGCCCCTAATGAGCCGACTAACGAACTTCAAGCTAAATGGCTAGCTAGATCCGATACGAACTCTGTCGATAGTGGAGGTATCAAGAATGAGACGATCGCAGATGAACGTGAGTCGAATCTGACTTTAGAAGCACAAATGGGTCAAGAGCGAACAATTGAAGATGATTGGGTACATGTCATTATCGAAATCGTCCCTTGACTTACAGTCTCACCGAGGCCACTTTGAAAGCGACTCCTCTGGATCGGGTCAAACCGAACAACTAGAACATCGATTTGCGATAGTGGCCGCAGATTGCGAGTGTCCCCAACGGCTCGAGAAGAATAGTTTTCGATTCGCTTACGGCCAACGCTTCGGCCTCCCCCTTCCGCCAACGCTTCGCCGATGCCTTGCAACTGGGGCGGTGCGCTACGGCCCTCATAGAAATCGGAATTCGGACTTCGTGTCCTCATCTGTTTTCGTCGCGGGCGTCGTGCCCTGGTTCGGCACCAACGCGGGCGGAATTAGTCTTCAGGTCCCAGGTTTCAGACTTCAGTAACCTTAATTCACGCGCACGCTCCACCCGGTTATCCCGCCCTTACCGCTTCGGGCATCGGGCGCTGAACTGCTTTGTTGGCAAGTATCCATTTTCTTTAA
>Ga0105045_10006950_pt1 | contig 10030 bp, 6 predicted proteins | sample MAT02_FD_78089 | JGI IMG/M metagenome (GOLD analysis project Ga0105045, IMG submission 78089) | Freshwater microbial communities from Lake Fryxell liftoff mats and glacier meltwater in Antarctica - MAT-02 (megahit assembly) | ecosystem: Environmental > Aquatic > Freshwater > Ice > Liftoff...
AAAACCCGCCCGCGCTTGGCTTTGCTGCGGGCAGAGTTGACGCCATTGTGATTGTTAACGCAAAGACTTATGGCGCATGAATCGCGTTCACTGCTATCGGTACGTTCCGTAACTACAATTTCGCCTGCGATTTACTTAGTCAGAGCGCAAGCGAGTCAGCCGATGAAATCAGAATCGTTTCCTTTCGCAAAGCGACCAAAACCGGACACCCCGGTTTTGTGATCACACCTAAACCCTACCTTCACACACCATATTTCGCTACGTACCTAATAACCAGATCTTCAGTTTCAGAGCCCTGAGTCAACACAACCAGCAGCACTGCGCGGACAAAAATTCCCGATTGTGTCAACTCAACCTCTCGCCAATTGCCTAGCCAGCCCAATGCCAAACAGCGCGCGCTGCTTGATTTCGAGCGCTTTTTCAATCATACCTTCCAGCTCGCCAATCACCCGAGACCATTTCGCGCAGAAGCCGTTGCTAAGTTCGCGCGTCCTGCGCTCACTAAGCAACCCGGCCCTCGACTCCTTGCCTCGGGCGTCTGCCCCGCCGGGCGCACGGGGCACCAAAACGTCGGCTCAAAACCTGCCAAAACCGTCCATTGGTTCTATCTTCTACATTCGCATGCCGCCCAATCGGTTCGGAGCTCATTTTCATCAGCCAGCTTAAATTGTGCAGGCGCTGGCGATAGACTGCTACGTTGGCATTGTTGGCAGCAATTGCTTCAATCTTGGCTTGATGCTCGTCAGGTTTTTTCTTTGGAAACAAACGACACCAGCGCTCTGCGACTTGATGGTCGCTCCAAGCATTGAATTCACCCGGCAGCATCGACATCACCAGATGAAAGTGATTGCTCCTGACGGCGTAGCTCAGCACCGAGCGGGCAAGAATATCAGCCAGCTCGGCAAAACGGCGCTCAACCCAAAGTTTGCGGTGTTCAAGCGATTCTCTGCAAATAACTATCCCAGCCGCAGAGCCAAAAGCGCCGCAGACAGCATAAAAAAGCGTTGATTAAATTCTGTTTTTTGGCTATTTGGAAGAAGCGATTTGATACTGTTTTCCCGCAGGGTCATACCGGCAGTTTCGTTTTTAGGCTGCGGTTTTGCTGCTGGTGTTTGCGGTATAGGCTTGTAAGGCAAATCTGACAAGGGTGGCTGATGTCCAATGCCAATGCATCCAATGCCAATGCAATGAATTAGCCAATTCGCTGCCAAAAAATCACCCTTGAGCTTGCAAACCGATTTAAACGCGCTAATATTTGTGCATGAAAATTCAAAAATCCAGAATCCTCCAGATAGCGTTCACCGTATTCTGCCTATTTTCCGCCAACGGATTTGCGCAAAATTTGCAATACGAGCGCGCGCTGCCGATGCCAGAAATGCGCGCAGCGCGCGTAAACATTGTTAATGGCGATGGCGGACGCATTCAATACTTGGGGCTAAGCCGCTCAGGCGGCGCGAATATTCCGCGTATCGGCACGCTAGATGCCGATACCGGGCTAGCGCTAAGTGCTAGCTTTGGTCAGGTACGCAACCAGCAATTTAGCGTGAGCGCTTATGGTCACGCACCTGGCATTTGCTTTATGGCGTGCTATCCAGATGGCATCGTTTTGGAGGGGTACAATAGAGATCACCGACCGATCTACCTGCGCTATGAGCTGGGGCAATACTCAACCGAGCTTCGGCTTGCGTCAGATGATTTAATGGCCTTGACCCCATTTACCTTTGCCCCCACACAGCCACTTCGCGATTTAGCAAGTGGAGCCGCTCGAAATCGCAAATTGGGTTGCTCCAATCTGTTGCTAGCAGATGACGCAGCGCTGCAGCTAGATCAGTGCATGAGTGAAATTGAAGCGCGCCGATTAAGCGACGGGCAAACGGTGTGGACGCTGCCTATCGGGCGTATCGCGCTCGCGCCCGATCAGCGCCTTATAGCGCATATTGGGATCGACGGCAGCTTAAGTGTCGTCAATTTACGCGGCCAAATACTAAGCACGAATTCCATTATTGGAGAGCAAGGATTTATGCCTTCTGGCATCATTTGGGGCAGTGCTGAACGAATTTTAGTCAGCAGCAGAGCGAATGAAACAGGGAAAGTTTTTGCCTTTCGTTTTAACGCGGGCACTCAATCGCTTACGCTACAGTTTGCCAGCTCTGCACTGCGCCCGACGTTTTCAATGGGCCTTGACGCTAATGGACGGGTTTATGGTCAGAACGAGGCTGGAAAAAACGTGCGCTTGAGCGCAGACGGTCAGACGTTGGAATCTACGCCTTTTTCCGTTAGCGACAGCCGGGCGCGTTGGTTTCGTGTGGGCGAGAAAGTTGTAGCGTTCAACGATCAGAATTATGCAGGCTACGCGGTCGATAGCCTGCAGGAGCTTTGGCGCAAGCCGGATCTGTATTTTTCATCGCCCGTAGTACACGAAAGCCTGGTCAAAAATAATGTGCTGTGGAACATTCGCGCTGGCCTAGATAATGGCGGCAATCCTTGGACTGGCGTTGTTGTGCTAAACCCGAGTGACGGCGCGCAAATCTACGCAACGCCGACGCCGACGCTAAGTTTGTTGCCAAATGCTGTCAAGCACACCCATGTGGGCAGCAAGCTTGCAAGCCTTGCCGTATTCGATCTAAAAAGTCAGCTAAGTTTGTTTGATGCGAATGCAAGACTAATATGGACGCATAATCTTGCTCGCGTTAGCTCTATCAGCGCATTAAAGGCCAGCAATACGCTGATTTTTGTAGGCGATGAATCCCATGGAGCGCTGCTAGATGCAGGTAGTGGTTCTGAGCTTCGCGAAGTTACCGGTGTAACAGAGATCATTGAAGATGGCGGAGTGGATTTAGTCATGCGTTCCAGCTTTAACCGCCGGTCAACACTAGAGAATGCCCGGACGGGTGAACTTATTAAATCGATGCAGTTTTATATGCGCTTTGACGCCGCTAGCCGCAAATGGGCCGGCGTGGAGCGCAACTTTGATTCGTGTGCCGCTGTCGTTTCTGATGCGCGCGGAAATGAGCTGAGGCGATTTCCCATTCCTACTGGCTGCAGCGGCCCGTTTAGCCTCCTAGACGGCGCGCTAATTTTTACAGATGTCAGTGGAACGACAGCTTACGCTTTCGATATAGCGACTGGAGCGTTGCGCTTTTCAGCGCCCTATGGACTGCCCGCTACGCTAGAAACAAGCGGTAATCGCTGGGTAGCTAACTATTCGCAGGGCCCTTCAACGGTTCGCGCTTCGCTGCTACAGCTTGAAGTTGACCCTGCAAGCGGAGCGCACGCTTGGCGCTGGCTTGGCACTTCAGAGCTGCCTTTTCAGCGTTACCGTTATTTTGGTCAAACGGATGCCCAGTATTTCGCCACGTTTAATGTCGACAGAATCCAGTCCTATCAAAAACCTTTAAAGCTGCCATGGGCGATGGAAGTACGCACCGACATACTGGCATACGTTGCAAACTACGGTGCTAACGCTGAATTCGTAACGCTAGATGTGGTTTTGGAAAACCGATCAGAGCGCGCCGCGCGCACGCGCTTTGCAATTAATATCTTAGATGACCGCACCAAAGTTACATTGCAAAGCTGCGAGGGCTGCCGCACCGATCTAAGTGCAACGCCAGCACGGCTAACGTTAGCGCCTCAAGAACGCATCCGCCTGAGCTATCTTGTTAGCGCGGCTGAGGAAGATCGCTGGATTCTGCAAGACCGTTTAAATTTAATACACGTCAGCATTTTTCCAGAGAGCGATATTTTAGATACCAATATCCGAAATAACCAAGTGTTCTGGCGTTTTGGCGAAGCCATTTTTGCAGATGCCTTCGAGGCGCTTCCCTAAATCCTGCGCATTGCTGGCAAAATTTACGGCAATATTGCGGTTTCTAGCATGTGCTCCTAGCTAGGCATCGCTCGGCCCAGATCGGATCGTCTCAAAGCCATCCACATTCCAAAAAATCTGTTCGATGCAGTTGCCAAAAACGCCGCTCAGCGGGATTTGCGACCCCAAACAGCCAAAGCCCATCACGCTATAACCCAAAGCCCGCCTTTAATTAATTTCGGAACACTAAGCGGTTGCCTGCATGGAAAAATACAGGCGCTGATCCGGCGCTACGCGCAGCTAGCTAAAGCTGATATCGCTACCACTGACCGGTGTTTAGCATCGACGCCCACGGTTCTGCCGGGGCTTTGGCATCGCCCGCCTGCAGCAGTTCCACGGAAATTCCTTCTGGCGAGCGCACGAACGCCATGTGCCCGTCGCGCGGCGGGCGGTTGATAACCACGCCATGAGCCTGCAGACTGGCGCAAAGCGCATAAATGTCGTCCACCAAATACGCCAAATGGCCGAAATTGCGCCCGCCCGTATATTCCTCCCGATCCCAGTTAAAGGTTAGCTCGACCAATGGCGATTTCGTTTCACGCGCGCGATCTACATCCCCCGGCGCTGCAAGGAACACAAGCGTAAAGCGGCCGCGTTCGTTTTCTATCCGGTTTGTTTCAACCAAGCCAAGGCCATCACGCCAGAAACCGAGCGCAAGCGCTAAGTCGGTCACGCGGATCATTGTATGCAGGTATTTCATGATTCAACTCCAGGTTTTGACGAGTGGAACTATTCATTAGAGCACTTAGGCAGTTTGCAGCACGAATGATTTGTCGAGACGCGCTGCCTGTGTTGATCGATTGTATGGCGGGTGCGGCTTGATATTGATTGGATTTGCGCTTGAATTAACTGTATGAGCGCCATTGGCGGGCAATTTTAGGTTTTAGGTTTGCAGCATTGGCGATTGCGGCGTCATTATTGCATCGGCAATTCTAGTTCTGGCGTATAAATCCGCTTAAAAATCCAGCCTAGCGCGCGCCAGTCCGGGCGCTCACCAGCTAGCTGCTTGGTGGCCTGAAGCTGCACTGAGCCATCGGGTTTAAGGCTCGCAAATTCAAAATTGAAAGCATAGGCTGGCTCGCTACCCATCCGAATATCGCTAAGAACCAGCGTTTGATCAGGTTTTAGCATCACCGAATAGTAGCCCTGGCTAAAGCGTGTCAGGCGGTTAAAATCGGGGATCGTCCTCAGCTTCGCAATCACCGCAGGCGTTGCCCAAGTTGAGTTGGCTGCGCTTTGATGGCGCTGAATGTTCCGCCAGATTGGCGCTCTGCCAACGTCGGCGAACACCGAAACGTAGCTTTCGCGGTAGTGATCGAGTGCGGGCTGTGCGCCGTTTTCTTTAATCAGCACGCGATATAAAAAACTTGTCAGCGGCGCTGCGTAAACGGCTACGTCATTGGCCGCTATTTTATTTCCAACTGCCGATTCAGCGGCGATCACGCGGGTGCGAATCCAAGCCTGTGCAATGAGTGTCCAGCTTAGGTAAACGCAAGAAAACAATAGCGCAGCTTTGCTGATTCGTTTTGCCCGGATGCGCACGCTAATGCCGCCGGAGCGCCACGCTAAAATACCGACACAAAAAAGCGGCAGCGTGTAAACCGGGTCGATAATAAATATGCTGCCGAGCGCAAATGGCGTGTCAACAATCGGCCAAAATAGCTGCGTTCCGTAGTTGGTGAACCAATCCAGCAGCGGATGCGTGAAAAGCACCAGCCAGAATGCCAGCAGCCAGCGCTTTGAATCAGTTTGCAGCGCGCTATCAAAGCGGCGCATCAACAAAAACAATATCGGTGCGAATAGGCTCAAAATCAGCAGTGAATGCGTAGCGCTGCGATGGTAGACAAAGCTGTCAACCGGATTACTAAAACGTATCAGCGCATCCAAATCGGGCAGCGTGCCTAACACTGCGCCATACGCTGCCGCTCGCTTAACCCTAGAGGCGGGCAGCACAGCGACGGCTACCGCCGCGCCGAATGCCACCTGGCTTATTGAATCCACGGCGCAGTACTAGCCGCAGCTAGGCAGCTTTATTTTTTGCCCGGGCTTGATGGTGAACTGCGGCGCGGGAATTTCATTGAGCTGCGCAATAATACCTGCACTGCTACAGCCCGATCTGCGGGCGATACCGGCGAGCGTGTCACCGCTTCGAACTACGTAGGCGACTAGGCTAGCGCTACTCGGAACGCGGGCTTCGTGCAGCGCGGCAACTTGCGTCATGAACGATGTATTCAGACACTGGTTTGCATAGTTAGCCAACGCCGCTTCTGGAATCCGAAACAGCGTACCGGCTGGCAAGCGCCGATCCGGCTTAGCGGCTGGGTTTAGGTTGCGCAAGGTGCGAAACCAGCCTTCTTCACGGCCTACTTGCCCCAAACAAATCGCTATTTCGCTCAGCGATACGGCATTGCCCAGCTTCACTTCAACGGTCGCGCCATTGGCATCAGGAAATGACAAACCAAACTTACCCGGATGCAAAAATAAATATGCTGCAGCCAGTACGCTCGGAACGTAGTAGCGGGTTTCCGCAGGCAGAGATTCATACACCGCATCATGCCAAAAGCCCTGCTTATGCTTGGCGTATAAGCGCCCCACGCGGCCTTCGCCGCCATTATAAGCGGCTAGAACCAGCTCTAAATCGTTGTTAAGCTTGCCAAGCTGCTCAATAATATAGCGGGCGTTCGCATTCGCAGCGGCGCTCGGATCCAGCCTGGTATCAAACCCGTTGTGGGTCAGCAGGCCAAAACGCATGGCGGTAGCGGGCATAAATTGCAGCGGCCCAACAGCCCCGGCGCTTGAATACGCGTGTACCCGCCCGCCCGATTCCTTCGCCATAATGCCAAACAGCAGCGCTTCCGGCAGCTCTGCTTTTTGATAAGCTGGCAGCATTAGCGGGCGCAAATACGCGTAGTTTTTATAAGCCTCAATCAGCTGCGGCCGCATGCTGCTCAGCCAATCGCCCATCGCGGCCTTTACCGGCCCATTGAGCTCAATGAGCTCAGCTAGACGCTTTCCGCGCAGCAGCGTCATTGAACGGTGCATTTCCGGCAGCGCCGCACCGATCAATTGCCCGCGCGATTTTGCCAGCAGCGCTGTTGTGGCCTGCGCATTTGTGGCCTGCGCATTTGTGTCGTTTGGCAGTGCTTGCGAATCGGCAGCCGCGTCAAGCACTAATTTTTCATACTGCTCAATAATGCGTGCTTGCTCACAGCCTCGGGTGGCTCGGCAGCGCTGCATCAGCCCGCGCAGCTGCTTTAAGCTTTCCATCTGACTTATCGGCGCTTCAACGTTGAAATTTTTGACCGCCGCTTCCGCAGCCGTATAAAGCTCAGCCGCCTGAGCACGCGCATTTTTTCGGGACTCGCCCCAGCTGGTGCCATGCGCTGCACCCATCGTCATTAAGCTAAGCAGCCCGATCAACAAGAATGCCTTGCATCGCGGCGCAAAAAGTGTGCGCCAAGCGCGGACTATATTCATATTTTTCGCTTAAAAATCAATCGTTAATCAATTTAAAGTAACCTAAATTCAAGGATGAGACAAGCAGCGCGGACGCGGCCAGATTCAGCTTAAAACAGGCGCAACGGCTAGCCAATATGCGCCCACAAACTTTTTTTCAGCGTATCGTGCATACCGTGGCGGCACGTGGCACACTTGCTGCATGCGACCCGCCTTACAACTCAAACTCGGCACCCAGCTTTCACTGACGCCCCAGCTCAAGCAGGCCATCAAGCTATTGACGCTGAACAATTTAGAGCTCAGCGCTGAGCTGTCGCAAATCGCTGAAATGAATCCGGTGCTTGAGCTAGACGATGCGCCTGATGACGCCGACTATGACGCACATGAAGATGCTGAACGCGAAATGCGCCTGCATGACTCAGTCGATGAACTCGGCAAATCCAACGCAGCGGATGCACCGCAAAGCGAGCCGATCAGCAGTGACGACTACGAGGACAGCGAAAGCCCGGTTCAACCCAGTGGCGATGATGCAGGTGCCGATTTAGACGTTGAGCCTGATAGCGCCGATATGCGCGATTGGGGAGATGGCGTGGATGGCAAAAGCAAACAAGATAGCGATGATCGAGAGGACAGCTATCACGATGATGCCACCGGAACGCTGGCCGATCATCTGCGGGCTCAGCTGGATTTATTGCCCTTTTCATGGCGCGAAACCGCGATTGCGCACGTGCTTATTGACGCCGCTGAAGATGATGGCTTTATTCGAGAGCCCGTTGATTTTCAACGCGCAGCACTAGCGCCTGAGCTGATTGTTAGCGCGAAGGAGCTAGAAACGGTACGGCATCGCCTAACATGGCTTGATCCGGTAGGCGTGCTGTGCCGCAGTTTAATTGAATGCTTAAGCGTGCAGCTGCAGTCGATAAAGCACCCACGCCGCACACTGGCGTTAGATTTAGTGGCGCTAGGGCCTGAAGCGCTGGCGCGGATTGACCGTGAAAAAGCCGCGCGGCAGTTTGAAGTTGAACTGTGTGAACTTAGCGAAGCGTTAGCGCTGGTGCGCACCTTAGATCCAAGGCCGGGCGCGCGCTTTAACACGCGCCGCATTGAATATATTGTGCCCGACGTGCGCGTACAAAAGCAGGGCGGTAAATGGGTGGTCAAGCTCAATCGTGAGGCGCTGCCGCGCGTGCGTATCAATGGCAGCTACGCGGCGCTGCTTGGTAAATGCAAGCAGGTTGACGAACAGTTTCTAAAAACCCAAATCGCTGACGCCAAACAGCTGCTAAAAAGTTTAGCGCAGCGCGAAGACAGCGTCTTGCGCGTGGCCCAAGCGATCGTCAAAGAACAAGAACGCTATTTCGAGCACGGCTTGGAATATCTAAAGCCGTTAATTTTACGCGACATTGCCGAGCAAGTTGAGCTGCACGAATCCACCGTTTCACGCATCACTACCCGCAAATATATGCACACGCCGCGCGGATTGCTTGAATTTAAGCACTTTTTTAGCTCTGGCGTCGCAACGCGGGACGGCGGCGAGGCTTCTGCCACCGCAATCCAAGAGATGATTCGTCGACTTGTGGAAACGGAAGACGCTGAAAAACCGATGTCTGACAGCGTGTTAGGTGAAATTTTAAAAGCGCGCGGCGTAATGGTTGCCAGACGCACCGTAGCGAAGTATCGTGAAGCCCTAGGAATACCCTCTTCCACCGACCGAGTTCGCCGTTGATTTTATTTATCAATCAAACTGCTAACACCGCCAAGATCCGTATTGATCGGATCACGCAACCGTGCGTGCGCTGAACTTTAAGTTCCAAACTCATTTTTTCTATGCGGCAGATTGCCGCAAACCGCGCTCGCACTTCGAGCGTTTGCCTGACTCAAGCCCATGCGCTGAGTCGATTAAAAAAGGAGCATCACCATGGATTTAACCGTGACGGGCCGCCAAGTTGAGGTCAGCGCACCGATGCGCGAATACGTCAAAACCAAGCTTGAAAAGCTAACCAAGCACTTTGAACATGTGCTTGATATTAAGGTTATCTTGAGCGTGGAAAAGCTAGTCCAGCAGGCCGAGGGCACGCTCAACGTTGCCGGTAAAACGCTGCACGCAGAAGCGAGCGGCCAAGATGCCTATGCGGCTATCGACGCGCTCTCCGATAAATTAGACGGTCAAATCCGCAAACACAAAGAACGCATCCAAGACCGTCGCGGCAAAGCGCCGATTGCGCTGGCTGACAGCCAATAGAACCAGCAACTGCCGCGCGCCCACCAAGGTGCGCGGCAGTTTGTCCACTCAGACACTGCGGGCAAATTCAAACATGGGCGTTTGATTCAGTTGTGATCGGCCCTTCGAACCTGTCATGCTGCTCCAAAAGCGCGGCAGTAAAAGCCTGCAATGCACTTTCAGCGCCTCCCCGCTCGCTAAAACTTGAGGACTCAACACAGCGTGCTGGATTTGCTAGCCGGCTGCACGCTCAGCCCATCAGCTCGCATTCGCGATAGTTAGCTATTGAGGCTCAAAACCACTTTGGAAAATCAAATCAAGCGCGCTTGCGCTGTTAAATCGGTAAATGCGGCCGTTTGAGAAGCCGATGACGTAGAGATTACCGGCATTGTCTTCGCCAAAACTTGATATGTTTGAAGCCGCAGTGAGCAGCGAATTCGATGCGTTCGGCTGCGGCCCAAATACGCCAGGCGCAGTTTGCGTTGAAC
>Ga0105045_10006952_pt1 | contig 10029 bp, 7 predicted proteins | sample MAT02_FD_78089 | JGI IMG/M metagenome (GOLD analysis project Ga0105045, IMG submission 78089) | Freshwater microbial communities from Lake Fryxell liftoff mats and glacier meltwater in Antarctica - MAT-02 (megahit assembly) | ecosystem: Environmental > Aquatic > Freshwater > Ice > Liftoff...
ATGAAGGCCTGCTTCGCCTGGGCGGTGCGTTCGGTGGAGCCCTTTCGCTTCGCAACAGGCACAACGCCCTTGCCAGGGCACCGCTGGGCCCAGCATGCATGGTCGAGTTTGTGCTGTTGCGTGTGGCCCGACGGCCGCGATGGTCTTGACGCAGAGACATGGAGCGAATGTAGCCGCGAACGCACGCGGCAATTCACTGGATTCGCAGGGTATGGCGTATCGAAGCAACTTTTCGACAATACCGCAACAACTCCCGGATTCATAGCGTTCGGGCTTCCCGTTGAGCGAACGATAAAATCGCGGGTTGTCGCCCCATCCGGATCCGGCCCTCTCTTCGAACACCCCAGCCATGACTACTCCACACACAATGGCCAATGCAATCCGCGCGTTGGCAATGGATGCCGTACAACAAGCCAATTCCGGTCATCCAGGCGCGCCGATGGGCATGGCGGACATCGCGGTGGCCTTGTGGGGCCCGAAGTCGGCAGCGGGCCTTCCGGTCGGCCATCTGAAACACAACCCTGGCAATCCGCACTGGTTAGACCGCGACCGCTTCGTGCTGTCCAATGGCCACGCGTCGATGTTGCTGTATGCATTGCTGCACCTGAGCGGCTACGCCTTGTCGATGGACGAACTGAAGAATTTCCGCCAATTACACAGCAAGACGCCGGGCCATCCGGAGTCGGGGCTGACGCCGGGTGTCGAAACCACGACCGGCCCGTTGGGACAGGGGTTCGCCAATGCGGTGGGCATGGCGCTGGCGGAAAAGCTGCTTGCCAGCGAATTCAATCGCGAGGGTCACGCCGTTGTGGATCACCACACGTATGTGTTCATGGGCGATGGCTGCATGATGGAGGGCGTCAGCCATGAGGCGGCAGCGCTGGCCGGCAGCTGGAAGCTCAACAAGTTGGTGGCGCTGTACGACGACAACGGCATTTCGATCGATGGGCAGGTCACCCCCTGGTTCGGCGACAACACCGCCTTGCGTTTTGTCGCCTATGGCTGGAATGTGATTGGGCCGATCGATGGGCATGACACGGCGGCGGTGTCAGAGGCGATTGCGCAAGCGCGCAGCCATGGCAAACGCCCCACGCTGATCATGTGCAAGACCCACATCGGCCAAGGCAGTCCCAACCGTGCCAACACCGCCAAGGCGCATGGTGAACCGCTGGGTGCCGACGAGATCGTGCTGACGCGCGCGGCGCTGGGCTGGAGCGAACCACCGTTTGTCGTGCCGAAGGACGTTTGCGCGGCCTGGGATGCCAAGGCAACCGGGGAGCGCGCCGAGTCTGAGTGGAGTGGCCGTTTTGCTGCCTACCAGAAAGCCTATCCGGAACTCGCGTCCGAACTGGCGCGGCGCATGCGGGGCGAGTTGCCGCGCGGATTCGCACAGACCGTGGTCGACACCGTGATCGGTGCGAACCAGAAGGCCGAAACCGTCGCCAGCCGCAAGGCCTCGCAACTGGCGCTGGAGGCATTCACTGCGGCTTTGCCGGAGATGCTCGGCGGTTCGGCTGATCTGACCGGCTCGAATCTGACCAACACCAAGAGCACGCCCAGCTTGCGGTTCGATCTCGATGGCGCGGTGACACAAACGCCCGATGCGCATGGCAATTTGCACGGCGGGCGCCATATCAACTACGGTGTGCGCGAGTTCGGCATGGCCGCCATCATGAACGGTATTGCATTGCACGGTGGCTACATCCCCTACGGTGGCACTTTCCTGACCTTCAGCGACTACAGCCGCAATGCGATCCGCATGGCAGCGTTGATGAAGCTGCGAGTGGTGCATGTGTTCACCCACGACAGCATCGGTCTGGGCGAAGACGGCCCGACCCACCAGTCGATCGAACATGCCGCGTCGCTGCGGCTGATCCCGAACCTGGATGTCTGGCGTCCGGGCGACACGGCCGAAACCGCGGTGGCCTGGGCCGTTGCACTGCACAACAACGCCAAACCCACAGCCTTGCTGCTGAGCCGTCAGAGCATCAGCTATGCGCCAAAAGGCCACTGCGCCGCCGCTCCCGATGCCGCAGGCCTGGACGCCATCGCCAAAGGTGCCTATGTGTTGGCCGAACCGACCGAGGTGGGAATGCGCAAAAAGGCGCAGGCAGTCATCATTGCCACCGGTTCCGAGGTGCAGTTGGCACTCAAGGCCCAGGAGTTGCTGGCCGCGCGCCAGATTGCGGTGCGGGTGGTGTCCATGCCCAGCACGACCACCTTCGATCGGCAATCGGCTGCTTACAAGGTCCAGGTGTTGCCAGCCGGCTTGCCGCGCATCGCAGTGGAAATGGGTGTCACCGATGGCTGGTGGAAATACGGCTGCGCGGCCGTCGTGGGTATCGATACCTACGGTGAGTCGGCGCCGGCGCCAGTATTGTTCAAGCATTTCGGTTTCACGCCGGAGAATGTGGCCGATACCGTGAAAAAAGTTTTGGCCAGGCGCTGATCGTTGCGCAGGCAGGTTTCAGTTACTACCAAGAAAGGGCAGATCATGGCTATCAAGATTGGCATCAACGGTTTCGGCCGCATCGGACGTATGGTGTTTCGTGCAGCCGTGCAGGACTTCAGCGACATCGAGGTGGTGGGCATCAATGACCTGCTCGAACCCGACTACCTGGCCTACATGCTGTCGTACGACTCGGTGCACGGCCGCTTCAAGGGTACGGTGTCGGTGGATGGCCATACGTTGGTGGTCAACGGCCGCAAGATCCGCCTGACTGCGGTCAAGGATCCGGCCGAACTCCAATGGGGCGAAGTCGGGGCGGACATCGTGATCGAGTCCACCGGCCTCTTCCTGACCAAGGAGACGGCCCAGAAACACATCGACGCCGGTGCCAGGAAGGTGATCATGTCTGCGCCGAGCAAGGATGACACGCCGATGTTCGTTTTTGGCGTGAACGACACGACCTACAAGGGCGAGGCCATCATCTCCAACGCCTCGTGCACCACCAACTGCCTGGCCCCGGTTGCCAAAGTGCTGCACGACAACTGGGGCATCAAACGCGGCCTGATGACAACCGTGCACGCGACCACGGCAACCCAGAACACCGTCGATGGCCCCTCGCACAAGGACTGGCGCGGCGGCCGCGGTATTCTGGAGAACATCATTCCGTCCAGCACGGGTGCAGCCAAGGCGGTAGGCGTCGTGATTCCAGAATTGAACAAGAAGCTCACTGGCATGTCGTTCCGGGTGCCGACCTCCGACGTTTCGGTGGTGGACCTGACAGTGGAGTTGTCCAGGGAGGCGACCTACGCCGAGATCTGCGCAGCGATGAAGAAAGCGTCTGAGGGCAGCATGAAGGGCGTGATGGGTTACACCGAGGACAAGGTGGTGTCCACCGACTTTCGTGGCGAGAGCTGCACCTCGGTGTTCGATGCCGACGCCGGCATGGCGCTGGATAGCACCTTCGTCAAGGTGGTGTCCTGGTATGACAACGAGTGGGGCTATTCCTGCAAGGTGCTGGAGATGGCGCGGGTCATCGCCGGCAAGTAAGTTCTCGTATTGCCAGGGGGGCTTGGGCCAGTGGCCCTTGCGGCAACGGTGTCTCGGCAACACAACGGGTCACACCGTTGTCCGACCCAGAGGCTGGGCACGGCCTCACAATACGGGCACTACGCTTCACCCCCCTATCTTGGCCCACCCCGACGCCGCCCGAGGCATTCGTTTCCTGTGTGCAGGGGTATTCGTTTTCTCGCTGCAGGACGCGGTGGTCAAGCAGGTCAGTGGCGACTATCCGTTGACCCAGGTGGTAGCAATCCGTTCCCTGGTTGCCATTCCGATTTTGTTGGTGATGGTCCAGCTCGAAGCGGGTTGGCGCGCCATCTTCTCCAATCAGTTCCGATCGCTGACTGCGCGTGCCGGCATCATGTTCGTGTCGTACACCGCCTATTACATGTCTTTTCCGGCGATGAATCTGGCCTACGCAGTGGCCTTGTATTTCACAGTGCCGCTGTTTGTGACCTCGCTGGCTGGGCCGTTTCTAGGAGAGCGGATCGGCACAAAGGTCTGGGCAGCGTTGGCGGTCGGCTTCGGCGGCGTGGTGGTGATTCTGCAGCCAGGCAGTGGCTTGTTCGAGTGGGCGGCATTGTTGTCGCTGCTGGCGGCGTTGATGTATGCCACCTCGATGTTGATGGCGCGGCGTATCGGTCTCGCCCAGCCAGCCTCGGTCATGGTTTTCTACCAAAACTGGGTCTTCCTGGCCGGTGCCCTGGCAATTGCCGTCTGCACCCACTGGCTGGGCATTCTGGACGCGGGCCATCCGAGCATCTCTTTTCTCGTGCGGCCATGGGTCTGGCCCAGCGTTGCCGATGGGCTGTTGATCGCGTCCTGCGGTGTCATTGCATCGGCCGGCATGTTGTTGCTGACCAATGCCTACCGCATCAGCCCGGCCAACCTGGTCACGCCGTTCGAATACACCGGCATCCTGTGGGCACCGTTGTGGGGATTTCTTTTCTTCGCCGAAGTGCCGCGCTGGACCACGGTTGCCGGGGCGATCCTGATCTGCGCTGCTGGCCTGGTTGCATTGCGCGAAGCGCGCAAATGAGGTGTAGCTGCGGTGGGATGCCCCCATGGCGATCCCGTCGCCCTGTCGCCCCGTTGCCCCATTGCCCCGTTGCCCCGTTGCCTCGCCCGTTGCGATAGCTGCCGTAGGACAAGGCAGGAAGCATGGTGGATGCAGAGTAGACTGCCGGGTGCATGCACAATCACGGTTGCGTTCCGGTGTTCTCCGGCGCGCCAGACATGAGATGGACACGTCATGACGATGGCTGCGACGGACCAGATACGCGACGCGTTTACGCGGCGTGGCCAAGAAGGCTATGGCGAAGGTGTGAGCCAGCTAGAGCACGCGATCCAGTGCGCGTCATTTGCCGAGCGCGATGGTGCCGCCCCTGCGCTGGTGGCAGCGGCCTATCTGCACGACATCGGACATCTGCTGCATGACTTGCCGCAGGACGTTGCGGACAGCGGCATCGATACCCAGCATGAATCAACCGGCTCGGCATGGTTGTCTCAATATTTCGGTCTGGAACTGACCGAGCCCGTGCGCATGCATGTCGCGGCCAAGCGCTACCTCTCTGCCACCGAAGCGGGGTATTTCGACTTGTTGTCCGACGCGTCCAAGCTGTCGCTCACGCTCCAGGGCGGACCGATGTCGCCTGAGCAGGTACAGGCGTTCGAGGCCGAACCGTTCTTCGCCGATGCGCTCCGGCTGCGGCGCTGGGACGAGGAAGGCAAGATCGTCGGCTACCGGGGGCCTAGCGCAGAGCACTTCGAGGCGATTGTGCGCAGTTGTGTTGTCAAGAGTCAGGATTGAGCCGGGTTTTCATTGATTGCCTGAGCAGGTGAAACGCAGTCCAGCTGGGACAGGTGGAGTTCGAGTCAGCAAGCATTGGTGCGCACGCTTCGGCCGTTGATGACCAATCAAATTTATGTAAAAATAAAGTACAACTTTAGGTTTGCATAAATGACTATTGCTCGGCACATGCTTGCATCATTGCTCGGCCGGGCCGCAAGCTATCCCGTGGTCACCGTGACAGGCCCCCGCCAGGCTGGCAAGACCACTTTGTGCCGCATGGCCTTCGCCGAAAAGCCCTATGCCAATCTCGAACAACCGGATACCCGTGCTTTTGCGCAAAGCGACCCGGTGGGTTTTCTGGCGCGGTTCCCAACCGGGGCGGTGATTGACGAAATACAGCGCGTCCCCGAACTGCTTTCCTGGATACAGGTGCGCGTGGATCAAGATCAGTCGCTCGGGCAGTTCATCTTGACGGGTAGTCATCAATTCGAACTGATGGCGGCAGTGACCCAGTCGTTGGCAGGGCGAACTGCGTTACTGCGACTACTTCCCTTGTCGATCAATGAACTGCGGGACGCAGGATTGCCGAGTGAAACCGATCGATTGCTGCATGCTGGGGGTTACCCACGCATTCATGCCATGGGGCTGGACCCAGCCGTCACACTGGGGGACTATTTCGAGACCTATGTGGAGCGGGACTTGCGCTCCCTGATTGCGTTGCGCAATCTCGATGCCTTTCGCCGCTTCATCAAGCTGGCTGCAGGCCGTGTGGGCCAGGTGCTCAATCTGCATAGTCTGGCAGCCGATGCTGGTGTGTCGGACCCGACCGCGCGGCAATGGATGAGTCTGCTGGAGGCATCCTTTGTCGTTTATCTGCTGCCGCCGTGGTTCGGCAACCTGGGCAAGCGACTTACCAAATCACCCAAGCTGTACTTCTGTGATGTGGGCCTGGCCGCATGGCTGATGGGCATTCAGGCGCAGTCGCAATTGGCGAGCCATCCCTTGCGCGGCAACCTGTTCGAGAACCTGATCGTGATGGAGTTCGTCAAACATGCGGAGCACCATGGCGAGCGTGCCCAATTGCATTTCTGGCGCGACAGCAATGGCCTGGAAGTCGATCTGCTGGTAGCAAACGCCATGTCTCCGGGTACGCTCGGCCTGGTCGAAATCAAGTCAGGCCAGACGTATGTACCAGACTCCACGGTCTCCGTGCATCGATTAGCCGGGATTCTGGGCAGCAAGGTACAGCGGCAGATGCTGGTCTATGGCGGCGCAGACTGCCATGTGCGTGGCGGCATTGAGGTGGTCGGGATTCAGTCGGGCGTGTAAACATGCCAGTGTCCGGGCACGGGCGGTGCCTCAAGCCAGAACCCTGTTGGCGTCCATATAGTCGTAACCCAGGTTCTGCGCGACTGCTTCGTAGGTGACCTTGCCTTCGGCCACATTCAAGCCGTCGCGCAGGTGCGCGTCGTCCCTGAGCGCCTGTTTCCAGCCTTTGTCGGCCAGCGCCAGGGCATGCGCGATCGTTGCGTTGTTCAGCGCAAATGTAGAGGTGCGCGCTACCGCACCCGGCATGTTGGCCACGCAATAGTGCACAACGCCGTCAATGACAAACGTCGGATCGTCATGGGTGGTTGGATGCGAGGTTTCAAAGCAGCCGCCCTGGTCGATCGCCACGTCAACCACGACAGCGCCTTTTTTCATCGCACGGATCATCTTGCGGGTGACCAGCTTGGGCGCCGCAGCGCCGGGGATCAGAACACCCCCGATGACCAACTCGGCGTCCAGTACGGAGTCTTCCAGGTTCTGAGCGTTGGAATACAGCGTGTGGATGCGGTTGCCGAACACCAGGTCGAGCTGGCGCAATCGGTCAACGTTTTTGTCCAGCACGGTAACCATGGCACCCATGCCAGCGGCCACCTGCAGCGCATGGGTGCCCACCACCCCGGCGCCGATGATGACGACATGTGCAGCGGGAACGCCCGGCACGCCTCCGAGCAACACACCCATTCCCCCCTTGGACTTCTCCAGATGGGCTGCCCCGGCTTGCACCGCCATGCGGCCGGCGACCTCACTCATCGGCGCCAGCAACGGCAATCCTCCGCCGGGGCCGGTGATGGTTTCGTAGGCGATACAGATCGCGCCGGATTCGACCAGTGCCTTGGTCTGATCGGGGTCGGGTGCCAGGTGCAGGAAGGTGTAGAGAATCTGGCCGGGTCGCAACATCGCGCATTCTTGCGGCTGCGGCTCCTTGACCTTGACGATCATGTCGGCCTGGGCAAAGACGGAGGCGGCATCAGCTACCAGCGATGCGCCAGCCATTTGGTACATCGCGTCCGCAAGGCCGATCGCGGTGCCGGTTCCTTCTTCCACCAGCACCGTGTGACCGTGTGCAACCAGCTCCCGGACGCTGGCGGGCGTCAGGCCGACACGGTATTCGTGATTCTTGATTTCCCTGGGCAATCCGATTCTCATGTTGGCTTTCGTGGTGGGCCCAGGACAGGCAGGGTCAGGCTCCCTGGAGATCGACGAAATCGCTCAGCGATTCGACGGAAAACTGAATACCGCGCCTTCCCGCACCCCGGCCGAAGGCCAGCGTTGGGTGATGGTCTTTCGTTTCGTATAAAACCGCACCGCGTCCGGCCCATAGGCGTGTAGGTCGCCGAACAAGGATCGTTTCCATCCGCCGAAAGAATGGTAGGCCACCGGCACCGGCAGCGGCACATTCACGCCGACCATGCCGACCAGAACGTTGTCGCTGAAATACCGGGCCGCTTCGCCGTCGCGGGTGAAGATGCAGGTGCCGTTGCCGTATTCGTGTTTGTCGATCAGGTCCATGGCTTCCTGCAGCGTCTTGACGCGCACGATGCCCAGCACCGGGCCGAAGATCTCGTCCTGGTAGATCGACATGCCAGGCTTGACGTTATCGAATAGACATGGGCCCATGAAGTAGCCGTCCTCGTGGCCGGCCGGCACGCTGACCTTGCGGCCGTCGATCAGCAGCGTCGCGCCTTCCTTGACGCCCTGGTCCACGTAGCCCTTGACTTTTTCGAAGTGCGGCTTGGTAACCAGCGGACCCATGTCGTTCGATGCGTCCTTGCCCGGGCCAACCTTCATCTTGGCGATCTCGGTCTTCAGCCCGGCGATCATCGCGTCGGCGGTTGCGTCGCCCACGGCCACGATCAGCGGCACCGCCATGCAGCGTTCGCCACAGGAACCATAGGCTGCACCCATCATGGCGCTGACCGCGTTGGGTACGTCGGCGTCGGGCATCACGACCGCATGGTTCTTGGCACCGCCCAGTGCCTGCACCCGTTTGCCGTTGGCGCAGCCAGTGGCATAGACGTACTCGGCAATCGGGGTGGAACCGACAAAACTCACCGCCGCAATGCGCTTGTCGGTCAGCAGCGCGTCGACCGCTTCCTTGTCGCCGTTGACCACGTTGAGCACGCCCGGCGGCAGGCCAGCCTCCAACGCCAGCTGCGCCACCATCAGCGCACTCGACGGGTCGCGTTCGGACGGCTTGAGGATGAAGGTGTTGCCGCAAACCACCGCCATCGGCCACATCCACAGCGGCACCATGATGGGAAAGTTGAACGGTGTGATACCGGCGGTCACGCCCAGCGGCTGGAACTCGCTCCAGGAGTCGATGGAGGGCCCGACGTTTTTGCTGTGCTCACCCTTGAGCAGCTCGGGCGCATAACTTGCGTACTCGATGTTCTCGATGCCGCGTTGCAACTCGCCGTGCGCGTCGCCAACAACCTTGCCGTGTTCAGCAGTCAGCAACGCGCACAGCTGGTCAGCGTTGTCTTCGAGCAATTGCTTGAGTTTGGACATCACCCGTGCCCGCTTGAGCGGCGGCGTCGCGCGCCAGGCCGGATAGGCGGCCCGGCTCGACGCAATCGCCTGCTCCAGCGTAGCCGCATCGGCCAGCAATACACGTTTTTCAGGTTTGCCGGTGGCCGGGTTGAACACATCCTGCGAGCGGCTGCCGCCGGCGACGAGTTTGCCGTCAATCAGGTGGCCGATGGTCGGCAGGGTGTGGTCGTTGCTGGTGCCTGCCGTCTGCAGGAAAGGGTCGTTGTACATGGTGCGGTGCGATAACGTGGGGATAGAGAAGGTGCGAGAAGGTTCAAGAAGCTTCGGTTGGCGATAGGTATTGTCAGTCGGTCTCTTGCAAGGCCTCACCCAGCGCGTTGATCAGGCTGTCGATCTCGGATTTCTCGACAATGAAGGGTGGTGCCAGCTGGATGGTGTCGCCACCGTAACGCACGTAGAAGCCTTTTTCCAGGCATTTCATCGCGATCTGGTAGGGGCGTTTGGTCGGCTCACCGGGTGCGGCATTGATTGTGAATCCGGCCGCAAGGCCGTAGTTGCGGATGTCGGTGACATGTTTGCTGCCCTTGAGGCTGTGCACCGCATGCTCGAAATAGGGAGCCAGTCCCTTGACCCGGTTGATCAAGTCGTCCTTGACCAGCACGTCGAGCGCAGCCAAGCCGGCGGCGCAGGTGACCGGATGGGCCGAGTAGGTGTAGCCGTGCGTGAATTCCAGCATGTAGTCAGGACCGCCGGCGGCCATGAAGGTGTTATATATCTCCCTGGTGGCCACCACGGCACCCAGTGGCTGGGCACCGTTGGTGATTTGCTTGGCGATATTGAGGATGTCAGGCGTGACGCCAAATGCCTGTGAGCCGGTGTAGGCACCGCAACGGCCGAACCCGGTGATGAC
>Ga0105045_10006953_pt1 | contig 10028 bp, 4 predicted proteins | sample MAT02_FD_78089 | JGI IMG/M metagenome (GOLD analysis project Ga0105045, IMG submission 78089) | Freshwater microbial communities from Lake Fryxell liftoff mats and glacier meltwater in Antarctica - MAT-02 (megahit assembly) | ecosystem: Environmental > Aquatic > Freshwater > Ice > Liftoff...
AGTGGGGCGTAAAAACCATGATAAGTACTCGTATACCCAGTTTCTGAATCACCAACAATGATCGCCGGGCGATAGACCGTAAGCTGAGGAAATTTCGCTTTACGAATGGCGATTTCCGCAGCACATTTGCTTGCTTCATACTCGTTGGCGAAGACCTGCCCCTCATCCAATTCCGATTCTCGGATTATGCCATCGCGCAAGCCGCAAACGTAAGACGTTGAGACATGGTGGACGGATGCTATCCCAACCTGTCGGCACAGATCAATCGCGTGAAGTGTGCCCTGTAGGTTCGATACCCACGGCTCTCCGTCAGGGCGATTTCCTTCGAAAGTAAGACTCGCAGCATTATTAAGAAACGAGTCACAATTTTTAGCAATCCACTCTAGATCGTGCTCGGAAAGGCCAAACAAAGGCTTTGTTATGTTGCCCTCTAAGACGACCGGCCTAGGCAAAGCGTAACCAAGTTGACGCTCCCAGTTGAAAAAAACCTGTTCGATCCTGTCGCTCGCAGATGCTTCTAATGACTTTCTAGCCAAGACCGCTAGCGACACGCCCCTCAGCGTGAGATCGCGAAGAAGGTATTCCCCAAGGAGACCAGTCACTCCAGTAACGAACAAATACGGCATTAAATTATCTTTTCATCAATGTCCACGAAACAACTAATAAACTTCTTAGCGGCAGTTGTTAGCCCCGGCATCATTTTTTGGTTAGGTGGTAGCTCTTGGTGTATCCCGAAATCCTCGGAAAAATCATCTTAGTTTGCCCAGCTTATGCTGTCAATTTGCTAGCAATTCAAATAGTAGGCTTTAGATAATGGAGGGGTTGGAAGTTGTTTTTTGCCCCAAAAATAAACGGAATTTAACTAACTAATTTTCCCGAAATAACATCCGTACCCGAACCCGCCAGAGTTTGGTGGAGTTTAGTAAATCAAAAGTCTGGCGACTTTGGCTACGTAGAACTCGGGAAGTTAGTCCGGGACAGTTCTTAAAATGAGCCGATTCGGTTCATTTAAGGGAAGTTTGTTCCTGACGCGTTTCACCATGGCCAACCAGCTTCAGGTCAACAAAAGGGTTTCCGTCGAAATTTCAGATCTGAATGCCTCACATTCCGCCGCGTCCCATGCAAATCAAAATAGACTGAACTATGATCGGGAACCTCCTCAATTCCTGATAGGCAGGGGCTAGCATTGGAAATCATACGCGTTTCGTAAAATGGTTGATTACATGAAGTCGATTTTGAAAGTCACCATTGTCGGAGCAGGGCACTGCGGTCGTCAAATTGCCCACTGCATGGCTTCGGCAGGAATTCGTACGACCTGTTTCGAAAGAGATGTTGAACAACTTTCTCGAGCCCGCACAAGCTATGAAAGCTCCCGAAACCCAAGATTGGAGCTTCATCCACCGTCCAATTTGAAAGGAACTCCTCCGTACGAAAAAATCGACTGGACGACCGACTTGGATAACGCCAGCGACTGCGACTTATTGCTGGAGTCGGTAACGGAGTCACTACAATGCAAACGCGATGCAATGAGGCCATTTGCAACAAAATGTATCGCGACAACCGTGTTTGCAACCAATTCTTCGTACTACCTTCCTTCGAGTGTTTTTCAAGGGTTACCGAATCCGGAACGTTTCGTATCGATGCACTTCCATGTCCCTCCTTGGATTGCTACTGCCGTCGACGTTATGCCAACGCCTCGAACAAGCCAGGAAACAATGAATCGAGTAGAGGCATTGGTCTACTCGATCGGGTTGACACCAATTCGACTCAATAAAGAATACCCAGGATACATCTTCAACAGCCTGCTTCATCCGCTTCTCGTCAAGTCACTAGAACTTGCCGATCGCGGGCTATGTCGACCAGAAACCATCGACCTAGCCTGGCGAGAAGTAACGGGTATGTCGATCGGACCCTTCGGAATCATGCTAGAGATTGGATTGCCTACGCTAAGGACTATTGTTGATCGAGCTGCTATGGTTTTAGCAGACAACAGCACGGTTCGAGCTCAACGGTTTCTTCGATCGTGGGGCGGCGAACTGAAGACGTCAACTCTTAACGCTTCTTGGAATAAGTTGCGACCGAGATTACAGATGGTTTGCAATGCCCAGAACGTTTTCGAGCACGCTAGCGACAATGGTTCACCGGAAAGCCTGACTGCTATTAAGTTAAGTGACCGGTCAGAAAGTAACAACGCGTTTAAGTTCGTCTGGAATGAATACGATGTGATAGCAGAAGATTCTATTCTAGTAACGGATCCGGATTCACACCGTTTCGAAGCAAGTTGGACGGTGATTGGGGAATCTCCTTTCGCTCAACAACTTTCATTAAAGCTAGGTCAGGTTCCCAAGCAACTGGGCGTTGAATCGCCGAATCAGATTATCATTTGGGTGGTTGAAAGCGAAGTTGATAAATCTCAGCAACTGGACGCTTCCCCGAAAGAGGTGTCGATGACTTTGTTCGAGCAATTGGAGTTTTTCGAACGCACAGTGCTAAAGCATTCGCAGCAGAACGAAATGACTGCGATTTTAGCAGTTATCCCCTTGAACGAGTTTGGAGGCAGGACGCGTGCAGCGTGGGGGGTAGAACCGATGCTTCGCTCCGCTAGATTCAAATCTCTTTCCTCTGGGAACACGCAGAGCCACTCCTTTTGCTTCCGATGCATCGAGGTCGACTTGAGCTCTCCAACGGCAACGCACACGGTTGCTGGTGCAGCCTCCGCGTTCGCCATGAGCGTGAGTGGGAGTGGGAGTGGGAGTGGGAGCAGAACGGTCGAGAATCAAAACTTGAGTCACGAACTTAGCCTCCGCTACGAACGTGGAGCTTGGATGCGACCAGTCCTCAAACAACAGGTCTCGGCACCGTTCAATACCAATCATCTTCGAGAATCGCTAGCCGAAAGCAATTGGGTAGTTTCTGGAGCGGCCCGAGGACCTATCGCGGCGATGAGCTTCGAGCTCGGAAAGCTTGGTGCTTGTATCCATTTCGTTGGTAACACACCGGAATCCAGCGAACCTTGGTGCGAAAGAAATGACGATCAAATCGCGTCTGCACGGAGGGATGTTTGTAGAGATGCGGCTCGGAAAAGGCTCTCGCTCTTCGATGCTGTGAATCGTTTTGATGAACAGGTTGCGCTTTCGAGAATCCGCAGACGTTTTCAGGAGCATGAGATCGACTTCGTGTACCATCACGGTGATTTGGCTTCGATCGGAGTTATTCAGCGAGTATGTGAAGAAGTCCGATCAAGGCGCGGTTACGTCCACGGTTTTTTGAATGGCGCTGGGTTCGAGAAAACCTCTCGGAGCCGCCGTTTGTCGACTAATATGCTACAAAAGATGATTGAAACGAGAGTAGAAGTAGCTCGAAATCTGGTTGCTTGTATCGAACGAAATACTCGTTGGGTCATTCATTGCAGTTCGTTGACAGGGTTTCATTCAAGCTCGGGAAGCCTTCACGATGCGGCCATAAATGGATTCCTTGCTAACGATTCGGTGACGCTTTCAACTCGTTGGCCAGATCTCCAGGCGTTGACAATCTCATGGCCGGAATGGCATGATACGCTCGGTGTATCGAGCAAGTCTGAAGAGTTTTCAGTTCAAAGCGTCGATGATAAACGGATGTCAATTGAAGAGGGACTAGGGCATTTTTTGAAACTGATTGCCAACGGAAATAGGGGCCATGTTCTCATCATGTATCCGAAGGATCTTCCCCACGGTTTGCGTGATTCGGTGGATCTTAGTCCGGAGGTTACGCGATGATCAAAACCGGTACAGAGATCCGAATCGAAACAGAATTTTCATCGTGGCCTGGTCCAGATGGAAGCCCTCTGACCCCTTTTGAATGGTACATGGTAGAGGACGATTCACCGAATCGACCGATGACTATTTCGTTCGTCTGGCTACTGATTGGAAATATCGATGTCATGCGATGGCAGACCGCTCTCGATAGCGTCGTCAAGTTGCATCCTTTGCTTCTGTGCGGCATTGAAAAGGTAAATGGTCCTAGTCGTTATCGATGGGTCAATCGTAGTGATCGCCTAGTAATTTGGGAGTTTAACGAAACAAATAACAATAAGACCAACGTCCCACCGACATGGCAAAATGTAGACCTACTGAAATCGAATGGTGCTAAGGTTGCGATCGTGCGCCGCCGAAACGATTGGCTATTGGTGCTGACGGTGCATCACGCGATCACCGATGGAATTGGTGGATTCGAGTTTTGCTCGGATCTGTTCGAGCGTTATCGTTCGTTGCAGTCTTCATCGCACGACAGTAACGTCGTTGACAATATCATCGTTGACAATATCATCGTCGACAATATCCAGGTGGACAAAAATGGTTGGGCACAATCTGAAAATCAACTCTTGACTAATCCAAGAGTGCGACGGAATGAGCGGACTAAATCGATCTCAGTTCCGTTGCTAGACGAACGTGAGTTACTTGACCGCTCGATTCCCCATCCAGTATCCAGATGGACGGTAATAAAAGCTTTGTCTCTCGAAGCATACCAATTGTTTTGTCGACCGTCTTGGACGATTAAAAACGACTCGACGGTTCGAGGCACTCGTCGAGAGCGGGGTAATCCAACGCCTTCAACTCCAACGCTTTCAGAAGTCCAGCAAGCAGGTAGTCAAAATTTTGGATTGGCATTTCAACTTCATCCGATTTTCTTCGACGAAGATGAGACTGAAGGGTTTCGTAGGACTTCGACCGATCTTGGATGCTCGCCGCATGAATTGTTGCTAGCTAGCTGTTTGAAGGTGTTTGCTGATCATCGAATTGACGGGGAAGGAAAACCGAAAGGATGGATTGCAGCCGTCATTCCCGTCAACATGCGGCTTACGCGAGACCAACGATCGCCTTGTCACAACGGAATCGGGTATGCGATCATTAAACGTTCGATGGTCGACTGCCAACGGGTGAGCCTTAACGCAAAAACTATTGTGACGGACTTCAAGGCTATCCAGCGATGGCATCTCGCAGGTTTGTTTGTGGATGGCTTACGTATCTTGCGTCGTTTTCCGGTATGGTTTTCGCGGTGGGTCATTCGCAATAGTCGACCTGGCACGTTCGTGCTCAGTTTTATTGGCGATCCTGCTCGCCGATTTCCTTGCAGATTTCGCGATATAGGTACCGGGTTAGATTTACAAGATTGTCATGTGGTAGATCTTGCTGGAGCACCACCAACAAGGCCGGGCACGGAAGTTGCGTTGCTCGCAAGTTTTTTTCGAAACCGATTTACTGTATGGTTACGGACCGATGGCAATAGCATAGATGACGCAACCGTTGAATGCCTTATCAATCGAATTCGATCCGCAGTTCGAGCCACCATGACTGAGAAGACCAGCTAAATAGTATGGCGCATTACCTGAACGCAACCAGCGTTACCAAAATTTATCAAACCGGAGAAGTTCGATTTACGGCATTGAATAACGTCAGCCTGTCGATTGAAAAGGGAGAGTTCGTTGCAATCGTCGGACCCTCTGGTTGTGGAAAGAGCACACTTTTGCACATGATGGGTGGACTTGATCGACCTGACTCTGGTGAAGTTACTCTCGAGGGAAGATCACTGTCGAATCTAGACGAGTCAGAAAGCACTTTACTGCGTAGACGTCAGATCGGATTCGTGTTTCAAAAAGTGCTTCTCTTACCGATGCTTCGTGCATTGGACAATGTGATGGTGCCGCTACGATTGGACGGTGTTTCCGTCGAAGAAGCAACTAAACGCGCCCAAGACGCTCTGAAGTCCGTTGATATGCTGCATAAATCTTCTAGTCGACCAGGGGAACTCTCGGGGGGTGAGGCACAGCGGGTTGCCATTGCCAGGGCGATGGTTATTAATCCGGCAATCATCCTAGCCGATGAACCGACGGGCGCGCTGGACTCGCAGAATAGTAAGAACATTATTGAGCTATTTAGGGATTTAGTAACTCGATCTCAGCAAACGTTGATAGTCGTAACTCATGATCCGTCGGTAGCGGCGGCGGCAGACAGAACGATTCGAATGAAGGATGGTGAGATTGTAGAAGATCAACGCAACGCAAAAGTAGCCGTCTAAGACCTATGAATACTTCATTGTTGTCGATCCTAATTGCGAATTGGTTTGAACGCCCTTTAAGGTTCTTCATTACCCTTTTGGGGCTAGCCCTCTCGGCAACGACTCTCGTTGGTATCATCGTTGCGTCGCACAATGCTAGAGCCTCGTACCAGGCCCTCAATAAAACGATCTCAGGTATTCCTGCAATTGATGTCTTTGCAACGGATGGAGAGCGATTTGATGAAACGCTGCTGTCTGGTTTCGACTATCCAACCGAAATAGCCGACGCGATTCCTATGCTGTTTCGGGGTTCGACAGTTCGCTTCGAGGAGCAAAGATTGCGAGGGCTTATCCTAGGCATTCCATTACAACCTCTCGAGCAGAACGACTTACGAGATGCGTTTGCGGCTTCGAAGTATCTACCCTTTAGAACGAAGAAATCGTTTGCCGAGGATAGCTGCTTAATTTCTTCTGCCACTGCAGAACAACTCAAGGTAGTTGAAGGGGATTCTATTCAGTGCTTGTTTAAACGAAGTTTCCAAAAGTTAAATATCCGACAGATCATACCCAGTCGCGAATGGCAAGCCTTTGCCAACGAACCTGGCATCATCGTCGACCTTGGCTTCCTCCAAAAAGTAAGCGGAGTTGGCGCGAAGGTTGATCGAGTGCGGTTGTTCGTTAAGGCAGAATACGAGTACGATAAATCCCGAATTGAACGCGAACTTGGCAGTCGGATTCCGAGTGCAATTCAGGCACGACCGCGTTCGGGTTCGCTTGGTCTGGCGGATGATATCTTACGATCGGCAGAGATGGGACTCGTCTTCTCGACAGCTCTGGCTCTGATGATGGCGTCATTTATCTTGCTGAACACGACTCGTATCAATCTTGCGGAGCGTCGGAGAAGTTTTGCTATCTTGCGCTGCATTGGAGCTTCTACGTCGCAGATTACAAAGGCTCTTATGTTCGAGATGGCGATTACCGCTTCGATCGCATCGGGCATTGGAGTTGTCTCGGGATGTCTGTTGGGTTGGCTTTTATCGACAGCCATGTCGAAGTTTGCCGAGTCTCCGCTAACTACCTATTCGATCCCTTGGCTCCCTCTAATCGTGGTTGGGGCAGCAGTACCGATCGTAGCAATTGGTGTTGTACTTGTTGCCATTCGCGGTCAAAAAAAGATTCTACCTTTAGAAAACTTTCGCGAGCCCGCTGTTGATGAAACCAATGGACTGCCATGGAGAAATATCTACATTGGACTGGCGTTCTGGGCGATTTCATTAGTAGGGCTAGTCGCCGTAGGACAAGAAAAAATCTCTCCATTCTGGGGCATTCCCGCAGGTATCGCTACACTTGTCGGCTATCTACTTTTCATGCCAGTTGGATTAATTCCTTTTCTTCGGTGTATCGGTTGGTTTGCTGAAAAGAGAAAGTGGTTTCTGTTAGATTTTTCTAGGTTTCAGCTAGTGCGACAACCTGAACGCACATCACTCAATGCCGGATTTTTGGTGATCGCGCTTTGTGGAGCGATTGGGTTAGGGCAGTCTTTGTTGAGTAATCTAGAAGAGCTTACGAGATGGTACGAAAAGGCGTTCCCAGGTGACCTTTTTCTCGTATCAACGCAAACTCCGTCGCAAGTGAATGACAGCGAGGAACCGGTTCGCGCATTTCTTGCATCCGAGCAAGGACTGGTCTGGGCGGACCCAATTCGATTTTTTGTGGGACAAGCGGAAGGACAATCAGTCACTTGCATCATTCGAGAGCTTCCAGAAGGTATCCCATTTCCTGGTATACCTCAAGGTTTAACCGACCAGGAGGCGTCCGAAACGCTTCGGTCCGGTAAGGTCCTACTCAGTTCTATGTTAGCTAAGCGCCTGCTGAAGCGTACGGGAGACTCGATAACGTTGATGCACGAGGGGCGGCAACATCTCCTGAAAGTCGGTGGTACCTATGCGGATTTCACAAATGGCGGGATGTCAATCTTGATGTTGCGAAAAAAATCACAGCAACAATTCGTAGTCACTGGCTTTAATCTATACGCGATCTCCGTGAAACCGGAAGAAACACAACGCATTCGAGATTCACTTATTGCGATCGGCGATGCCAATGGTTTTGTTGTGCGGAGTGGCGAAGAGCTTCGCAAATGGATTGATCAATCCATACAAGGTGTTTTAATCGGTGTCTGGAGTGTGATACTTATGTCCTTTGCCACGGGTGGATTTGGAATCGCAACCACGCTTGCGATGAACGTCATCGAACAGACTCGCGATTTCGCCTTGCTTCGTTTGATTGGAATGAGTCGAAGGCAGGTTGTACTGACGGTTATGTTTCAGGCGTGGATACTAGGACTCATCGGAATAGTCTTTGGGGTGATTGCCGCATTATCTACCTCAATGATCATCTATTTTTGTAGCGACGCACTGTTAGGATATACTCCCGTATTCAAATCGAACGGTTTGCTCGTTGTCGTGAGCGTGATCGGGACCATACTTGTCGTCTCGGTTGCGGCTTGGTTACCAGCATATCGGGCTACGACGATCGATCCAAAGCAAGAATTACTCTTTGACTAAGTTGTACCAACGTACTATGTGGAAATCTTTTCCGATTGTTAGTATTCGCCATCTCGTCGTCGCGATCGTCCTTGCAATGATGTCGCTTTCTACTGAGGGGATTTCACAGAACGCGAAATCCATAACCATCCCTTCCAAGGCAACGATCTGGGAAGTTATTCCTTCGCAAGCTAACTTGTGTGTTTCCAGTCATAGTTTGGTCAAGTCTTGCGATTTATTCAACACCTCGGCTTTGAAACAGCAGTTCTCGAACAAGGCTTGGACACTTATCGCAAAAACTCAGACGGATCTGGCAATTGGCTCGTTAATGAATCTCGGACCTTGGTTTGGTGTTCATTGGGAAGAAATCTGCTTGTTGCCAGCGCCGGGTGCGTTTGTCGGATGTGCTCATTCAGACGGATCCTTTCAAACGCTTTTTCTTGTCAATTTAGCGGAACAGCCAGCGCGTCAGGCATTCATTGATAGCTGGATTCTCAATCGAGGAGGCGATGCGATCGTCGTACATAAGTCGATTGGGGAAAGCGGTGAAGTCTTGACGTTTAAAAATGGTCGGACAGATGCGTTAGTATCTGTTAACAACTGGATTGCCACGGCAGCATCATCTGTGCCATTGATCCAATGGCTGGATGAAATTCGCTCTGGGCATAGTGCGGAATCCGACGCACTCAAACAGGATCTTTCCAACTTTCCTGAGTTTAAGTTGGAATCAGAACCTGGAGAGGTACGGTGGTTGCTCAAACCGTGGCGCTTGTTGAAATCGCAATTGACACGTTCATCGAGCGATGATGCTTCGACCTCGAAATCTCCTAAGCCTCTACAGAAAGTTGACCAAGACGCTGTGCACGATTGGAAGCGGTTCGGCGCCGACAGTCTTCGTCTCATGGGTGGTCAACTCCACGGACCAACGGAAAACAAGAATTATTGGCAGTTAAAGCACAAACTGTTGTTCGATCGTCCGCTAAAAGGTGGAATGCAAGTAATGAATCTAGCTGAAGGGCCGAGTGTCGATCTACCTCGTGTTTTTTATGGCCAAGTTGATTCGTGGAGCACATCGTACATTGATACAAAACCTTGGTTTGAGGGCGTGAGCTACCAGATGGATCAGGCGATTGATCCCACGACTCCAGACATATTTAAAGACGCCCTCGATGCAATCCTTACCGACCCTGAAGGACCGAAGATTGATGTTTACAATGACTTGATTTATCGAGCCGGCCCCTTGTTAATGGAAGTCGAATCCACAGAATTGCCCAAGCGAAAAGGATCGCTGTCGTCGAGGAGGGTTGCTTGGGCCGCCCAAGTGGATGAGCCAACCAAAGTGAAGGATGTATTGAAACGATTTTTTGAATTCGATGATGTGGTCAAGACGGAAGTTCTTGGAGATTTTACATGGTGGTTCACCGAAGACGGGCAGCCATTGCTGTTTGCAGC
>Ga0105045_10006954_pt1 | contig 10027 bp, 5 predicted proteins | sample MAT02_FD_78089 | JGI IMG/M metagenome (GOLD analysis project Ga0105045, IMG submission 78089) | Freshwater microbial communities from Lake Fryxell liftoff mats and glacier meltwater in Antarctica - MAT-02 (megahit assembly) | ecosystem: Environmental > Aquatic > Freshwater > Ice > Liftoff...
TAAACTATCTTGGAAGCTGCCAGTCTGGTGGATTCAGTTTCAAGGCAGATAGTGCTTTTGTTTTTACAGAAACAGGGGATAATTTAGAAGCACTTTCGTCCATCGTACTTGCAGGTACAACTTTTCAGGTGCCTGCTTCGGCTCAGGAACTGGAACTTACAATTAGCGAATTACTTGGAAGAAGCGTATCTACTTATCGATTTTCTAAATCTGCATTAACTGCTACCAATATGGTTTTACCAGTGGGCGTATCATTTTTAACGCTCCGAAATGTAAAAACCGGTAAGATTTTAGGCCGTCAAAAAGCTATGAGGTTGAATGGGCAGTAGCTTGAAACAGAAGCAACAGGACGGTTTCTGATTGTCAAAAAATAAACGCTAAAACGGATAGCCAAAAGCCAGATTCAAAACCATGTTATTTCTTCGCCAATCCGGGCTGGAAAGATCAATATCGCCTACCACCCAGCGGTCGCCATCAGGTAGCCAGGGTTTCCGAACCGGAATGCCAAGATCGAGCCGAATGACAAAAAACTGAACATCTGCTCTAAGACCAAAACCAGCACTTGCTGCCAGTTCTTTATAAAATGTTTTTGAGAATTTTCCACCCGGAATATCGGAATTACTATTGTTTAGCCATGTATTGCCGGCATCGAAAAACCATGCACCTTTTATCACACTCATTATCGGAAACCTGTACTCAGCATTGATTTCCAGTTTTATTTCACCACCCTGTTGTAGAAAAAACAAGGTTTTTAAATCTGCCGGAGGTGCATAAGTGCCTGGTCCAATGGAAAATGCCGGAAACCCACGAACGCTGTAAGCTCCGCCTGAAAAAAATTGTTTGATATATGGCATAGTTCCCGAGTTTCCAAAAGGATAACCCCATGCAGCTATCAGCCTGGTTGCGAATGAGTTTTGTTTTTTCTTTCCCAGAAAAAAGTATTGCCGCATGTCAAAATCCAGCTTCAAAAATTGTGAATAATTTACTGAACCTACCAGCAAGGGATTTGTCGAATTAGTTTCTTTATTTTGAATGACAGTTTTGTAAGCCGAAATCGAATTTCCTGCACTTTCCAGATTTACATTCAGGTAAAATGGCCTACGTTTTTCAGGATATACTTGTTCGTTATAGAAAAAAGAATATGACACACCGGCAATCAATTGCTTTTCAAAACGACGACTCAAAAGCGGGTTAGTTTCTATCAGTTTGAGAAAATCGGTTGACTGATTGCTAATGTTAAAATAGGTAACATTCACCAGACCAAGGTCATGATCTACGGCCAGACCAGACTTCCATTTATACCCATAACTGAACTTAAAGGAATTGATATCGAAATAGTTGATGCGGCTCAAATAACTATAGTCGAAAATAAACTTGGTTTTGGGCACATACATACTTCGGGTTCTGATTCGGAATGGAGCCATGAACCCAGGCACGTACAATTCCACTTTTGGGTTCAACTCATAAGTGAATTGACCCCGGTAAGGACCATTGAGTTGGGTTTCAAAAGAAGTGCGCAAACCCAAAATAAGTAATTCGGCTCCTTGAAAAGCATTTCGGTTTCGTTGGCTGAAACTTAATCCCGGCCCTATAAAATTGTTTGATTTTGAAACGCCCTGCACCTCCGCACTTAGTGATTTCTGAGGCAGTGGAATCAACAGGATATTGGCAGTAAGTGAAGGAATATTTCCACTACTGTCGCTTTTCGTTAGGCGGATGTTTACATATTTATATAAACCAAGACCCATCAGGCGGCTATAGCTCAGGTTGTGGTCTTTGCGGTTGTAGATACGGCCATTTTTGAAAAAAACTGAACGAAGAATAGGATTTGGTCTTACATAATTGAGCTCACTAAAGTAGTTTACACTGTCTATTATCCTTTTTTCAATGCTTTGTTCCACACCAGGTTGATAATCTGCATTGATATTTACCTGATCAATTTTATACTTTTTAAGCGATTGTTCAGCTGCATCGTCTTTTATTTTCAAGCTGATATTGACTGTTTTGTTCCTCTGGCTGGTATCGGCAGAAAAAATAAGGTCGTCTTCATTAAGGAAATAAAAACCCTCCTCTTTCATCAGGTTCAGAATCCGGAGTCTTTCCTCTATCAAAGTATTGAGGTCATACCTTTTGTTTAGTTTTAAAAGGCTCTCTTCCTGCGTTTTGGCAATGGCCTGGCTTAGATCGTCCGGTTGATTCGGAAATGTGATTTTGCCAATTTGGTAGGGTTTTTTTAGTCGAAGTGTATAAACGATAGATGCATTTTTGGTTTTTTCTTTTAGCTCAAAGTCTGAGCTTGAGCCAAAATAACCATGGTTGTACAAATTGGCATTTAATGCTTTGTTTACCAATTGTGGCTGCACTTTGCTTAAATACACGGGTTCCTGAGCAAGTTTTTTATACAACCATTTATTCACTTTAGAGGTCTTAGTGGCAGTTTTGTGGTACCACCAAAGGCCAAAACGAATGCCCAAAAAAGTTGAATTCGGTTTTGGTCTCAATATCTCGTTGGCCGCAGCCAGCATCTTTCCACTTTTGCCAACCGCTTCCTTTTTATCAGTTTTGATGGTAGCACCGGTATATAATTTATCAGTTTCAGGTACGTGTTTGAGACCTGAACAAGCGGACAAGTACATGGAAATGAGACATACAAGTAGTACCGGATGCTTTATATTTCCGACATGTATAAATCCCAAATATTTTGTACTGCCTTTCAACTACTTATTTTTTTAAATAGGATTTTATTTGTCTTTTGGTTTAGCCGGCGATTTCCAAAGTTCCCTGAACCGGTTGTAGTCTCTGGTGTAAGCAATGCCTAATCCGGTTTTATATAAAATGCCATCTATTACCCCTTCATATTGATTTTCCCGAAAGGCTTTTAGTTTGTAGCGACCGTCTGTAGTGAGTTTATATTCTACCAAAACATCGCCAGTCAGGCTTTGACCATTTGAATTACTCGTATTCCGGTTGCTGCCGCTAAGATCAATACTACTGCCAACCTGAAGAGATAAACGGCTGTTAAACAGTTCTTTTTTTAAACCAACCTGCAGTGCAGTATTTTGCTGGGCAGACCCTCCAACAAAATCTTCGGTAGTTTGTAAGTTAAAGTTCAGGGCGGCTCCTTTTACATATTTTCCTGAAAGTGCATTGAGTTGGTCAGATAGCATTTGGTTCACACTATTTCTGGCAATGGTAGAAACGGCCGCACCGCCACTGCTTCCTGCATTGCCGGAAGGAAGAAATTTATTGAGTACCAGCAAAGAAAAAACTTGTTTGTTTAGCTCATTTGGGTCAGTATTCAGGAGATTTATTTTGCTGTAAACCAGACCTCCAAAAGCGCCCTGATCTTCCTGGGCCATATCCAGCGCAAAGCTAAGTTGTGGTTTTGTGATAGGCCCTTCCACCTTCAGATTCACCAGATAGGTAAGTAATTTTCTGTAGGCAGCCCTTTCGTTGTCGCTCATTCCAGCCAGTTCGGATGACATCAAATCTGTGGCGGCTGCTTCAGTTTTATAGATGGCCGTCAGATCTATCTGCCCGTCCATTGGGTCGCCGGACCAGGAAATCCGGCTACCTGATTTCATCTTAAATTCCCTTTTTAACACCTTTTGAAAAGATGCCTGGTAGTGGCCGTCGTTTAGGGTATAAACACCGGAAAGGCTTACTTTTCCACTCTGATCTATGCCAAAAGCAAGGTTTGCATCTCCGCTTACTTCCAGGTTATCGCCCGAAACCGGATCTACAATCACCCTAAAAACTGATTTTTTGCTTACATCAATGTTGGCAGACAGGTCAATACCTTTAAATTCGGTTTGCATTTTAACAGTGTCTTTTGGTGCCTTAGCCAGGCCTGCAGAATCTTCAAAAACCACTACATTTTCTCCAAGACTGGTATTGAGATCACCTTCCAGCACAACAAATGTAAAAGTGCTTCCTTCCAACAATTGTGCATCAGCCGTTACGATAGGTAAGTTTTGATTGCCTCTGATTTGAATGGTGCTGTTCAAAGTCATGGTTCCATAATAAGCCGGGTTGTCTTTTGCTGTGGTGCGCAATGCGGTAAAATTTTTGGTTCGAACATCCAGGTCAAATTTCAGGCTTTTAAAATCAGAGCTAAGCACAGATCCATTTACTTCCAGCGGTTGTTGGTCAGAATCCAACACCGTAAAATTCTTAAAATGAATGCCTTTGTTATCTATTCCTATGTTTTCATCTTTAAGCAAAAGTTGGTTATTAATGGCTACCAGTGTAAAAGTCGCTTTGTTAAAACCAATGTTTCCATCCAGTTTGGGTTCGGTGGCTTTGCCGTTTATTTTCAATTTTCCGGTTAAAAATCCGCTACTTTTTTTGATGTAATCCGAGGCAAATGATTCCAGTGATTTCAGTTTCAATTTGTTGATATTGAGGTCCAGATCAAGTATTTCTTTCTGATAAAAACCGGTGAGTTTTATATCATTGCTATCGCCATCAAGTATAATGCTGGCGGTGTACCTGTCTGCAATCAGGTTGTCTGCTTTTATTTTTAGGTTTCCAATTGGAATTTCCCGAAAGGCAATGTCTGAAATACGCAAGTTGGAAGTAAAAGCAAAAGGAGAAAGCTTTTGGATATGCACATTGCCATCAATCAAACCTCTTACAAGTGCAGTGTCTTTTTCTATAATTCTGGAAATGGTTCCAAGTTCAAATTTTTGAAATTGAATATCAATCGGGGCATTTGGGTTTGGATTGATGCTTTGAACTTTAATAAACTGCCCATCCAATTCAAGTCCTAGTTTTTGAATATTGAGGCCACCAGGTGAAATTTTTATGTTGTTATCGTTTTCTATTTTCCAATTCCGATTGTCTATAATAACGTTTCCACCAGTCAATTGAATGGAAGTTTCTTTTGCAATTTGTTGATTTACAGAACCCTTTATGTCCAGCCTTTTGCCGGAATCCGGATGAGCTACCAGAAGCGCAAATTCCAGAATCTTATCCTTTAAACTTCCCGAAAGTTCTGTTTTTGGAATCAAAATATTGCCACTTTGAATCTTTTGCACAGTCGCTTTATAATCTGCCTTCCTGGAATTGGCATCCACATTCAGTTCAAATTCATTTACCACATTGTCCCCATATTGAATCAGTTCAGACTTTGCCTGCAGGTTCAGATTTTGGTTCTGGTTGTTAAATTTTGAAGTAATTGTCAATCCACTAAAAGCAGTCATTTGAGGGAGAAGCACATCTTTAAAAATGGGATGCGGTTTTATTTCTATGTCACAGGTAAAGGCTGCATTACTTTTCGTATTTATTTTTATTACATTTCCCATTTGCCTGTCCAAATAGGTTTGTAGTGCAGGAATCACCTCATCTACACTTGTTGTTCCTGCATAATTTAGATCCAAAACATCGCTGTTAATGGAAATTGTATGTTTCAAAGAATCATTTTCCATGGTTGCCAATATAGAGTCTAAGGCAATTTCCTGACCTTCTTTAAGCAACAGTAAATCTTTGATACTCAATTTACCAACCATTTTTTTGAGATCAAAATTCCCGATGTTGGCAATAATCTGGCCTGAAGCTTTTAGATCGGTTTTGTAAAAATTCAAAGCTTTCAGGTCTGCATTTTTCAAATTCAAATTCAGCCTGGCAAATTCAGAATCCTTTTTCAGCGAGGCGGTAGCATCCATATCTAAACTTAGATTTGGGTCTGCAATGGTAATATTGGATTGATAAATCCCATTTACAGCCTTTGTTTTCAGGTTGATATTTTCATAGGCATATCCTTTTAATTCCAATTTCCTGATTTTTCCCGACAGCTCAGCCACCACCTTTTCTGGTTTGAAGGAACTGCCTTTTGCAGAAATGTTGCCTGTTACTTTGCCCAAAAGGGGAGATTGTTTGAGTATTTTACCCGCATTAAAATCTTTAAGAACAACATCAGCATTGTAATGTGGAATATTTGATTTTTCTGAGTATGAGCCATTTATAGAAACAAAACCGTCACTACTATTGAGTTTTATCTGCGCAAGCATGTTTTGTAAACTACCTTTTACTTTTCCTGTCACCAGAACTTGATTGGGAATTTGAATGGCATCGGGCAACATCGTTTTTGGCAACATTTGGGACAGATCGCTTTTGCTTGTTTTCAGGCTTTTAAGGTTCAGATCAAAAAACAACTTATTGGCATCCGGCAAGCCTTTCAACTTTCCACTTAGTGCAATTTGTGTGTTATTGGCGGTTCGGATGTCCAGATTTTGAGCCAGTAAATCTTTCAATTTTCCAGTCAGTTTGCCATTGATGGAAACAACCTGATTGCGGTTTTTGTAAATAATTTCCTGTTTGATAAGATCTGGAGCGAATAACAAAACATCCTGCATGTCAATTTTTGTACTGTCCAGATTTGCATTGATTTCCAGGTTTCCGGGCGTTTCGGTCAGACTTTTTATGGATGGATATTTTGCAGAAAGAAGCGATGCAATCTGCGTTTTATTGGTTTTCAAAAGCAAGTTCGAAAGGTGTGCATGGATGGAATCATACTCAAAATCTGCCTTAAATTGTTTTATATTCAGCCCGCAACTTTCAGACAAACTGAGTTGTTTTATCTGACCTTCAATAAGTTTTGGACTATACGAAACTTTGGAAGCCTGGAGGTTTATCGCATTTGCTTTCAGGTGTTTGTAGTCTATTCCAGCTTTTACTTTTGGGGCATTGCTAAAGTCTAACCTGAAAGCATTGTCTGCCAGATCAATTTTTTGAACAGTTGCTTTCCAATTGCTTGGTTCAGATGAAATTTGGTTCGAATCATCTTTTACAGCAGGTTTTTCTTCCATTGCAATCTTTATGTCAGATTGGTGTAAAAGCAGATTCTGGAGTTCAATATTTTCTCCGTTCAGGTCTATTTTGTGGGGATTGATTTCTAGTTTCCCAACTTTGAAATCGAAAAAAGAGGCGTCTGGTAAATTGTGAAAACCAAAATTGACCTTATTGATGGTTAGTTTTTTAAGTGATAATTCTGGTAGGAGGGAAGCGGAGTTTGAAGGTTTGGAAACATTTGTTTTTCTGATTTCAAAAATGCCATCGGTTTTGGAAAGCAGCAATTCCTTTGCTCTGAAACGCATATTTTTCAGGTCAATTTCCTCCATACCCAAATCTAGTTTTCCAATTTTGGCATTGGCAAACATGCCTGAAACAGCATCGTCATAGCGTAAATTCAAGTCTTTCAAATGTATATCATCCACACGAATTGTGAAATTTCCATTTGTTGTATCTACAATTTCTTTGGCAGGATTTTCTTTCTTGCCTGCAAAAGCCTCAATAAAAAAATCAAAATTGAAACTGCTGTCTGGTAAAGTCCGGTTGATTCGTGCCGTTAATCCTTCAAGATCCAAACGGGATACAGACAACTTTGCATTCATCAGATCCATCATAGCCAACTTGATTTCCAACTTTTGGAGATTAATAAGCGTGTCTTTTTTTAGGTCCTCAGCAAAAACGCCTTCCAGAATGACGGTCGTAGGAAAATCTATGTAAAGTTTGTTTATGCGTAAGTTTGTACCTGTTTTGCCAGCTACATAGTTGACGACTTTATTGGTAATTAATTGCTGAAAACTAGGTATTTGAAGCGAAAAAAGAAAAGCAATCAACAGTAAAATTATACTCCCCAAACTGTAGAGGAATATTTTTAAGGCTGTTTTTGCAATTTGCTTCAAGTTAAATTTTTTAAATTGACTTGTATTGTCCTCCTTCATTTTTCCCCTTGTAGATTACCACGCAAGGCGTTACGTTAGTGGGCTGGACTAGGGAGCAGGGCTGGGCTTTATACCCTCATTTCATCTGGCAGCCAGTTTTTTATAGATTTTTTAATTGCTACCGGCGAAAGATTTTCATCCAAAGTCTTTTGAAGTAATGGTATAAATTCCAAATCGTCTGCAAACCTTAAAGCAGAAAGTTGAGCAAAAGTGAGTTCATTTTCAATGGTTTCCAATCTTTTTTGGGTTAGAATGAAATAGCGCAACCTGAGTTCCAGCCGCACAATTCTATTTTGATTGGTGAGTGCATAGTGCTGTCTCATTAAAAAAGATAACCAGGCAATGAGAAAAAACACACCTGCAAAACAAAGCCAGATAAAACTTTGATCAGGTTTTGCGTTTTTAAAATATAGACAAACGCCTGCAGATGAAAATACTACGGGATAGAATATAAAATGATGGGGAATATAGAATCGGATGTGGTTTTTATAGTTTTGTGCAGACATATTGTTAACAGATTTGTTTTCGAAGGAAGATCAGATTTTGAAAATTAACTTTCTAAGCATCCAAAGAACGATGTTTCCGGTCACTTTCCGCATGATACCTTTTGAAGACCGGACTATGAAACGCCGCACCAAATAACCCGCAAAGGCCCCGGCTGCATTTTTGAAAACGATGTTGGCTACTGGTAGAGTTATGATGCCGGTCGCAGCTTTTTTGATAAGGTTTGCAGGTTTCATGTTTTCCATCACAGTTTTAAGTTCTTCATTTAGTTCATTTGACAGCAGTTCCTTTCGCTCCTCCAAAAGTGAAATTGATGCATTAATATCTGTTGATCCGTTATTTTTCATCGTCTTCCAGAGGTATAAATAAGTTGAGCAAAAATTTTTGAAAAGGCTTTAAAATAAGATTTTCCCTGAACAGATAGATAAAAAGGACTAAAACCAAATAAATGCCGCTGCTGCAAAGAAATCCCAAATACAAATCCCCAAGCTTTTCTCCCAACCAAATCGCAAATCCGATATTGGCTATCAAAAAGGCAATTGAGAGCAACATGAAGCTGAGCAATGCAGAAACCAGTCCTGAACAAATAATGGAAGCTTTCTGAATCGTTTTCAGGCGGTAAAGCTCCAGACTGGTTTGCAGATATTGCTGTGCTTTTTCAAATATATTGTCATTTTCTGAAGGCTGTTCAATCATAAATTTTTGCTGGTTTCCAGGGTTTGCACATAAAGTGGTCTTAAAATTTCAATAACTCTGTTATCTAATAAATTTGATTTACAAAACTGTAAATATCGGTTTTTGAAATGTTACAGTTTAACTCGAAACTGTTACAATATTTTAGGCCATCAAACTGATGGAAATTATTCTACCAGGCCTATTTTGTCTTTTTCCAGAAGCGATTTTCCTTCCATGCTTTTTCGGTTCAACAATATCAACCTGGTCTTGATTTGTTAAAATACTGTTCCGCTAATATATATAGTGTAAAGTATGATATAAACCTTTCTAAAATAGATTGTTGAAATCGTGTATTCCTATAATGCGTTTGCTCTTTTTTAATGCGCATAATTTGCAATTTTTAGACGAAAATATATAAGCTATTCGAGATTAATCTGCTCAGTTTTGCCTTGCATAATGACGAGTATTCCAGCACATTTTGAACTGCGATCAATGTTAGATTGTAAAATCAAAAAATTCACTTAACCATACCAGATAATGAAAAAAATAGTACTTCTCGCCTTTTTTACATTGGCCATTTTCAGTTTTGAAACAAAAGCTCAAACAACAGCAGCAAGTTCTGAAATGTATGGCAACACATTTAACATTGGTCTTGGCGCAGGATATTATAATGGTCGTTTTGGGGGCAACTATAGCAGCATGCCCGTATTGCAAATAAATTATGAGTTTGAAGTAGCCAAATATTTTACCCTCGCACCTTTTATTGGCGTGTATAGCTATCGGTACAACAACTACTGGAAAGGACCTAAAAATTCGGGCAGGAACTATTATTACAGAGAAACGGTGGTTCCGGTTGGAGTAAAGGGCACTTATTATTTTGACAAATTGCTGGAGGCAAACTCCAAATGGGATTTTTATTTGGCAGGTTCTTTAGGCTTTGCCTTCAGAAGCGTACGCTGGGAAGATGGATATAATGGCGAAAGAGATGTATCAAATAGCCCTCTTTTTCTGGATTTGCATCTTGGAGTTGAGTATCACATAAATAGAAGGTTGGGCCTGTTTCTTGATCTTTCAACTGGTGCATCAAGTATTGGTCTGGCATTTCATAAATAGAGGCTAGA
>Ga0105045_10006955_pt1 | contig 10026 bp, 9 predicted proteins | sample MAT02_FD_78089 | JGI IMG/M metagenome (GOLD analysis project Ga0105045, IMG submission 78089) | Freshwater microbial communities from Lake Fryxell liftoff mats and glacier meltwater in Antarctica - MAT-02 (megahit assembly) | ecosystem: Environmental > Aquatic > Freshwater > Ice > Liftoff...
AACGCGCTCAAGTTCCGTTCCCCGGACCGGCCGCCGGTGGTGACGATCCGGGCCACCCACACCACCCTGAACGGCGCGCCGGCCTGGGAGCTGCGGGTCGAGGACAACGGCATCGGCTTCGAAGCCAAGTACGCCGAAAAGATCTTCGGGCCTTTCCAGCGACTTCACGGCAGGCAGGATTACGAAGGCACCGGAATTGGCTTGGCGATCGCGCGGCGCATCGTCGAGCGCCATCGCGGCACGCTCCGCGCGGAAGGCCGGCCCGGCCAAGGGGCTGCGTTCATCTTGGTGTTGCCGGAGCGACAGCCCGACGAGCCGAGCCAAGCGCCCCAGGGTGGCGCGGGGTTGTTGTAGGCAAGTCGAATTGGGTTAGATTGGCCCGGAGCCGCGCACGTCCTGGAGGGTCCACGCTTGATCACCATTCTGATGGCCGAAGATGATGCGGACGATCAACTGATGGCCCGCGAAGCCTTCGAGGAGTGCCGGCTTGGAAATCCGCTGCAGTTCGTTGGCGACGGGGAGGAGTTGATGGACTACCTGAACCGTCGCGGGAAATACGCGGACGACGTCCTCTACCCCATGCCCGGCCTGATCCTGCTGGACCTGAACATGCCCCGAAAAGACGGTCGCGAGGCGCTCCGGGAAATCAAGTCCGACCCCGCGCTGCGCGATATCCCCGTCGTCGTGCTGACCACGTCCAAAGCCGAGCAAGACGTGGCCAATTCCTACGGCGACGGCGCCAACTCGTTCATCACCAAGCCGGTCAGCTTCGCCGCCCTGATCGAGGTCGTGCGCACCGTGGGCAAGTACTGGCTGCAGATCGTTGATCTTCCGACGCCGGGAAATCCGCCCCGATGATTCAACCCAACCATCTGAGCGTGCTGGTGGTGGACGACGACCAGGAGGACTTCCTGATCCTGCACGACCTGCTGGCGGATTTTCCCGCCGGCCAGTTCACCATGGACTGGGTTCCGACGCTGGCACAGGGCATCGAGGCGCTGCGCGCGGGCAGCCACGATGTCTACCTGGTGGACTACCTGCTGGGTCCCGACAACGGCCTGGACCTGGTGCGCCTGGCCGTGGCCGAGGGCAGCGTGCACCGGCCGGTGATCATGCTGACCGGGCAAGGCAACGCCGAGGTGGACCGCGAGGCATTGGACGCCGGCGCGGCCGACTATCTGGTCAAGGGCAGCATCGACGGTGAAAAGCTGGCGCGATCGCTGCGCTACGCGGCCGAGCGCGCACGTCACGTCGGCGAACTGGAGGAATCGCGCCAGCGCTACGAATTGCTGTTCAATGGCAATCCCTTCGCTACGTGGGCGTACGACGTCGAGACGCTTCGGTTCGTGACGGTCAACGACGCCATGGTGGCCGCCTACGGCTACAGCCGCGACGAATTGGCGGCCATGACCATCCTGGATATCCGCACTCCGGCCGAGGCCGCGCGCGTGCGGGCCCGGTTGGCGCAGAGCGAGGGGCGGGACGGCTGCGCGGGCGTCTGGCCACACCTGACCAAGGACGGCCGCATCATCTGGGCCGAAGTGACCAGCCACGCCCTGACCCTGGACGGGCGCGCCTGCCGGCAAGTCATCACCAGCGACATCAGCGCCCGGCGCTCGGCCGAGGAGCGGCTGCAGCTGCTGCAGCGCGCCGTGGAGTCGAGTGTCAACGGCATCGTCATCACCGACCCCCGCCAGCCCGACAATCCGGTCGTCTACGTCAACCCGGCCTTCGAACAGATGACCGGGTACAGCAGGGCCGAGTCGGTGGGCCGCAACTGCCGCTTCCTGCAGGACGAAACCACCAGCCAGGCCGAGCTGGCCATCCTGCGCATCGCCCTGCGTGATGAAACCGACTGCAACGTCATCCTGTCCAATCGGCGCAGGGACGGCGGCCATTTCCTGAACCACCTGTTCCTGTCGCCGGTGCTCGACGACGCGGGCAAGCTGGTCAACTATGTCGGCATCCAGAACGACATGACCGAGCGCCATCGCGTCGAGGTCGAGCTTGCCTACACGTCCAGCCACGACCCGGTCACCGGCCTGCAGCGCTTCGCGGTGCTCGAAGCCACGCTGGCCGACCTGCTGGCGACCGAAGGCGCCGTGGTGTCGGTGCTGTTCATCGACATCGACCGGTTCCACGCCGTCAATGAGTCCCTGGGCCATCTGATCGGCGACGAGGCGCTGCATATCCTGGCGGATCGGCTGGGACCCGCGGTGGGCGGGCGCGGCTATCTGGCGCGGTTTGCCGGTGACGAGTTTGTCGCGGTCGCGCCCGGCCTGGGCAGCGAAGGGGCCATGGCCCTGGCCGAAGAACTGCGCAGCGCGGTGGCCCAGCCGATCGAAGGCGACGGCTACAAGCTCTTCTTCACCGCCAGCATCGGCATCAGCCGCTCGCCCGGGCACGGGGACAGCGCGATGGAGCTGCTGCGCCGCGCCGAAGCCGCCATGACCCGCGCCAAGCGCCAGGGCCGCGACATCGCGTGCGAGTTCTCGGCCACGCAGATGCAGGAACTCGAAGATCGCCTGTTGCTGGGCGCGCGCCTGCGCAACGCCATCGCCCGCAACGAGCTGAGCCTGCACTACCAGCCCCAGCTGGCTGCCATCGATCACCGCATCACCGGCTTCGAAGCCCTGGTTCGCTGGAACAGCCCCGAGCTGGGTTCGGTGGCGCCGGGCCGCTTCATCCCCATCGCCGAGTCCCTGGGCCTGATGCCGGAAGTCGGCCTGTGGGTACTCAACGAGGCCTGCCGGCAGATCCGCGCCTGGTGCGACCAGGGCCGAACCGACTTCATCGTGGCGGTGAACTTCTCGGCTCAGCAGCTGCAGCGGCCCGACATCGTCGACCAGGTGCGCGATGCGATGCATCGCCACGGTGTGCCGCCACACATGCTGGAGATCGAGCTGACCGAGAGTTCTCTGATGGAGAACGTCGAGCGCGTGCAGGGCCGCCTGGCCGAGCTCAAGGCGCTGGGCGTGTCGCTGTCACTGGACGACTTCGGCACCGGCTATTCCAGCCTGTCCTACCTGCGCCAGTTCTCGATCGACAAGCTCAAGATCGACCGGAGCTTCGTCATACACCTGCCCGACAACGCCGACGACGCCGTCATTGCCCGCACCATCGTCGCCATGGCGCACCAGCTGCGCATGCGCGTCGCCGCCGAGGGCGTGGAGACCGCGCAACAGGCCGAGTTCCTGCGCACCATCGGCTGCGACGAGCTGCAGGGCTACCATTTCGGAAGGCCGATGCCGCCCGACCAGATCGACCTCAAGTTCCCCCCGACCTAGGCCGCGGCGCGGGTGGCGTGGGACGGGCCGCGGGCCTATCCTGAGCACCCCACTACGCGAGGACGCGCCCATGCGACGTCGTTCGATGCTTCCTTCCCCCGCTGGATGGCTGCTGGCCTGCCTGCTGCCGATCACGGTCCAGGCGAGTCGTCCGGACGTGGCCCCGGCGGCGGTCGCCGAAATCCGCGCCCGCGCCGACGCGCCCCTGCTGTTGGACGTGCGCAGCCCGGAGGAGTTCGCGGCCGGCCATGTCGCCGGCGCGGTGAACATTCCGCACGACCGACTGGCTTCGCGCCTGGAAGAAGTCCAGGCCAGTGATCGCCCGTGGGTGCTGGTTTATTGCCGCAGCGGCAAGCGCGCCGACAGCGCCGAGTCGGTGCTGGCGAAGGCAGGTTTCGAAGTACGCCAGATCAACGGCAGCTGGCTGCGCTGGGAGGCCGAGGGACGGCCCGTCGAGATGCCGCCCGGCGCGGAGTCGGCACGATGAGCCTTCATCCCCCGATTGCGCTGGTCGGCGCACCGACCGATATCGGCGCCGGCCACCGCGGCGCCTCGATGGGCCCTGAAGCATTGCGCGTCGCCGGCCTGGCCGAAGCGCTGCGCGATCGCGGGCTGGAGGTCGTGGACACCGGCAACCTCGCCGGCCCGATCAATCCCTGGCTTCCCCCCACCGACGGCTATCGCCATCTCGACCAGGTGGTGGCCTGGAACCGCCTGGTGATGGACGCGATGTATGAACAACTCGCGCAGGGCCGGCTGCCGATCCTGCTGGGCGGCGACCACTGCCTGGGCGTGGGCAGCATCACCGCCGTGGCGCGCTGGTGCCGCGAGCAGGGCAAGACCCTGCGCGTGCTCTGGCTGGACGCGCACGCCGACTTCAACACCAGCGACGTCACGCCCACGGGCAACACCCACGGCATGCCCGTGGCCTGCCTGTGCGGGGTCGGTCCCCGGCCGCTGACGCACCTGGGCGGCGCGTCGCCGGCCTTGCTGGCTTCCCAGATCCGCCAGGTGGGCATCCGTTCGGTGGACCAGGGCGAGAAGCTCCTCATCAAGGAATACGGCCTGGACGTGTACGACATGCGCTACATCGACGAGATCGGCATGAAGCGCGCGATGGAGGAAGCCCTCGAAGGCATCGACGCCGACACCCACGTGCACGTGAGCTTCGACGTGGATTTCCTCGACCCGGCCATCGCGCCCGGCGTGGGCACCACCGTGCCGGGCGGTCCCAACTACCGCGAGGCGCAGCTGGTGATGGAAATGATCGCCGACACGGGGCGGGTGGGCTCGGTCGACATCGTCGAACTCAACCCCGCCTTCGACGACCACAACCGCACCGGCCTGCTGGCAGTGGACCTGGTGGAAAGCCTGTTCGGCAAGTCCACCCTGATGCGCGATTGATCCGCCCGGCTTGTCCGTTTCCGGGGGTGCTCACGGATCGGGCGTGAAGCCGATCGGGAAGGCTTCCGGCGTGCCGTGAGGGCCGTCCCAGCGGCGCGGCAGGATGCCGCGCGCGACGAGCGCTTCGGTCGCGTCGTACCACACCGACACCACTTGGTTGGGCCGGCTGGAGTCGCGCTCGAATTGCGCGGTGGTGGCGGCATCCCAGCGGCGCTGGCCGTGGCCGGTGCCCAGCTGCTGGCGCGAGGCCGGGGCCGCTTCGCGGCTTTGCTTGTTCTGGTAGGGCGCGCCCGCCGCGTCGGCGCTGGCTTCGGCTTCGGCCCGGCCCATGGGGGCCGCCGAGGCGACGTCGGCCGGGTAGTCGAACTGGCGCGGGCGCTCGCGGAACGCCGCCACGCCGATCACGCCGACGTTGCCGGGGCGGCCGGTGCGCGCGGCGTAGCTGTCGCCCAGCGACGTGAACTCGAACTCGGCCACTTCCGACAGGCTCTTGCGCCAGCCGCGCACCTCCATGCGCTGCCAGGGCCCGAGCACGTAGCCGCTCTGCCGGCTGCCGGCGGTTTCGCCGCTGATGGCGTTTACGCCGTCCACCGACACCACGGCGAGCACGCGCCCGCCGGTGAGGTTTTGCAGCACCACGGCATAGCGGTGGCCGGGCTGGCCTTCGATGTAGTCGCGGCCCCGGTGCGGGTAGCGGGGCAGGGTTTGCTGGCGGTCCAGGTCCATCACCTGCAGGTCCACCAGGGTCTGGGCGCGGGCACAGCCGGGCAGGCTGGCGAGGGCAAGCAGGGCGAGCAGTGAGGCGGCGAGGCGGTTCATGGTCGGGCTCCGTGGGTTGGCAAGGCTTCCAACGCGCCGATGCCGCCGACGGGGTTAACGCGCCGCGAGTGGCTAGAATGAGCGGGTTCCCCCACCAGACCCCGCCATGCCCGTCACCCGTGTCCTCACCGGCATCACCACGTCCGGCACCCCGCACCTGGGCAACTACGCCGGTGCCATCCGGCCTGCCGTGGCCGCCAGCCGGCGCGCCGGCGTGGAGAGCTTCTATTTCCTGGCCGACTACCACGCCCTGATCAAGACCTTCGACCCGGCGCGCGTGCAGCGCTCCACGCTGGAGATCGCCGCCAGCTGGCTGGCCTGCGGGCTGGAGCCGGACAAGGTGTGGTTCTACCGCCAGTCCGACATTCCCGAAGTGACCGAGCTGACCTGGCTGCTGACCTGCGTGGCGGGCAAGGGCCTGCTCAACCGCGCCCACGCCTACAAGGCCGCCGTGGACCGCAACCGCGCTGCCGGCGAGGACGACGATGCCGGCGTCAGCGCCGGCCTGTTCATGTACCCGGTGCTGATGGCCGCCGACATCCTGCTGTTCAAGGCGCACTCGGTGCCGGTGGGACGCGACCAGGTGCAGCACATCGAGATGGCGCGCGATTTCGGCGCGCGCTTCAACCATCTGTACGGCGAGCACTTCGTGCTGCCCGAGGCGGCCATCGAGGAATCGGTGGCGACGCTGCCGGGCCTGGACGGCCGCAAGATGAGCAAGAGCTACGACAACACCATCCCGCTGTTCGCGCCGCCGGCTGAATTGAAGAGGCTGGTCTTCTCCATCGTCACCGACTCGCGTGCACCGGGCGAGGCCAAGGACACCGGGGGTTCGGCGCTGTTCCAGCTCTATCGGGCCTTTGCCACGCCGGAACAGACCCAGGTCCTCGCGAGCGCCTACGCCGACGGCATCGGCTGGGGCGACGCCAAGCAGGCGCTGTTCGAACGCATTGACGCCGAGGTGGCGCCGATGCGCGCGCGCTACGACGAACTGATCGCCAAGCCGGTGGAAATCGAAGCGATACTGCGCGAGGGCGCGCTCAAGGCCCGCAAAATGGCCACGCCGCTGCTCGAGGCGCTGCGCCGTTCGGTCGGCCTGCGCGACCTGCGCACGCAGGACGCCGCGAAGACAAATGCGATGGCGAAATCGGCGCTGCCGCAGTTCAAGCAGTACCGCGAGAAGGACGGCCAGTTCTACTTCAAGCTGCTGGCCGCCGACGGCACCGAGCTGATGCAAAGCCTGGCGCACGCCTCGCCGCGCGACGCCGGTGAGCGCATCGCCCTGCTCAAACGCGACGGTGCCGCCACGCTGCGGCACGTCGCCGGCGCGGGCCTGCAACTGGGCGGACACCTCGTGGGTGCGCTGGCGGCCGGTGCCACCGTGGAAGCGGTGGCCGGCGCGCTGGCCGCCTTTGCGCAGGAGGGCGCGTGATCTCCGACGTCGTCGACCTGGCGCTGATCCTGTTCCTGCCGTGGTTCGTGATCCTGGGCGCGCTGTACTGGTTCTACCCACGCACGCTGGAGCGCACGCCGGCGCGGCGACGCTTCGACATGGCGGCGCTTTGCGTGGCCTTCCTCGCCAGCTTCCTCGCCGGCCGCCTGGGCTTCGCCATCGCCAGCACCACCATCGAAGCCGGGCCGATCTGGCGCCAGGTGCTGGCCAGCCTGCTGGCGTGTAAGGTTTTCCTGGCCGTGGTGGCGGTCGCGTGGGCCTGGCGGGGATTCAGGTTCAGCGCGCGTTGATTGCCGGCGTGCCGTAATCCCCTCGTCAGCCATGAGGCGGGGTCAGGCAAAGTGAGCAGCGCACCGGATGAAAGGGATGCGGACAGCGAAACCAGGCGCATGGCATCGCTGCACCGCTACCGTATCCTTGACACGCTCCCCGAGCAGGCTTACGACGACATCGTCCAACTCGCCAGTGCGATTTGCGGCACGCCCATCGCCACGGTGACGCTGGTGGACTCCGAGCGCCAGTGGTTCAAGGCCAGCGTGGGCCTGGACGAGCGCGAGACGGCGCGTGACGTCGCCTTCTGTGACCACGCCATCCGCCAGCCCGACGAGATCCTGGTTGTGAGCAACGCCGCCCTGGACCCGCGCTTCGCCGCCAACCCGCTGGTGACGGGCGGTCCCGAGATCCGTTTCTATGCCGGCATGCCGCTGGTCAGTGCCGATGGCGAGGCGCTGGGCACCGTGTGCGTGATCGATCGTAAACCGCGCGAGCTCAGCGCCGAACAGCTCGACGGCCTGCGTGCGCTCGCACGCCAAGTGGTTGCACTGCTGGAGCTGCGGCGCTTGAACTTGGACATGCAGCGCATGGTGGCGGAGCGCGAGCTGTTGAACACCAGCCTGGCCAGCTACCAGCGCGAGCTGGAGGACAACAACCGCGCGCTGACCATCGAAGCCAGCCACGATCACCTCACCGGCCTGATCAACCGCAGCGGCCTCAACCGTCTCAAGGCAGAGGCCCGCGCCGGGCGCGTGCGGTTCTCCGGCCCCTACGCCGTGGCCGTCCTGGACGTGGACCATTTCAAGCGGATCAACGACGGCTTCGGCCACAGCGCCGGTGATGCGGTGCTGAAGATCGTGGCCGCGGAGATCAAGCGCGGCGTGCGCGGCGGCGACGTGGCTGCGCGCTATGGCGGCGAGGAGTTCCTGGTTTTCCTTCCCGACACCGCGGTGGAAAGCGCGCTGGCCGTGGTCCACCGTATCCGGCAGGCCATTTCCGCGCGCGCCGACTTGCCCGCGCCGATTACCGTTTCGGTCGGGCTTGCCCTGGGAGTGATGGGTAGCGACGCGGTGGACGCGGTGTTCCAGCGCGCCGACCAGGCTCTCTACCGGGCCAAGCGCAGTGGCCGCGACCGCGTGGAGGTCGCGAACGACTGAGCGCAACCGGTGAGCGGGCTGCTGCGCGCCCTGTCAGTTCGGGCGCTGCAGGTCGTCGAGCAGCGCGCGCAGGAAGCGCGCGGCCTCGCCGCCGGTGGCGGCGCGATGGTCGAAGGTGAGCGAGATCGGCATCTGGCGATGCGTTTCCAGCCCGCCCAGCACCGGCACCACCGCGTGGTACAGGCGGCCGGCGCCGACAATGCACACGCACGGCGGCACCACCACGGGCGTGGCGTATTTGCCGGCGAACACGCCGAAGTTCGACAGCATCAGCGTGTAGTCGCGCAGGTCCCCGGGCGGCAGGCTGCGGGCCTTGACGCCGTCGCGGATGCGGTTGAGTTCGCCGCGGATCTGCCAGGCGTCGAGCTTTTCGGCGCCGCGCAGGTTGGCGACGAACAGGCCGTCGGCGGAATCGATGGCGATGCCCACGTCCACCCGGGAATGCCGGCGCAGCGTGCCTTCCTTGGCGTTGAACCACGAGTTCAGGGCCGGCACCGCCTGCGCGGCAACGCCCAGGGCGCGGATCAGCCGCGCCATGATGTCCTCCCCCGGCGACCAGGCGTGGATGTCGGCGTCGTCCATCAGCGAGGTGGGCACCACTTCGGCGTGGGCCTGGGACATGGTGCGGATCATGTTGCGGCGCACGCCGCGGATGGGGTCGTCGAGGTCGAGTTTGCTGGCGGTGTCGCCTGGGAGCATCGGGACGGCAGGCGCGGCGCGGGCGGCCGGCGCCGGCCGCTGCGGTGCTGCGCGCATCGGCGGGGCAGGCACCCCCGGTGCCAGGGCCGCGGCGCCCGCAGCGCCGGACTCGGCCGCGCGCTTCACGTCGGCGAGCGTGACGTCACCCTTGCCGCCGCTGGGCTGCACGCGGGCCAGGTCCACCTTGAGCTTGCGGGCCAGGGCGCGCACGGCGGGCATGGCCTTGACGCCGCCGATGGCCACGGCCTGTTCGACGCGCACGGCGTTCGAACTCTGCATCGCACCCACCACCGTGCCGGGGTCGCCCTCCTGCCCGGGGGCGCCGCCATCGTCCTCGAGCAGCTCGCCGCCGGTGTCGGAGGCCTGCACCGTGATGGCGTCCCCGTCATCGCGGGCTGCTTCGTCGGGCACCGGCTGGCCGGCGCCCTTGCTGCCGTGGCCGTGCGAGTGGCCGGTGTCCTGGGCGTCGGCGCGCTGGGGCAGGGCGGGGTCGAGTTCGACCTCGGCCAGCCAGTGGCCGGTTTCGACCACGTCACCGGCCTTGCCGGCGAGCCGCGTCACCGTGCCCGAGAACGGCGACGGCACCTCTACCACGGCCTTGGCGGTTTCCATCGACACCAGCGGCTCGTCGAGCCGCACCACGTCACCGACCTTGACCAGCCATTCGACGATTTCGGCGTCGGGCAGGCCTTCGCCCAGGTCGGGCAGGAGGAACAGTTTCTTCTCGCTCATGGCGTCACTTGATTCCCGGTTCGATGGTGAGCACGCGCTCGGGCAGCCAGCCGCGTTCACTGATTTCATTCTCGGCCCACCACCAGCCGCCGAGCAGCTCGACCAGGCGCACCGAGTCCCCGGCGTTGGCGTCGAGTTCGCGGGCGTCGTAGTCGCGCGTGGCCACGTTTTCCTGCAGGGCCGATTGGTGTACCCAGCCGCT
>Ga0105045_10006956_pt1 | contig 10025 bp, 5 predicted proteins | sample MAT02_FD_78089 | JGI IMG/M metagenome (GOLD analysis project Ga0105045, IMG submission 78089) | Freshwater microbial communities from Lake Fryxell liftoff mats and glacier meltwater in Antarctica - MAT-02 (megahit assembly) | ecosystem: Environmental > Aquatic > Freshwater > Ice > Liftoff...
AGACCGAGTCCTTACGTCGGCAATCAGCAGGTATGCTTTTGCTAGCGACGCTGGGCCGTATCTGTTGATTCCCCAAGCTGTACTTCAACCAATCAATGAGTCCGAAGTGCAGGCGATTCTTCGGATTGCGTCTCAGTCGAATATGCCTGTGGTCTTTCGCGCCGGGGGAACGAGCCTTTCGGGGCAATCGATTACAGATGGTTGGCTAGTCGATATCTCTCGTTACTGGCGGGATGTCCGTCCGTTGGAAGCCGGAACGCTTGTAGAGGTTCAGCCAGGAGCCGTGGGTGGATTGGTAAATGCGCATTTAAAGGCTTATGGTCGCAAGATTGGTCCGGATCCTTCGTCGATCATGTCGGCGATGATGGGGGGGATACTGTCAAATAACTCGAGTGGGATGTGCTGTGGAGTAAAACTTAATGCGTATCACACCATGCATTCGGTTCGGTTTGTTTTGCCCGATGGGTCTGTCTGGGATACCATCCAGTCCGGCGAGTCCAAGCGATTTGAGCTCGAACAGACGAGAATCGCTAATGGACTATTGTCTCTTAGAAGTCGCATACTGGCAGACGCGGCTTTGCTGGCAAGAATTCGAGTCAAGTACCTGCAGAAGAATACGGTCGGCTATTCACTGAACGCATTTGTTGACTTCGAAAAACCGTTGGATATTCTTGCCCATTTGTTGATTGGGGGGGAAGGAACTCTTGCGTTCATTTCGCAAGCAGTGCTGAAAACAGTCCCCGATCTGCCGTACAAAGCAACGGCGATGATTTACTTCGCCGATGTGTTGAGCGCGTGTAGTAGTGTGCCACAATTGATTGAGTCGGGATGCGAAGCGATCGAGTTAATGGATCGAGCCTCCCTTGAATCGATTCGGTCGTTAGATGGTGTCCCTTTGGAGTTGACTGGTCTACTGGATGAGCATCCGTCGCTCATGGCGATTCTCTGTGAGTTTCATGCTGCGGACGTGTCTACTCTGGACTCGCTTGTCAATGCGTTTAATGAATCTATCGGAAACAATATGGCGACTCTTCGTCCCATCGTTTTCACACGTGATTCGAAACTTCAAGGCAAGCTTTGGAAGCTTCGCAAGGGAATGTACCCTGCTGTGGCTGCCGTCAGGGCCCGCGGAGAGGTTGCTATTCTTGAGGATATTGCGGTTCCGGTGGCTTCCCTCGGGCCGGCCATCATCGATCTCCAGTCGCTCTTCAAAAAGCATGATTATAAGAATGGGATCGTGTTTGGACATGCGAAAGACGGAAATCTCCATTTCGTTATCACTCAAAAACTGGATGGCCAGCACGATGTTAAAAAGTATTCAGCGTTTATCGATGACATGGTCGAACTGGTTGTGCATCGGTACGACGGAGCGCTCAAGGCTGAACATGGGACTGGACGTAATATGGCTCCGTTTGTCGAGACGGAGTGGGGGGCGGAGGCTCATGAAATCATGCGAGAGCTTAAGGATCTGGTCGATCCGAAAGGGATTCTCAATCCCGATGTGATCCTTACAAAACGAACAGGTTTGCATACTCAGGATCTTAAGTCGCTGCCAGTTGTTGAGGATGTGGTTGATAGCTGTATCGAATGCGGTGCTTGCGAACCGCGATGCCCAAGTCGCGATTTTACATTGACGCCTAGGCAGCGGATTGTCATTCGACGGTCACTGCAACGGTTAAAACAAAAGAATGCACCGGAGAGTGATTTGCGAACAGCAAAGGAGATCGAACGAGACTATTCCTTCCAAGGGCTAGCTACTTGTGCGACTGACGGATTGTGCTCGATGGACTGTCCTGTCAATATCAACACAGGGGATTTGGTCAAGCAGTTGAGGTCGCAAAAGACGGGTAAGGTTGATCGATGGCTGGCTGGTTGGTTGGCTCGTAATTTTGGCGTTGCAGAAATTGGTGTGAAGTTAGCCTTGCGAGCTGGAATGCTTTTTAACGCACTCACATTTGGTCGAGGAACTGGATTCGCTACACGAGTCTTAGGGAAAGTAATTCCCGAGTTTCCGCAGTGGCGAGCTTCGCTATCGACGTCGAAAATGCCAAGTGATTTTGATGCGACCGATCAAGCGGAATATGTATACGTGCCGGCTTGCATGAGTCGCATGATGGGCGGAACGGCCGATGCGTTAGTGCGTGTTTCGAAACGTGCCAGCGTCAAAGTGTGTTTGCCTGAAACCATTTTGGGGAGTTGCTGCGGGCAAGCGTTTTCGTCCAAAGGCTATCGCGAAGCGGCGGTTGAAAAGCAATCACAATTCATTCATAGGATGTGGAAGTGGAGTGACGAAGCGCGCTTGCCCCTGGTCATGGATCTGGGGTCCTGTACGGCTTTTATTAAAGAAGGGTTGCCTGGTTTGTCCGCTGAAGATCGTCAGAAGTTGTACAAACTGAAGATCCTTGACTCGATTGAATTCGCAGCAGATGTTTTGTTGCCGAAGCTTGAGATTCGAAATCCAAAATCGGTCATCGCGTTGCATTCTGTTTGCTCCAACCAAAAAGCATCCAAAGGAACCTCTGTCAGTATTGACGAAAAACTACGGCAAGTTGGAGATCGATGTGCCGAACGTGTGATTCTACCGCATGATGGAAAGTGCTGTGGTATGGGGGGCGATCGTGGTTTTGCGATTCCAGAGTTGGCAGATTCATCGACTGCAAGCGTAGCCAAGTCGATGCAAGAAGCAGCCTGTGATACGGGTTATACATCGGCAAGAAGCTGCGCAATTGGTCTTTCTGCATCATCCGGCAAGTCATGGGCGTCTGTGTTTCACCTCCTAGATGAATGCAGTGAATGATTTCCTCTGGAATAGAGTGGAGGGTATCGGGATAGAGGCTTGGGAGTTTTTAATTGGAAGGTGGATTCCAGTTGTTGGGTGCGAGTAAACGATTGTTGGTTTGTCGCGTTGTACTCCTAGTTTGAAATGTTTGTTCAAACAGGCGTTGATGAGAATTGGATTGTCGATCCAGACGAAGAATTTGTCGAACAGTGGATCCTTGAGGATCGTCTGGTCTCGCTGAAAAAAGAGTCTAAATCTGATGAGTTCTAGCGAACTTGATTTTTCCCAGGGAACGCTCATTCTTCGAGGGTGGGTAGAGAAAGCCATCACGGCAGTTTTTGGGCGCAACGTATGGCAATGGGACGATCGAATCGATGCTTGGCGATGCCATGCGTTTCATTACACCAGAGTTCGCGATGCGTTGGATCGGAGGTCGGTTGGAGATACGATCGATCGGGTTGCCCAGTTTCGTCCAGTTATGTTGGGGCAAGTCTCCTTGCCGGTGTTACGGCTCGAGCAGCAGGCAGCGATCGATGCTTGGTTTGCTTCAACAGATCAAGATCAGGTGTCTCTCGCGATTGCATGTCACGGTGGAGTCATTGTCATGCCCACCGGAACCGGGAAGACTGAAGTTGCGCTGAGCATTATAGATAGGTTGCGTTGTACGGTTTTGATCGTCGCACCCATTCGAGATCTGATGTACCAATGGCAAAGACGCATATTGCGTGGCCTTGGCAACGATGCCGGAATCATCGGTGATAGCATTTTCAATGTGAAGCCAATTTCGGTGACGACCTATGACAGTGCCTGCATCCACATGCCAACGCTGGGCAACCACTTTCAGCTGATCGTCTTTGACGAGTGCCATCATCTTCCCAGTCCCATGCGACAGGATGCGGCGAGAATGTCCATCGCGAGATATAGGCTTGGTTTGACGGCAACACCGGAGCGGACGGATGGTCGGCATCGGGACTTAAATCGATTGATAGGGCCCGTCGTCTATCGACTCGACATCGACCAAGTGCGTGGAAAGTCTCTTGCCGAATATCAAATTGTTCGAATCGCGGTGTGTTTAAATCCGCGTGAGCAGACGCTCTATGATCAGCTAGCCAAGCAAATCAGTTCCTATGTTTATGAATGTCGAAAAGAGGATGCAGCGTTCACGTGGTCTCAGCTGTGTGCTGATTCTGCGAATGATCCTGCCGCCAGGCAAGCGATGTCTGCATATCGTCAAAAGCAATCTATTGAAGACCATGCCGAAGAGAAAAATCGAGTGCTTGAAGATTTGTTCCGCCTTCATGCGGGGCAACCGATCATCGTCTTTGCCGGTAGTAACAGCATGGCACGCGCGGTCAGTCGACGGTTTTTGGTACCATGTCTGCTCAGTCACTGTGGCAAGAAAGAGCGATTGGATTATCTCGAAGGGTTGCGAGATGGAATCTACCCTGTAGTCGTTGCCAATCGGGTATTGGATGAAGGAGTAGATCTTCCTAATGTGAAGATCGCGATCGTCATCGGTGGGATGGCCTCCACGAAGCAGGCCAAGCAGCGATTGGGTAGAATCCTTCGTCGCAGCGGTAACCAAGAGGCGACACTTTATGAAGTGGTTTGCAAGGATACCAATGAAACCTTGCGTTCTCGAAAAAGGAGGGCTAGCGATGCTTACTCGAGAACTCGCCATCGCCGAATATAGGAACGGCCAAGTCATCCCGGATCGTCTGAATAAAATTCAGCATGCGCAGTATCAAACCTACGCAATCGAAATGATCCGCATTTATCAGACTGGGAGTGGATTGACAAGGAAGGATCTCCATCGCGCCGTTCATCAACTTTTCGCAAATGAGGAAAATTGCCCACCGAAACGTATTGATGCGTTTTGTAAACTTTTAGATGAAGTCAGCACGTTTGATGGTGATATGTCGCGAAAGGCGGCCAAACTACGTCAGGAAGTGTTTCGCGTGGCGGCCAAGTATCATCCGCTAGTCCAATCGGCCGACACGATGTTTGAGCATCAAGAATCGAAGGCGAAAGACCGAATCGCGGACGAGTTAGGAATGACTTGGCCTGCGATTGATGGGCTTTTGTTTTCGGACCTCATCGAGCAGCATCGGCTCAGAAGTTTTCAAGGCTACGGCGAATCGCATCAGTTACTGTCTCGATACAACGTGGCCCAGACGCAAGCGGTTCTTTATGATGCGCTGTCGATGACTGTGACAGCGACTAGGGATTTCAAGTCGATTCTGCGTTATGCGAAACTTGCTGGCCTGATGCATACGATCGAAAGCATCGGCCAGGATGCATATCGATTCCATTTCGATGGCCCGGCGTCGTTGCACGATTCAACGCGACGATATGGTGTCAAGATGGCCAAGCTTCTACCAGGGCTTTTGTCTTGTCGAGGCTGGGAAATGGTTGCTCGGCTCAACCCCTATCCGTGGCCTGGCGAAATCAAATTTACGCTTAGTGAACGATGTGGACTATCGAGTTCGGTAGCGTCCCCGCCGGAGTTTGATAGCAAGGTGGAGGAGCAATTTTTCAGGCAGTGGAACCAAGAACCGCGAGACCATTGGCGGCTTGAGCGAGAGCGACGCGTGCTCCACGCTGGCCAGCACGTGTTTGTCCCCGACTTCGAATTCGTGCACTCCGACGGTCGAAGAGCACTGATGGAGGTCATCGGTTTTTGGACGCCCGAGTACCTCGAGCACAAGATACAAACGCTCGAAACGTTTCAATCTGAAAAAATCGTGTTAGCCGTACAAGATTCTTTACGGAAGAGCATACGGCCCGAGCTTGGAACCGTCGTGGTCTATAAAAAGTCGATCAGCCCCGCCGATGTTTTGCATGTCTTGAGTCGGAATTGGAAATTGCCCTGAAACAGATTTCTTGTTTTGTTCTATTACTAACACGCATCGCAAGCTAGTGAATCTCGACGATTGAGCCGATTCACTAGCTTGCGCTGCGTGTTGGTATTTGGAAGTTGTTTCGGGAAAGTTCCTGAGTTGGTAGATTTTCATCCACTGCGTTACCAGATCCGAACTCGAATGTCTTTATTGATATACATCGTCGAGTCGGGTTTTATGGAGAACGCCTCGTAAAATGCGTCCAGATTGGAAACGATACCGTTTGCTCGGTAGTTGGTGGGTGAGTGGGGATCAGTCAGCAGACGTTTGCGCAGTTCTGTTTCGCGGTACTTGCATCTCCAGACTTGTGCCCATCCGGTGAAGAAGCGTTGATCGCCGGTAAGTCCGTCGATGACAGGGGCTTGCTTGCCGTTTAAGGATAGTTGGTAGGCCGTATATGCTGCATTGAGACCACCAAGGTCACCGATGTTTTCGCCGAGCGTGAGCTTGCCGTTGACGTTCATATCAGGAAATGGCTTATAGGCTTGATACTGATTGACGAGTTGTTCGGCTCGACGTTCGAATTCCAAGCGATCATTCTGAGTCCACCAGTTGCGAAGGTTTCCGTCGCCGTCGTACTGACTTCCTTGGTCGTCGAAGCCGTGGCTAATTTCGTGACCGATCACGGCTCCAATACCTCCATAATTGATGGCGTCATCGGCCTTGAGATTAAAGAATGGAGGCTGGAGGATTCCAGCCGGGAAAACTATCTCATTCATTTGAGGATTGTAGTAAGCGTTCACGGTTTGAGGCGGCATACCCCATTCGTCCCGATCGATCGGCTTACCGAGTTTCGCTAAGGCATACTTATGCTCAAACTCAGCGAGCGCCATCAGGTTTTTCACGACATCGTGATCGTTAATTTCGACAGAAGAATAGTCCTTCCATTTGTTAGGATAGCCAATCTTGTGAGTGAATTTAGCGAGCTTTTCAAGAGCTTGCTTCTTCGTGCCGGGGCTCATCCATTCTAGGTCTTTGATGCGGATTGCAAAAGCAGCTTTGAGGCCTTCGACGAGTTCCTCCATTCGTTCTTTGGCTTCTGGCGGGAAGTATTTGTCAACATATAGCTGCCCGACCGGCATTCCTAGCGTTTGGTTGCACGCCATCACGCCTCGCTTCCAAAGGGGCTCTTGATCGGTGACTCCGCTGAGAACAGTCTTGTGAAATCCGAAATGCTTTTGCTCGAGTGTTTCGTCGAGTACTTCTGCGTAAGCATCGATCAAGCGAAAGGTGGTGTAGGCTTTTAGAGCACTAAGGGCCTGCGTTTCGATTAACTCATTGGTTGCTTTGAAAAAGCTCGGCTGGCCAATAATAAGCATTCCTTCTGTGGGAAGCCCGGTTTCGACAGCGGAGGCTTTCCACTGGAGGTTGGGGTAGCTCGATTCGAAGTCGGCGATAGCAACCTTGTTATAGGACTTAATGGGGTCGCGAAGTTCAACCTGAGACCACTGCGCTTTGGCGAGTTGTTTTTCGATGGCGACAATGGCTTTGGCACCGGCTCCTGGAGAATCGTGACCGGCAGCAACTAGCAATTCTTTCGCGTAAGTCTCTAGAGCGGCTAGCGCATCGCGATAGCGTCCTTCGTCTTCGAGGTAATAGTCACGGTCAGGAAGTGAAAGCCCTGACTGCACCACGTGAACTGCGTACTGGTCTGATTTTTTTGCATCCTGGTCGATGTAGGTCCAATAAATTCCCGGGACACCTTTGCGGTCTATTTTGGCTGTCATGCGGATCCAATCTTCTTTGGTTTTGACAGATGAGATATCTTCCAAAAGTGATTGAATGGGTTTGATACCGGTAGCATTTCGCGATTCAGTGTTAATGTAGGCTCGATAAAAGTCGCCGACTTGCTTGGCGGGTTCATTGGTATTGTCCGGAGTAGCTTCCGGAATGACGTCCGGTTTTTTTCCGGCTTCTTCAATGATCGTTTTGACTTGTTCCTTGACGAGGTCATCGAGTACCGAGAAAGAGCCCCATCGAGACTGATCCGAGGGAATCTCGGTTTTCTCTAGCCATGTCCCGTTCACGTAGGTGAAGAAATCGTCGCCTGCGGAAACTGTGCTAGAAAAATTTTCTTTTTCGACTCCGGATGTAAGTGCTTGGCTTAATGTCGGTTTTTCGGCTCGGCAGACGCAGGGGAGGAGAAGCGTTTGAGACAGACATGCGTAGACAAGTGCAATGCGGAGTTGGGGCGTGGGCATTGAAGGATGCTTTCTCTAGGAACCTGAGGTGCTCGGTTGCGTTTCGATGCAACGGATTTACAGAACTGGTTATATGCGATCTTGTCCTGATTAGAAGCATAGATCACTTCCGGGCGTAGCAGAAGTCGTCAGACTTCTGAAGCCTACATTTCTATACTCCGCGCGGGTCAAAATGAGGTCATCATGTACAAGGTTGGTAAAGCAGGAGGAAAAACTAATTCGTAGGATGGGACCATCGTCCCGTCCGGTTCGCTCGGGACAATGGTCCGCCGCTACAAGAATGCAATTCGGCCCGCGCGGCGGATAGGATCGAATTGTAGATGCTTAAGTCCGTTCAACGAATGACTGTTCCATAGCCGTCTTTCGTTCCGCGAATGAACGCCACTTTCGCGGAGCGAAAGGCGACACTAATTGTCCGAACGATCCTTATCTGACTGGCTGACTGCCAGGATTCGCAACGCGAGCTGGGTCTGGTTGTCCCTGAGGAGCTGGTGCCTCTTCTGGTTCGTAGGGTTTGATTTCTACTTTCCAGCCTGCGGGCGGTTCCTTTGGAATGAATTCGTCCGCAAAGATATTGATCCCTTTTAGCTTGTCCAGAAAGTTCCAATTGCTGGTCCGATTTCGAAACTCGAAGAACTCGCGATTCGGAGTTTTTTCTGACCAGTTGGGCATGCAAACTTCGATAGCAACTGGAAGGGATTCTTGCTGATCGAGATAGACGGTCACGTGATGATAGTTAACTGCGTCTGCTTGCGTCTTAGGGTAGACGTCCAACACATGCACGTTTTGTCCATTAAATTGGGCATCAGCGAGTGGATTGACCCAGAACCGTTGGTCAATCTTCTGGGCATCAACACCGAAGAAAAAAGGTAAGGGCGAGTTAAAAACTTGTTTGCCTTGCATCTGGGGTGGCAGCATATATTTGATGGCTTTTTTCTCGGTGCGATCGTGTAGATAGACGCTGTTTCCATCGCATATCCAATACTCACCGAATTGGTTGGGATCGTCTTGGAGCTGCCAATCGGCGTTCGGGTTACGCGGATCTTTGCGAACAAACTTTAGTTCATCGACACGAAACATTCCTTTATCCGGAGCCATGTATCGAATGACACCTTTCGCAGCGGTGTGGAAAACCTTCGGATCTGAAATCTTTGTCATGTCGAATTGCCACCGAAGAAAATCACATTTGTAACGCTGAATGCCTTCTGTCGCCTTTTGCCACTGAGCAAGAAGTTGCTTGAGCATCAGGTCCTTTTCTGGAGGCAATGGTACAAACGCGGGTGCGTTGGTTCCAACCGATATCACACCGTCTACACCCATCACAGCACTTTCCTTCATTTGCTCCATTAACTGCTCTGCAGGCAGAGGCTGCTGTTGCGGAGCTTGTTGTGATGGCAATTGCTGTGCTGGGGCAGGCTGCTGTGGTTGCGTAGCAGGAGCATTCGTGTATCGCCCTTGGTTATTGGCCGCAGGCTGTCGAATGGGTTGATTCGGGTTTTGAGCCGTAGAAGTGTTTAGCAAACACGAATCGAATGCCCCAATCCCGGCAAGCATGCTAACGAGCATTCGGAACAGACGATTGTTGATCTGGCGGCTTATATTTTGCATCTTTAACGCGACGCCCTTGAATACAGGATTCTTGTCAGTCAACGCTTGCGGAAGTTTCGCCGGGCGAAAGGCGATTTTCGCAAGATCGTGAAAACATTAGCAGTTTGGTCCGTTCAGCCCTAGAGCGATTTTGCGGATTGGATTAGCGGTCGAGTAGCGCTTTTTGTTATGTATCCGGTAAATCAATCGATCAACCAAAAGGCTTGGTCGTGGATTGGGTTTGTAAAGTGGAAAGTTTCCAGTCCTACAAAATCTTTTTCGGAGTGGATTTTTTGACACTTCTCGCTGATCGCCAGTACGTTGAATTGATTGTTAATCGGGAGCCGAGCCGTTGTGGTTCGGCAGGAGCCTCACCCTCCCGCCTTGATCTCATCTTTGTTTTTCATGGGAAAGAAACGTATCGCTGGCGATCAGCGACAAGTCTCGATTTTTTACAATAAAAAAATTGTCGGTGAGATAGTCGGATTGAGTTTCATCAGCATCGAGCTGGGGTCGCAAGTTTGTTCATTCGAGAATATGTAAAGGTTCTAACTCCCT
>Ga0105045_10006957_pt1 | contig 10023 bp, 9 predicted proteins | sample MAT02_FD_78089 | JGI IMG/M metagenome (GOLD analysis project Ga0105045, IMG submission 78089) | Freshwater microbial communities from Lake Fryxell liftoff mats and glacier meltwater in Antarctica - MAT-02 (megahit assembly) | ecosystem: Environmental > Aquatic > Freshwater > Ice > Liftoff...
AGGCTCATTAGACCGCCAGTGAGAGCACTCTCACAAGCGTCTTTCGCCCTGTCACCCCGATCGCGAGACGCTAGCAAACCCCCACCTAGTAATTCATGACGTTTTCAACTCAAGCGGGAACTGCTGCTACGTTGCAAGCGTTCTCTAAAACGGGACGTTGCTTCGGGACCATTCCTTAAAAGCCGCACGACTGCTGCGCGTGCAGGGTAAAAAGCTGATTGCCGGCGCATTTCTGGATGTCGTTTCGCGACGCTGCTTGACAACGTTACCAGCACGCCGGCTCCGTGTACAATCGCGAGGCACGATTCCCCTTCTCTTCATCAAAGCGTCGCATCATGAATTATCGATTGCTCTTTTTGCCGCTGTTTCTCGTTGCTGCGTCGCTGCGGGCTGAGGATGTGGACGTGGTACCTGCCCACTCGACGTCCGAAGAGGGGTTTTTGCCGCTGTTCGACGGCAAGCTGCTGGCGAACTGGGAAGGCAACGCGTACTGGTTTCGCGTCGATGAAAAAGCGATCGTTGCCGGGCGGGTCGACGAAGCGATTCCGCAAAATTTCTTCCTTTGTACGACCAAGCGTTACGAGGATTTTGAGTTACGATTGAGCGTCCGCGTCGTTGGCGAAGGAGTCAATTCGGGCATCCAATTTCGCACCAAACGCATCCCTGCCAGCGAAGAGGTTTCCGGTTACCAAGCGGACGTCGGTTCGATTGGCGACCGATCGATTTGGGGGGCGCTCTATGACGAGTCCCGACGCAATCGGATGTTGGTCGAACCCGATGCCGAAATGCTTGCATCGGTCGTCCGCGAGGACGACTGGAACGATTTCGTGATCCGCTGCGTCGGCCCCAACGTTGAAATTTTCGTCAACGGCGTGCAAACGGTCGACTACACCGAGACCGACCCCGAAATCGATCGGGCTGGCGTGATCGCGGTCCAGATTCATGCCGGGCCGCCCAGCGAAGCGTGGTTTCGTGATCTGCGGATCAAGCCTTTATGACGATCCGGTTTGTTTACTTTGATCTCGGCAACGTGTTGGCAACGTTCGACGTGGATCGCGCTTGCAATAATGTGGCCCAGCGATTTGGTGTCGACCCCGAAGCGGTGCGTCACGGGATTTGGTCCAGCGGGGTACAGGATCGATTTGAGCATGGTCACGAGGACGAAGAGTCGTTCGCCGCAGTCGTCCGAGAATGTTTAAGCCTGACGCATGAGTCGGCCGCGACGGAGGAGTTGCTGTCTCTGCTGAGTGATATCTTTGAACCCGTCGATGGCATGGCGGACATCGTCGACGCGGTTCGACAATCGGGGACTCGGTTGGGGATTTTGTCGAACACCTGTGCGGCGCATTGGCGCTGGATCGTGGCACAAGATTATGCGGCGCTGCATGGCCGCTTTGATGCCGTGATCCTCAGTTACGAGGTCGGTTCGATGAAACCCGACGTAGCGATCTATCACGCCGCTCAGGTTGCCTCGGGCGTCGCACCGGACGAGATCCTGTTTTTCGATGACCGGGTGGATAATGTCGACGCGGCGCTGCAACGCGGTTGGAATGCGTCGCGGTTCACCGATGCGAAAACGGCGGGCGAAGTGCTAAGATACCACGGCGTATTGCGATGATTCATTTGATCATCGCGACCAAATTCCACCCCTGTATTCAAGCATTCTGATCGCGATGAACAACCTGCCGCGCGAGGGCGTGACCGAACTGACGACGCCGTGGCTTGACCCGAAACCGCCGGTGACGGACGTCAATCCGCTCGATCCCGCCGAACGGGAAGCGGTCGTCGATATCCCCGAGCAGCGCGTCGTCGCGGTGATTGATATCGGCGCGACGAGCATCCGGATGACCGTCGCCGAAATCAGCCGAGGTGGTGGCGTGCGGACGCTCGACACGCTCGTTCAAGCGGTCGACCTGGGTCGTGAATCGTTTGGCAACCGGCGAATTTCGCGTGCCACGATCGAGCGATCCGCCTCGATCCTCCGGCGGTATAAACGGGTGTTGCGAGAGTACGGCATCCTGTCCCCAGCGAGCATTCGGGTCGTCGCCACGTCAGCGATTCGCGAGGCGACCAATCGGCTGGCGTTCACCGATCGTGTCTTCATCGCGACCGGGTTGAACGTCGAAATCATCGACGAAGCGGAGGTGAACCGCATCACTTACATGGGAATCTATCCCAACCTGGAGCGTGACCCGTCGTTGCACATGTCGCGATGCGTCGTCGTCGAGGTCGGCGGCGGCAGCACCGAATTATTGGTCATGCGAGAGGGCGAAATGATCCTCAGCGACACGTTCCGTTTGGGCGCGTTACGGTTGGTCGAGATGTTGCAGTCGGCAACGTCGACGACGGCTCGGCGACGCGCTTTGATGGAGCATCAAATTGGCCGCATCCTCGATCGCATTTCTGAAACCCTGGAACCGGACAGCGACACGCGGCTGATCGCGATCGGGGGCGATATCCGATTTGCCGCACGTCAAATCGTCGGCCACTGGGACGCCGATGCGTTCGCCGAGCTGCCGACCGAGGCGCTCGTTAAATTGACGAATGATGTTTTGCGATTGGATTCCGACGGGATCGTTAAAAAATACGGGACCAGTTACATCGAGGCCGAAACGCTTGGGCCGGCGCTGCTGACGTACCAGAAACTGGCCCAGCATTTCGAGCTGTCGACGGTTTTGGTCAGCAACACGAATCTGCGCGACGGCCTGCTGCATGACATGGCGATCGGCGGCAGTTGGACCAGCGCGTTTCGTAACCTGATCGTTCGGTCGGCGATCGCGTTGGGACGGAAATGCGACTTCGACGAACCGCACGCGCTTCAGACGGCCTGGTTGGCCAGCGAGCTGTTTTCGCAATTGAACCGCGAGCACCGCTTGTCCGAGCGGTTCGAAGTGATCCTGCATGTCGCCGCGATCCTTTATCAAATCGGGTTGTTCGTCAACCTGCGCAGCAGCCACAAGCACGCGATGTATTTGATCCGCAACAGCGAGCTGTTCGGCTTGTCCCGACATGACCTGCTGTTGGTCGGATTGGTCGCCCGGTATCACCGGCGATCGTCACCCCAGCCGACGCACGAAGGGTTTGCGTCCTTGCCACGGGAGGACCGCGTCGTCGTGTCCAAGCTGGCGGCGTTGTTGCGAGTCGCGATCGCGCTGGACGAAACCCGCAGCGGACGGGTCCGACAATTTCGCTGCGTCCGCGAGGGCAAACGGTTGGTGATCGAATTGCCCGGCAGCGAAGACAACTCGATGGAGCAATTGGCGCTCCGCCAAAACGGCTCGCTGTTCGAAGAAGTTTACGGCATCCCCGTCATGTTGCGATCCAAAGTCTAAAGACCGGCAAATCGCGTTGGTTGGCGATACGCTGGCGTCTTTAGGCGGCAACTGGCGATCGGAAATCGCTGCTGACAAGGCCGCTCCCGAAATGGCTTGATACTCTTTAAACTCTGCCGCTTGCCGTTGGCGGAGCGGATTGCGACGTCGGCGGCTGACTGGAATGCCCCGGACCGCGATGAAGCTTCTGCCCCCATGAAATACGCCATCATCATCCCCGACGGATGCGCCGACGAGCCGATCGAATCGCTCGGTGGGAAAACGCCATTGCAGGCCGCGCGGATGCCAAACGCGGCGGCGCTGGCGCGGTCCGGCATGGTCGGGTTGACCAACAACACGCCGCTGCATTTGCCTGCCGGTTCGGAGGTCGCGAACCTCTGTTTGTTTGGCTACGACCCGGACGTTTATTTTACCGGCCGCGCTCCGCTCGAAGCCGCTGCACAGGGCATTACACTCGGCGAGGGTGACTGGGCTGTGCGTTGCAACTTGGTCACGGTCATCGATCAAATCATGGTCGACTTTACTGCCGACCACATCTCGACCGCCGAAGCGACCGAGTTGCTCGCGGCGGCTCAGGCGGCGCTTGTCCAGGAAGCCAGCGATGCCGAGCGATATGGCATCCACGCGTCGCAATTGACGTTCATACCCGGGGTCAGTTACCGCAATCTTTTGATTTTCCGAGCCAATCCCGACTCGCCCGCGCCGTTTTCGCGAGAGACACGTTCGCGAGCGCCCCATGATATCACCGACGACTCGGTTGACGATTCCTACCCCCGGGGTCCCGGCAGCGACCTACTGGTCTCGCTGATGAGCCGCAGCTTTGATCTTTTTGCGGATCATCCCGTGAACGTCGCCCGTCGACATGCGGGCAAGCGACCGGCGACGAACCTTTGGTTGTGGGGACTTGGCGGTGCACCGACGTTGCCCAGCTTTGAATCTCGCTATGGCATTCGCGGCGCGATGATCACGGCGGTCGATCTGCTCCGTGGGATCGCGGCCCTGTGCGAATGGCCACGCATCGAAGTCCCCGGTGCGACCGGATATCTGGATACCGATTACGCGGCCAAAGGCCGATACGCGTGCGAGGCTCTGGACGAATATGACATCGTTTGCGTTCACGTTGAGGCACCCGACGAGGCATCACACGAAGGCCGCGCCGACGCCAAGGTCGAGGCGCTCGAGCGGATCGACGAATGCATCATCGGCCCGGTCGCCGCGAAACTGGCATCCCTGGGTGACCATCGCATGCTCGTTTTGCCCGATCACCCGACGCCATGCGGCACCAAGAAGCACAGTCACGGGGACGTGCCGTTCTTCATCTCGGGCACCGGCGTCACACCTGACAACCAAACGACCTACGACGAAATTTCCGCAAAACATTCCGGCGTTTATCTGCCCAAAGGTTGGGACTTGATGGACCAATTCATCCACACGGTCTGATGCCGGCGCGGCGCGCAGCACCTCTCACTCATTTCTTTGATCTACTTTTGCAATGTCATTGATCGTCCAAAAATTCGGCGGCTCCAGCGTCGCCGATCCCGAAAAGATTCTTGCCGCCGCTCGCAAAGCCATCCGTGCCCAACGCGAGGGAAACCAAGTGTTGGTTGTCGTTAGCGCGATGGGGCACCAGACCGACATCCTGCTGGAGTTGGCGTCTCAGATCAACGCGAACCCGCCGGCTCGCGAGATGGATATGCTGCTCAGTACCGGGGAACAGGTCAGCGTCGCGCTGGTCGCAATGGCGATCGACTCGCTCGGTTCCAAAGCCGTCAGCCTGACCGGTGGCCAGATCGGAATTCGCACCGACAACACCTACACCAAAGCCCGCATCCAATCGATCTCGACCGATCGCATCCAGCGGTTGCTCGACGACGGCAACATCGTCATCGCCGCCGGTTTCCAGGGCATTGATGACGACTTCAATATTACAACGCTCGGCCGCGGTGGCAGCGACACGACCGCCGTCGCACTTGCTGCCGTGCTAGGCGCCGATGCTTGTGAAATTTACACCGACGTTGACGGCGTCTACACGACCGACCCGCGATTGTTGCCCGAAGCCCGCCGCGCCGAAGTCGTCAGCTATGACGAGATGCTCGAATTAGCCAGCCTCGGCGCCGGCGTCATGCACAGTCGATCGATCGAATTCGCCAAAAAATTCGGTGTTCCGATTCACGTCCGCAGCAGTTTTTCAGACATTCACGGCACCATGATTGTCGCCGAGTCCCAGTCCAAATCGGCGGCCGTCAGCGGTGCGACGTTGACCAAGGACGAGGCCCGTGTGACGGTGCTGGGCGTTCCCGATGTTCCCGGAACCAGCCTCGCAATCTTCTCCGCGATCGCCGCCAAGAAGATCGCGGTCGACATGGTCGTTCAAGATGCGGGCATGGATGGCAAAGCGGATATCTCCTTTACCGTTCCCGGCGACGAATTGGCATCGACGCTCGAAGCGCTCAAGCAGCCCGCCAAATTGCTCGGCGCGGAGCGGGTCACCCACGACAGTAAAGTTTCTAAAGTGTCCGTCGTTGGGTTAGGCATGGCATCTCAAACGGGCGTGGCGTCAAAGATGTTTCGCGCCCTCGCAAATGCCGGCGTCAACATTCAAATGATCTCGACCAGCGAAATCAAAATCTCCGCCCTCGTGCCCCGCGATCAATCACTGGCGGCGTTGCGAGCGGTTCACCAGGGCTTCGAACTCGATCAGGCTCCCGCCGACTCGCGATCGTGGAACCAAATTCGTGATGATCGCGCGAAGGCAACCGACGTTGCTGCCGTCGTTTCACGACTTCGAGATGACGCGCTCGAAGAATTGACGCTGACTTCAATCGCAATCACCGATGGCCAGGCGCGAGTGACCCTGTCCGGCGTCCCCGACGTGCCCGGGATCGCGGCCCAGATCTTTGAAACGATCGGACAAGCGAGCATCTTTGTCGACATGATCGTTCAGGGTTACGACGGCGAAGACGGCTCGACCAATCTCAGCTTCACCACCTCCGAAGCCGACCTTCCCAACAGCCTCGCCGTCGCCGAACGAATCAGTAAACAACATCGTCTGCTGGGAGTGCATTCGGCCGCCGGAATCGCAAAGATCACCGTCAGCGGCATCGGGCTGAGAAGTCACACCCAGGTCGGCACCGTGCTGTTCAAGACACTTTCGGATGCGTCAATCAACGTCCAAATGATCAATACCAGCGAGTTGCAGGTCAATGCGGTCATCGACTCCAAACGCGCCGCCGACGCGCTGAAACTCGTCAACGCCGCCTTCGCCGAATCGCTGCCCGATTCGTCGGTCCAGAAGGTAAAGTGAGGCCTGCCCGACCTCATGTCAAAGATCCGGTGCTGGGCGGATCTTTAACAAGATCGACTACGCGGGTTTCTGATCATGCGTTCCGAACCTCATCCCTTCGAAGGCAATCATGTTGACGATCCTCGCCGAGCAACCGCTCGTGACCGCCGGTCTTGTCCTATTGATCGCCGTCGCGCTCGTTTACGGATGGCTGCAAACTGGCAAAACGGCAATCCTGGCGACTGGACTGGTATCACTGCTGCTGATTCCCGGTGCATTTGTTTTGGCGAATTACTGGGTCACCGATCGTGAGTTGATTCGTGAAGCGATCACCCGAACCGCCGCCGCGGTCAGCGAGAATGATTTCGAGCGAGCCATCGAAGTCATCGATCCGTCGCGTCGTCAACAAATCGATAACGCACGAGCCGATTTGTCGCGGTTCCGTTTCGATGACGCACGCGTCAACAGTGTTCGCTGGATCGATATCACGCCTGGTTTGATACCTCCCGAAGCCGAGGTGGACATGACCGCAACGGTCGTCGTCAGCGACAAACGTGGACAATTTTCGAACCTTCGCGTTTTGCGCCGCATCGTTTTGCAATTCCGCAAGTCGGATGACGGCAAGTGGTACGTTATCGATTACAACCACATGCCGATCGTCGGCTCGCCCGATGGTTTCAGCCCGCAACCATGATGCCGCATCGGATTCGTGGCACCCAAGGATCTCGCGTATGTTCATTACCCTCGACGGAATCGACGGCTCGGGAAAGTCGAGCCAGATCGAACGACTTTGTGATCATTTGACCGCAACCGGAGCAAACGTTTTGCGAGTCCGTGATCCCGGGGGGACCGCGCCGGGTGAGGCGATTCGATGCCTGCTGCTGGACAGTAACCTGGAGATGCACCGGAGGTGCGAGGCGCTGCTGTTTCTTGCCGCGAGGGCACAATTGGTCGAAGAAAAAATTCGTCCAGCGCTCGAAAAAGATATGATCGTCGTCTCCGATCGTTTTCTTTTGGCCAACGTCGTTTACCAATCGATCGGCAGTGACATTTCGCCAGATGAATTATGGCGAGTCGGTGAATGGGCCAGCGGTGGGTTGCGCCCCGATTTGACTTTGTTGCTGGACATGCCCGCGGATGCCGCGATGCGGCGTTTGAATCGTCCAGCCGATCGGATGGAATCACGCGGTGTCGAATACATGGAAACCGTTCGCATGGCGTTCATGGTCCAATTGCCCCGCGCCGCCCATGCAACGGCAATTATCCCTGCGGATCGGTCGATCGACGATATCCACCAAGACATCGTTGCCGCCGTGCGCGAAGCCAATCAGTAAAGCCCGTCATTGACCACGCGGAACGAATCGATCGCGCAGCTTCCGGTAAATACCACTCAATCGCTCCAGTCCCAAGCCTCGGTATCGACGCTCGACTTTTTCTAGGTCCGCAACCCTGGCCGCGCAATCTCCCAAGACTTTTTCTTTGGCTCGTTTCATCTTTGCCGCGATGTCGCCTTCAAAATGAGACTCCAAGCTTTCGAACAAATACAACAACTCTTGCCACCGAGCAAACGTGCCCAGGCCGGACCAAAGCCCCCGGTCGTGAACCCGATAAGCCGTTAAAACCTCCGGTACAAAGCCAACGGGGCCAAATTGCGTGTGCATGATATGCAGCGCCCAGTCTCCAATGCGGATCGCTTCGTGCCACGGCGGGGTTTCGCAAACGAGGCCCTGGCGATACATCGCGACCGACATCGTTTGAATCGGATTCTCTTCTAAAAAGTCATCCACAGTGAGCGGCCCCACCGGTGCGGACGCTGGTTTGACGACGGGTGACCGGTTGCCCGATTCGTAAATCACTTTCCAAAATCCGAAGCACATGCTCCACGTCGGATTGGCCTGCATCGCATCGTGCTGGCGTTGCAATTTCATCGGGTCGATCCAGTAATCATCGCCCTCAAGGATCGCGAAGTATTTCCCACGAGCAAACTGACGACACCGCTGGATATTTGCCGACAGACCAAGGTTACGATCATCGACGAGGAACGTCAATCGTCCCGGAAATCGTTGGTCAAGGAATCGCAGGATCTCAGGGGTTCGGTCGGTCGAGCAATCATCGGCGACCAGGATTTCAAGCGAAAAATTGGTCTTTTGGTCCAGGACACTCAGGACCGCCTGCTCGATATAAGATTCGTGTTGATAAGCAATGATCGCAACGGATACGACTGGCGTTGTAGACGCATTGTCAGATGGTAACGTATTAACCTTGTCGGTCATGCAATCCAAACCCTCAACCTTTGCGGTAGGAAGTTGTCAAACCCACCGAACCCACGACTGTCCGTACTGATGCCGGTCCGCGATGGCTTGCCCTTTCTGGACAACGCCATCGACAGCATTGTATCTCAAACCTTGACCGATTTTGTTTTGGTATTGGTCGACGATGGCTCGACCGATGGCACATCGGAGTTGCTCGATTCATGGGCCAAACGTGATCGTCGTATCCGAATCATTCATCAAGAACCCAGCGGTCACTACGCCGCATTGAACGTTGGACTCGAATGCTGCGCCACCGACCTCGTCGCCCGCATGGACGCCGATGATATCGCAATGCCGGATCGATTCAAACAACAAGTGGCGTTTCTTAACGCAAACCCCGACGTCGTCGCCGTCGGGGGGCAAGTGATCGCGATCGATGCCGATGGAGATCATTTGTTTTCCGTCCCCATGCCGATCAAGTCAGACGTAATCCAGCGAGGCTTGTTGAGCGGTCAAAATGGACTGACTCACCCCGCGGTCATGTATCAAAGACGCGTGGTCATCGCGGCGGGTGGCTACGAGGACGAAAGCCCGTCCGAGGATTTTGGCTTGTGGTTGAGAATGCTGCCGCTGGGCAAGTTCGCGAATCTAGATAGCGTGGTGCTGAAGTATCGATTGCATGCAAACGTATCCCGCATCTCGCGTCACGCTGTCCAGCGAAACCACACGCTTCGATTGCTCGAAAAAGCTCACGCCGCGCTTGGTACGCCCGTGCCCGAACTGCCTCCCAGTTATCCACCGCACGGCGTCGCCGACATCCATCACCACTGGGCGATGTCTGCGGCTGCCCAGGGGCATTGGAGCGCGGCGCGAAAGCACGTCTTAAAGTCGATCGAACTAAATCCGATGAATGCGCACGCGTACTGGACATTCGCCAAGACGTGTCTGCGGTTTCGCGGCTTTCATTAAACCTTTCACTTCAGTCTCCCTCCGGGAAGGTTGGGCCCCGGACCCGGAAAGAGACGAGTATGAGAATCAACCCTCACCGGACCGACGTCCTTGGAACGTAAGGTGAGACAAGGAGTCCTCGACGCAGGCCCACCAACCTCACTAAACGATGCTAACCCATCACCTAATCGTCACACCGCGGATCAAT
>Ga0105045_10006958_pt1 | contig 10021 bp, 6 predicted proteins | sample MAT02_FD_78089 | JGI IMG/M metagenome (GOLD analysis project Ga0105045, IMG submission 78089) | Freshwater microbial communities from Lake Fryxell liftoff mats and glacier meltwater in Antarctica - MAT-02 (megahit assembly) | ecosystem: Environmental > Aquatic > Freshwater > Ice > Liftoff...
ATCAATAACCACGAAACCTTCGACACGGCCTCCGAACACGCCAGCGGGGCCATCGTCGGTAGCGCGTTTATCCGGCCTCTGCAGCAGAACGGTCCCTCGCCCGAAGGCATCCGTGACTTTGTGAAAACGATACGCGCCTGACGGGGCAAGTGTATAATGGAAACAGCCACCAAACCTGACCTTCGCGCGTCGCTGTTCTGGGACGTGAACTACGATACCATTCAGTGGGATAAGAATTTTCGCTTCGTTATCGAGCGGGTACTGGAACGCGGTACGCTGGAGGAGTGGCGGGAAATCAAGCGGTATTACGGGCTGGAAAAAATCAGGGAAGCCGCGTTGCAGGCACGGTGGCTGGACAATACGACCCTTTCGTTTTGTAGCACGATTTTCAACACGCCCAAAGAACAGTTTCGATGCTACACACTGAAGTCCTTGAACCCGGCACCCTGGATATTCTGAAAGCCGTTCTCGACTGTGATACGTTCGACTCGTTTAACTTAGTCGGTGGTACGGCATTAGCTCTTCAATTTGGTCATCGACTATCTATCGACCTTGACTTCTTTTCGGGCGAACCGTTCGACAAGGAACTGGCAAAAGCGGAGTTGGTGACCATAGGCGACTGGATAACCAACAGCGAAAATAAAATCGGGTTACGGGGAGAGTTGAACGGCATCAAGATGGATTTCGTAACGTACCCGTATCCTCTGCTCGAACCGACAACCGTAATCGAAGGAGTGCGAATGCTGTCACAGGCCGACATTTCGGCCATGAAACTTTCGGCAGTAACGAACCGGGGCGCAAAAAAAGACTTCTACGATATTTTCTTTCTGTTGAAACAACACAGTTTCGCCCAGCTTTGCGAATGGTACAAACAGAAGTTCAGGACCAATAACCTGTTCATGTTGCTGAAAAGCCTGACGTATTTTGACGATGCCGAACTTACCGAAACCCCCGTTCTGCTGGCTAAGAAGACCAATTGGGACATTGTCAAAAAAACGCTTCGTTCAGAAGTGGACCGGTACGTTTTTTAGCCCAGAACACTTGGAAATGCCGTTACTCCGCGTAATGGCATTCGTGTTTCCGGCTATACCTTTGCGGCAATGAACAGAGAACTCAATTTCGATAAATCGGCGGACGGGCTGCTGCCGGTGGTGGTGCAGGACAGCGAAACCGGTAAAGTCCTGATGCTGGGCTACATGAACCGCGAAGCCTACGATAAAACCAGTCGCGAAAACATCGTAACGTTCTACAGTCGCAGCAAACAGCGGCTCTGGACCAAAGGCGAAACCTCCAACAACTTTTTGCACGTCCGCGAAATACTCGTTGACTGCGACGGCGATACGCTGCTTATTAAAGCCGCACCCACCGGGCCGGTTTGTCATACCGGAGCCGATACGTGTTTCGAGGAGGTAAACACCGGGCGGGGCAGTTTCCTGAATTACCTGCAAGGCATCATTCACGAACGAAAAACGAACCCGACTCATGCATCATATACGGCGAGTCTGTTCAAGAAGGGCGTGAACAAGATTGCGCAGAAGGTGGGCGAAGAGGCTGTTGAACTGGTCATCGAAGCCAAAGACGACAACGACGACCTTTTTCGGGGCGAAGCCGCCGACTTGCTGTTCCACTTTCTGGTCCTGCTCGAACACAAAAACATGGATTTAGACGACATCATAGCCGTATTGCATGAACGCCATCAGAAACAATAGTTTCACTGGCGAGTTTGTCATTCCGACCGGGTAGCCGGTGCGGAAGGAAGCATCCCTATGAAATGCTCGTAATGGAGATTCCTCGTTCCTCGGAATGACAAATCAAACCTTAAAACTTAAAAAAACAGACATGGGTCTCCTCATTCGTATTCTGATTAGTGCTGTCGCGGTGTACGTTGCGGCTTATTTTATTCCCGGCGTTACGGTGTCAGGCGGACCGCTTACCTACATCATCGTGGCGGTGGTGTTGGGTTTGCTGAACGCCTTCATCAAGCCGATTCTAACGATATTGACCATACCGATTACCGTTATTACGCTGGGCCTGTTTTTGCTGGTCATCAACGTCCTGATGGTCTATCTGGCGGCTTACCTGGTTAGTGGCTTTGCGGTATCGGGCTTTATTGCCGCGTTGCTGTTCAGTATCGTCGTCTCCATCGTAACCTCGATCATCGACGCTATCGTTTAAGGCAAAACCGCTTCTTTGTATCCCGTTCGTCTCCGAATAAGAGCGAACGGGATTTTTTTATGGCTCATCGGTTTTGTGTAGGTTTCATGTCTGATTTCTGAACCAACCATGACCACCTCAAACACACATTACGCCATTATCATCGTTGGCGCGGGCTATGCCGGACTTTCAACTGCACCGGCGGATCGACAGAAGAAATAGAGATCTCGCAGAGAGAATAGAGGTGTCTTTACCGAGGTCAGGGCTACTTCACACGCACCCGCCCCCCCGCCGAATGGGCTGAAAATTCCGGCGCGTAAAAGCACTGCACCGTAGCTACGCCCGCCGAGAAATCGCCGGTTTGGGCCACGCGTAATTCGTACTCGAACACGTGCGTCCCGACGGGCAGGTAGTTCATAAAAAAGTCGGTGCTGGCGTCGCGGGGCGATTCATAGTAGCCGAGTCCGTTCTGGTATTTATAGCCCGACAGGGCCGCTACCGGCTCAAAGCCCGATGCGCGGCTGTCTTTCAGATGGACGTACTCCATCAGCCGGTCGGTTTTGAGAATCAGGCGAACCTTAATCAAATCGCCGGGTTTGAGGGGCGTTTCCTCTGTTACGGGCGTAATGACGGGACCACCGGGCGAATCGCGCTGTACGTAGAGCGTTTTCTGGACGGACAGGCCCGCGCTTCCGGGCATCACTTTGTCAAGCGGCTCGAAATGCTGCCAGTACAGCGCACCCCAGGCCGGGCCGGTGGCTTTTTTCGTGATGGTAATATTGCCCATGTCCGGCTTGATTTCCGATGCCGCGTAGGTCACTTTCTCATAGCCCGTAATGGCATCGGCCTTCGTAACGCGGGGTTCGATGGGTTGGCCGCCCAGATTCACCTGCGTGTTTACGCCCGTTCCGAGCCAGTCGCTACCCCGGAGTAGCAGGGCGTACACGGCTTCGGTGGTGGCTTTTGTCGATGACCACGATTGGGTTTGCTTTTGCCGCAGGAGCCAGCGCTTCATCTCGTCAACAATGAAATCCGGGCCAATTTCCCGCCGTGCCTGCTCGCCCATCCATGAGAAAGAGTCGAGTGCTTTTATCTTGGTATCCACTTCGCCGAAGGCTTCAATCAAATACGCCTGGGTTTCAATAGGGGCCTGATACCACTGCAACCCGCTCACATTATCGGGCCAGTACATACCTAACTCCTCCGACGACCGGGCACGTTCTATCAGCGAATTCATGATGCCAACGGCAGTTTTGGTATCGCCGAAGCGGTTCAGGGCCATTGCTGAGAGGGCCTGCCCCTGCAAACTTTGGCTCGTCCAGTCGGCCACAACCTGGGCTTTCAGATACGCCAGTACGGATTTGTCCACGGGTTTGTCCATGTAGAAACTGCGGGCGTAGAGGTATTGCGTGGCCGAAAAATACCAGGGACCAATGGGTTTGCCTTTCTTCCCGGCATCGGCTTTTTTCCGTTCCTCAATCCGGCGTTTCATTTCGGCATCCACGTACCGAATGGCGTTGGCCTGCATATCCGTGATTTGGGGGCGCAAATCGTCCGGGAATTTTACACCGATTTTAGTCAGATGGCCGAAGCCACTCAGGATGTGCAGGGTCATGGACAAATCCGGGTTCATACCGCCAAACCACCGGAACCCACCGTCCGAAGTCTGTAACTGCTCCAGTTTGGCAAACGCCCGTCGCTGCTCGTTTTCCATGCGGTTGGCATCCAGAAGCTGGCCTAATTTGGCCTGTCGTTCGGTTTCGGAGCGGGCGTTGACCAGCCAGGGTGAGTTTTCGAGGGCAACGGCTTTCAGTTCTTCGTTGGTTTCCAGGGGCGACTTGGGCGGGTTTTTCTGCCACTCGTCAATTACCTGCCGGAACGCCGGTTTGCTGTTGACGATATGCATGGCCAGGCTGTTGGCATATAGGCGGCTGAACAGCTGCTCGGAATTTTCGTAACGCTGTTCCATCAGATACGGCAGCGATTGCAGGGCGTACCAACTGGGGTTGCTCGTTACTTCTACCGTCAGGCGTTCGTGCTGCGCGGGCTGTTTGGGGTTCAGGCTGGTCAGTTCCGTGAGTTTAAACGTCTTCGTTGCCGGGCCGTTCACCCAAAACGGTTTCGTGTCTGTTACCAGCATCCGGTTGGGCAGGATGGGCACGGTGAACTCTTCGCCATCGGTAAAACTGCCCGCCTGCGCCGTAAACCGGCAGGTTACGGCGTCCAGCCCCGACGGAATCACGAGCGTCCAGCCCACGGCCTGACCTTGTCCGGCGGCTACCGTTGCCTTTGTTTGCAGACTGGAGTTTATCAGCGACTGGCCGACCGGCTGGCTGGTGAGGGCGTTTGTCAGCGTCAGGGTTGCCGTTACGTCCAGTGGTTTCTCGCTCAGGTTATTGACGCGGGCCTGAATGCGGATGGTATCGCCTTCGCGGAGGAAGCGAGGGGCATTGGCCGTTAGCATCAATTCTTTCTGGGTGATGATTTCGCGTTCCAGCGTACCGGTTTTCAGGTCTTTCGTATGCGCAAAGGCCAGCAGCCGCCAGCGGGTCAGGGCTTCGGGCATTGTGAACTTCAGCACGACCTGGCCCTGCTCATCGGTTTTGAGCTGGGGCAGAAAAAACGCTGTTTCGTTGAAATTCCGGCGCGGATTTACGGGTGGAGCATCGGCAGGTTTAGGGGCGGGCGAGGCTCCACCACTGCCGGGAGCAGCTTCTTCAGGAGCTTCCTCATCCGCTTTTACCTGCATAGGAGCCGCCATTTTGGCCATGCCCACTTTTACAACAGCCCCGGTTAGGTCACGTCTTTGTCGAGTGGCATAACCTGTAACAACAACCTCACTTAGTGCGTTTGCGTCGGGGAAAAGGCGAAATGACTTCGATTTTTGGGCAATGGGAACCTCTTTTGTAACGTAACCGACATAGCTGAAAACCAGCGTGACTTCAGCAGATTTTGAATCGACTGACAACGTAAACTGGCCATCAGCGTTGGTTAACGTCTCTTTCTTCGCTCCTTTCTGGCTGACGTTGATGCCGGGGGCACCCGTGCCGTTATCATCTTTTATAGTCCCCGAAATTACCTTTCCGGTTCGTTTAACCGTCACCCGCAGTTGATTATCAATGGTACCAAACGGACCAATCGGATCATGGCGAAACAGCGGGCTGCCATACGGACTGAAGCGATACCCCAGCCAGCCCAACTGGTCATACTGCCGCTCTGGAACTGCCAGTTCGGGACGGTAGCGATAGAAGATGGCCTGGCTCGACTGCACATCGAAACAGCCGGAACGCCAGCCGTAAAAAGCAGTCGAGTAGGTGCCATAAACCGACGTGGGCCAGTTGAGCGGCACGAACGTATCCAGCGATGAATCGTAAAGCGTGGCGACCAATTCGGCGGGTGTTTTATCCAGGCCTTTTACCCGCAGCGTCCATTCTTCGCGCGCGCCGGGCTTGAGTTTATTCCGAAACGTTTCGGTTTCAATAGTGAGTTGTTTGTTCGTGAACGGCACTGTTATCGTCTGCGATTTCTGGTACAGTCGCCCGTTTTGAACCATCGTGAAATGCACGGCAAAACCGCCCCGCTGTTTTTCGGTCACGGGCAAGGTCACGCGCCGGGGTTTTCCGTCGGTTTTCAACCACTCCTGCCGCACTACGTCCCGATTTTCTTCAACGGTCATTAGCACCCATCCGGGTTGGCTATTACCTACCCACAAAACGGCTTCTTCGCCCGGTTGAGCGGTGGCTTTGCGGACCTGTACCCAGTTATCGGGCCGGGGTGATGCGGTGGGTTGGTTCTCGTTGACAGCGGCAAAAAACGCCCGTTCGGTGATGGTTTCGCTGGTGGTTTCGGTGATGGTGAACTCGGCCACGTACTCGCCGGGGGTAAATTTGCTCAGGTTTAGTTTGATGAGCGAATCGGCGGGCGAGGTGATGGGTTGCTGCTGTACAAGGTCGCCTTTGGACCAGGTGCGCGGGTCGTTTTCGCTGGCATACACATCGTTTGGGAACAACTTCTCAAACTCGGCACGGGTCAGAAGCTGCCGGTCGGGGCGGGGCCACAGGCGTTCGCGCAGGGGACGGGCAGGGGGCTGAAGCCGATAAACTTTCAATTGCCCTTTTGCCGCTACTTTCTGGCCCGATTGATTCGTTATGCGCACCGGGAACGTGGCCGGGCCGCCGGTTTCTACCTGGGGCGGAATACCGAGACTTATTTGCAGGGCCGAATACCCAATGGGGAGCGTTTGCGTGGCCGACCGGGTTTCGCCCGCGCGGTCGGTTACGTCGATGGTCAGTTCGAAATTGAAAATGGGGTTCGTCGTGCGGGCTTTCGTCAGGTCGGGCGTGGCGACAAAAGGTGCGCTGATGTTGCCCTGCGCGTCGGTTTGGGCTGTGCCGCTGGTGATTTCGGTTTCGTCCGAACCGCGCGACGGTCCACCACCCCGGTAGCTGTCGTATTCGTACCACCCATACCAGCGCGGCTGGAATTTACGTACCACCCGGTAGCGTACCTCCGCCCCATCCACAACTGCCCCGGAAAACGTTTTGACCGTTGCCGACACCGTCACGCTGTCGCCCAGCGTAAACGACTGCTTTATGGGCTGCGTTTTCACCTCGAACGTAGGGCGTTTGTACTCTTCCACCCGAATGGCGGTGCTGCCGTAGGGCGTTTGCAGGGTCATCTGGCCGGTAAGCCGCCCCACGGGAGCCGTAAACGTAGCGGCAAACGTACCAAACTCGTTGGTTTTCAGGGTTTGTTTGCCAATTCGCTCCCCGTTCTGGTCCAGCAGTTCAATGGCTACTTCTTTGTCGGGCAGCACCGAAAATTTGTTGGTCTTGCCTTCATAAATCAACCCTTTCACATAAATCAACTGACCGGGCCGGTAGATGGCCCGGTCGGTGAAAAGGTGGACGTGGGTTTGGATTTGCTCCTGATACTCGTTGCCCCCGTAGCGATAATTGTACTGGCGGTCAGAAAGCAGCGTATCGGCTCCCAGCTTAATCAGATACTGAAAACTTGTCTGCTCAGGAAACTCATACGTCGGAATTTTAACCAATCCGTTTGCATCGGTTTTATAGGATTTTTTAGTCAGCAAAGCCTTAACGGAGTTGGCGCTGACCACCGCAACCGTCGCGTTTTTAATGGGTTCGCCCGTGAGCCGGTTGGCAACAAGCATGGTCTGGATTTGGTTATTCCGGTCGGCAGTCAGGAGATAGCTTAGCTCCGAAATGGTGAAATTGGCGAACTGAACCGTTTCCGTTTTGGCCTGAAATGTCTCGTCCGATGTAGCCAGCAGCAGATAATGACCGGTAGGCAACCCCAGCACCGGTACTTCGACGCTATGCTGATTCAAATCACCATCGTCAGGCAGCGAAACCGTTTTTTCTACGACGACCGGACGCTTCAGCCAGTCGCTGTACCGTTTTCTTTGCTGTTCATCATCGCCATAGCCATCCTGCAACGCCTGTTTCTCCGTTGCCGACAAGTTGACGATTCGATATGTTATCCGGCTAACATTCTGATAACTGACCAACGCCCGAAACGGTTGTTTGGGCGCGTTCACGTCCTCAACCTGCACCGTCAGCGTGGGTCGCAGCAACTGGTCGAGCAATTGAGCGGCTTGTTTCCCGGCGAGGGTTTTCGGGAAGCGTCTGGCCAAATCCCGGCAAATGTCGGCGGCCTGTTTCCGATGCCAGCGGGCGGGGTCAGGCTTGGGGTTTGGGTCGTCGGTATCATCGAGCGGGCGGACAGTGTTGCCGGAGTTGGCCAGAAACTGCGCCAGCTGGAACGCGTAAACCGCTTCGACGGGGGTGTTTTTATACCGCGTAATCTGGCTGTCAAGCGTTTCTCGGTACAGTAAATCTTTGTTGGGCAGGATACTGCTGCGGTGGGTAAATCCCAGCCGGAGCCTGTCTGCATCGGCCAGTGCATCGGGGTTTTTGCCATTCAGGTGAAACGTCAGTAGTTGCTGGTACAGCCGCAGTGCCTGATAGGGCCCGGACAGGGAGTCGGGGCTTTGGATGGTGAAGTTGGTAAACACCTCCGGCGCGGCTAAGTAAGCGGGCTGATTCTGTTCAAACCGGAAAACAGGCTTGAGTAGGCCGGGTTCGGTATTCTGGAAGAACGCAATGGCCCGGTGCGCCAGCAAATCGTAGAGCGTAGGCCGGAGCAGCCGTGCGTCCGGGTCTCCCTTGTCCAACAGGGCATCATATTCCGCAATGGGCGTTTCTTGCAGCAGATTTTTATCCTGAACCGAAGCGAGATACGCCTGCGTGATGGCATCGACCAGATGGCGGGCATCCCAGGTCGTAAAATCGGCGGCAGAATCGGCTGGTGTAGTCGCCGGGTTAGCATCTGGCATTGCCGAAGCCCGGCCTGTCGTGGCCCGGCCTATCGTGGCCCGGCCGTAGAATTTGTACCGATTCTGCTGGAAATATTGCCAGTACAGGTCGGCCAGCACCGATTGCAGCACCGATTTGGCGGGTTCGGGCGTGTCGGCCACGTCGGCCCGGAGCGAACGGACCAGTTCTTTGTAGGCATCCTCATCTGAATAACTCCGAAAAATCATTCGCGCCATGGCCGCTTTGGCCACCTGCGGATAATTCTGTTGTGTTCTGGCTTCGGTATAAATCCGGTCGGCAATTTTCTGCGCGGATTTTGGCAACCCCTTAGCCGCCAGCGAATCGGCGCGTTTCCAGTCGCGGGCGTATTCAGGCATGGGTTTGGTTTGGGCCGAAGCGGCCAGTAGGGTTGTCAGGCTGAAAAGAATAGTCAGCAGATAGTGCATAGGTCGATAGCAAACGGGAGATACGTATCGGATGATGCCGAAACGCCGGTTTTTCCATACGTGCTATGACTATGACCCAATTCAGGGGGGAAGGGTTTAGCGGACTCAAGGCTGCCCCCGTTCGCGTACATACTGATTATATCGCCGGATGGCGTCAACCCGCTGTTTGTGGTCTTGCTTGCCGATAGGAATTATTACACTCAGCGGCAGGACCGTTAGCCCGCCCCCAGCCACGCAAACCGACGATAATCGCCCGGTTGTAAGGCAGCAACCGATGCAACGCCCAGCGTCAATGCCCCACAACCGACAAGCCGAGACCGATAGTACCTGCCACGCCAAACCGGGGCTTTGCACGCTTCCAGTCGAAGCCGGTTGTCCGGGTGGGCAGTACGCCATCCAGTCCGCGATAGCTGAACCGATTTCCCGACAGCGCGACCGTGTCGGCCAGGGTCAAATAAGGATTTCCGGTGTACGAACGAACATATCCGTCAGTTTCTGTCAGCAGTGTGTCATTATATGCCTGAATTAAACGACGCGCCTTGCCGTCCTGAATTGACGCACCAAGTATCAAAAACAGAAACAGACCACTCCCGGCGAAGAAAGCAGTCTGACGGGTTTTGAGCTGCGGTTCGCCGAAAAAGCCTCCACTTGCCGCACTCGCCATACCTATACCCATCAACGCCGAGGTAAGCGCATATGAGCGTATCAGCCGCCTAGCCCGCCGTTTCTGGGTGGGTGTGCCATTGGCCGCAATGACTGGCATCACCTGCATTACATCGACCGGCTCAGACCACGCATAGGTGTATGTGTAGTGATTCATCAGCCCCTGTTCTTCCAGCCTGTTGCCAATCAACTGCGGGTTTGGCGTCTGCGCATGTCCCCCTTCCGAAAAAAACAGAACAGCAAGGCAGACGGTAAGCGCCAACCGGGACATGAGTATGAGACGTTTTTAAAGCGGACTGAGTCGTAGTATTCGTTTTCTGTCGGGGTGACCACAATAGAGTTGGTACGTTGATGCAATATAACCTACTGCTTCAGCAGAAACGCCGTTAAATCGGCCAGTTGCTGCTGGTTGAGACCCAT
>Ga0105045_10006959_pt1 | contig 10021 bp, 10 predicted proteins | sample MAT02_FD_78089 | JGI IMG/M metagenome (GOLD analysis project Ga0105045, IMG submission 78089) | Freshwater microbial communities from Lake Fryxell liftoff mats and glacier meltwater in Antarctica - MAT-02 (megahit assembly) | ecosystem: Environmental > Aquatic > Freshwater > Ice > Liftoff...
TGAAAGGCAACCACGGCCAGGGTCAGGCCCATCAAGGGCCAGTCGAACGCAGAGATGGTTGGGGATTCAGCGCCGCACGACGGAGCGCATGATCAGCCCGGCCGATACCAGCACGATGGCTACGAAACATACAAAGGACCAGTTGGCGATCGAGCCACCCAGGAAGGTCCAGTCGATCGCGACGCAGTCACCGCCACCCTTGAAGATCATCGGGATCGCGCGTTGCAGCGGGAAGGTCTCGATCATTCCGTAAAAATCGCGGCCGCACGACACGACTTCGGGTGGGTACCACTGCAGCCAGCTCTGCCGCGCGGCGACAAACGCGCCGAATCCGGCAACCAGAATCATCAGCACACTGCCGGTGACATGTACACCACGCCGCCGGCCCCACGCGGTCAAACCTGCCAGCAGCGCCACCAGCACCAGCGCATAACGTTGCACGATACACATCGGGCAAGGCTCAAGCCCGACCCCATGCTGCAGGTACAAGCCATAGGCCAATAATCCAACCGAACCGAGGCACACCAGCGCCAGCATTTGGCGCACCGTCAAGAAACCCAACATGCATTCTCCAGATTCAGGGCGTGATGCGGCAGGATCAGCGCCGCTTTGGGGCCTTCCAAAAGCGGCGACAATTTGGCCGTTTGATGATGGCGGAAAAAGAGGGAGTATTTCATGGCACGAATGGTTCAATGTATCAAGCTCGGCAAAGAGGCTGAAGGACTGGATTTTCCACCGTATCCGGGCGAACTGGGCAAGCGGCTATGGGCGCAGGTCAGCAAACAGGCCTGGGCGGATTGGCTCAAGCACCAGACCATGCTGGTCAACGAGAACCGGCTGAACCTGGCAGACGCGCGTGCCCGCCAATACCTGGCACGCCAGATGGAGGCGCATTTCTTCGGCAGCGGTGCCGATGCGGCGCAGGGTTACGTGCCACCCACCAACGCATAGCCGTTCCAACAGCGTCGTGGCCCCCGCATCGCCGCCACCCGCGTGGCTGAGTGCGGCCGGATTGCCCGGTGCCTGGCGCGGCCACCGTGACTGGCGGCTACTGGACACCGCCTTTGGCGACGGCGAACGTTTTTTACAGCTCTGGCGAGCCTGGTCGCAGGATTCCCAAGCCTGCCATCACCTGCATGTAGTGGCATTCAGTGACAGCGTGCCGACAGCCGATGCGCTGGTGCGCGCAGCGTCTGCCGATCCCACGTGCACATCGCTGGTCCAGGAACTCGAACCACAATGGTTCGGCCTGATGCCGGGATTCCACCGGCTGGTGCTTGCACAGGGGCGGCTGCGGCTCACCCTGTGCGTCGGCCCAACACTGGCATTGTTGCGGCAACAGCAATTCCTGGCAGACACTATCGTCCTCAGCGCGCCGGTGTCAGCTGCGCTGCCTGACGACACCCACACACCCACGCCGTGGGATACCTGGGCATTGAAATCCCTCACCAGGTTATGCCGACGCGCCAGTACGCTGACTGTGCTGCCACAAGCCGGGCTGGACATCCGCCTGCTGCCACCGTCCCTATGGCAGCCGCGACTGGGCGCGCCTGCCGATCCGGCGCACCCGCTCTGGAGCGGTGAATACCAACCCCGCTGGCAGATCAAGTCAACCCGCACGGCGTGGGCCAGGCCGCAAGCATCAGACTCGCACTGTGTCGTCATCGGTGCCGGCCTGGCAGGCGCTGCGGTAGCCGATGCGCTGGCGCAGCGCGGCAGGCAGGTCACAGTACTGGACAGTGCGCCCGCGCCAGCGGCCGGCGCGTCCAGCTTGCCCGTCGGTCTGTTCGCGCCCCAGATCTCGCGCGACGATGGCCCCCGATCGCGACTGTCCCGCGCAGGTATCCGCATGACACTACTGGCGGCGCGGCGACTGTTGCAACAGGGTCGGGATTGGGAGTTGTCGGGTGTGCTGCAAGTCCGCGACACGCTCGGCCCGGCATTGCCAGCCGATTGGCCCGCTTCGGGAGCCCCCTGGGCCCGCCCCAGCACACCGGGGCACGCCAACGGGTGGTTGCCGTCTGCGGACAGTGATCGGTCGCTGTGGCATGCAACTGCCGGCTGGATCAAACCCGCGCAGCTGGTGCAGGCCTGGCTTGCGCAGCCCTCGGTGCGTTTCCTCGGCCACAGCACGGTGCATGCGATCTCGCTGAAGTGTGGCCAATGGCACGTCCACGCCCGCGACGGTACGCTGTTGGCGCAAGCACCGCAACTCGTGATCGCCTGCGCCGGCAACAGCCTGGCCCTCGCGCATCTGGCACTGGCTGCGGCAGGGCAAGCGGTGCCAACACCGCTGTCATCATTGATACCGACTCCGGGCCGGGTGTCATGGGCCATGCATGGCGCAGCAGATGCAGCATGCTTCCCCAGCACACCGGTCAACGGCTCGGGCAGTGTGGTGGCCCATGTACCCTACGCTGATGGCACCGCATGGTTCGCAGGTGCCACCTACGAGACTTTGACGGCATCGCCACTGACCGAAGCGATGGCCCATGCGCAAAACCTTGCCCGCATGCACTCGCTCGCACCGCGTGCTGCACATGCAGTGGGACCCGCGTTCGCCTGCGGTGCCGTGCATGCCTGGTGCGCAACCCGATGGAGCAGCGCCGACAGACTGCCAATCGTCGGTGCCTGGCCCCTGCACCTGGAGTCGGCCGCGCCCGGCCTGTGGATAAGCACCGCCATGGGCTCACGCGGATTGACCTATGCCGCCTTGTGCGGCGAACTCATCGCCGCGCAGATGGGTGCCGAGCCTTTGCCGCTGGAGCCTGCACTGCTTGCCGCCATCAGCATCCGGCGGCTGCGGGCACGCGAACTGCGACAACGCAGCCCAGGCCCATCGACCTAATTTTCATGATTGCCCACCCTTCACCCCGCAGCATGAAAGTTATTTCACGTTAAACCATCTGGAACACCCGGTACAGGTGCCCGGGATCAAAAGGTTTGTCCAGCAAAGCCCGGCAGCCTGCCTGCTCGGCCCGCTCATGCATCGCCCAGGACCGATTCGCGGTGGTCACCACCACACTGCCGACCGGCGGCCTGGCCGACACCAGGCGCTCGACCAGGGCCCAGGGGTCGTCGAGCATGTCGACATTGACCAGCACAATGTCGTAATGGCGCTCGCGCAGTTTTTTCTGCGCTTTCGGCACCGCGTCGGCTTCGTCCACATCGATCAGCCCAGCCAGGGCCAGGCGGGCCCGCAGATACAGGCGATCGTCGCGCGACGGGTCTACCAACAGGGTCTGCCGGACCCCGGGCGGAACCATCGTGGTGGGGCGGCCACCCGGATCGAGATCGATGTCCACACCCACCTTGGCGAACAACTGGTCCATGCAATGCAAGATGGCCGACCAGTTGATCGGCCGCGGAAACACGCGCCAGGCCCGCTCGGGCGCGCCGTTGCCGACGCAGATCAGCTTGAGGTTGCGGTTCAGGCCCGGTGAGGCGAGCGCCATGCCGGCCTCGTAGCTCTCGACGTCGATCAGCGCAATGTGCGGCATGACCGGTGCCTCCGGCGTCCACAAGGCATAGCAGGTGGGTTGCTCCACCGACACCCGGAACAGGGTATTGAGTGCATGGCGCTCCGCATCGCGAAAGCCCACGACCTTGACGAATACCGTACTACCCATGCTTACCCTTGATCAGCGCTGTTTGTGGCCCATAATTCCGACACGTTCCCTGCCACCAGGTCCCATCCGTGCGACCCCGGTTTGCGCCAAAGCACGAGTGGCCGATTCCCAGCCAACCAGTTTAACCATGATTCTTGTCGCCGGTTCCGCCAATCTGGACTTCGTCGTGCGTGCAGACCGCATTCCAGCCCCCGGGGAAACCGTGCTGGGCCATTCGCTGGCCACCTATCCGGGCGGCAAAGGGGCCAATCAGGCCGTGGCTGCGGCTCGGGCGGGTGGTGCCGACACGCAGATGCTGCTGGCGCTGGGAGACGACGCCTATGCGCTGCCACTGGAGGCATCGTTGCGCGGGGCCGGTGTACAGACCCACATCGTGCGCAGCTCCACGCAGGCCACGGGCGTCGCTTTCATCTGCGTATCGCGCGACGCTGAAAACGCGATCACGGTCGCGCCAGGTGCCAATACGCAGCTGGCACTCGAACACCTTCCGCCGCTGGATGGATTGAGCCATCTCTTGCTGCAGCTCGAGACGCCGCTGGCCACCGTTACTGCCTACGCGCGCGCCGCACGCGCCGCCGGCGTGACCGTGGTGCTCAATGCGGCACCGGCCCAGCCCCTGGACGCAGCGTTGTTGGCGCTGATCGACATCCTGATCGTGAACCAGGGCGAACTTGCCAGCATCGCTGGCACCAGCGGCTCTGTCAGTGAGGGACTCGCGCGCCTGCAGGTGCCGATCGTGGTCGTCACACTCGGTGCCCAGGGCTGCTGCGCCCGCAGCGGTGCCAACCATTTGCTGCAACCGGCGTTCGCCGTCGAGCCGATCGACACCACCGGTGCCGGCGATACCTTTTGCGGCGTGCTGGTGGCCGCGCTCGACCAAGCAATTCCGCTGGCAGATGCACTGCGCACGGCCTGCGCGGCGTCGGCATTGGCCTGTACCCGGCCTGGGGCGCAATCGGGCATTCCCGACCATCAAGAAGTCGCAGATTTCCTTGCGCGCCAGCCAGACTCCGACGCGCAATCCATTGCAGCCCTGCGCAGCTTTTGCGACCTGCCGTCCTGACGCCAGTGCCCATTCACCTTCATTGCCGCTGCCCACAGCTGCCTTTTTTCATTGAGCCAGATACCCGCCCATGACCCCTTCCCCCACTATCAAGGTGATCTTTGACACCGACCCCGGCGTGGATGACGCGATGGCGCTGTATTTCGCGCTGGCACATCCGGCCATCGAGCTGATCGGTATCACCACCACCTTCGGCAACGTCAGCGTGCAGCAGGCCGCCACCAATGCGCTCTACCTGACCGAGATCGCCGGTTGCCAGGTGCCGGTGACGCTCGGCGTCGCCGTGCCATGGTTCAAGCCGCCTGAAGCGCCGCCAGCCCACATCCATGGCGCAGACGGCCTGGGCAACCTGGGTGCGCGCCAACCGGTGCGCCGAGCGCTCGACCCGCGGTCATCGGCGCAGTTCATCGTCGAGATGGCGCGCGCACATCCAGGCGAAATCGCGCTGGTGGCGGTGGGTCCGCTGGGTAACCTGAGCCTGGCGCTGATGCTCGAACCCCAGTTGCCGCTGCTGCTGCGCGAAGTCATCGTCATGGGCGGCACCATTGCCGAACCTGGCAACGTGTCACCGGTGGCAGAGGCCAACATCTGGAACGACCCGCATGCGGCCGACCTTGTGTTCACCGCGGGCTGGAAAATCACCATGGTCGGACTCGACGTGACGCACAAGGTCGTGACGACGCTCGAACAGTTTCAGCGTATCGCCGACCACCACCGCCACCTGGCCACCGACACCTTGTTCAAGGCGGTCGAGTTCTATGCACGGTTCTACAGCGGCCTGTACCGACACATCGCCAGCACACCCGGCTGTTTTGCGCACGACCTGCTGGCCTTCATCTACCTGGTGCAGCCTGATTTGTTCACAATCAGCACCAAGGCAGTGCGGGTTGCCACCGAAGGCTTGGCCCAAGGCCAGACCATCATGAACCAGCGGGACTTCATCGACTACCCACACCCCGGCTGGGAAAAGCGTCAGCCACGCACCCAGGTCTGCCTGCAGGTCGACGCGCCTGGCTGCGTCGCCTTGTTCGAGCAGACGCTGTTGGGGAATTGGTTACCGACCTGATCGTACCGGCGTACCCGGGCCGTATCGGCGTATCGACGTGTCGGCGTACCTGCGTCAGATCTGCGCGTGAGCGATGTCGCAACCAGGCATTCTTATGCCGCAAACCACATAAAAGCATCACGAAAATGTAGTTTGCAATATAAACAGCCGCGCCTACAGTCCTGGCCATGTACCAGTACACCGCCTTCGACCGCGATTTCATTCGCAACCGCGCCGCCCAATACCGCGACCAGCTCGAGCGCAACCTGGCCGGCACGCTGGCAGACGAGGAGTTCAAGCCGCTGAGACTGCAAAACGGCTGGTATGTCCAACGGTACGCGCCGATGTTGCGGGTCGCGGTGCCGTATGGCGAGTTGTCCAGCATACAGTTGCGCACCCTGGCCCGGGTGGCGCGCGAATACGACCAGCCCGACCCGGCACTGCTCGCCCATGCACAGGCCACACAAGATGTGCTGGGACCGATTCCGCTGGCCGACGGACGCCAGATCGGCTCCAAACTGACGTTTGGCTGCGGGCACTTCACGACCCGCACCAATGTGCAGTTCAACTGGATCCCGCTGGCCAAAAGTGCGGACGTGATGGACCTGCTGGCCGAGGTGCAACTGCACGGCATCCAGACCAGCGGCAACACCATTCGCAATATCACCAGCGACGCATTGGCCGGCATTGCAGAGGACGAGATCGCCGATCCGCGCCCGTTTTGCGAAATCCTGCGCCAATGGAGCACGCTGCATCCGGAGTTCGCCTTTTTGCCGCGCAAGTTCAAGATTGCGGTCAACGGCGCGCGGGAAGACCGGGCCGCCACCGGCTGGTACGACGTCGGCCTGCAGTTGCTGCGCAACGACCAGGGCGCGCTCGGCTTCAGGGTATCGGTCGGAGGCGGCATGGGCCGCACGCCGGTGATTGCCACCGTGGTGCGCGCGTTCCTGCCATGGAACCAGGTGATGAACTACCTGGAAGCAGTGATCCGCGTCTACAACCGCTATGGGCGGCGCGACAACGCCTGGAAAGCGCGCATCAAGATTCTGGTCAAGGCCGAAGGCCAGCGCTACATCGACCAGGTGGAAGCGGAGTACCGCCAGATCGTCGAGCAGGATGGCGCGCCCCACACCATCACCCAGCAAGAGTTCGACCGGGTCGCCGCAGCCTTTGTCGCGCCTGCCATCGACCCCAACCACAGCGATGCCGAAACCCGCACTGCCCAGGTACTGCGCTTCGCATCCGACAACCCGGAATTCGCGCGCTGGCTGAACCAGAACGTGTTGCCCCACAAGAACCCGGATCTGCGCGCCGTCCATCTGTCGTTCAAGCGTCTGGGATATGCGCCCGGCGATGCCACCGCCGAGCAGATGGAACAGACCGCCGATCTGGCTGATCGCTTTTCGGCCGGCGAAGTGCGGGTGACGCACGAGCAAAACCTGCTGCTGCCCTGGGTACGGGTCGAGCAGCTGCCCGCGTTGTGGCAAGCCGCCCGCGCAGTCGGCCTGGCCAAGGCCAACATCGGATTGCTGACCGACATGATTGCCTGTCCTGGGGGCGATTTCTGCTCACTGGCCAATGCGCGCTCCTTGCCGATCGCCGAAGCGGTGACCGAACGCTACCAGGACCTGGACGAGTTGCACGACATCGGCGCGATCGATCTGCACATCAGTGGCTGCATCAACTCCTGCGGCCACCACCACAGCGGCCATATCGGCATCCTGGGCGTGGACAAGGACGGCAAGGAGTGGTACCAGGTTACGCTTGGTGGCGCAGACGGCTCGCACCTGTCGGGTGCGGCCACACCGGGCAAGGTCGTCGGGCCGTCGTTTTCAGCCGCCGAAGTGCCAGACGTGATCGAGGCGCTGATTGCCACCTACCGTGAACAACGGCAATGGATCGATCACGATGCCGGTGCCCGCCATGAGACTTTCATCACGACCGTGCGCCGGGTCGGAATCGAACCTTTCAAGGTCGCTGCCAACGGTGCGCGCCATGCCCAAATGCCGGCCGGATGACGGCCAGCGCCCACCACCACATTGCCCACAACGAGATCCGCCATGCAATTGCTGTCGCCACAAGACCTCACCCCTGACGACGCCAACACCCGTGTGTTGCATCTGCGCAACGATGCCGAACTGCACGACCTGGCGCTGGAAGGCGTGCAGCGGATCGAGTTGCAGTTTCCGAAATTCAGTGACGGTCGCGCGTTCAGCCAGGCCGTCATGCTGCGCCGGCGCCTGGGATTCCAGGGCGAGTTGCGCGCCACCGGCGATGTGCTGGTGGACCAGGTGGTGCAAATGCACCGCAGCGGCTTTGACAGCGCCGTCTTGCGCGCCGACCAGGACCGGGCAGCGGCACAGCGCCAGTTCACGCGCTTCTCGGGCTTTTACCAGGGTGACCTGCAGAGCCCCGCGCCCCACTTTAGCCGGAGCGCCTGAGAGTCCGGTACGCGCACGCTTGCAACGCCTCTGCAGGTCCGCTGCTGATCGATACCGCCACAACGAGACCGCATGAGTCGCCCTGCGGCACTGGCCCCCGGCGAACAACCGCATAGGTGGCAAGGCCACCTGCGGCGGTGGGTTGGTGAAAGCCCATAAAATCTCCGGTTACGACCCGCTAGCCCCTGCCAACCACACAATGACCCATACCGTCACCGAAGCTTGCATCAAGTGCAAATACACCGACTGCGTCGACGTATGCCCCGTTGATTGCTTTCGCGAAGGCCCCAACTTCCTCACCATCGATCCCGATGAATGCATCGACTGCGCGGTGTGCATACCGGAATGCCCCGTCAACGCGATCTATGCCGAAGAAGACGTGCCCGCCGACCAGCAGCACATGACGGCGCTCAATGCCGAACTGGCAAAGCTTCACAACTGGAAAAGCATCACCAAGCGCAAGGGACCGCTGCCCGACGCGGATGATTGGAAAGACAAGACGGACAAGCTCAGCCTGCTGGAGCGCTAAAGTCGGCAGCAAGCATGTGCCTTGCACGAGACCCTTGGCGGTTTGGCCAAGGCGCAATGAAGACAGAATCATGGAACCTCATCTGAACCAAGAAGTGATCGTTACGGCCCTCGCCCACGAAGGAGCCACCGCCCGCAACCGCGACGGTGCGATCGAAACCGATGCTGTCATCGTCGGTGCCGGGCCGGTCGGCCTGTTCCAGGTGTTCGAACTCGGACTGCTGGAGATCAAGGCCCACGTGATCGACTCACTCGCCTACCCCGGCGGCCAATGCGTCGAGCTGTATCCCGACAAGCCGATCTACGACATACCGGCCGTGCCGGTGTGCACCGGCCAGGAATTGACCGACTCCTTGCTCAAGCAGATCGAGCCCTTCGGTGCCGTGTTCCACTTCGGCCAGGAAGTGAGCGTGGTCCAAAAGCAGGACGACGGCCGCTTCTTCGTGCAAACCTCCAAGGGCACGACATTTCTGACCAAGACCATCTTCATAGCGGCCGGTGTGGGTGCCTTTCAGCCGCGCCTGCTCAAGGTCGAAGGCCTGGACAGGTTTCAGGACACGCAGCTGCACTACCGCGTCAAGAGCCCGGCCGAATTCGCCGGCAAGAACCTGGTCATCGTCGGCGGCGGAGACTCCGCGCTGGACTGGGCGCTGAACTTCGCGCAAGACGGGCCAAACAAGTCAGAAAGCGTCATCCTGATCCACCGCCGCGACGGCTTCAAGGCCGCACCGGCCAGCGTCGCAAAAATGCGGGCGTTGTGCGACGCCTACGAAATGCAATTCATCGTTGGCCAGATCACCGGCGTCGAAGAGAAAAATGGCCGCATGACCGGCGTGAAAGTGACCGGCGGCGACGCTGTCACCCGCGTAGTGCCGCTCGACATGCTGCTGGTTTTCTTCGGCCTGAGCCCCAAGCTCGGCCCGATCGCCGAATGGGGCCTGGACATCGAACGCAAGCAGCTCAAGGTCGATACCGAAAAATTCTCGACCAGCGTACCCGGCATCTTCGCCGTGGGTGACATCAACATCTACCCCGGCAAGAAAAAGCTGATCCTCAGCGGCTTCCATGAATGCGCCCTCGCCGCCTACGGCGCAGCCCCATTCGTGTTCCCCGACAAGAAAATCCACCTGCAATACACCACCACCAGCACGAAGCTGCACAAGGTGCTCGGCGTGGAGTCTCCGGTGTTCGACTGAGCCTCAGAAGCGCCGGCAAGTCTTGCTATACTCGCGGGCTTGTTCCTCGATAGCTCAGTTGGTAGAGCGCCGGACTGTTAATCCGTAGGTCCCTGGTTCGAGCCCAGGTCGAGGAGCCA
>Ga0105045_10006961_pt1 | contig 10021 bp, 13 predicted proteins | sample MAT02_FD_78089 | JGI IMG/M metagenome (GOLD analysis project Ga0105045, IMG submission 78089) | Freshwater microbial communities from Lake Fryxell liftoff mats and glacier meltwater in Antarctica - MAT-02 (megahit assembly) | ecosystem: Environmental > Aquatic > Freshwater > Ice > Liftoff...
ACACAGGCGTTCGTCTTGCGCCGATAGGCTCGGTCATGGTCGACGCCTATGCTGCCCGTGTATCCACCTGCGCGAGAATCCGATGTCGTTGAGAGCCATCAATCCGATTATTCCGGTGCTCATTGGCATTGGCGCGATGCAAGTCTTGCGATGGCCAACGCACCGCAGTTGACGGCCGACCACCGGAAGGGTTCGGTTCGTCGAATCGGTCGGCGCGCGTGCCTTCTCGGCACTGGCATCTGGTTGGTGGGGTGCAGCAGTTTGCCGCTATTCGTGCCCGATATGTCGCGGCGCGGCATGCCGCCTATCAGGCTGGCGAGTGCACGCGGTCTGTTGACTCCGGCTCAGAGCCGGGCTGTGCTGGCACGGCTCCAAAGCCGTGGTACGCCGACCGACATCTTCGATCGCCACCTTGCATTGGAGGAGGCGATCGCCGGCAGTCCACTGACCACGGGCAATCAGGTGCGTTTGCTCGAAGATGGCCCGGCAACCTACCGCGCCATGTTGCAGGCGATCGCAGCAGCGCGCGACCATGTCAACATGGAAACTTATATTCTGGACGACGACGAGATCGGCCAGCAGTTCGCCCAGGCGCTGATACGCAAGCAACAGGTGGGCGTGCAGGTCCATCTGATCCACGACAGTGTGGGCACGCTGGAAACGCCCAAGGCGTTCTTCGACCGGCTGCGGGACAGCGGGGTCAAGGTACTGGAGTTCAATCCGGTCAATCCACTGATCGCCAAAAAGGGCTGGGAGCTCAACCGGCGTGACCATCGCAAGTTGTTGATCGTCGATGGCAGCATTGCTTTCCTGGGGGGCATCAATATCAGCAGCGTGTATTCCAGCGGATCGTCCGTGGTCAAACGCGCGGGCCATCCCGATGACCGGAAATGGCGCGATACACATATCCAGATCGAAGGTCCGGTGGTGGCCGACTTTCAAAAGCTGTTTCTCGATACCTGGACCTCGCAAAAAGGCGACGCACTGGCAATGCGGGACTACTTCCCGAAGCTAAAACCTGTCGGTCCGCATGTGGTGCGGGCGATCGGCAGCTCGCCAGAAGATGCCTACAGTCTGATTTACGGTACCTTGCTCTCGGCCATCGACAGCGCCGAGACGCGCGTGGCTCTGACCAACGCGTATTTTGTACCCGATCCGCAACTGGTCGCTGGCCTGGAGGCTGCCGCGCAGCGCGGGGTCGAGGTGATCCTGATGCTGCCCTCGCGTACGGATTCATGGTTGGTTTTCCACGCCGGGCGGGCGCACTACGATCGCCTGCTACGGGCCGGTGTCCGGATTCATGAGCGGCGCGGCGTGATCCTGCATTCCAAGACTGCGCTGATCGATGGGGTATGGTCCACGGTCGGATCGACCAATCTGGATTGGCGCAGCTTCCTGCACAACTACGAGCTCAACGCTGTCATTCTGGGTGCAGATTTCGGTCGCCAATTGCAGGCGATGTTCGATCGCGATCTGGCCGAATCGGATGCCATCACCTTGGCACAATGGGAGCGCAGGTCGATCGATCTGCGTCTGAAGGAACAGTTTGCACGTGCATGGGAGTATTGGTTATGACGCGTTTTCTTGCGGCTTATGCGGTCTGTATCGGAGTGATGCTGGTGCTCGACGGGCTATGGATCGGCGTGCTGGCGCGTCCGTGGTACCAGCAGGGCATCGGGCACCTGATGGCTGAGCGGTTCAATGGACTGGCAGCCGCCGCGTTTTACGCCATCTACGGCATCGGGATGGTGTATTTTGTCGTTCTGCCCGACGGTGCCAGCGCCGCCTGGAGCAAGACCCTGGTCTCGGGAGCTTTGTTCGGTCTTTGCGCGTATGCCGCTTACGATCTGACCAATTTGGCAACGCTCGAAAATTGGCCATGGTCCGTCTCGCTGATGGACATGGCCTGGGGTAGTTTTGCCACGCTGTGCGCATGTGCAGCTGGCAAGTTCGTGGTCGACCGCATGAGCGTTGGTTGACCGGACAAAAATCGTCCGGCTGCGCAGCGGCTTGGATTCAGCGGCCGTTGCGGGCCAGCAGACTGACCAAGGCCATCAGCAGTGCGCCGGTGGCGGCGGCCATGAGTATGGACTTGATGGGTTCGTCACGCACGTATTGCATCGTGCCTTCCGAGGCATGCGCCGCCGAATCGCGCAAACGCCGACCCGAGTCGCGCACCGATTGCACACCTTGATGCGCAAGGGCGCTCGCACCTTGCGTCATTTGGTCGAGCCTGGGCGCGGCTTGCTCGCGGAAGGTTTCTACCGAATTGTCGAGCCCTCCGAGCGCCTGATCCGCCATTCTTTGTGTGCTGTGGATAGCGTGGCGGGTCGAGTTTGCCATGTGGTCAATGATGTTGGGCGAATGGGTCTGAACCGTGTCGTATTTCATGGCTGCTCTTTGGGTTTGATAAGTAATTAGCGGGGGTGTTGGTGCTGCGCTGGCAATGGCGAAGGGCTGCGGGGATGGCCCACCGGGCCGCGCCGAACCCCGGGGTCAGTTCTTCTTGATCAACCCGAACAGGAAGCTTGCGATCGCAAGGACCGCGAAGACCATAAACAGGATCTTGCCGATGCCTGCGGCGCTCGCGGCAATGCCTCCGAAGCCGAACAACGCAGCGATCAAGGCGATGATAAAGAAAACAACGGCGTAGTGCAACATGGTCTGGGCCTCCATTGTGGGTGTGACCACCCGGGTTGGGTGCATTCGCAAACAGGGTCAACCGGATGCGCTGCGATGGATGCAGTGTCGGCCGATCGTCGGTGCACGGCGATAGGTTGGCGCGCTTGTTGGGCGTACGGTGATCGCGGTTGGCGACGTAGGACGCATCCCACAGCGCCATGGCCGAATCGGCGATCGATGCCGTCAGGCAGTGCGGTCACGGGCGGCGCGCATCCCATTTGTCAGCCCTATTTGTCCTATTGACAGGACAATTGCCCTGCTGCATCATCCGGCGGCAATGCGTGTGGCCCCGACCCTGCCTCGCCGGGTGGCGGTACGCTGCAGCCAGACGCACTTAACGACAGTAGGTGTCGAAGCAGAACAACCGACCTGGAAGGACAACCATCCGTGGAACTTTCGAACAAGACCAGTCGCCAGCTGTTTGACGATTTCAAGGCCAATCCGACACGCAAGCGTTTCGGTTTCGGCGCGATGCCGGCACTGATCAACATCGACCTGCAAAAGGCCTATACCTGCGTTGGCGAGTTTGCCACCGCCTATGAAACCGATCCCAGGCAGATCGACCATGTCAATGCCCTGGCGGCCGCGTTTCGTGCCAGGGGCTTTCCGGTCGTCTGGACCTATGTCGCCTACATGGATTCGGGTGAGGATTGCGGCGTCTGGGGTACCCGCACGAACACGCCTGACTCGCTGCAGAACATCAAGGTAGGCAGCCGCCGCTCGGAGTTCGACGATCGGCTGCAGATCGACAAGGTGCGCGACATCATCATCAACAAGCGCATGGCGTCGGCATTTTTCGAGACCAACCTGGGATCGATCTTTACCTTCCACAAGGTCGATACGGCGGTGGTCACGGGTGGCTCCACCTCGGGCTGCGTGCGCGCCACGGTGGTGGACAGTCTGTCGCGCAGTTTTCGCACCATCGTGCCGCAAGAATGCGTGGCCGACAAACATGAGGGCCCCCATTTTGCCAATCTGTACGACATGGCGGTCAAATATGCCGACGTGTTGTCGGTGCATGAGACGCTGGAACAGCTTGGCAAGGTGCCAACACGCGCTGCGGGAGCATGATGCGCGATCCCGGCTTGTACGACTATCTGCCGTATGACCAGCGGCCGCAGATTCGGTGGCCGGGTAATGCCCGGGTGGCTTTCTGGGTGGCACCGAACATCGAGTTCTACGAGCTCGATCCGCCGCGCAATCCGGCGCGTGCCGCCTGGGCGCGACCGGTGCCGGACGTGCTGAACTATTCCTACCGCGACTATGGCAACCGGGCCGGCTTCTGGCGCATGTTCGATGCCATGCAGCGCTGCAGCATGCGCGGCAGCGTGTCGCTCAATGTGGCGGTGTGTGAGCACCATCCCGAAGTTATCAAGGCCTGCGCCGACAACGGCTGGGAGTTCTATTCCCATGGCACTTACAACACGCGTTACCTGATGGGCTTGACCGAGGCGCAGGAGCGTCAGGTGATCCAGGATTCGATCGACACCATCCGCAAGCACACGGGCCAAAAACTCGATGGCTGGCTGGCACCGGCCTTGACCTATACCGACAACACGCTGGACCTGGTGGCCGAGATGGGCCTGACCTATGTCTGCGACCTGTTCCACGACGACCAGCCCGGGCCGGTCACAGTGAAAGCGGGGCGTTTGACCAGCGTGCCGTATTCGCTGGAGATGAACGATGTGATCGTCTACAACGTCAATCTGGTGTCGCCGCGGCGCTATGCCGACATCCTCAAGCGCCAGTTCGACCGGCTCTATGAGGAGGGCGAACAATCCGGCACGGTGATGTGCATCCCGCTGCATCCCTATCTGGTCGGGCAACCGTATCGCATGGCCGCGTTCGAGGAGGCCTTGTCGTACATCACCAGCCATGACGGCGTGTGGATGGCGACCGGACGCGAGATCGCACAGTATTTCAATACGCACTATTACGACGCATTCGCCGCAGCCAGTCAGCCGGTCGGGGAGGCCTCACCATGAGCGACACCGGGCCGTTCCCGAGGTGTGCGCTCCGCAGCCGTCAGGCGGAGGGTTTTCCATGAGCATTCCTGACGCCTATCTGCAGTACGCCCAGCGCCGTTACGGCATGGACCATGACCGGTACGACTGGTCGATCCTGCCGCAGCGTCATCCGGTGACCTGGCCCAACGAAGCCCGCGTGGCCTTGTGGGTGGTGCCGGCGCTGGAGTGGTTTCCGCTGGACATGAAGGGCCAACCGTTCAAGCCGCCGGGTGCCATGCAGACCGCCTACCCGGATTTGCGCCATTACACCTTGCGCGACTACGGCAACCGGGTCGGCATCTTTCGCATCATGCAGGCCTTGGAGCGCCATGGCATCCGGGCATCCGTGGCAGTGAATGCGGCAGTGGCGCAGCGTTATCCCAGCCTGATCAAAGCCTGCGTGGCGCGCAACTGGGAGATCATCGCCAACGGTCAGGATATGGACCACCTGCACCACGGAGGGCTGGCACGGGAGGCCGAGCAGGCGTTGGTGCAATCGACGCTGCAAACCTTGCGTGCGGCATCCGGGCAGCCGGTGCGCGGCTGGTTGTCGCCGGCCAAGTCGGAGTCGTTCGCCACGCCCGATCTGCTGCGCGCAGCCGGTGTGGACTATGCCTGCGACTGGGTCAACGACGACATGCCGTACCCAATGCGTACCGCAGGCGGGACGCTGCATGCAATGCCGCATCCGGTGGACATCGACGACTACACAATTCTGGTGCAGAACCACCACACCGAAGACGATTTTCGCGATCAGCTGTGCGACCAGTTCGATGTGCTGTACCGCGAGTCGCTGACCCAGGGCGGGCGCATCATGGCGATCGCGTTGCATCCCTGGGTGATCGGGCAGCCGTATCGCATTGGCGCGCTGGAGCAGGCTTTGGCGCACATCATGCGCCACCGGGGTGTCTGGGCTGCCACCGGCAGCGAGATTCTCGATGCATGGACAGCCAGTCAGGGGTGAGGGCCGATGCGCCTGTCACTCCGCCTTGGCAGCCATTGGCATATGAAGGGCCAGGTCGTTCCAGACGTCCTGGCGGCTGATCAGGTCGTCGGTCACTTCGAAGCGGTCGAGGAAACGGATGCCCTCGAAAGCCGAACCGTCCGTCCAATGGCCATGCAGGGTTCCGAAACAGACCACGACCGCACCGTTGTCAGTCCAGCTTTCGTCGAATCGTTCGTAAGTCTTGGCCACGCTGCGGTACCGTCCGCGCGAAAACGCGACCAGTTCCTCCAGTCGGTGCATCACCGGGCTGCCCGGGAAACGCATCGTGAAATCGGGTGCCAGCAAGCTTGTGGCGGAAGGCAGATCGCGCTCCTGCATGTGGTCCAGGAAGCGGCGCACCAACTGCGCCGCATCGACGCGTTCAGCCGCGCCGGCGCTGAGAACGGCACCATTGCGCTGGTAGGTCTGGGCATGGTTGACGAAGACGGTGGTGCCAGCGGCAGGGGAGGCAACGACCGATCGCGCGGCCACGGCCACTCGGCCCACCAGCTTGGTCTCCGCCTCTTTCGAATAACCGGGCAAGATCGTGATGGAAATGACGGGCATGGGGGTGTCCCAGAGCGTTTGGAGATTGGGCGATGATGGCTGCAGATCAACCCGGTTGCAGCCGGGTTCGTCCTGAAGACCGCATTATCTATTCAGCGGCACCCGATCGCACGCCACTGCGTTGGCCCGGTGGTGCACGTGTGGCCTTGTGGGTGGCACCGAACATCGAGCATTACGAATACCTGCCCGAGAAAATCCGGGTGCGCAACCCCTGGCCGCGTGTGCCGCATCCGGACATCCTGGGTTACGGCTTGCGAGACTACGGTAACCGGGTTGGCGTCTGGCGTCTGATGGAGGTGTTCGACCGGTTGGGCCTGAAGGTCACGGTCTCGTTGTCGATGGCCGTATTGCGCATGTACCCTCCGGTGGCAGAAGCGATGCTGGCGCGCAACTGGGAGTTCATGTCGCACGGTCTGTACAACACCCGTTATCACTGGGGGCTGGACGAGGAAGAGGAACGCGCCGAGATCGAAGAGTGCCAGCAGATTCACCGCGCAGTGGTCGGTCATGGTTTGCCCGGCTGGTTCTCGCCAGCAGCGTCCAATACCTTGCAGACTCCCGACCTGGTCGCCGAGGCCGGCATCGCCTATTTGTGCGACCTGTACCACGACGACCAGCCGACGCCGATCCGGGTGCGCCGCGGAGAATTGTTCTCGCTGCCGTATTCGATGGAAATCAACGACAGCATTGCATGGCGGCGCGGCCAGGAAGCGGCCGCTTTTGCGCAGAAGATACGCGACGAATTCGACGTGCTGCATGCCGAAGGCGCGCAGCATGGCAAGGTGATGAACGTCGCCGTGCACCCGTTCATCATGGGTCAGCCGCACCGCATCGACCATCTGGCCGGCGCACTGGAATACATTCTCTCGCACAGTGGCGTCTGGTGCGCCACCGGATCGGAAATCATTGCGCACTACCGCACCCATTACCACCAACCGGCAGCAGCGGATGCGGCAGCCGGCAACACGATGCCACCGACATGAGCACTCCGACTGCGATCACCCCTCCCGCCGCTGACTACATCCGTGCCTACATGCCCGAGCGCACGGTGGATGCGAAACGCGCCGCGCTGCTGATCATCGACATGCAATACGCCACCGGCTCGCGCCAGGGCGCATTGGCACGCACCCTCAAAGCCCAGGGCTCGTCGGTGGGCGACTACCGCTTCGATCGGATCGAACAGCAGGTGTTGCCGCATACGCAGCAGCTGCGCGATCGCAGCACCGCGCTGGGCCGCCCGGTGCTGCATGTGACCGTCGGCGCTGCGCTTGCAGACGCAGCAGATGCGCCGATCCACATGCGCAAGCTGTTCGTCGAATTTGCCAACCATGTCGGAAGCCGCGAACACGAGATCCTCGATGAACTCAAGCCGTTGCCAGGCGAACATGTGCTGCGCAAGACGACGATCGGCGCGTTCGCCTCGACCAACATTGACAGCCTGCTGCGCGCCCTCGGCTGTGAGCAGCTCTATCTGTGCGGCATTTCCACCAACATGTGTGTCGAGACCACGGCGCGGGAGGCTGCCGACCGGGGTTACCTGGTGACCCTGGTCGAGGACGCCTGCGGCACCACGCACGCGGACCTGCACGACGTCACGATGCGCAACTTCCAGCGCCTGTTCGGCCGGGTCCGTTCGACGGCCCAGGTGCTGGGCGAATTGCCGGTCGCAACCACTGCCTGCGAGGATGTGAAGCCATGAAAAAGGTTCTCGTCATCGTGCCTTTTGTCATGTCGCAGGACAACCTGTTGCTGCGCCAGCAACAACTTGCCGGCCTCGCGTTCGGGCCGGACCTTGTCTTCGAATACCGCACGGTCAAGGCCGGCCCGGCGAATTATTCGAGCCACCACGACTTTGTTCTGGCCGACATCGCCAATTTCGAGGCTGGGTGCCGGGCCGAGCAGGAAGGCTATGCGGCAGTGTGCATCGACACCATGAGTGACTCCGGTGTGGCTGCGCTGCGCTCGGTGCTCGATATCCCGGTGTTCGGGCCGGGCAAGGTGTCGATGCTCACCGCGCTGATGCTGGGCGAGCGCTTCTCGATCCTGACCATGGCCAGCCGCTGGAAGCCGCTGTACAAGAAGGCGCTGGACGAACTGGGCCTGCACCACAAGTGCGCGTCAGTGCGCGCCATCGAGGTGCCGCCGGACAATCAGGCGCTGCTGGCCGGTAAGGCGGCAGAGGTGTTCCCGCTGCTCGAGCAGGCTGCACACAAGGCCATCAACGAAGATGGCGCCGACGTGCTGATCCTGGGGTCGACGACGATGCACCAGGCCCATGACTATCTCGCCGAGCGGTTGCCGGTGCCGGTCATCAATCCGGGGCCGCTCAGTTACAAGATGGCTGAGGCCGCGCTGGCACTGGGCTATTGCCACAGCCGGGTCGCCTATCCGAAGCCGATGCACCCCCGGCTCGAGATGCTAGAGGCCATGGTGGCTGGCGCGCAAAACGCGAAAGGAGCTGTGTGATGTCCCACGTTTTGAGCCAGGACCAGGTGGCCGGCTATGCGGTTGATGGCTTCGTGTTTCCGGTGCCGGTGCTGGACGCCGCCGAGGTGAGCGAACTGCGCGGTGAACTCGAGGCCTGGGAGCGCGCCCGTAGTGCTGCCATCGACTTCCCCGAAAAGTCCAAGTCGTATCTGCTGTTTGGCTGGGCCGACCGACTGGTGCACCATCCGCGCGTGCTGGACGCGGTCGAGGACCTGATAGGACCGGATGTTTTGGTCTACCACTCCACGCTGTTCCTCAAGGAGGCGCAGACACCGGCTTTCGTGCGCTGGCACCAGGACAGCACGTACTTCTATCTCGACCCGCACGCGCATGTGACGGCCTGGATCGCGTTGTCCGATGCGTCTGAGCGTGCCGGCTGCATGTCGGTGCTGCCGGGCAGCCACCAATGGGGCGCTTTCGCGCACGACGATCGCCCCGGGCCGGACAACATGATCCGCCGTGGCCAGGGCATCAGCGGGCATTTCGACGACGCCAGCGGGACGCCGATGCCGCTGAGCGCCGGAGAGATGTCCTTGCACCATACCGACCTGGTACATGCCTCGGGTGCCAACCGAAACTCAGATCGACGCATTGGCTATGCGATCAGCTACATACCTGCCCATGTGCGGCCGGTTGGTGCCGTCCGGCCATCGGCACTGTTGGTGCGTGGCCGCGACCATGGCCAATTCCTGCCCGAGTCCCGCCTGGAGCAGCCGCTGTCGGCCACCGCGTACCAGGCCCATGGGGCGGCGCTGGCGCGCTTTCGCGCGCTGCAGGACGCGGGTTTCCAACCCGCAGAGCGGGCCAGTCCATGAGCTTGCGTCCAGCCGTTGTGAAGGGGGCTCGCACCGCGGCCGAAGGGGCAGGTGCTCAGGTCCGTGCTGTGGCCGACGAGGCGCGGGTGCGATTGACCAGCCTGGTTGAACACTATTTCGCGGCCGTTGACCGCATGGACCTGGCCGGGACGCTGGCTTGTTTCAGCGCAGACGCGACAGTGACCATCGCCACCTTCGACCTCGTATACCGTGGACGCGACGAGGCGATCCGGGGTATGTACGAACGCTTGTTCGCGCGCTATGCCAGTGTGTGGCACGGAGACTTCGACCATGTGCTCGATCCGCCCGCACGCATTGCCAGCCAGTTCACGGTGCGCAACCTGTCTGCGCAAGGCATCGTGACGGTAAAGCACAACTGCAACTTCTTCGATGTGCGCGACGGCCGGATCCACACCATGGCCGTCTACATGAGCGGAGATAATTCGCTCAAGTGATTGCCACTTCGTCGCGATGTCCGC
>Ga0105045_10006962_pt1 | contig 10020 bp, 12 predicted proteins | sample MAT02_FD_78089 | JGI IMG/M metagenome (GOLD analysis project Ga0105045, IMG submission 78089) | Freshwater microbial communities from Lake Fryxell liftoff mats and glacier meltwater in Antarctica - MAT-02 (megahit assembly) | ecosystem: Environmental > Aquatic > Freshwater > Ice > Liftoff...
GCCATTGCGGTATGTGAAATGGTCCATCTGCGCCGCCCCCGGAAGCCTTTGGCGCATATAGCAGAACCGTCCGCAGGCGCAATTGCGGTGACAGCGCGCAGGAATTTGGTCCCTTAGCGCCAGGATCAACCCGGCGGGTCGCGGAAGCGCACCAAGACCATGCGCCAGTGGAGGCGAGGGGATGACCTTTGGTACCGCTTCTTGTGCTGCCGCTGCACCTGCCGTCAGTGACCAAAGGCAGATGCCAATGCTGGTAGCGAAGGTCAGAGTGAGGCCCTGTAAAGTGCGATGATCCTTCCGGAGCTTCCGCGCCATTCACGCCCCGGGACGCGACCGCAGGAACAGATAAAGCGGCAGGCCGCAGCTGACGCCAATGCCGAAGGTGGCCGGGATTGCCAACAGATGCCACCAGGCCCGACGACTGATCGCCTCAGCCAGGATCCAGACCGTCAGTGCGATGGCGGCGATGGTCAGGTCCCATGTCAACCCGGTGGTCGACGCGTTGACATACCAGGCGTCGATCAGACCACCCAGGCCGCTGCCTGTTTCCCGCATGTGGCGCAGAAACCAGTACATCGGATGCACAGCACCCCAGATCGCCAGTGCCAGAAATGCCAGGCGAAGCGGGGTCACTTGATCACCACCCCGATCTGCGCATCACCCGAGACGGTGACTCCGGATTTGGTTGGAGGCTGCGGCTCTCCGTCAGCACCACAGGCGCCAACGGCCAGACAGGCGATCAGTAGAAAAAGGCGGGGCATTCGAACCTCGGGGATCAGGGTTGGACGTAGACTGTGGCATCCCCGACTTTGCTCGACAAGGTAGGGGAAACCGTCACCCCGCCCGTCCCGAAGGTCAATTCGGTGGACAGCGTAGGGTCAGTACAGGCGGAAAGGGTAAGAAGGGCAAGGCAAAGCACGGCTTTCACGGTGGCATTTCCTGAATGGGAGGCCGCAGCTTAACAGCGCCAAGGCCCTGCGTCACCCCAGTTCCGTTCGCCACCGCCCGGCCTGGGCTCGAACCTGATCGGGCGCGGTGCCGCCATACGATGTCCGACTGCGGACCGAGTTTTCGACGCCCAGTACGGCGAACACATCGCTGCGGATGCCAGGGTAGACACCTTGCATCTGCGCCAGCGTCAGGTCGGGCAAGTCGACGCCCTGTCCTTCGGCGAGGGCCACCAGCGAGCCCGTCACATGATGCGCCTCACGAAAGGGCAGGCCAAGCTCGCGCACCAACCAGTCGGCGAGGTCGGTCGCGGTGGAAAAGCCACTTGCCGCTGCGTCCTTCAACACTTCACGGTTGGCGATCATGTCGCCGACCATGCCGGTCATCGCGGCAAGGCCCAGCATCAGCGTATCGGCGGCGTCGAAGACCTGTTCCTTGTCTTCCTGCATGTCCTTGGAATAGGTCAACGGCAGACCCTTCATGATGGTGAACAAGGCCACCGTCGCGCCCAGGATCCTCCCCAGCTTGGCGCGGAGGAGTTCGGCCGCATCCGGGTTCTTCTTCTGCGGCATGATGCTGCTGCCGGTGGTCCAGCGATCCGACAGCCTCACGAAACGGAATTGGACCGAGGACCAGATCACCAACTCCTCGGCAAAGCGCGACAGGTGCATGGCGGTGATGCTGGAGGCGGCCAAAAACTCCAGTGCGAAATCGCGGTCGCTGACAGAATCCAGGCTGTTGGCGGTCGGCCGGTCAAAGCCCAGCGCCCTGGCCGTCATGTGCCGGTCGATCGGAAAGCTGGTCCCTGCCAGCGCGGCGGCCCCCAATGGGCATTCGTTCATCCGCCTCCGGGCATCCTCGAACCGGGACCGGTCGCGGGCGAACATCTCGACATAAGCCAGCATATGGTGGCCCCAGGTCACCGGCTGCGCAGTTTGCAGATGGGTAAAGCCGGGCATGATCCAATCCGCCCCTGCCTCGGCCTGCGCAATGAAGGCCTGCATCAGCGCAGTCAGCCCGGTGACCGCCGCATCGCACTGGTCGCGCACCCATAACCGGAAATCCACCGCCACCTGATCATTCCGGCTGCGCCCGGTGTGCAGACGCTTGCCTGCCTCGCCCACAATCTCGGTCAGGCGGGATTCGATGTTGAGGTGGATATCCTCCAGCTCCACCCGGAAAGGGAAGTTTCCGGTTTCAATCTCTGACAAGACCGTGAGAAGGCCTTCCCCAATCGCCTCGGCGTCCTTATTGGTCAGGATACCTGCAGCGGCCAACATGGCCGCATGGGCCCGGCTGCCCGCGATATCCTGCGCGTAAAGCCGCTGGTCGAACCCGATTGAGGCGTTGATCGCCTGCATGATCGCGTCCGGCCCGCTGGCAAAACGCCCGCCCCACATCTGGTTGGCGGAAGGGGTCTTGGGTGACGCGGTCATTGGCAAGACTTTCGAGGGGTGCAACATGCGTAAACTTGTGGTCGTCCTCTACACGGCCTTCTTGCTTGGTGCAAACGCGGCAGCGGCAGATGTGGCCAGCCTGCGCGAAGGCGACATGAAGAAACTGGCTCTGCACGAGGCCCCGGTTCCGGTGCCCGACGTCGTACTGCTGGACGCTGCAGACGGCGAACATGCGCTGGCCGACTATCGCGGCAAATGGGTTGTGCTGAACTTCTGGGCCACCTGGTGCGCCCCTTGCCGGCACGAGATGCCGTCGCTTGACCGGTTGCAGGTGGCCCTGCCCGAGATTGCCGTGGTGCCCGTGGCGACGGGCCGCAACCCGGTGATCGGAATCGAAAGGTTCTTCGCCGAGGCTGAGATCAAGACCCTGCCAATCCTGCGCGACCCCAAGTCAGAACTGGCGCGGGGGATGAGCGTGATGGGCTTGCCGGTGACGGTGATCCTGAACCCCGAGGGGCAAGAGGTTGCCCGCCTGATCGGCGATGCCGAATGGGATAGCGAAAGCGCCAAGGCAGTGTTGGCCGCCTTGGCGGCAGGCGGCTGATCAAGCGCGCAGGACGCGCAGCACGGCCAGCACCTCTGCCGGAGGTTCGCGTTCGACCCGGCGATAATCGGAGGAACCGGCGCTGCGGGTGATCAGACCTTCCTCCAGCAATGTGCGCCGCATTATTGACGCATGGCCGAACAGGTGCCAGTCGTTAAGCCGGGCGCTGATCTGGCGTTCCGTCATCGATGTACCTTGCGGCAAATGCGACCAGAGAACCCCTTTGTGCCGCACGGTATTCCGCGCGCTGGCCAGCGCATCAGACGCACCTCAGCGTCGAAGTGGCGGCGCAGGCGTTCAACCTCGACATGGTCGATCAGCGGGGTGGGCGCTGAAATCCGGGCGGCAGCCAAGGTTTTGGCGCGCAGGTGCAGGAATGCCAGCGTCACAGATCAAAAGTCGCAAACACCGGCACATGGTCTGATGGACCCACCCACCCCCGCACGGGGCGCAGGATGCGGCTGTTGTGGCTGGCATTCAGGATATCCGGGGTAGCCCATATATGGTCCAGCCTGCGGCCCTTGTCGGCTGTATCCCAGTCGGCGGCGCGGTAGCTCCACCAGCTATACAGCTTGCCGTCGCGGATATCGTGGCGGGTCACGTCCTGCCAGCCTCCAGCCTCCATCGCCGCGCCGAAGTGGTCAACCTCCACCGGAGTGTGGCTGACGATCTTCAGCAGGGCCTTGTGGTCCCAGACATCATCCTCACGCGGGGCGATGTTGAGGTCGCCCACAAGGATCGCGCGGTCTGGGCGTTCCCAGCGGAAGAAATCGCGCATCTCGGTCAGGTAATCCAGCTTCTGGCCGAACTTCACGTTCTGGTCGCGGTCCGGAATGTCGCCGCCTGCGGGGACATAGCAGTTATGGATCGTCACCCCGTTTTCCAACCTTGCCGCCACATGTCGGGCATGGCCAAGCTGGGCGAAATCCTTGTCGCCGGCATCGACGATGGGCAGTTTCGACAGAATCGCGACGCCATTATAGCCCTTCTGCCCCCGCGCCACGATGTAGCGGTAGCCAAGCGCCCGAAATTGTGTGAGCGGGATGTTATCGACCGGGCTCTTGCATTCCTGAAGGCACAGGATATCAGGGCGCTCCTCCACCATCAGCCGGGCGACGAGCCCCTCGCGCAACCGGACAGAATTGATGTTCCATGTGGCGAGAGTGAAGGACATTGGCGGGCTCCGTCAGGAAGGGACGGGCGACCCTAGGGCCGTCCGTCCCCGCGCTCAAGAGCGGATCAGTCGCTGACAGTGAAGGTCGAAAGCTCGCACAGGTTCTGCTCTTGCGTGACCTCGGCGCCCTCGGAGCTGACGAAGCGCAGGTCATAATCGCAGACGTCGAGGCCATCCGCGATCGTCACTTCACCCGAAATGCCGGGTTCGACGCCTTCACTCATCAGGATGTTGTCGCCCCACTCATCTTCACCGACGGGCGAAACATACATCTCGACAATCGTGTGAGAGCTGTCGTTGGCGAAGGTGAAGACGAGGTCTTGGCAAAAAGCCGGGGTCGCAGCCAGGGCTGCCAGTGCTGCGACAAGAGCGATACGCATGAAATTCTCCGGTAGGTGGACCGCAGCCTGTCTGCGGCGCGCATGCTTATCCGGGCAATTGTGGAAACCAGAAGGCTGCCGCGCGGCACACTATGGAATTTGCGTTTGCTTAGGCAGAGATCGCTGTTCGGAAAGGCCGGGTGCGGGATAAAAAAGGCCGGGCATGAAGCCCGGCCAGGTCCAACAGGGAGGATGCCGCGCCATAACCCCGACGCGACAAGGGGGACTTTTTGCACAACCTGCGCATGTGAAAAAGGTAGCAAGGGAATCCGGCAACAATAAGCCCGAATGCGCAAGAATTTTGGTCTGTTGCAAGGCAGCCGCAACTTGGAGCTGCAATTGTGCAACATTGCCGCCGTGCGTCAGGCTACCAGCCGGTAGCCGCCGCTTTCGGTGACCAGAATTCGTGCATTCGAAGGATCGGGCTCGATCTTCTGTCGCAAGCGGTAGATGTGGGTTTCCAGCGTGTGGGTGGTGACCCCGGCGTTGTAACCCCAGACCTCATGCAGCAGAACATCGCGGGCCACCACACCCTGACTGGCGCGGTAAAGGTATTTCAGGATGTTGGTCTCTTTCTCCGTCAGGCGGATTTTCTTGTCCTTTTCGTCGACCAGCATCTTCTGGGAGGGTTTGAAGGTGTACGGGCCCATCTGGAAGATCGCGTCCTCCGATTGTTCATGGGTGCGAAGCTGTGACCGGATTCGGGCCAAGAGGACCGGGAACTTGAACGGCTTGGTCACATAGTCATTCGCGCCCGCGTCCAACCCAAGGATGGTGTCGCTGTCGGTGTCGTGCCCGGTCAGCATCAGGATCGGGCATTTCACACCGCTTTTGCGCATCCGGCGGCAAAGCTCGCGGCCATCCGTATCGGGAAGGCCCACGTCGAGGATGACCAGATCAAATAAGCCGGCCTTGGTCTTTTCCATGCCCTCAGCGCCATTTCGCGCTTCGAACACGTCGAAATCCTCGGTCATCACCAGCTGTTCGCTCAGCGCTTCGCGCAGGTCGTCGTCATCGTCAACCAACAGAATTTTACGAAGTCCGGCCATGGTCACCTCCACTGCTTGTGGATAGGCAAGTGCGCCCCGATCACACACCTTGCAAGGTTTGCGACGGAAATCTCACGCGGTCGTGTCGGCTGGCGGGGGAATGTTTCAATTTCGTCACCCGGGGGGTATGAGGATGGGCATGACACTGACCCTGACCACCCAGGAACGGCTGACCCGCGCCCGCGCCGATCTGCGCATGGGCGTGCCTGTGGTGCTGACCAGTGCTGCGGGCGCTGGCCTTATCGCAGCTGTCGAGGCGCTGGATCCCGCGCGTCTGGCCGATCTTCGCAGCCTTGGGTCACCAATACTGGCCATCACCGCGCGGCGGGCGGAAACGCTGAAAGCGCGGGCCTATGATGGGGATCTGGCGCGCATTGCCCTGCCTGTCGAAGCCGGACTGCACTGGCTGCGGTCAGTCGCGGACCCGGCGGATGACCTGCGGATGCCGATGAAGGGGCCGCTCCAATCCTTGCGGGACGGGGCGGCAGACCTGCACCGCGCCGCCCTTGCGCTTGCCAAATCCGCGCATCTGCTGCCGGCAGCGCTGGTTGTGCCAGTGGCCAACCCGCTGGCGCTGACGGCTGGTGGTCTGACCCTGCTGACGCTGGACGAGATCACCCCGGCACTTGCCGCCCTGTCGCCCCTGGCCGAGGTGATCTCGGCCCGCGTGCCGCTTGTGGCATCCGAGGCGGGTCGCGTTCACATCTTCCGCCCGGATGACGGGGGCGATGAGCATTACGCCGTAGAGATCGGCCGACCGGATCGCGCCAAACCAGTCTTGACGCGCGTGCATTCGGCCTGTTTTACCGGCGATGTCCTGGGATCGCTGAAATGCGACTGCGGCCCTCAGCTGCGCGCGGCGCTGGCGCAGATGGGGGCCGAGGGCGCGGGGGTGCTGCTGTACCTCAATCAGGAGGGTCGGGGGATCGGGCTGGCCAACAAGATGCGCGCTTATTCCTTGCAGGACCAGGGCTTTGACACGGTCGAGGCGAACCACCGCCTCGGCTTTGAAGACGATGAGCGTGATTTCAGGATCGGCGCCGAAATTCTGCGCAAGATGGGATTTTCTACCGTGCGACTGATGACGAACAATCCGAAGAAGTTGGCGATGATGGAAGGTTGCGGCCTCCATGTGGCCGAGCGCGTGCCGCTGCATGTTGGCCAGACGTTGCAGAATCGTGCCTATCTGGCCACCAAGGCTGCCAAATCGGGGCACCTGTCTTGACGCCTGCGGATATTGTCGTAACCCCGATGGGCGTGCGGTTTCTGGGGCGGCGGTTTGCTTGCACTGTTGGCCGGGGCGGCATCATCAGCGCCGCCGCAAAGCGGGAAGGCGATGGTGCCACGCCTGCAGGCGTTCACCGGATCGTCGGGATGCTCTATCGCCCTGACCGTCTGGCGCGGCCGGCCGATTGGGCGTTGCCCATCGGACCCTGTGATCTGTGGTCCGACGACCCGCAAGACGAAGATTACAACCTGATGGTCCGCGCGCCGCACAGATTCCATCACGAACGCCTTCGCCGGGCTGACGTGATATATGACCTGATCCTGATAACTGACTGGAACTGGCCGTATGCCGACCCCGGCCGGGGATCGGCCATCTTCATCCACCAATGGCGCAGACCCGTGGCCCGCACCGCCGGTTGCGTGGCTTTGTCGCGCCAGGACCTGCACTGGATTTCCCCGCGCATCACCCATCAGACCCGGCTGATCATCCGCCTGTGACCCCCTTCCCAAACCGCTTTGGAGCATTTAACCTGACGCTAACAAGGGGGATACCATGGCCCGTACGCCGTCCGGCGCGGAGGACGACATCTTTGACTTGCGGCTTGCCCGCTCTGCCCCCGACCTCTTTCCCATGCTGGAGGCGCTTTACGGCGCGCGTCCCGACTATGCGTTTTTTCGCGAAACCCTGATTCTGGCCCTGCGCAAGGGCTGGAACAGCCGCCCGTTCGACCTGAAGCGCCTTGATCTGAAGCGCGACCTTGAACCAGACTGGTTCCAGCGGCCCGGCATGGCGGGGTATGTCTTCTACATCGACCGCTTCAACGGAACGCTGCGGGGTATTCTCGACAAGCTGGAATACCTTGAAGATCTGGGGATCACCTACATCCACCTGATGCCTTGCCTCAAGCCCCGCCCGGGCGACAGCGACGGCGGCTATGCGGTGATGGACTACCGTCAGATCAACCCGGCCTACGGCACGATGCAGGATTTCGAGACGGTCAGCGCCGCCCTGCGCGCCCGTGGCATCTCGCTTTGCATCGACCTGGTGTTGAACCACACGGCGAAGGAACACACCTGGGCGCGCAAGGCCGCCAAGGGCGACCCGGTCTTTCAGAATTACTACCTGATGTATGACAACCCCGACCTGCCAGAAATGTATTCCACCAGTCTGGTTGAGGTTTTTCCCGACAACGCGCCGGGCAATTTCACCCACTACCCCAAGATCGGCAAATGGGTCTGGACCACCTTCAACGAACACCAGTGGGATCTGAACTGGGCCAACCCCGCCGTGTTTCTAAAGATTGTCGAGGTGATGCTGTTTCTGGCCAACAAGGGCGTCGATATCCTGCGCCTGGATGCCGTGGCCTTCATGTGGAAGCGACTTGGCACCCGCTGCCAGTCGGAACCCGAAGTGCATCTCCTTCTGCAAGCACTGCGCGCCTGCAGCCGCATCGCAAGTGCTGCCGTGATCCACCTGGAAGAGGCGATCGTCGCGCCCTCCGAGATGCTGCCTTACCTTGGCCGCGGCAAGCATGACGGGCGGGAAGGCAACCTTGCCTACCACAATTCGCTGATGGTGCAGTTCTGGTCCTCGCTTGCCACCCGCGATGTGCGGATGATGACGCATGTTCTTGGCACACACTTTCCCGATCAGCTGACGAATGCGACCTATGCCACCTATATCCGCTGTCATGACGATATCGGCTGGGCCATCACCGATGAAGACGCCGCGGCCGTTGGGGCTTCGGGTCACGGCCACCGCAGTTTCCTGTCGGACTTCTACGAGGGCAGCTTTCCCGGCACCTTCGCCAAGGGTGCGCTTTTCCAGGTGAACGAGGTAACCGGTGACAAGCGCGTCTCTGGCAGCTTTGCCTCGCTTGCAGGACTGGAACAGGCCGAGACGACGGGCGATGTGGCAGGCGCGGAATTGGCCGTGCAACGAATTTTGATGGGGCATGCCCTGATTGCCGCATGGGGTGGTATCCCCCTGATCTACATGGGCGATGAACTCGCCTTGTCCAACGACTACAGTTACCAGGACGTGCCCGAACACGCCCATGACAGCCGCTGGATTCACCGCCCGCGCATGGACTGGTCGCTTGCCGAAACCCGGCATTCCGGCGATACCCCTGCCGCCAGGGTGTTCCGGGGCACCAAGCAGATTCTTGCCCGCCGTGCCGCCACGCCTGCCCTGCATGCTGCCGTGCCGATCCGGGTTGTCCCCTCAGGCAGCGATGCCGTGCTGACATTCCAGCGGCTTGCCCCCACCGGCGCCCTGCTTGGCGTCTTCAATTTCACCGAAAGCTGGCAGCACCTTGCCGAAGATACGGCCCGAGCGCTTGGACCCACCGCAATGCATGACATGCTGTCGGACCAGCGCGTCGAATCCCATGATGGCCTGATTGTCCTGCCGCCCTATGCCCGGGTCTGGCTGACCTGAGGGTTTGCCGACCGGACACCCGCACATCCGCGCGGCATCCACTGCGCGAGATTGCGGGACGGGCTGCCTGCCTCAGACCGGATAGTCGCGCGCGCCGAAGATCGCGCTGCCCACGCGGACATGCGTGGCGCCATGGGCAATCGCGGCTTCAAAATCGCCGCTCATCCCCATCGACAGGCCGGTCAGGCCGTGATCCGCTGCCATCCGCGCCAGCATGGCGAAATGCGGGGTGGAATCCTCATCCTCGGGCGGGATGCACATCAGGCCCACGGGGGCCAGGTCCATCGTCTGGCAATCCTTCAGGAACGCCGCCAGATCGTCGGGCAGGACGCCGGCTTTCTGCGGTTCTTCGCCGGTGTTCACCTGCACGAACAGTTCCGGGCAGGCCCCCCGCGCCTGCGCCAGCGCCGCCAGCTTTTGCGCCAGTGACGGGCGGTCCAGCGTGTGGATCGCATCGAAAAGATCGACCGCGACCTTGGCCTTGTTGGTCTGCAAGGGGCCGATCATGTGCAGCTGTACCGGGCCAAAGCGCGCCCGCAAATCGGGCCATTTCGCCGCCGCCTCTTGCACATAATTCTCGCCAAACAGCCGGTGTCCGGTTGCCAGAACCCCCACCACCCGCTCCAGCGGCTGCACTTTTGACACCGCGATCAGATGGACCGCCCCGGGAATTCGCCCCGTCGCACCCTCGGCCACGCGCATCCGTTCCGTAATCTCTGCCAGTCCCATTGCACCCCCGATCCGTAATACAGACCCTAGCCCCCCGGCGCCAAAAGAAAAAGAGCGGACCCGAAGGCCCGC
>Ga0105045_10006963_pt1 | contig 10019 bp, 15 predicted proteins | sample MAT02_FD_78089 | JGI IMG/M metagenome (GOLD analysis project Ga0105045, IMG submission 78089) | Freshwater microbial communities from Lake Fryxell liftoff mats and glacier meltwater in Antarctica - MAT-02 (megahit assembly) | ecosystem: Environmental > Aquatic > Freshwater > Ice > Liftoff...
CCCGCAGATCGGGCGGAAGTAACAATGGGGTATCGTGATCGATGTGGACGAACTTGGCTGCCATGTGGGAGCATGATCAGATGTTCTGATGAACGCAAGCGCTAAGTCCGACAGACTGCTAGGAAATTGCTAGGGTTGAAATCCACGGGGATCGCTCTATTCCGCGCCAGCACCTCAATGACCTCGAGGAAATCCAAGCAGATCCTGACCAGATGCTGCCGGTGCCAGTGCGGGGCGAGCGTGGCGAGATTGTATGGGTTTCCGAATACGGAGCGGAAACAACGGCCTTTGCTCAATTGCATCGCATACCCGCACCAGACTCCTGATTCGTCCTGCAATGAAACCTTGGGCCAGGCTAGGGACTCATGACTGCGGAGCATCGTGCTACCCGTCATGTCCTCGATCTTGCAACGGAGGCGCAGAGCACGGGACGGGTTCGAGAGGATTTCAGGGTGATAGATCTTGGCGATGATCTCGCCGTGGTCCCCCATGCGGTGGATCACTCCCTCGCCCCCTTGGGCAAACATTTCACCCAGTGGCTTGCGAATTCCGCTTTCATCCATCACGAAACGGATGGCAGGAAGCGGCTTGCTCGCGACAGCAGGCACCACCGGAACCACGACCTGCTGCACGTAGAAGTGGGCGGCTGGGGTTGTGACGGGAGCTTGGAAGATAGATTTAATGAAGGAGAACATGGCAATCAGGGTTAGCAGGAGCGGAGGAAGAACGAGATGATGATGACGAAAATGATAAGGGCGAGGCACCCTGAGGCATCTTTGCCACTCGAAGAGGCACGAGGTTAGCGATGAACGACGATCCACTCGTCGGGTCTGGCATGGATATGACGGCGCTTGCGTTGCATGTCGGTCAGAAGAATGTGGTTTCACGAGGCGCTGCGCACGCTTCCGGACATCCGGGGATCTTCCTTCGGGCGTGGTGAGCCGAAGTCATAACTTCCACCCCGCACTTCAAAGCGCTCGCGATCAAACGCGACCGTGGCGAAGGCACGCTCAATTCCCACGTCAAGAATCGGAGCGCTGTAGCGGTGGGGACCCGAATCGCTGTCAAAGAAGCGACCGTGAGGATCGATCATGCAATAACTGCCCCGAATAGCGGTAACCGGTTCGGGAACAACTCGGATTCCGGATTGAGCGACGGCGGCGTGGCGCTCCACGAACTCATCAAACACTTCCCGGGTGACGGAGAGATCCTTGAAATGGGGATCATTCTGCCCGCCAACGCCCATGATCTGGAGAATCTTCCAACGGTCGATTCCGCTGTCGCGAATGAATGCGCTCATGTCTTCGCTGGCGTTCAGGCGGCTGACCACCGTATTGACCTTCGTGCGAATGGAGAGGGCGCGAGCTTGAGTTAGGATTTCCGCACACTGGACGGCAGAGAGCACCACACCACGGGAATCGTTTCTGCCGATGCGCTGGTTCGTTTCTGGATTCAGGCTGTCGATGCTAACCGTGAGCCAGTCGAGCACGGGTGCCAGTCGGGTTAGATAGGCCTCGTCGCAGCGTGAGCCGTTGGTGACCAGCATGGTCACGAGTCCCAGAGAGCTTGCATGTCCGATCAAGTCCGGCAGCCACGGGCAAAGCGTAGGCTCTCCCCCGGCAAAGGTGAGCTTGCGTGACTTCATTCCAGCAGGCAACGCAGCAGAGGCAATCTGCTCCACGATCCGATACATTTGATCGCGCGGCAGCATCGCGCCACGAGCCGATGGATCGTCATTGAACACGGCGTAACAGCCTTTACAACGAAAGTTGCAGTTTTTGTTGAGGTGGTAGTTGACCGCTTCCGGGAGGGAGGTGACTTGCGTTTGCATGAGGGCAGTTTATGCCACCATGGGTGATAAATGCCCATCAAGAGGACCTTTCGGGACATCCCGGAGACGGGCTATTCAAGCCTGAATGGGTTCTGAACGAAGCTGGCTTTGGCTGGCTTCCAAGGAGCGTTTTCGAGAAGCTTACGCAGATCACTAAGATCCTTGGTGAGAGTACGGGCCGTGTAACTCTTCAAGGCAAAGCCCGAGAATTTAGGCGCATTTTTAGCGTGCCATTTCGAGAATGCCTCGGCAGCGAGGTCTTGTGGGTTCTTTTCATCACCGATGAAAGTCTGTCCCTTAAAATGACTCCGGAGGACGAACTCAAGAACCGCCAAACACCTTGCTGTGGGCCGGTAAAGAACCCCATCAACGTGAAGCCGGCGGCGGTCATGTTCAATTCGAATAGGGATCTCCCGTTCGGCGTCATTGGAGAGCTGAGTTCCCAATGACTCGCGTAAAGCAAGGAACGAACCGGGCAGATCGTCGAGATCCTTGAAACGCTTACGTAAGGAAACAAACGGCACCTCGGCCAGCATTGGCGTTGCCGACTTCGGGTCATGCAGATTCCCATCCCGGTCGCGCAGCGTGCCTCCTGGCTGTTTCGGAAAAAAGAAACCGGGCATCGTCTCGAAGGGTGCGTTGACCAGCACATGTGTCAGCAAATCGTCCGGCCTCCCAATCAACGAAACGGCTGCGTGCAGGAGCGCCCCCATGGTTTTTCTCCCTCCCGCGACGGAGGCTATCAGTCGGCAGTCCTTGTCTCTGACGACATCCCAGACGCGGGAAAAAATGAATTCCGCCGCAGCTTTGTTCTCATCTGGTGTGCGAATGTCATCTAATGCACGGGCACGTCCGCTGTTCAGTTCCGGCATTGAAATCACATGGACCGGATCGGCAATGAGTTCATTTGGCCCAGCCTTGACTAACTGCCTAAGGGCTTCCCAAACGCACAATCCGTCCCATTCCGGCTTGGCTGTGAAAAGCTGCTTCTCGATGATGTCCGCGCCGGTCGCTGTCGTGATGAAACCGACACGGTTGGGAAGGATAGGGGGCTTTTGTTTTGCCAAGGCCCATACGGTTTCGGTGACGATTGCGGGAGACAGGCCGGTAACGGCGAGGAGGGTTGTGGTCATAAGGGCAAGAGGATGGAATGGAAGCATGCAAGACTATTTGAGTAATTGGGGAATACGAGACATCATCTCCGCCACATGAACGACCTCGACTTTCGGTCGGCGGCTGCGGGCGAAACGCATCACATCCTCTGGGAGGCCCTGGAGGCGGATGGCGAAAGCGCTTCCGAGAAGGCCACCCATCTCGGATATTTGCTGAAGATCCTCCTTGATGAGACGAGCTTCGGTGTCAGCTAGCTGGCCTTTAAGTTTATCGAGTTCAATCCGCAGGAGTTTGGGATTCCACCCCAGCCTCTGGATCGCTTGTTCTAGTTTGCGCAATTTTGTGGCACCACTGCTCTTGGCCTTGCAGTCGGCCATCCAGAGTCTGCCGTTCCAATGGAAGACAATGTCGATCTCGCTTTCAGTGACATTGGAATCACTACCGGATTTGAGCTTAACACTCCGGCGCACTTCGGGTATGCCATGTTTGAGAATTACCACGGCGGCAGCATACTCCAAGTTGTCGCCTGCGGCCCCAGGTCCTCCGAGTGGATTGTCGATCACTAACAAGGAACGGAAGGAGAAGCCTGCATGAATATCTTTCTGGCTGAGCCTCTTGGCTATTTCTTCTCTCGGCATTTCTCTGCCTTTTGCGTTTAATGTAAGCCGTTCACCCGGATGTTGTAGCAAGGATTCGCCAAGCTGTGCGGAGAGAAGCTTCACCGTATCCGCGTCGCGGAGCAGCTGAGCGTCGATGGACGTGGTGGTGATGGTTGGATGAGGAGATTCCGGGATAAATTCGCAAAGGAAATTGCCCCGTTCGAGATAGCAGGACTTCCAACCGGAATCCTTTGCCCACTCATACGATGCGGTCGCCATAAGTTTGTTGCCACCGGTAAAATTAACAATCCCTTCGCACGGTAAAATCCCATATTTGGCTACTATTTCGCTGAGCCTAGTCTTGATGAGTTGAAAATCGGCGCTCGGAACTGATTCAAGGAAAGTCTCCGGCCCGCTTGATTGCTGGAAGTATGTTTGAAGGCGTTCGGCAGGATTTCTCGATTCCGTGGGATCTGGCGAATGGAGAAGCACGAGTTTAGTAGGCTTTAGGTGAGCAACTGCAAGCACTTGAGGCCAGACTTGGCGCGAAGCTAGAGACAAAACAACGAATGACATAAAATTTTAGGATGGATTGTGGTTGAAGATTTCCACCGGATCGCTGACCGGCGAGAAGGACTCTAGGGAGCGGCAGCGACCATGAAGAAAATGTGCCAGTCGCAGATACAGCGAGACCGGGCCGGGTCCAATGGTGATGGCAACCACTTTGGAGTAGCGCTCCGCGCCATTTCCAAGAATGAAGGCTTCAGGAACGACGGCCCACGAGGTGCCGAGTGTGCAGAGGAGGGCTGGCATGGGGGTTAGGTGAGGGTGAGGCCTTCAAGCTCGGCAGCCGAATTCAGGCGTTGATCGGCACAGGCGAAGCGGAAATCGGGGAGACCGGCGGCTTCGAGAGCGAGTGCGGCTGCGAGTTGGAGGCTATCGGCGGCTCGTAGGGGGTGGGTGCGGAGAAGGCGGAGGGCGAGTTTGCGGACGGCGGCGGTGGGATTGACCTCGTGCCAAGCCTCGGCGAGAACGGCAAGCCGCTCGCGCGCCAGCCGGGCTGCGGTGGCATCCATGGAGCCCTCGCGGAGACGGCGCTGGAGGGCGGACTCGCATTCCACGGGAGTCGCCCACCACACGGCCATCAGGGGATCGCCCTCCAGCACGGCGGTGCGGGCGGTGCTTTCCGGCTCGTCCACCAGTAGGGCGACGAGGGCGGAGCTGTCCCAGAAGATCATCGAGTTTCCTCCCGCTCGGCGACGATGGCCTGGCTCAGGGAATTACCGGCGGAAAGATCGGGCGCGGGCATGGCTAAAAAGGCGGCGAGATCCAAGCGGGACTTGGGTGAGGTGAGCAAACCGCTGGCATGCAGCGTCTCGAGAGCGGAATCGTGAACCAAGAGTGGCTCAAGACGGGCGACGGGGCGGTTCCGCTCCATGATCAGGATCGTTTCGCCTTGTTTGACCTGCTCGATGAGTCGGCTGAATTGATTTTTTGCAGTGGCAATGTTGGCGGTTTGCATGTGGCCAAGTTGGTCATGTTTTGGGGTGATGTCAAGAATGAGGCGTTAGGCAGGGATCGGGAGAGCCGGAAAGAGTTCAGACTGCGAACAGCTTGAGGCCATGGAGAACGAAGGGGCGGAAATCCTCCGGGTTTGCGGTCGCAAGCTCGGCACCCGATAGAATGGCGGTGGACGCGATGAGGGAATCGAACTTCAGGCGACGTGCCCGGCCGGCGGCATTGAAGAGTCGGGCGGCCTCACGGGCGTGGGATTCTTCAAACGGAATGATCCCACCGGGCAGAAGACGGCGGACCAGCAGAAGCCCTTCGGAGGTGACCGGACCGCATTCGAATTCCCACCAAGCGAGCGAGGAAACTGCGGCGATGATTCCGCCCTGCATCAAGCCAAGGGCGGCCTCCCGGTGGGGATCCGCCGCGTCGGTCAGCGCGATCAGGAGATTCGTATCAAGATGGATCATGGCCTGCGGCTGAAATCCTCGCGGGTTTCACGGAGTTCATTCCGCCATTGCTCGCCTTGGTCTGCAGTGATCGGTGGATTCGCCCGCAGCGCTTCAAGGGCCTCAAGCGGGGACATCCTGGCAATTTCATCAAGGGTGGGCAACCCACCCGGACCCGATGCCTGAGGACGTTGATTCTCCGCGCTCTCCAAGGCACGGCGAAGAGCCTCGGATTTGGAAACCCCCCATCGCTTGGCGAGCCGCTCCCAACGGGCAACGGTGGCAGGATCAAAGGCGACAGTGGTGCGGATGGTCATGGTGGCCATAATGAGAGTATGGTATGCGCATAATGAGAGAAGTCAAGTGACGGGGGTCACACCGGCGCGGTGCCTTTGCATTCCGGATAAGCGGTGCAGCCCCAGAACTGGCTGCCAGTGTTTTTGCCGGATTTCGCGGTGCGCAGCGCCATGGTGGAGCCGCATTGTGGGCACTGCGGGATTTTCCGAGAAAGATCTGACTGATCAGACAGATCTGACGGATCTTTTGTGGCGCTCCTGCGGCGCTGCCTTTCGGCGATCCGCTCGGCGGCGAGTTGCTCGGAGTAGCCGCCGTCCTCAATGAAGGCGCGCTCGAGCGCGGCGAGCTGCTGATCGAGCAGGTAGTTTGCCTGGTGGATCAGGCAAATGGTGGCGTTCGCGCGGGTGGCGGGTTCCGCATGCTCCAGCCAAGGAGCGTAGAGCACCCAGCGCTCTTGATCTGAAAGATCCGTCAGATCTGACGGATTGGCCGGATCTGTCTGATCTTTGTGCTGGCTGCGCCAGCGGGCGGGAACGGAGCGCACGGCGCTGGCCTCGGGTGAGTCAGGCAGCCAGAGCGGCAGGCGGCGGTGGCGGAGGTAGTCTTCATAATCCAGCAGCAGCTCGTCCAAGCTGGCGCGGGCGACGTTGACGAGCCGGAGTTCGGTCTGGGAGGAGCTGGAGGCGGCGCGGCTGCCTTCGGCAATGTTCTGGCGTCCGCTGCGGGCGGCCTGGATCATCTGGTCCACGGTGCGCGAGCGGGAATCCAGGAATTTCTCGCAGAAGAAGTAAGTGGCATCGTAGATGAGCGTGGTGGTCTGGAAACTGGCGGTCGAGCGGTAGCCGCCAGAAGGACGCAGGCGCTTTCCGGGAGATTTGTCTGATTGGGCGGATCCGGCTGATCTGTCTGATCTGTCTGATCTGTTATTTGGGGGCTGGCTCATGGGGGCAAAGGCAGATGATGGGTGGGGTTGTTCCCAGGGGGAGGAGGGAGGACGTGGCACTAGGTTAAATCTACCCGAGTGTTAGTCATGCCGACATGTTTGATGGTTTTTTCGCCGAGAACGGAGTCGGGTGCTTGGAAGATTAACAGCGCATATTGGATGTCGCCTTTTTTTGTCGAGATGGCGAGGGGCCTGAAATAGACGGCGCTGGTTTGTCTGCTTGTTGAATCCGTGTGGCCGAATGGACTTGGATTTGAGATTTTGCTCTTTCCTGTCTCAGCAGGATATTTGAGGCGGAAACCCGTGCCCGCTAGTTTGTTGCCTTTCAACTTGGTTTCAATCTGGTTGAATGGCGTTTCCCATTTATTCGCGCCATTACCCAAATTGTAGGAGAATTGATGAGCGTTTTTGAGTTGGTTGAGAGTGATGGTTAATTCACTTTGTGAAAGGGCACTGCCATCAGCTTGCCATGCACCGAAGCCACGTGTTTTTCGGAATCCGATGGAGCCGAAGAGTTTCAGGCATTGAATGGTGAGTGATAGAAGTTTCTCAATTTCTTCCTGTTGGTCTATGGGGTAATTGCGAACTTGGAAGATATGGAGGATAAAGGATGACCCAGGAGGAATCTGCGATTCCTTGCGGATGGTGCCTTTCGTTTTGGAAGCACTGTCGGGCGCGGTAGCCCACATGCGCGATTGATCGTTGAGGTTCTTGTTTGGGGCGGTTAGGAAATAATGGTGGTAGGAACCGGGGTCGTTAATCGATTGGTAGGTGGGCTGATGGTAGGTATCGCTGAATTGGATATCGCTGATTCTGACTAGTAACGAGCTAGCCGATTCGCTGCTGCCTGCTGCGGAGCCAAAGACGAGAGATTCCTGCCTTTTGCTGCCACCTAGGCAACGAAACCACCACCGCAACTCTGCGCGAATGGCGGTAACCCGGATTTCTGCAACCTTCTGATCGGCTCCGGCACAAAAGCATGGCGTTAGAAAGGTGAGTTTCGTTTTTTCGAGAAGTTTCATAGCAGGTCAAGGTCTTGGGATTTCGCAAAGGATTGAATCGCGCGGAAGGTATCTGGAGCGAGGCGATGCCAAAGGGCGCAATCGTGGGGCTTTTCTGCAAGAATCAGGATGGCTTCTTCTTTTGCGTCGTGATCCCAGCACTCAAATTCGGAATACTGTTTCACTAGTAGGGAGACTTTCGTATGGTCTTCGGCATTTTTTGACGCAGTTTCATCTAGTGTAAACCAGCCGTAACCGGCATTTGTTTTTGCGCCTAAACCAAAAGTCAAGAGAGCGGATTCAAACCATAAAACGGCGAGTTTCAGAAGGTGATTGTCAGCTTGGGACAGATTCGCGGTCAGGGTAAATTGGTAAGTGGTGCCTTTCTCGACGGCAGGAAACACGATGGGCTTTGGGTCTTCGTCATCTGAGGCATTGGGCTTTTCATCACTGGAATATTCGGTGTGATGAGGAGTGAGGACATCGGTTGCGATTTTAGCAGGGCTTACTGGGTAGGCAGGGAGAAAGATGATTGCTCCGGCGAGGTTGGGCAGTTGAGGAGAAATGGGTTCGGCCGGGAATGGCGGTGTGCGATTGAGGTTGGAAAAAATGAGTTCTGCGGTTTTTCCTATTACAATTTCCCATTTTTTTTGACGTTCTTCGTCATATTGCTTGCCTGCGTTTTCGAGGGGGACCATCGCCAGCCAGAAATCTGAATGAGATGAGCCGCCATGGGGATGGTTATCACTAGCTTTCCTACCTTCTTTCCACTCGTTGTCCCCGTAGCCGAAAACTCGGCAGATGTCTGCAAGGAGTGGAATTTTTTCATTGGGGTCTTCGGTCGCACCCAGTTGATGAATTGCATATCTGCGAGCTGCTGCTTTGATGGCAGACCCAGGGATGTAAGGAAGTCCGGTGTTGCGATCCAAGCTGATGCCACCATTCTCAATGATGCCGCCACCTGCATTGAGAATGAGGCGAGCCTCGAGCTTGGCGAAAAGACTGATTGTATTCTGTTCAGATAGCCCTGATAGAAATTCTTGGTAGGATGCTATCTTGGATGTTAGGCACGCCCCTTTGACGATATTATTGCATGTTTTGGTGCGATATTCGTTGTCAACCGAGCCGTCTGGATTGGTTTTGAGGTAAGCAAAATGGGTGGCGGCAAGGGTGCGAGCATGGCCTTGTTTCCAAAATGATTTGGCTTCAATGGTTGCGTAAATGGGCATGGTCTTTGTGGGTTAATTACCGCGCTGAAACCGTTTGAGGTAGGATAGGAATTGGAGTGCTTCGTGTGTGGCTTGCTGCAAGGTGGTGTTATCACCATTGCACAAGGCATCACGAAGCGCTTTTGCATCGGCTGTACCTTTGATGATTCCACGGTCAATCAAATGAAATGCAATGGCGTCCGCGATGCGTTGGTGTTGCTTTCCTTTGTCGAGAGAGAAGGCAATGGCTGCGATCAGGCCGTTGTTGATAATGAGCGAGGGATAGCCAGAGAGATTGTCCCCTTCTTTGGCTTGTTTGCGTGCTTTTTGTGCGGCTTCGCTCAGTGCGTTTTTCGCCCGGATTTGTTCGAGATTGACGAGTTTACTCATGTTGAGGGGCGATTGAGGTTGAACAGAAGCCGAGGCCGGTGGTGGCATCGCCTCCGAGCTGGATGGGATTAGGAATGGATAGCTGATTTAGCGCAGCTTCAGTTTTTGACTGAAGGGCGGCGTAGAACAAGGTCTCGGCTGGGACGTTTTCCTGATTGAATAGCAAACCATCTTTTGCGGTGCCGGTCTCGTCGTCGATTACGACGTGTTGAGCGACTTCGCAGGCGGTCATGGCGAAATGCGAAAGGATTTCATCGCTTACCAAAGCGAGATGACTGATTGCGAGATCATTCCAGAGTCCGTCCACTTTAATGCTGTCTCGGATTCTAGCAGCAGCATCGAACTCGCCTGCATGATGAAACACGTAATCTTCGGACAGAGCGGAAGAATTGGCATTGTTGCTCTTTTCGCCGAGAAAATTTTCTGCAAAATAGGATTTGTTGCTTTCAATTTCGGGTGGGATTTCTAGCTCAACTCCTGATAATCGTGACCAGCGTTTTAGAGCGAGGGGCGAAGTGAGCCAAGCGAAGCAACCTTTGGCGGAACGCACAGGAAAGTAAGCGTCCTAAAATTGTCCTTGTTGGATTTTTGGCGCGGTGTGCGAAGATGGCGGACGGCGGAGTCTATGCGGCTTCTTGTTCGACTTCAGCTTCATCTGCGGTTTTTCGTTGAGCCGCGA
>Ga0105045_10006964_pt1 | contig 10018 bp, 6 predicted proteins | sample MAT02_FD_78089 | JGI IMG/M metagenome (GOLD analysis project Ga0105045, IMG submission 78089) | Freshwater microbial communities from Lake Fryxell liftoff mats and glacier meltwater in Antarctica - MAT-02 (megahit assembly) | ecosystem: Environmental > Aquatic > Freshwater > Ice > Liftoff...
CAGGTGGTGACGGCGCTGGTTGCGACCCTGATCGCGGCGACGCTGCAACTGGTGATCCCGCAACTGCTGGGACGTGCGGTTGACCAGACCCAGGCCGTGCTGACCGGGGCCGGGCGCGACGTCGCCGAGGCCGCGCTGTGGTCCACCGCCGTGCTGGTGCTGGCCGTGTCCGCCCTGCGCGGGGTGTTTGCGACCTTGCAGAACTATTATTCCGAGGCGGTCGGCCATCATAGCGGCTATCGGCTGCGGCTGCAGTTCTATGACAAGATCCAGCATCTCAGCTTCGGGTTTCACGATTCGGTGCACTCGGGCGATCTGATCACCCTGGGCCTGCTGGATATCGAAGGTGCCCGGATGTTCTTTTCCACCGGGCTGATCCGTTTTGTGCTGCTGGTTGTCCTGATCGGGATCGGCGGCTATGGCCTGATCGCGATCGACCCGCTGCTGGGGCTGCTGGCGCTGTCATTCGTGCCCTATGTCGGCTGGGAATCGTCGGTGACGCAGTTGAAGCTGCGCGGCACCTGGCTTGTCCTGCAGCAGCGAATGGACGTTCTGAGCCGCGTGATGGAGGAAAACCTGGCCGGCATCCGCGTCGTGCGCGCGTTTTCCGCGCAGGATCACGAGGTGGCCAAGTTCCACCGCTCCAGCCTGTCGGCACTGGAACTGGCGCATCAACGGGTCGATATCCGGGTACGCTCGACCAGCCTGATGACGCTGTCATTCGTGATTGCGATGGGGCTGGTCCTGCTGTTCGGCGGGTTCAAGGTGCAGTCGGGCGACATCACCGTCGGCACGCTGGCCGCGTTTCTGACCTTCATGACCATCCTGCAGATGCCGGTGCGGCAACTGGGGATGCTGGTCAATTCCATCGCCCGCACCGCCACCTGTGGCGCGCGTCTGTTCGCCCTGCTGGACCTGACCCCCGCCGTGGACAACCCGCCCGGCGCGCCCGCCCTGAACCTGACCAATGGCACCCTGGCGTTCGAGGATGTGCATTTCGCCTATCCGTCCGCCCCCGACAAACCCGTGCTGCACGGCATCAGCTTTGCCGCCACGCGCGGCGAAACCATCGGTCTGATCGGCCCGCAGGGCAGCGGAAAAACGACCATCGCCCAATTGATCCCGCGTTTCTACGACGTGACGGGGGGGCGGATCACCATCGACGGGCAGGATATCCGCGACGTGTCGCTGCAATCGCTGCGCAGCCAGGTCACGGTGGTCAGCCAGGACGTGTTCATGTTCACCACCACGATGGAGAACAACATCGCCTATGGCGACCCCTGGGCCGTCGGACCCCGGATCGAGGGCGCATCCGGCAAGGCGCAACTGCACAGCTATATCGACGGGTTACCCGAACGCTATCGCACCGTCGTCGGCGAACGCGGGGCGTCGCTGTCGGGCGGCCAGCGGCAGCGGATGTCGATCGCGCGCAGTCTGATCCTGTCGCCTGCCGTGCTGGTATTCGACGACAGCACGGCGGCGATCGACGCCCGGACCGAAGACAGCATCTTTGCCGCCATCCGTGTTCAGGCCGCCGACAGGGTAACGCTGCTGGTGGCGCACCGGCTGAACACGCTGATGCGGGCCGACCGCATCCTGTTTCTGGATCAGGGCCGGATCGTCGAACAGGGCAGCCATGCCGAACTGCTGGCCGCAGGCGGGCGCTATGCCCGTCTGCACGATCTCCAGAACCGATCCTACGGGGATCGCACATGAGCATCGGCACAACCGGAGAGACCGAGACCGAACGCGCCGACGTGCGCGACGACGGCCGTCGCCCACCGCGCGCCGTCGTCGGATCCCACCGCCCGAAGGAAGAGATGTTCGGCCGCGCCTTCGATGCGCGCATCATGCAGCGCATCTGGGTCTTTGTGCGGCCTTACCGGCGTGGTGTCGTGATTTCGGTCATTGCGGTGCTGGTGTTCACCCTGTCGCAACTGGCAGTCCCGCTGATCATCCGCAGTGCCATCGACGACGGCCTGCTGGCCACGGATGGCCGCGGTCCGCTGATCCGGGCGGTGATGATGTTTGCCATCGTGGTGGTCGTGAACTTTGTCGCCAGTTTCGTGCAGGAGCGCACGGTTGGCCGCATGGCCGAAAACGTGCTGTTCGACATCCGCGAAGCGATGTTCGCCCATCTGCAGCGCGTATCGCAGACATTCATGGACAAGACCGAAGTGGGCCGCCTGATGTCGCGCCTGCAGGGCGACGTCAATTCAATGCAGGAGTTTCTGGAAACCTCGGTCATCTCGGTCGGCGATCTGGTGCTGCTGGTGGGCATCGTCGTGTGCATGCTGTGGCTGGACTGGCAACTGGGCCTGCTGACCCTGTCGATCCTGCCGGTGTTGTTCGTCGTGCGCCTGGTCTGGCTGCCGCGCGCGCGACTCGTGTTCATTGCCGCGCACGAGGCGAACTCGGTCACCTCGGGCGCGTTGGCAGAGGCGATCCACGGCGTGCGCACCGTGCAGGGGATGACGCGGCAGACGGTCAACCTGATGCTGTACGACGACAAGGCAAAGACCAATCTGCAGGCGCAGCTTTTGTCGGCGCGCTATGCGCAGGTGCTGGTGCCCATCGTCGATGGGCTGACGGGCCTTGCGATGGCGATGGTGGTGGTGGTCGGCGGCGGGATGGTGCTGGACCGCGAGTTGGAAGTCGGCGTGATGGTCGCCTTTCTGTTCTTCATCCAGCGGTTCTTCGACCCGATCCGGTCGCTGACGCTGCAATATTCGGTGATGCAGCGCGCCATGGCGTCCGGCCAACGGCTGACCGAGGTGCTGGACGTGCCGGTTTCCGTCGCCGACGCGCCGGGGGCGGTTGCCATTCCACCCGACACGCCCGCATCGGTCGCATTCAGCGATGTCCACTTTGCCTACAATCCCGATCAGCCGGTTCTGAAAGGGATCAGCTTCAACGTGGCCCCGGGCGAAACCGTGGCGCTGGTGGGCCCGACCGGGTCGGGAAAATCATCCGTCATGGCCCTGATCCATCGGTTCTACGATGTGCAATCGGGCGCGGTGCTGGTCGGCGGGCAGGACGTGCGTCAGGTCACGCAGGCATCGCTGGGCGCGATGATTTCCATGGTGCTGCAGGAACCCTACCTGTTCACCGGCAGCGTGATGGACAACATCCGCTATAACAAGGTCGTCGCTACGGATGATCAGGTTGTCGCCGCCGCCCGTGCCGTGGGGGCGCACGATTTCATCACGCGGTTGCCGCTGGGTTATGACACGCTGCTGACCGAACGCGGCGCCAACCTGTCGATGGGTCAGCGCCAGTTGCTCAGCTTTGCCCGCGCGCTGGTGGCCGACGCGCCGATCCTGATTCTGGACGAGGCGACATCCAGCATCGACAGCGATACCGAGGCGCAGATTCAGGCCGCGCTGGTCACCCTGCTGCGCGGGCGGACCGGACTGGTGATTGCGCACCGCCTGGCCACAGTCCGCAACGCCGACCGCATCATCGTGCTGCAGGCAGGCAAGATCGCCGAGATGGGCAGTCATGCCGAACTGGTCGCGGCGGGCGGCCCCTATGGCCAGCTTTACCGCGCCAGCCACGCCTCGTTCGACGACATCGCGCCTGCGGCACAGTAGGGTATCGGTCGGCCCGGGTGGCCGGAACCGGTGCCCGGCTGTGCCCCGCTGACCTTTGTCCGGATCAGGTCCGCAGGGCTGGGCCAAGGGTCGCCTGTCGTGCGGGGCAATGGCTGTGGCGCGCAAAAAAAAGCCGGGCGCAAAGGCCCGGCGAAGTCCAACAGGGAGGTTGAAGATGGCCAGCACATCGTGATGACCACCTTCGATGTCAGAAATAGGAGGCGGGTCGCGAACGATCAAGCCGGATCACCCGCCCGGCAGGACAAGGCTGCCATGCAGGTTCTGCATGGCGGTACTTGGGCAATCAGTCGGCGGCAGCCTCGCGGATGCGGCGACGATGGGCGATCACTTCCTCCTGCACGAAATCGCGAAATGCGGCGATGCGTTTGGACTGCCGCAACTCCTCGGGATATGCAAGAAAAACAGGCACTTCGCCTGATTCCACATTGGGCAGCACACGGACCAGATCGGGGAAATCCTCGGTGATGTAGTCGGGCAGGATACCGACGCCCAGATCGCTCAGCACCCCCTGCAGGACGCCGAAATAGTTGTTGACGTTCAGCATGGACGGCACATCGTAGGTCAGCAGCTGTTGCACCAATGCCGCACCGGCTGCCACCTGTGCGCTGGTCGGGCTTTGGCAGATCAGGCGGTGTTTGTTGATATCCTCCAGCCGGGTCAGGTTCGGCCTGCTGTCAAGGTATGAGCGCGAGGCATAAAGCTGCATCCGGATGCTCATCAGTCGCTTGCGGATCAGGTCGGCCTGGCTGGGTTCCTTCATCCGGATCGCCACGTCGGCCTCGCGCATCGGCAGGTCGAGCACGCGTTCTTCCAGCATCAGGTCGATTTTCAGTTCCGGATAGCGCTCGTACAGCTTGGGCAGGCGCGGCACCAGCCACAGCGTACCGAACGCGGTGGTGGTGGTCACGCGCAATTCGCCGAACACCTCTTCCTCGCTGTCGCGGATGCGGGCGGTGGCGGTTTCCAGCCGCCTGTTCATGCTGCGCGTCGCCTCGAACAGCAATTCGCCCTGTTCGGTCAGAATCAACCCGCGCGCATGGCGATGGAACAGGGTGGTGTTCAGCGCCTCTTCCAGGGCGCGGATCTGGCGGCTTACGGCGGATTGCGACAGATGCAGTCTTTCACCGGCATGGGTCAGCGATCCCGCATCGGCGACGGCGTGAAAGATGCGCAGTTTGTCCCAATCCATCATGACCGCTTACCCGTTTGCCAAGGATCATACACACCCGGATGCTTCTAAAGGGCGGGCGGCCGCTTTGGCAAATGTATCCCGCAGGACGAATCGCGATTTTCAGGCCGGGACATTCGCCGGATGGTCCCAGAAAGGCAGCCCCGGGGTCGGGTCCGATACGGGCAGGACGTGACGCTGTCGGACCTCTGCAGGGCGGACATTGCTGCACACGGCGGGCCTGCACCGGGGATTATCGCGGACTGCCCCGGTACAGGGTGCAGACCATGCCGGCGGCAAGGGGGTGGCCCCCGACGACGGACGGGACCCACGACACCCGCGCCGGACATCTGCCCTCTCGCCGTGTCACCGTCGATGCGCCCTTGTCGTGCGGCGCCGCCACGGCGCTGATGGATTTCCTGCGCAAAGCCGCCTAAGACCTGTCGCAAAAGCCGCGCGATTGGTCCCGTCCGGGGCCACGCGTTTGCGGCGCTTGGCAGGGCAAGGGACGGCAAGGATGGCAGTCGGAATATTTGACAGCGGCCTGGGCGGGCTGACGGTGCTGGACGCGGTGGCACGGCGGCTGCCGCAGGTGCCGCTGGTCTATTATGGCGACAATGCCCATGCGCCTTATGGCGTGCGCACAGCCGACGACATCTTTCATCTGACCACGGCGGCAGTGGACAAGCTGTTCGCGCGCGGCTGCGATCTGGTCATCCTGGCCTGCAATACCGCCAGCGCCGCCGCCCTGCGCCGGATGCAGGATAGCTGGGTTCCAAAGGACAAACGCGTTCTGGGCGTGTTCGTGCCCCTGATCGAGGCGCTGACCGAACGGCAATGGGGCGACAATTCCCCCCCGCGCGAGGTTGCGGTGAAACATGTGGCCCTGTTTGCGACGCCTGCCACCGTGGCCAGCCGCGCGTTCCAGCGTGAACTGGCGTTTCGCGCGATCGGGGTCGACATCGAAGGCCAGGCCTGCGGCGGCGTGGTGGATGCCATCGAGGAGGGCGACATGATCCTGGCCGAAGCGCTGGTACGCAGCCATGTCGATGCCCTGCGGCGCAAGATGCCCGAACCTGACGCGGCCATTCTGGGCTGTACGCATTACCCCCTGATGGAAAAGGTGTTTCAGGACGCGCTGGGGCCGGGGGTCAAGGTGTTCAGCCAGGCAGATCTGGTCGCGGAATCGCTGGCCGACTATCTGGCGCGCCGTCCGCAGATGATCGGGAAGGGGGTGCAGGGCGCCTTTCTGACCTCGGGCAACCCGCGCCAGGTGTCGGACCGCGCCACGCAATTCCTGCGCCGCGACATCAGGTTCGAACAGGCCTGAGCGGCCACCCCACAATTGACGCCGCTCCGGTTGCGCCGGGGGCATCGGCGACCTACATCGTCCCGGGAAGGGATCACGCATGACCTGCAACGTCGCCATTCTGGGGGCATCGGGCTATACCGGGGCCGAACTGGTCCGGATCATCGCCAGCCATCCCGACCTGCGCATCACCGCCCTGACCGCCGACCGCAAGGCCGGGCAGCCCATGGGCGCGGTGTTCCCGCATCTGCGCCATCTGGCCCTGCCGGTGCTGACCACGCTGGAACAGGTCGATCTGACCACGGTCGATCTGGTATTCGTCGCACTGCCGCACGGATTATCACAAAGCATTGTCAAGGATTTGCCAGGCGATCTTAAGGTCGTTGACCTTGGTGCCGATTTCCGGCTGCGCGACGCTGCGGCCTATGAAGAATGGTACGGTGCCCCCCATGTCGCCCCCGATCTGCAGGCGCAGGCGGTCTATGGTCTGACCGAGTTCTATCGCGCCGACATCCGCGCGGCGCGACTGGTGGCGGGAACCGGGTGCAACGCCGCCACGGTGCAGTTCGCGCTGCGGCCGCTGATCGCCGCCGGTCTGATCGACCTTGACGACATCATCTGCGACCTCAAGAACGGCGTGTCGGGTGCCGGGCGCAGTCTGAAGGAAAACATGCTGTTCTGCGAACGCAGCGAAGATGTCGCAGGCTATGCGCAGGGCGGCAGACACCGGCATCTGGGCGAATTCGATCAGGAGTTTTCGGCCATCGCCGGCCGTCTTGTGCGCATCCAGTTCACCCCGCATCTTGTGCCGGTGAACCGGGGCATCCTGGCCAGTTGTTACGTCAAGGGCGACCCCCATGCCATTCACGGCGCGTTGCAGGCGGCCTATGGCGACGAGCCCTTCCTGATCGTGCTGCCTTTTGGCGAACTGCCTGCGATGGCGCATGTGCAGGGGTCGAACTTCTGCCATGTCGGCGTAACCGGCGACCGGATTTCCGGGCGGACGCTGGTGGTGGCGACGCTGGACAACCTGAACAAGGGGTCCTCCGGGCAGGCGGTGCAGAATGCCAATCTGATGTTGGGTCTGAATGAAAAGGCGGGGCTGATGATGGCCCCGGTATTCCCATGAGAACGCTGAAGAAACGCCGCCGCATCCAGATCATCGCCCTTGCCTTTGTGGCCCTGGCGGGATCGACCGCACTGATCGGTTACGCGATGCGCGACGGCATCGCGTTCTTCTTTTCGCCCAGCCAGGTGATGGCCGCCCCGCCGCCGGCGACGCAAACGTTCCGCATCGGTGGTCTGGTCGAGACGGGCAGCCTGATCCGTGACCGGGGCGAGACGGTGACATTTCGTGTCACAGACGGCGCTGTGGCGATTCCCGTCGCCTATACCGGCATCCTGCCCGACCTGTTCGCCGAGGGGCAGGGCATGGTCGGACAGGGCCGCTATATCGAGGGCACCTTTCAGGCCGTTGAAATCCTGGCGAGGCACGATGAAACCTATATGCCGAGCGAGGTGATCGAGGCGCTGAAGGTTCAGGGGATCTATGTCGACCCGGACGGCACTGCCACGACGAATTAACCCGTTCGCCGCAGCCTGACCGCCGCAATCATGCGCCGGGGGATGTGGAATGACGATAAGCAGGAACGTATTGCGCTGGCTGATCGGGGGTGCTGCGGCGGCTGCACAGATCGCCGATCAGGTCAACGATGACCTGGCGCAGAACGGCGGCGCGCTGGTGCCGAACCTCAGCACAAGGCAGCGCGCCGCCTATGACCGGTTGGTCGATGCGCTGAACCGGCTGCCGCGTCCGCTGATGGCCTTGGGCACTTTGGCGATGCTGGCGGCCGCGATGTTCGATCCGATCTGGTTTTCCGCGCGGATGGAGGCGCTGGCGGCGATGCCCGAACCGATGTGGTGGCTGATCGGCGCGGTGGTGTCGCTGCATTTCGGCGGACGCATGCAGGTCTATGCCCAGGGGGCGCGCCGCCCCGGCCCATCCGCCCCCGTGACCCCGCCGGTGGAACCAATTACCAAGGCGTGACAACTGGGCCAGTTGGCGCGGCATGTCCGGCGGCATATAGTGGGATCATGATTACCGAACTTGGACATGTCGCGCTGATTCTGGCCTTTGGAATCGCGCTGGTGCAGATGGTCGTTCCGTTGATCGGGGCGGCACGCGGCTGGTCGGGCTGGATGGCGGTCGGCGAACCGGCGGCCACGACCCAGTTCCTTCTGGTGGCCTTCAGCTTTGCCGCGCTGACCTATGCTTTTGTCACGTCGGATTTCTCGCTGCAACTGGTCTACCTGAACTCGCACAGCGACAAGCCATTGCTGTACAAGATCACCGGCGTCTGGGGCAATCACGAAGGGTCGATGCTGCTGTGGGTGTTGATCCTGACGCTGTTCGGTGCCTGTGCCGCCTGGTTCGGGGGCAACCTGCCCGAGACGTTGCGCGCACGCGTTCTCGCGGTGCAGGCGGCGGTCGGGGTGGCCTTCTTTGCCTTCATCCTGTTCACCTCCAACCCGTTCCTGCGTCTGGCTGTACCGCCGATCAACGGGCAGGACCTTAATCCGTTGCTGCAGGACCCCGGTTTGGCGTTTCATCCGCCGTTCCTGTATCTGGGCTATGTCGGGTTGAGCATGACATTTTCCTTTGCCGTCGCCGCCCTGATCGAAGGGCGCGTCGATGCGGCCTGGGGGCGGTGGGTTCGGCCCTGGACGCTGGCGGCCTGGGTGTTTCTGACCATCGGTATCGCGCTGGGATCGTGGTGGGCCTATTACGAATTGGGCTGGGGCGGGTTCTGGTTCTGGGACCCGGTCGAAAATGCATCCCTGATGCCCTGGCTGATCGCGACCGCGCTGCTGCATTCGGCCATCGTGGTGGAAAAGCGCGAAGCGCTGAAAAGCTGGACTATCCTGCTGGCGATCCTGGCATTCGGGTTCTGCCTGCTGGGCGCATTCATCGTGCGCTCGGGGGTGCTGACTTCGGTCCATGCCTTTGCCAACGATCCGGCGCGTGGCGTGCTGATCCTAGCCATTCTGGCGGTGTTCGTCGGCGGCGCGCTGACGCTGTTCGCCGCACGGGCCGGAGCGTTGGAATCGCGGGGCGTCTTCGGGGTGGTCAGCCGCGAGTCAGCGTTGATCCTGAACAATATCCTGCTGGCGGTGGCATGTTTCGTGGTCTTTGTGGGCACGCTGTGGCCGCTGGTGTCGGAACTGGTGTTCGACCGTTTTCTGTCGGTCGGGCCGCCATTCTTTGACGCGGCCTTTACCCCGTTTATGGTTGCGCTGGCCCTGGCCCTGCCGTTGGGCAGCATGCTGGCGTGGAAACGAGGCGGGACACAAGGCTGGCGGGGGCTTTGGGGCGCAGCGATCCTGGCCATGGCCATGGCTGCGCTGGCCTGGACGGTGCAGTCCGAACGCACGATCATGGCCCCGGTGGCGCTGGCGCTGGGGGCCTGGGTGCTGGCGGGTTCGACGCTGGACCTGTGGCATCGGACCGGGCGTGGTGCCGTTGCGGCGCGCCTGTCCCGTCTGGGCAGATTGCCCCGCGCCGACTGGGGCAAGGTACTGGCGCATGGCGGGCTGGGCGTGACGATCATCGGCATCGGCATGATGCTGGCCTGGCAGGTCGAGGATATCCGCGTCGCGCAGGTAGGCGATCGTTACACTGTGGGCGACTACCAGGTCGAAATGATCGGCGTGGACGCTGTCGAAGGGCCGAATTACCAGTCAACAATGGCGCAACTGGCGATCTGGCGCGACGGGGTGCAATTGGCCGTGCTGCGACCTGAAAAGCGGATGTATCCCGTGGCCGGCATGGCCACGACCGCAGCGGCGATCCTGAACGGCTTCTGGCGCGACATCTACATGGTGATCGGCGACCCCCAGGAGAGCGGCGGCTTTGCCGTGCGCAGTTAC
>Ga0105045_10006968_pt1 | contig 10017 bp, 6 predicted proteins | sample MAT02_FD_78089 | JGI IMG/M metagenome (GOLD analysis project Ga0105045, IMG submission 78089) | Freshwater microbial communities from Lake Fryxell liftoff mats and glacier meltwater in Antarctica - MAT-02 (megahit assembly) | ecosystem: Environmental > Aquatic > Freshwater > Ice > Liftoff...
GGGGCATTGCCCAGGGTGAACGCTTCCTTCGCAGAGCGAAGGGCGACAATGTCGCACGTCGCTCTGCGACGTAAGCGTGAACTCAAAAGCAAGTGACAATGGCTTTAGTCCTTAACCACAATTCGGAGGCATCTCAACCAGCGAATGTCCTCCGGTCCAAGTCGGGCTGGCGCATGAAGGTAGTCCTGGTCGATGACTTCGTCGTAAAGGCTCAGAATAGCCTGAATCGAAATGGTTTCGTATTTATCGTCAGCATCTTTCAACTCGGCCATCGGGACGGATCGAATCGGAATTCGATGAAGGATTCGGATTGTTGCCGTCGGTAGCCAAAATTAGTTATCTCCTTGGATATTCCCCAAGTATTGCTTTCGAACTTCTGGATGTTGCTTGACTTGCTCTGGAGTTCCCTCGCACAGCACGGAGCCTTTGTTAATAACATAGCATCGGTCGACGGCTGCCAGGATCTCTAAGGCCGCGTGGTCTGTGATTAATATCGAGATCCCTGTGTCTCGCAAATCGAAAATCGTTTGTTGAATGCTCTGGACCGTCACCGGATCGATGCCCGCAAAGGGTTCGTCGAGCATGATGATGCGGGGATTGGAGACGAGGCAACGAGCGATTTCCAATCGACGCCGTTCCCCGCCGGATAACTTCGAAGCTCGCGAGCGACGAAGGTGCGTGATCTTAAATTGATCTAGAAGTTCATTGGTTCGTTTCTTTCGATCGCTCCAACCAATGCCGAGCAGCTCAAGCATAGCGGAGATGTTTTGTTCGACGGTCAATCGACGAAAGACGCTCGACTCCTGTGCGAGATAGCCCATGCCGCCATCGCGAGCGCGTCGAAACATGGGCCAATAAGTGACCTCCTCGCCACCCAAGAAAACTTGACCGCGGTCGGGCATGACCAAACCGCAGGTCATGCGAAAGCTCGTCGATTTGCCCGCTCCGTTTGGGCCGAGAAGACCAACAATTTCGGCAGTACCGACTCGCATGCTAACGCCGCTGACGACTTTGCGTCGACCATACGTTTTTTCGAGTCCAACAACATTGAGAACATCCATGTTCTGCATTCTTTCTTGAGGCGTATTGCAAGCTAGTTTGACTGCGTCGGACATTGTGAAAAACAGTTCGAGTTTGACTGCTTTTCCTAACCCGACGCGTAAGCGAGCGATTGTACTGCAGCCCCTCGCTTACGGTTCGGGTTGTGAGTAATCTTGGCTAGCGGATTAGTCCCATGCGTTGAACATTTGGCAGGAACGGAACCGGAGCATTCCAATAATGGGGCCAAAAAACCATCACGGCTCGCCCAATGAACAAACGTTCTGGTGAGTGATGTTCATTCCAAGATCGAGCATCCGAACTCGCTGCAGAATTGTCACCCATTGGGAAATACCAGTCTTTTTCCATAGTGAATTTCCGCGATTGTCGATTCTTGGCCATTGGGCTCGAGGCCCAAAGATTTGGATTTGACAAGATGGCGTTTCGAGAGAGGCCCTCACGCGATATCTTCCTACCCAGGGCTTCCGCCGTCATGTTGTGGATCTCTTTTGAATACTGCTCTAGGTTTTCGGCGGAGCTGGACTGACGCAAAGCACCCAAAACATCTGGGTAATCAAATAGTCCGAGGCCTGGGTTACCGTTACCGTGGGCGATGTAATAGATATCACGGAAGGTACGGGCTCGGGAGATAGTCCCTCCGCCTCCCTCAACTCCAATCGCTATAGGAGCAGCATCAAGCGGATTGGTTGGCGTACTTTTGGGAACGCGGTCCGCCAATGGCAAATAGGATTCTGTTTGAAGATTGCCGCTTGGCGACCATTTTACGGGCTTGCCATCCACCCACAACACGAGCGTATCGTCCACGTTTGCGAATCGCAGTCGATGATTTCCACCAGCTCGGACGCGTGTCATCGCAGTCGCTTTATTGGCAAGTGCTCCACCGACCTGTTCAAAGGCTTTGATTAAATTGCCATTCAAGGAAACCGAGAGGGTCGCTTCTCCCGACTTGAGATCGATTCGGCATTCATGCTCAACCCCTGCTTCGACCAATAGAAAGGCCAGAGATTGGGTATCCCTTTCTGTTTTAATTTCAAACTCAGCTGCCAAGTCGCCTGTCCAATGAATCCCGTCATTTTCAAGTGGTAGGTTCAGGATGAATCCAGAACGTTGTGCACGACGAATCAGATTCTGGGCGTCTTCTTGAAAATTATCCGAGTCAAGTTTTGTGTCAGAAGAATAGTTTGCGTTGTAGGCGGTGAAATCCGTAACAAGCCTTGAGGATTGCGGCGGAATGGGCGACGGCAAGTTGCCTGTAGTCTCCACGGATTCCCAAGACAATGGGTCAACGACACGATGGTAATAGCGAAGCCAATGCGTGGAGCCGGCGGGAACACTGGCAATCGAAGCCGACCACGATGTCTCCGTTTGCTCGACGAGCCAACTCGATTCGTTCGCTGGAAATGGTTGCCAAGCGCTGGGCAACCCAGCCTTGATCAATGTCTTAGCGAGGTACTTTGTGTCCGACAACGGTTGAAGCATTGCGTTGATGACATGTGGTGGTTTTCGGGCGATTTCAAAAGTTTCATTGAGAGCCTTGTCGCCATCCGTCGATTCTGGATTTTTCCCAACGAAAATATTTCCTTCTTGAACGAGAATCGTCTCGTTGGGGCGACCGATGCAACGTTTGATGTAGTTCAAGCGGGCAGCCTCAATAAACTTGAAGACGATAACATCCCAACGCCTCGGCTGCGACCAAGCGTAAGCGAGTTTGCTAACAAGGATCCGGTCACCAGAAAATGTTGCGTTGTTGGAGTTGATGAACGGATTCGCAATTTGAGGCTTTCGGCAAAGCGGGCAAGTCGTCCCAATCACCGTCGTTTTCTTTCGCGCGCCCACGTCTGTAAATTCATTGCTCGCACCGCATTGATATTGGCATCCACACTCCTCACATCGAATATCCTTGTGCGCTCCCATCAAGGTAGGCGCCATAGAACCGGTTGGGATGACGAAGGCTTCGGCGATGAACGCTTTGAAGAGCAAAGCCAAAATGAAAGCAACCGCTAGACTTTCGATCGTCTCACGAACGACTTGCAAGTCAGTTGAGTGGGTTTGAGTTGCTTCGGACATGGTTTGGAATTGGGGTTGAGGTTGGAGCAAATCGTCGGGCGATGTGCTTGTTTTCAATAGGATTTGGCTTCCGAGTATAGCCGACTCAACCCTTTCGCGGCTGCGCTGGAAATATTGCAAATTTTGGCAAGGAACCGTCGTTTCGAGGCCTGTCAAAAAACCCAACGGAAACAAAAGATACTAAAGCACCACAGAAGCCCAATTAAGGGCGAATAAAGAGCCTCTAATACTCAGAAATCGGTTCTGAATTAGATTTAAAACGAGTATACGTGGCCAATTGTTTCGAAATGGAATACCTTCTAACTAGAAGGTTGCACCTTTACGCAGCTCCTTACTTTCGCGACAATGTTAGGTTTTGCGACAAACGTAAATGCCAACAATTCGGGCCAACGGGACGAATGGTTGTAAGCCCTGAAATTAATGACTGAGAAAGAAGCGTATTCTTATGGCCGATGCGAGACTCTTAGGCGAAGTAGACCCTGCGATGATGGCTGCATCTGGCCAAGTGGAAGCCCAGATCGACGTCGATCCGGCGGAAACCAGCGAATGGCTTGGGTCACTCGACTACGTCTTAAAAAGCAAAGGGGCCGATCGAGTACGTTATTTGGTCAAAGCGTTAGAGAATCGCGCCCGCCGCGATGGAGTCGAAATTCCCATGGAGACCAATACTCCATACGTGAATACGATTCCGCCGAATAAGCAGCCTGCCTATCCCGGTAACCGAGAAACAGAACGCAGAATTAAAAGCATCGTTCGTTGGAACGCAATGGCCATGGTGGTCCGCGCCAACAAAAAGACCGATGGGCACGGGGGGCTAATTGGCGGTGGAGTCGGCGGTCACATCAGCACGTTCGCAAGCAGTGCGACACTTTACGAAGTCGCCTTCAATCACTTCTTTCGTGGACGTGGTGAATCTGGCTACGCGGGCGATTTGATTTACTTCCAGGGGCACGCATCTCCAGGCATGTACTCGCGAGCTTTCCTTGAGGGGCGGCTGTCAGAAGCCAAATTGGAAAACTTCCGACAGGAGCTTCAACCCGAGGGCGGCCTTTGCAGTTATCCACACCCCTGGCTCATGCCCGATTTCTGGGAGTACCCAACCGTATCGATGGGGCTTGGCCCGATCATGGCTATCTATCAAGCTCGCTTTAATGAGTACCTCAAGGATCGAGGGCTCAAAGACACAGCTGGCCAGAAGGTTTGGGCGTTCCTCGGTGACGGCGAATGCGATGAGCCTGAGACGCTCGGTGCGATCACGCTTGCTTCGCGTGAGAAACTGGACAATCTGATCTTCGTCGTAAACTGCAATCTACAGCGGCTGGATGGTCCTGTTCGCGGGAATGGCAAGATTATTCAAGAACTCGAAGCCATCTTCCGTGGAGCGGGTTGGAACGTAATCAAAGTTGTATGGGGCAGCGACTGGGATGCCTTGTTGGCAAAAGACGAATCAGGGCTCTTGGCGCAGCGCATGACGGAAATTGTCGATGGCCAGTACCAAAAGTACGTTGGAATGCCTGGTGCATACATCCGCGAACATTTCTTCGGAAAGTACCCGGAGCTACTCAAGCTTGTCGAAAATTATTCCGACGAAAAACTCGAAAACATGAAGCGTGGTGGGCACGATCCAGAAAAGGTTTACGCCGCTTACAAAGTTGCTGTTGAACACAAAGGCCAACCGACTGTTATCCTGGCCAAGACAATCAAGGGCTACGGACTAGGAGAGGCAGGCGAAGGCCGAAACATCGCCCACAATCAGAAGAAAATGAATGATAAGGAACTCCTTGAATTCCGAAGTCGATTTGGTATTCCTATCTCCGACGAAGAGGTTGGAAGCGCCCCTTTTTATAAGCCACCCGTAACCAGCAATGAAGTTAAGTATCTTCTTGACCGCCGCAAGGTGCTCGGTGGCTCCGTACCGAGTCGCCCAACCGTACATCCCACGCTAGAGACTCCTGTTCTTGCCGACTACCGCAAGTGGATGTCTCAATACATCGACGGGAAATCCATTAGTACCACGAATGGCTTCGTGCGACTGCTGACTCGCTTAGTCAAAGACGCAAAGATTGGCAAAAACATTGTTCCAATCGTACCTGACGAATCGCGGACCTTCGGGATGGAAGGGATGTTCAAAGAGATTGGCATCTACGCGCACGCAGGCCAATTGTACGAACCAATCGACTCCGCGGAAATCGCTTTCTATAAAGAGGCCAGCGATGGCCAAATTCTCGAAGAAGGTATCACCGAAGCGGGCTCTATGAGCAGTTTCAACGCTGCCGGTACCGCTTACTCAGCTCACGGTATCAACATGATTCCGTTCTATATTTATTACTCCATGTTCGGATTTCAACGCGTCGGCGATTCGATTTGGGCAGCGGCCGATATGCGAGCCAAGGGATTCTTGATCGGTGGTACTGCCGGGCGAACGACCCTCAATGGCGAAGGACTCCAGCACCAAGATGGCCATAGCCATCTCAATGCCATGGCTTTCCCAACCGTTCGAGCATACGACCCAGCCTGGGCATACGAAACGACAGTTCTCGTTTTAGACGGAATGCGTCGACTTTTCCAAGAAAACGAAACCGGGATCTATTACATTACGGTGCACAACGAAGACTACGAAATGCCCACGATGCCCGAAGGTGTCGAAGAAGGCATTATCAAAGGCATCTACAAATTTAAGTCGACCGAAGTACCCGATGCGAAAGCTCGCGTCCAACTCTTCGGCAGCGGTGCGATCCTTCGCTATGCATTGGATGCACAAAAGATCCTTGCCGAGAAGTATCAAGTGGCGAGCGATGTTTGGAGCGTAACCAGTTACACTCAACTTCGCCGTGATGCTCAAACCTGCGAACGCTGGAACATGATGCACCCAGATCAAACGCCTCGCAAAAGTCACATCGAGACTGTGTTGGATGGAGTCAAAGGTCCGATCATTTCGGCCAGCGACAACGTGCGTGCAGTTGCTGAGCAATTACTACCGTACATCGACTCCGACTACTACGTCCTCGGTTGCGATGGGCTTGGGCGGAGCGAGACACGGCAAGCGCTCCGCCGCCACTTTGAAGTCGACGCGGCATCGATCACGATCGCAGCCTTGTACCGGTTGAGCAAGCAAGGAGTATTTCCTGGAAGCGAAGTAGCCAAGGCGATCAAAGATCTCGGCTTCGACCCAGAAAAACAAAACCCGCTGTTCGCTTAGTGATTCTGTCGCCTAGTCGTTAAACAGTAAGCCGAAGGCGTAATATCCCAACCCGAAGCGTAAGCGAGGGACAGTTTCCTAGTCCTATCCCAACCCGAAGCGTAAGCGAGGGGCAACTCCTCGTTTCTCGAGGAAACCCTCCCCAAACCCAAAAAACCAACCCTTTCCCCAAAAAATAGATTTAGCCATGCCAACTGAAATCAAACTTCCATCCCTTGGTGAAGGTATCGAATCGGGCGACGTCCTCGAGATTTTGGTCAAAGTCGGTGACGTGATCAAAAAGGATCAATCGCTCGTCGAAATGGAAACTGACAAAGCGACCGTTTCCGTCCCAAGCCCAGTCGCTGGCAAAATACTCAGCATTGCGATTAAGGAAGGGGATACGGTCAAAGTCGGCATGGTTCTCGCATCCATCGAAGCGGCTGAAGTTGCCGCCCCTGCTCCGGCAACAGCCGCACCTCCAGCACCGGCTCCAGTTGTCGTCGCACCTCCGCCGGTTGCTCCTCCGAAGATCGAGCAGCCTGTAGTAGTAGCTCCAGCCCCAGTTGCTCCAGTGCCCGTGAAGCCGATGGCTCCGATCGTGGTACCAGCAGCGCCTGTTGCCGTCGCGCCACCCGCTCAACCGATTTCGGCAGACTCTGGAACGCCTTTCGGTGATGACGTAATACCAGCTGGACCAGCCATTCGCCGATTTGCACGCGAAGTCGGCGTGGATCTCGTCAGCGTTACAGGGACCGGCGAGGGGGGGCGCATCACCCGCGACGACGTGCTGGCAGTCGTGCGGCACGCCAATCAATCCTTTCGGACAGCTCCACAAGCAGCGGCGGCTGCAACGAGCACCGCGACCATCGAGAGCGAAGCTCCTGTCTCCAAGCCAGCAGCAGGTCCAAAGGGAACTACGTTGCCTGGTACTGTTGCCAACGATGACTACGGGCCTATCCGCGTAGATCGCATGACTAAGATCCGCAAGACGATTGCGGCTCAGATGCACAAATCGTGGTCGACCGTCCCTCGCGTCGTCAACTTCGATGACGCCGATGTCACCGAATTGGAAGCCTTCCGTCAAACGAGCAAAGACGATTACGCTTCGCGTGGCATCAAGCTGACAACAATGCCATTCTTGATCAAAGCCGTTGCGACCGCGATCAAGCATCACCCGGCACTGAACGCAACCATCGACACGGAAAACGAGCAGATCATTTACAAGGACTATGTCAACATCGGTATCGCAATCGACAGCGAACGAGGCTTGGTTGTGCCAACGCTCAAGAACGCAGACAAGATGTCGATTCCTGATATCGCTTATGCTCTCTCGACGATGTCCTCCAAAGTTCGTAACAACGATTTTGTCGTAAGTGACTTGCGAGGCGGAACATTCACCATCAGCAATCTCGGCGCGATTGGCGGAACGTATTCGACTCCGATTGTGAACGTGCCAGAGGTGGCAATTCTGTTGGTAGGTCGATCCCGCAAGATGCCAATCGTAATGGACGACGACTCGATCAAGGCACGATTGATGATGCCGTTGAGTTTGGCTTATGACCATCGATCGGTCGACGGAGCCACAGCAGCCAGATTCCTAAATGATATCATCGCGTACCTAGAGGCCCCAAGCCGCTTGCTGCTAGCGATCTAGTGAATCGCGGCTTTCTCCGAGCCGTGCCCAAAGGGTAGCAGGCACATTCCATGTGCCGTAGCCGCAAAAACCAAAGGTTTTTGAATTGCGGACGGCACATGGAATGTGCCTGCTACTATAAAATCATAGCCTTGGAGAGCCGTGCTTCACTGAGCTGCTTCTTGAATGGAAACAATTGAAAATGATATCCCCAAAGAAAGTACGCTTTTCACTCCTGTTGTTTTTCGGCTTAGCTCTGATTTCAATCGCCGTTTTTTACACGCAGTTCGTGCTTGCCAGACCCATTGGCACCGGCCCTGCCGGACCTAAAATCGCACGCGAGCGATTTGACAAGCCCTGGACCAACACGCTCGTTCGAGTCGTCGGAATTGGGGATAGTATCACCGCTGGTTTGGGCGCTCGGTCAAATGAGCATACGTTCTTCAATCGTCTCATTCAAAACCCGGACGACGAATACTCTGACATGAAAGGGATATGTCTGTCAAACGTTCTATCGCAATTGGAACACGAGAACCTTGCGATCTCCGGCTCAACGTCACTGCAGCATTTGACGGTGATCGAAGAACGATTAAAGGTTCAAGACAGCAACGTTTTCGGCTTGGTAGTCATGACCTCGGGCGGCAACGACTTGATTCATAGTTATGGCCGGTCGCCTCCGCGAGAGGGTGCAATGTACGGTGCAACACTCGAACAAGCGGAACCTTGGATTGAAGCATATCGAGTTCGGCTCAGCGATATGTTTGGTAAAATTGACGCGTGTTTCCCTGGCGGTTGCGAAATCTATATAGGAGACATTTACGATCCGACGGACGGAGTCGGTGATGCACCGAGCGTGTACTTGCCGACTTGGAAAGATGGGCTTGCTATCCATGCCAAGTACAACGAAGCGATCGTTGCGTGTGCTAAAGCGAGACCAAACGTACATGTTGTCCCGCTGCATCGAACGTTCATGGGTCATGGCTCGCATTGCCGTCAGTTCTGGCGATCGACTTATGTCCAAGAAGATCCGTATTATTGGTTCTATGAGAATATCGAAGATCCGAACGATCGTGGCTACGATGCCATTCGAAGGGTCTTTCTCAACGCGATTGCAGAGCACACGAACTTAAAGAACTAGTACTCCTCAACTGCTTAACGATTGATCTGCTTTCCAGCTTGCAAAAAAGGATAGGCATTCGGGATTGGCTAACGCACCCGAGTTGCCAAGGATCTTGCCGCTGATCGCACATCGGACGGCAATCTCCGAGAGTTTTCCACTAATCGTCCGTGGCAGGTCTGGAGCTGCCGCCATGTATCTCGGAACGTGCCGAGGTGAGCATCTTTCTTTGAGCCTCTGCCGAATGGCTGATTTGAGTTCACTGCCCAGGGTCTGACCGCTTTGCATTTTGACAAACAAAACGATCTGTTCATCACCATCGCTGCAAAGTACCGTCGCTAAGCATTCGGCGATTTCCGGAAACACTTCTACTTGCTGATAGATCTCAGCTGTACCTATCCGAACTCCACTTGGGTTCAAAGTCGCGTCGGATCGTCCAAAGATTTGAAATCCACCGTGATCGGATTGCTGTGCCCAGTCTCCATGGCACCACACGCCTTCGAAGCGTTCGAAGTACGCGGCGCTGTACTTTTGGTTGTCTGGGTCATTCCAAAAGCCAACTGGCATGCTTGGAAAAGCAGATGTGCAGACAAGTTCGCCTGGTTCGTCTACAACCGAAGCCCCTTGATCGTTAAAGATGTGGACGTCCATTCCCAAGCCCTTGCACTGGATCTCGCCACGAACCACTGGGAGAGTAGGGTTGCCGAGAACGAAGCACGAAAGGATGTCCGTTCCACCCGAGATCGAGGCGAGGCAGACGGATGGGCTGACCGCTTGGTAGATCCAGTCAAACGTTTCGGGGAGCAGCGGCGAACCGGTTGACAATACACATCTCAAAGAATCGATCGCAATATGCTTCGCGGGCTCGTAACCGTCTTTCTCGAGGGTTGTGTAATACCGAGGACTTGCACCGAAGTGGGTAACGTGTTCCGCTTCTGCAATTTTCCATAACGTTTCCGA
>Ga0105045_10006969_pt1 | contig 10017 bp, 3 predicted proteins | sample MAT02_FD_78089 | JGI IMG/M metagenome (GOLD analysis project Ga0105045, IMG submission 78089) | Freshwater microbial communities from Lake Fryxell liftoff mats and glacier meltwater in Antarctica - MAT-02 (megahit assembly) | ecosystem: Environmental > Aquatic > Freshwater > Ice > Liftoff...
AAGAATTTTAGGCCAGGATTTATGCGAGGCTTCTTTTTGCTGGATTTCGTAAAAATTACCATCCAATCTGAGTTTACTCCTCTACCCAACAGCTCAATTTTCTTCCTCATTTAGTCAAGTTCCAATTTCAATTCCTCCATTTTGGTCAGGTTTAGGTTTTTCCATTTTTGTTTACCTTTTGCTTTTTAACCTTAAAAAACAGGGTATCGTCATTCTCTTGTTCCGGCCATGGGCCAGGCTCCAGGTGGCGCCAGATCCAAAGTATTTTTTTGATGGCCTGGCATGTGGTTTCCATTTTTTTTAGTTTGATTTAAACCCGATAAGCCTTCAAAGCCCATTTTTTAATTGCCAGTTTCTCAGATTTTAGAACCGCATTTTTTCCGCTGCCGAAAGTAGCCCAAAACTCTGTTCTATTCCATTGTTTAACTGCGCTTCTATCTCTCTGATTTTTGCCAACATTTGGGCATTCAAATCCTTTGTTCCCTTTCTACCGGATCAAGAAAAGCTTGTTTTACTTCCAGCCAAAGAGCAAAATCTTTTTGCCTCATCCCAAAAGATTCTCTTAGTTTTTTTTAGTTCCGTCATTGGTAGTTCCAGTTTAAAACAAAATCCTGACACAAAAACAAGAATCTGTGCTAAAAACTTAAACATGTTTTCTCGAAAAAAACAGAAGTTATAAGTTCGAAAAAAATAAATGAAAAGATAACAGCGTATGTTATGATTTTTTGAAATATGAATTGAAATATGACAGGGTGCGTTATAAAATTGAAAAAATAAGCATGGATTATAACTACATTATTTTTGCTTAAATAGATAGAATCTCTACAAGATTTGAAAATCGCTGAACTTAGATCAAAGAAATTAGATTTTAAGGACTTAAATTTGTGGCGTGATAAGCAAAAACTATAATTATGGAACCAGAATTCGGACCACTTTTTGATCAGATTAATTACAGCACTGCTGCACATATTGATTCAGTCTTTGACGCACAAGGGTCTGTAAAAGAAAAGTTTACATCATGGTGGATTGGTTTTGCCAGGTATTCCAACGAAAAACCGTTCGACCTTATTTATATGGACCAATTGGCTACTTCGCATTTGTATCCCCTTTTCGGAAGTCAACCTTCAACGTCTTTTTATAAAAAAATTGGTCAAATTGTAAAAGAAGGACAAGATTTAGGGTTGATTAAAAAAGTTGAAATTTCTCAAATCAATCAATTTGTGAGGTGTGCACTCATTGGTGTAATCAAAACCAATATTTCAACCGGAAAAAAAACAAGCGAAGAGCAAATCGTTTGGATGGTTGAGACTTGCTGGGATGGGATTAAGACCAGTTGATTGCAAGCCATTAAAAAGGCATATTCTTGGAATTTCTTTTCCCACAGGCGATAAAAAAATCTTGAATTGAACCCATTTGTCATTCTCCATCAGGAACTTGAAAGGACTACAGATTCAAGGGAAAAAGTAAAAATCTGGAAGAAAAACTTTAAATCTCTGGATGAGAAGGAAAGGATGGCAGTGCTGTCCGTTTATTTTGGAAAAATCGGAAAGATTGGAATCGGTAGCAAAAAACTAAATCTATGGGCCAAAGAAAGTACCCAAATTCCAGATTGGCTTTATGAAGAAAGCCTCAGAGTGGTGGGCGATGTTTCAGAAACCTTGTCATTGCTGATTGCCTCAAACCCGACTCAAAAGCAGGAGACCTTTCTGATAGATTGGCTGAACCTGATTTCAGAGTTTAGATTTTACAATGAGGACAAAACCAAACAATTAATTATTGAGGAATGGGCTAAATTAAATTCTTTAGAATGCCTGGTTTTTAATAAATTAATCTCTGGTAGTCTTCAATTAAAAATCAGTGAATCTGAATTGTTTCAGGCACTGACCGAAGAAACCGGAATTGAAAAAGTAGTTTTGGCCCATCGAATTTCAGGAGATTGGAGCTTTCAAATCAGCAATTATACAGACCTGTTTTTTGAACCACCAAGCGGAGAAAACCAGGGAAATCCATACCCATTTCATCCACTAAAAGTTTTAGAAAACAACAAGATTCCCACTGACCTTGAGTCCTGGATGGCGGAATGGAAATGGCTGGGTTTGAGGTGCCAGATCATCAAAAGAAACCATCAGGTCTGGATTTGGGATGAAGATCAATTGCTGCTGACAGATTTGTTTCCTGAAGTAAAATCAGCGGCTTTTCATCTTCCGGAGGGAACCGTTTTGGATGGGGAAATCGTTGGCTTTCATTCCGAAAAAATCCAGGGATATGAATATTTAAAAAAGAGACTGATCCGAAAAATCCCGGACAAAAAATTACTCCAGACCTTTCCTGTTGTGTTTTTTGCATTTGATATTTTAGAAAATAAAGGCCAGGACCTCCGACCATTTCCACTCATTGAGAGGAAATTAATTCTTGAACAAGTGATTTCAGAAACAGAGCACAAAACCATTTTCATTGCAGATAAAATTGAATTTCAAACCCTGGAGGATCTGGAAGCACATCGATCTGGAATGGATAAAAAAATGGCGGAAGGCCTGGTATTAAAACTACTGAATTCCAGCTATTCAGAAATTCCAAGCCAATCTCAATGGCTGGTCTGGAAGCCAGATCTGATGCAAGCGAAAGCCGTGCTGATGTATGCCCAAAAGGGAAATCAAAGCGCCCATTCTATATTTTCAGAGTTTACTTTTGGTGCCTGGAATGGCGACCATCTGGTTCCGATTGTGCGCTTACATTTGAATCTTGAGCAAGAGGAAATGACCCAAATTGAGAAATTTATCAAAAGCAACACCCTTGAAAAGTTTGGTCCTGTTCATACAGTTTTGCCAAAACTTGTTTTTGAAATCAGCTTTGAAACCATTTCTATTTCTAAAAGGCACAAATCAGGGATTGTTTTAAACTCAGCAAGAATTGTTCAGTGGCATTCGGAAAAATCCGAAAATGAGGCCCATGATCTGGATTTTTTGAAATCTCTATTGAATTGAACCTTTTATGATATTGGTTCTACCCATATTTAGCCCAGATGGGACCGAATGCATTGCCGCATTTCAAAAAAAATATCACCTGTATTTGACTGGAATTTTTATTCCACCAGGACAATGTCTTGGTAAAAAAAAAGACCCCAGCTTTACGCCAGGGCCTTTTTTAAGGTAGATAGATTTTGGGTTTATCGAAGCAGGGTCAAGTCCCCTACTTTGGTTTCGGTGCGGCCATCTACAAAACGGCACCATACTTTGAACACATATACATCAGATTTACAATTTACACCGTTATATGTGCCATCCCAACCTTTGTTCAGGGTTGTGCTTTCGTAAATGAACGCCCCCCAACGATTGAAAATCTGAAGTCTGATTTCTGTAACTCCCTCTGTGAGCGGGTAGAAAATATCATTGGTTCCATCTTCTTTGTCCAGATATCCATCTGAAACACCTTCTTTTCTAGGCGTAAAGGCATTTGGAATAATGACCAGATTTCCTTTTTCCACAATGGCCCCGTTAATTAAAGTATCGCGATCCACGCAACCTTCCGCAGAAGTAACCATGAGTGAAATGGCATAGCTTCCTGGAGTTTTGTATTGGTGAACAGGATCTTTTTCTCTGCTTGTGGAGCCATCGCCAAAATCCCACTCATAAGACCAGCCAGCCTGCGGATATCGAACGAAGCAGTTCATTTTTTCTTCAGGAATTTTCAAAGGCCTTGGTGCTCTTGGAACTGTGGTGAAGCTTGCATCCGGCATTTCGAAAACTGTGATGATGTTGTCACGCTTCAAAATGGTTTCTCCACCCGGCCCGGTTACTTTTAAAGAAACTGAATAAACACCTGGTTGCTCATATCGCTTGGATGGATTTTGCTCAGTGCTGGTGGTTCCATCTCCAAAAGTCCAGAAGTAATTGTTTCCATATCGGGAAGTGGATTTGAATTGTACAACCAAAGGCGCACATCCGCTGGTGTCTGGTCCAAACTCGACCACTGGTTTGATTGGGCGGATTTGAAGGACTCTTTTTGTAGAATCTGCACAACCTGCTGCATTGTAAGCGATCAAGGTTATGGTCACATTGGTGTTGCTGAGTTCTGATACAAGAGAAGTATAATCATGAACTACATTGAGCCCACCGGAAGTATCCTGAGAATTGTCTCCAAATACCCACTTGTATTTCCAGTTTGGCCTGTATGGCGTTAAATTACTGAAAGTTACACTGGTTTGAGGCAATTGCAGAATGTCTGGATTAATCAAAAAGTCAGGCCTTGGTTTTGCATAAACTGTGACTGGAAACGAAATTGTTTTGTTACATGCCGGTGCATATATCGGATTGCTGATGGCCAATAATGTTACATTAAAAGTAGTGTCTCTTCCGCCATTATAATTATAGATATGCGTAGGATTAAACATGGAAGAAACCGCAGAACCATCACCAAATGACCACTGATAAGCTCCGCCCTGATTTGTACTCAGATTGGTGAATTTGGCCAGATGTGGTGAACATCCATTTCCGGAAACGGTAAAATTTGCCGTCACATCAGGATTAACCAATATATTTCTAACCAGGGAGTTGTAACATCCTCTGCTGGTCCAGACATGCAATTCTACCCGAACATTTAATTGCTGTGCAAAAGGATTGCTAAATGTGGTATCCCAGTTGGCGGCATAAGTAAACAAGGTATCTGAACCAGCAAGGCTTGAAATAACCCACATGGTAGAATCTGCTAAGATTGAGTTGTTTACAAATTGAACAGGTAGCGGACCGCAACCCAGATAGGTATTGGCTGTGAAACTTGCCACCGGATTGGCAAAAACCCGCACAGATTGATAAGCTGTATCAGGACAGCTAAATCCTTGTCTGGAAGCAATTAGGGTGATGTTAAATACCTTATCGGTCTGGCCGGAGTTCACAAAAGTTCTCACCGGATTTGCAACCAAAGAGGTATTGCCGCCGTCTCCAAAATCCCAGACAAATCGGTTTGCATTTTGAGAAAGTGTGCCAGCCAATTGCATGGTCAGCGGGGAACATCCTACAGAATCTGCAATACCAATCCTGGCGATGGTAAACGGACTAACCAAAATGGCTTTGTAAGCGGTATCTGTGCAACCTTTGTCTGTCGTGGTTACAAACATAACATTGAAAGTAGCGTTGGCCGATGGATTAAAATTCTCAAACAGGTGAGAAACAATCAAAGCGTTGGTATCTAAAACTGTTCCATCTTTGAAATCCCAGGTAAAACGATTTCCAATGTTTGGCTGGGCAGCAAGTAGGGAAAGTAATGGAGAGCAACCAGATTCTGGAGTGGCCTGAACTATTCCGGCGTCTGGCTTGGCAAAAATCCAAACTTTTCTTTTGAATGTATCTGCACAAGTGGAGGCCAGATTGCTTCTCACCACAAGCATTACTTCTACTTCTCTGGTTACTATGCTGTTGTTCAGGAAGGTAAAGTTAAAACTTGTATTAGAAGAGGAAACAGGAGTGCCATCAACAAACCATGCCGCAGAACTGCCCACTGACGAAAGATTTATGAATGAAACCTTAAGGGGTGAACATCCTGAATCTACATTTTGAGAAAAATTTGCATTGACAAAAGGCGAAACTGTGAATTGTTTTTCGATGCTGTTCACACATCCTTTTGAGGTATAGGTAAACAATTTCACCTTTACCGTTTTGATCTGAGAACCTGTGTTTTCAACAATTGTGTCGTAGTTGAGCGCTGTAACTGCAGTTTGGAAACCATTGGAATTGAAAACCCAAACAGAAGAATCGGCCAACTGAGATTGATTAATTAAGGAAACCGAAAGTGGCTGGCAACCCGAAACAGGATTGATATTGAAATCTGGCGTTGGTCTTGGATTGACACAAACCCTGAAATAAGCCGTATCTGCACAGGCAACACCAAATCTTTGGGCCACCAGTCTGACTGTGTGGCACTCCGTAATATCTGTATTATTCACAAATGTAAAGCCTGGATTCATCAGGGTGCTTGTTCCCAGACCTCCGAAATCCCATGCGTATTGATTGGCATTGGTAGATTGAGATCCTGCAAAAGAGGCTGAATAAGGCGTACATCCCAGGCTGTCATTTGATAAAATTACTGCCTTCACAAATGGCCTCACGGCGATGGACTTTCTTGCAGTATCAGTACAGCCCTGATCGTTTTTCACAATCAGGCGAATGGTAAAAGACCTGTTGTTGATTGAATTGTTGTTTGAAAATACGTGAGAAACAACCTGAGCGTTGGTATCCAGTTGGGTGCCATCACCAAAGTTCCAGTTGAACTGGTTTGCCCCGGAAGCCGAGCCTAAAAAGTCAATTCTGGCTGGGCTACATGCAATTTCAGGATTGGCGTTGATCACTCCTGCATTTGGCTTAGGATAGACAGTGACATAAGAAATGCTGGTATCGGTACATCCGGCGGCAAGCGAAGATCTTGAAATCAATTTTACCTCAAACTTCTGGTTTGCTAAGCCATTGTTTACAAAAGTATAATTGAAATTGGTTTGCTGCGTTCCGACCAATTGTCCATTTACATACCAGTTCACAAGATTTCCTGAAGCCGATTGGTTTACAAATCGAACAGGAAGTGGTGAACAACCAGAATCCAGATTTTGAGTAAAAGCTGCATTGACATAAGGCGAAACGGTAAACTGTTTTTGTATAAACCTGGAGCAACCTTTATTGGTAAAAGCAGTCAATTTGACCACCACCGTTTTGATTTGGGAAGTTAGATTTTCAACCAATGTGTCCACATTTACGGTAGAAGTTTCGGTTGCGATTCCAGCTGAGCTGAATTGCCATTTGTAAGAATCAGCGGCCTGAGATTGATTGGTCAGCTTAACCAATAGTGGCTGGCAACCTCCAACAGGATTAATATTGAACTCAGGATTTGGAATTGGATTGACACACAATCTGAAGTATGCCGTATCTGCACATGAAATCCCTACTTTTTGAGTAATCAAACGAACCACATGACACTCTGTGCTATCCGAAAAATTAACAAAAGTGAATTTCGGATTCATTAAAGAGCTGGTTCCCAAACCTCCGAAATCCCATGCATATTGATTGGCATTGGTAGATTGAGATCCTGCAAAAGAGGCCAAATAAGGCGTACATCCCAGGCTATCATTTGATAAAATAACTGCCCGGACCAAGGGACGAATTGTAACTGATTTAAAAGCAGTATCGGTACATCCATCATCATTTCTAACAATCAATCTGACCTTGAAAATTCTGTTTGTATTCAGGTTGGAGTTTGAAAACATATGAGAAACCTGCTGGGCATTTGTATCCAATTCAGAACCATCTCCGAAATTCCAATTGAAAAGTGTTGCCCCTGTGGCAGTACCTACAAAATCAATGTTTGCCGGGCTACAAGCAATATCTGGCATGGCATTTAAAATTCCAGCCAAAGGTTTTGGAAATACTTTGACATAAGAAACCACGGTATCTGTACAGCCATTGGCCAAAGCAGACCTCGCAATCATCTTGATTTCAAATATTTTGCCTGAAAATCCCGGATTATCAAACGTGTAATTAAAGTTGGAAAGCAAAGTGCTCACAGGCTGACCATTCACGAACCATGTAACCAGATTTCCAGGTAAAGATTGGTTTGTAAACCGGACCTTTAAAGGCGAACAACCTGAATCCTGAGACTGAATGAAAGCCGCCTGAACCGCAGGATAAACTGTAATGGTTCTGGTTTTGGTATCTGAACATCCCAATTGATTGTAAGCCGTTTGGCTGATTTCAACATTTAGGTTGATGTTGCTTTGGTCATTCACAAAAGTGGTATCAAAGCTGTTTGCAGTTACCGGGAAACTTGAATTAAATCCATTTCCGGAAAATGTCCAAACCCCTGAAATAGAACCAGTCGTAAGATTTACTATGGTCAACGGCAATGGATTGCAACCAACCATTGGATTGGGCGAAAACTCAACCACCGGTTTTGGAAACACCCGAAGTGTGAAAGTGTTTGTATCCGGACAATTTACGCCTGTTCTATCTGTGATCAATCGAATGGTAAAGTTTTGAATGGTATCAGAAATATTGCTGTACACTTTTACTGGTGTGGCAAGCAAAGAAGTGGTTCCATCTCCAAAATCCCAGCTGTAGGTATTGGAGTTGATTGAATTCAAACCGCTTAAACCTACTGAATAAGGGGTGCAACCTAAGCTGTCATTAGAAGTAATAACAGCCGTAACGGTCGGCTTGATGCTCACCAGTTTTGAAGTATTGTCTGAACATCCAAAGGTGTTGCTCACCAAAAGTTTAACATTAAAGTTTCTGGTAGTCAAACTGGCATTGTTCACAAAAGAGTGTCTCACACTGGCAGCGTTGGTATCCATGATGGATCCATCGTTGAAATCATATACAAAACGGGTAGCACCCAGGGCGTTGCTGAAAAGGTTGATAACCACTGGCGAACAACCGTTGTCAGGCACTGCACCCAAAACGCCTGCAACCGGCTTTGGAAATACCTTCACAAAACGGTTCATTGTATCCATACAACCGGCGTTGAGCACACTGGCAACAAGCAATTGAACTTTAAAGATTTTGACATTTTGACTGGAATTTACAAAACTATAGTTGAATTGATTGGATGCATTGTTCACCAAAACTCCATCTATAAACCAGCTGGAAGCAGATCCTGGTGCAGAAAGATTGGTAAAGCTGACAGGCAATGGCGTACAACCAGAATCCTGACTTTGAACAAAATCTGCTTTTACAAAAGGACTTACTGCAATCAATTTTGAAGATTGACCGACACAACCTTCTCCTGAAGAAACAATCAATTCAGCTTTTACGATCTGATTCAGGGAAGTTAAGTTTGTAAATGTGGAATCAAAACCTGCAAGACCCTGGATGGTGTCAACCAAAGGACCGGAAGTCAAAACCCAAAAACCTGAGGTTGCCAGTAAAGAGTTGTTGGTAAAAGTTACTTTTAAAGGCTGGCAGCCTGCATTTGGATTGGCATCGAAATTTGAAACTGGCTTTGGATTAACTTTCACCTTTACAAAAGCAGTATCCGGGCAACTGATTCCTGCCCTGTCAGCAATCAACCTGATGGTAAAAGTTCGGTTCGTGTCACTTGAATTGGTAAAAATTCGGCTTACGCTGGATCCGGTGGCAGTAACTCCGGCACCAAAATCCCATGCAAAAGTATTGGCATTGACAGAAGCTGCTCCTGAAAATGAAACCGAAAGTGGGCTACATCCAACCGAATCTGAAGCAATAATTCCTGCGGTTACATTTGGACGAACATTGATCAAAGTGGAAGTGCTATCCACACAACCATATTGATTCATAGCCACTTCCCAAACTGTGTATTGAGAATTTATGGTAGAATTCAGGTTGAAAAAAATATGGCTAACCTGTTGAGTGATGGTATCAATTGTGGTACCATCCCCAAAATCCCAATGGTATTGATTCGCAAAAGAGGCAGAACCTGTAAAGTTTACTTTTAAAGGAGAGCAACCATTTTCAATGGATGCAAAGATATTTCCTGCCAAAGGTTTTGGGAAAATGGTGATGATCTTAGAAGCAGTATCCTGACAAACGGTTGTGATTGAATTCCTAACCACCAATTTGATTTGAAACTGCTTTGGAATTGAATCGTTGTTTTCAAACAAATCTGTAATCCCGCTCAAGCTGTTTCCTTTGAAAACACCGTTGATATACCATTCCGCAACATTTACGCCCGGAGAAGAGATATTGTTAAAAGTGATTTCAGCTGGAGAACAAACCGAATCCCGGCTGGCAGTAAATCCGGCCACAACCCTTGGATTTACCTGGAAATTGCTCGTTTTTCGTGACTCACATCCAAAGTTATTTTTTCCTGCAAGTGTCACCCATCTGGTTTGAGGAACCACACTGTTGTTGACATAATTTCTTGTCACCACCGTATCTGAAGTGGTATTTAAAGTATCGTTCAGGTACCAGGAAAACAGATCTACGCCAGCAAAATTGACAGGCTGAAAACCAACATTAACCGGGCTGCAACCTGTATTTGGATCCATTGAAATAGATATGTCCA
>Ga0105045_10006971_pt1 | contig 10017 bp, 8 predicted proteins | sample MAT02_FD_78089 | JGI IMG/M metagenome (GOLD analysis project Ga0105045, IMG submission 78089) | Freshwater microbial communities from Lake Fryxell liftoff mats and glacier meltwater in Antarctica - MAT-02 (megahit assembly) | ecosystem: Environmental > Aquatic > Freshwater > Ice > Liftoff...
AATCTCGCGCAGCTTGCGGTTGTAGCCGGCATCGCGTGTGGGAGTGAGTTCGAAGTCGATCACCTTGCCGGTTGAATCGACATCAAAGACGATGGTGATCGTCCTGCCCTTCACTCCACTTGGGACGGGAATGGGCGGAATAAACAGTTCGGCTGGCGATGGTGGATAAATCGTGCCTGCGCCTCCTCCCGTTCCGGCACCAACTCCGCTGCCACGACCGGTGCCGATGCCGGAGCCCACGCCGCCGCCCGACCCCGATCCGGAGCCGCCGCTTCCGTCGTTACCCGATCCACCCCCGGTGCCGGCCACTTTCGACGCGGCATTGGCCGCCGGCAGGTTGACATCCGCCGCAGCGGCCGTCGGTTGCGTAATGGGCGTGGGATCTACCGGCTTGACTTCAGGCGGCGCGACTTCGGGCGGCTTGACCTCGGGCGGTTTCTCAACCGGGATCTGAAATCGTTCAGGATCGGGCGCCTTGGTTGGCGGTGGCGGCGTGGGCACAACGTACTGCACACGCTCCGAGACCACGCGACCGCCGCCGGTACCGCCGCTACCACCACCACCACCGCCAGCGGGTCCCGGCCCGCCCGCACCCATCAACTCGGCCACCACATCCGGCGCGAGAAACGGAAAGATGAGCAGCAACACCACCAGCAGATGCAGCGCAATCGACACCATCGCACCGCCCAGCGTTCGCTGCCTGGCGATTGGAATGCCGATAGGCGGACGATACTTGCGCCGATCTTGCGCTGACGCCGCGCTATCGCGGGGCGTCGGCAGCTGAAGATCAGGGTTGGGCGGAACAGCGCTCATGTATCACGGGCGAGAGTAGGTGTCGTGCGTCACACTCTAACGTACTACGGCGGACGTTCCCAAGAGGGTTCGTCCGCCGTGATGATACCCCGCTCGCGTCATAGAGAGCCGCGAGCGCCTGTGATGAGACCGACCAACTACTCCTTGGGTCCGGGTGTAATACCGATCACCTTTACGCCCGCACCACGTGCCTGATCCATGGCGTACACCACATCGCCATAGGTGACGGTGGAGTCGCCCTTGACAAAGATGATCTTGTCGGGACGAGCATCGAAAACTGAACGCAGCTTGGCGAACAGTCCGGCGCGATCGACTTCATCCTGATTGATCTTGTATTTGCTGTCAGCCAGCACGCTCAACACAATCTGATCGTTGGCGTCGTTGGCCGTCTGCACCTGCGGATTCGGATCTGGAAGTGTGGCGTCAATCGCCTTGCGGCTCATGGGGATGATCATCATGAAGATGATCAGGAGCACGAGCAACACGTCGATCATGGGCGTGACGTTGATCTCGTTGGAATGTCCGCCGCCCTGGCCGCCTTCAGCACTCATGCTCATGGTCAGCTTCCTCCCTTCTTCAGGAACATTCGATCACTTTCCACCAGTGATTCCGTACCGGGCATCTGATCGGAGATCAGAGCGGCAACACGTACGCCGCCGAGCGCAACGACGTCGAGTGCCTTGAGCACTTTATCGTACGTGAGATCCTTGTGCGCCTTGATGTAGAGGATACTCTCATCGCGACCTTCGAAGGTATTGCGCGTGAGCTGCTCAAGATCTTCCGGACGGATGAGCGCCTTGTTGAACCAGTACTGCCCCGACGCATCGATGCCGAGGACCTGATCGGTGTCTTCTTCGGGGTGTGGCTTGAGATTCTGGCCTTGCGGTGGGGTGGCGGTGAAGCCCGCATTGATCTGCGGAACCGTGATCATGAAAATGATCAGCAAGACGAGCATCACGTCGATCATCGGCGTGACATTCGGATTGGAGCTCACCGCGCCCGAACTGAGATTCATACCCATGGTTGTTCTCCAGATGGCTTGGCGGCGCGGCCACTGTTCGCGAAGAACAGACCACGCCGCCGGTCAGGGTATGGGCAGGGTTACTTGGAAATCGGGGTGCCGCCCGCAGTATTGAACTCGCGGGTGAAGCGCGACCGTCCGAACTCGCCCGAAACGCCCTTGATGAGATAGTCGACCATTTCCTTCGACGTGTATGTCATTTCCGCCGTGAGGTTGTCGATCTTCGTCTGGAAGTAGTTGTACGACCACACGGCCGGAATGGCGACGCCGATTCCGATGGCCGTCGTGATCAGTGCCTCGGCCACACCGCCGGCGATCGAGCTGATACCGCCCGAGCCGGACGTGGCCATGGCCGTGAACGAGTTCACGATGCCCATTGTCGTTCCCACGAGACCCACGAACGGCGCCGTGGCGCCGACCGTCGCGAGCACGCCCAGACCACGCTTGAGCTCCACCACCGTCATCAGCATTTCACGCTCGATCGCACGCTCGGCCGAATTGATATCGGCCACCGTCACGGAACCATCCTGGATGAGCGGACGCACTTCGGAGAGTGCACCGCCGAGCACGCGGGCCACATGCGACTTCTTGTAGCTCTCGGCCAGGTTGATCGCTTCAGTGAGATTGTCTTCTTCGAGGAACTGCGAGAACTCAGGCGCGAACTTCTTGGTCTCTGCCTGCGCCTTGCGCATGGCCCACCACTTCTGAATGAGAATCGTGGTCGCGTAAGCCGACATGATGAAGAGCAGATACACCACGCCCTTGGCGAACCACCCCATTTCGTGCCACAGCGACATCAGGTCCATATTCATAAGTCAATTCTCCAAATGGATGATAAGAGGGTGGCTGCGATCACTTCGCCAAGCTGAACACGAACGGCTGCTGCACCAGCTGCTTCACTTTGCGACCGCCCACTTCGGCCGGCAGGTAGCGAATTCTCCCAAGCGCGTTCTTCACCGCGTTGGTGAACAACTCGTGGTCGGAGCGCAGCACCTTGAACGTGCTCATATCTGCGCGACCTGCAGTGTCTACCACGAACGATGCCAGCACGGTGCCTTCCACCTGCGCGGAACGCAGCATTTCCGGATACACCATCTGATTGGCGCCAGTCGCCATTTGCGCCGGCTTTTCCACCTGGAACTCGAAGTACGGCGTATCACCCTGCGGCACCTGCGCGGTTCCGCCAACGACGCCCTTGGCAATACCACCGGCCACACCCTTGCCCGAGAAGTCAGCTTCGTCGGTCACCTTGCGGGACAGATCGATGTCGGGGATCTCAAGCGGGATCACATCGGGGGCTTGCAGCACCTGAAAACCCTTGGCGACTGGCGGAGCGACCACCACATCGGGTGGCGGCGGCGCCTTCTCCGGCTCCGGGGGTGGCTCGTCTTTTTTAACTTCGACGAACTCGACCTTCTCCTGCTTCTCTTCCATGATCTGCTGGCCGGCATTGGCCGTTGCAACCACCAATGCCGCGACAGCACCAAAATGGATCGCGAAGGAGACGATCGTACTCCCGGAACGCTTGGTTTTCTTGGCCTCGGACTCGAGCAGGTTATTGAACATCGCGTCGATCCACGAGAGGGAATGCGCGGCGGGCCCGTCCCACCGTCACACCGCGAACTTAGGTCGTGGAGATGATCCGGCAATATCGCCAGCATTACGATTCGATTAAGCCAGCGTTAGCAATTCGTAGCTTGATGTCACGAACTGCGCGCACCCACGCCGAAACAGGACGAGCTTGTGGGCAAACGGCGATGGCGCTATGACGCCTTTACTGTGGCCGGAACAGCCGGAACGGCCAGTCGTATGGTGCCCCCCGTGCTCATCGGCAGCAGCGCCGTAAACGTGCTTCCGCGGCCGAGGCGCGATTGCACCGTGAGCGAGCCACCATGCGCGTGCGCGATCCACTGTGAGATGGCGAGTCCAAGCCCGAAGCCGCTGCGCTCCGCTGCTCGCGACCGGGAAAGATCGGCGCGCCAGAACCGGTCGAATACGTACGGCAGATCGGCCGAGGCAATCCCGATGCCGGTGTCGCGCACGCTGAAGTGAATCTCACTGCCCACGCGCACCTGCGCGATGGTCACCCGACCACCGCGCGGGGTGTACTTGATCGCGTTGGTCACAAGATTCAGGAACAGCTGCCGCAGGCGGAACAGATCACCGCGCACTTCCGCCGACTCGATCAACTCCGCCTCGATCTGCACGCCCGATTCTTCGCCGAGCAAACGCGCCGTCTCCACCACCTCCCGCGCCAGTTCCTCCACCGCGATCACATCCTGCACGATCTCAAAGCGCCCCTCGTCGGCGCGCGCCAGCGTGAGCAGGGAGTTGACCAGTTCGGCCATTCGTGTGACCTGCTGCAGCGCCTCTTCGAGCACCACCGCGCGTTCTCTGGGGCGCGTACTCGGCGACATGGCCCGTTCGACATCGGCGCGCAGTACCGCCAGCGGTGTCTTCAGTTCGTGACTCGCGTCGGCAGTGAATCGCCGCAGCGCCCCGAAGGACGTTTCCAGTCGCTCGATCATCTCGTTGAGGGTGACCGCCAGCTGGGTGAGTTCCTCACCCGCAGCCCCGATGGCGAGGCGTTTGTGCAATGAACGGCCGTCCGTCAGGGCGGTCACCTGATTCACCATGCGATCAAGCGGCCGGAACGCACGGCCCGCAATGACGTACGCCCACCACACCGACGCCAGAATCAACAGGGGACCGAAGAAGAGCATGGTGCCCACGAGTTCACGCGGCGCGAGAGTGGCCGGACGTGACGACACGGCCACGAACACACGCCGGATGCGCGATGCCCCTTCGAGTTGTCCGAACCGCATTGCCATCACGACCCGGTCGTTTTCCAGGCGCACCCGTTCGGTGCGCGATGTATCCGTCATCAATCGCGCCGCCAACTGCAGCTTGCCCAGATCCGATCCTGACAACGCCACCACCATCGGCGATGCGTAGATGGTAAAGTCCCTTGCGTCCATGATGAGCACATAGTCGCCCATGATATCGAGGAAGCGGCGCAACGTCCGGCCGACCCCCGGTGCCAACAGCGAATCGCCGAGCACACGCGTGGTATCTTCGGACAGACTGGTGCGCGTGTTCTCCATGAGCAGCAGCATCTGGTCGACTTCCCGCTGCGCCTGGACTTCGACATCCCGGAGCGCCGAGTCACGCCGCGTGAGCAGCACCGCCAGCGCAAACACAATCAGCGACGCGATGAACGCGCCGGCGAATGCCATCGTGATGCTCGTACGGATCGAACGCATCGGGCCCGTCTGTAACTAGCCGCGAATCATGTAGCCCACCCCGCGCACGGTGGAGATCAGCTTGACCGTATGCGCGCTATCGAGCTTCTTGCGCAAATGATTGATCACCACATCGACGATGTTGGTGCCGGGATCAAAATGATACCCCCACGCATACTCGGTGATCAACGTGCGCGACATCACCCGCCCCGCGTGTCGCATCAGATACTCGAGCACCGCGAACTCCTTCGGCGTGACGTCGACCAGCTCACCGGCCCGTCGGACCTCACGCGTACCTTGGTCAAGTTCGAGGTCGGCCACCCGCAGCACCGGTGAAGCCAACGCGCGCGGCCGACGCGACAGCGCCTCAATTCGCGCCAGCAACTCCTCGAACGCGAACGGCTTGGTGACGTAGTCATCGGCACCGGCGCGCAGTGTCTCCACTTTCGCATCGACGGCGTCCTGTGCCGTGAGCACCAGCACCGGCCGGTCAAAACCGCGCGAGCGAATCGTGCGCAGCACATCAAGCCCGTGCTTGCCGGGCAGTCGCATATCGAGGACCACCAGATCGTACGGCTGCGACATGGCCATCGACTCGCCATCAAGGCCATTGGCGACAAGATCCACTTGCCACAGCTGCTCCTCCAGGCCGCGGCGCACAAACTCACCCACGGTCGGATCGTCTTCGACGACAAGAATCTTCATTTATGCACCGTGCACCGCAGGCGGCGTCTCCACAGCAGGCAACAGCAACCGCATCACAACAACCCACCGGTGGGGCGATCGGGACGCTCGAATCCGTACTCACGAATTTTCCGATACAACGTTTTCGGCGAGATGCCGAGCAACTCGGCAGCACGCCCCTGGTGCCACCCGGTACGCACGAGCACCGACTCAATGTGCCGCCGCTCCAGCTCCTCGAGCGTAAACAACTGCGTCGGCGTGGCCCGGGCGGCAGCGCCCACGTCCACGCCCAGGGGCAAGTCACGCGCTTCGATCAACCCGTGCTGCGCGAGCAGCGCGGCGCGCTCCATCACGTTGCGCAACTCCCGCACGTTACCGGGCCAACGATAGCGCTCAAGCACCGCCACCGCTTCCCCCGTCAGCCGCGGCGGTGTCGGACCGCCGAACTCCGCGAGAAAATGCTCCGCGAGCAGCGGGACATCGGTGACGCGTTCGCGCAGCGTGGGCAACTGCACACGAATCGTGTTGATGCGATGCAGAAAGTCCTCGCGCATGCCACCGCTGGCCACCATCCGACCAAGATCGCGCGTGGTGGCCGCGACGATGCGCACGTCTACATCGGCCTTTTGCGAACCACCCACGCGATAGAAGCTTCCCGTCTCCAGCGCGCGCAGCAGCTTGGCCTGCAGTCGCAGATCGAGATCCGCGACGTTGTCGAGATACAGCGTACCCCCCGTGGCGAGTTCGAGCAGCCCCACCTTGCGCCGATCGGCGCCGGCAAACGCTCCCCGCTCGACACCGAACAACTCCGTCTCCAACCCCTGCTCCGCCAACGTCGCACAGTTCAGGTCGACAAACGGTGCGAGGGCGCGTCCCGACCAGTGATGCAGCAGCCGCGCGATCAGATCCTTTCCTGTGCCGGAATCGCCGCTGATCAACACGGGAGACGAACTCGGCGCCACTTTCTCCACCAGCGCGAGCACCGCGCGAAGGGGCGCAAACTGCGTGATAAACACGGGCGTCGCATCGCCATGATCGCGGCGCGCCTGTAGCGTATGCAGGACCGCGTTGTCCCGCGCCAGAACGCGCTTCTCCCACGCGCGGCGCACGAGTGACTCGATCTCGGCCATGCGGTACGGTTTCGACAAAAAATCATAGGCGCCGAGCTTGAGCGCCGCAATGGCCGTTTCCACGGTCCCCGCGCCCGTAATCATGATCACTTCGGGTGGCGAGGGATCCTCGCGCACCTGTCGCAGCACCTCGAGTCCATCCATCCCGGGCATCATGATGTCGAGCAGCGCCACGTCGAACTGTTCCAGTCGCAACAGATCAAGCGCGCGCAGGCCATCGCGGGCCGTTGTGACCGTGAAGCCGCGGGCCACGAGAAACTGTTCGAGAATGGCCCCCAGATGCGCCTCGTCTTCGGCGATGAGCACGCGGATCGGCGCGGTGGCGGTGGACTCCGGGGTGGTGTCGCTGTCGGATCCAGCGTCGCTGAGCGGGGGCATCACGCGACCGTTCCGATCGGCGTGTGCACCAGAGGCGGCAGACCAACGCCAAGCGCAATCGGCGGCGCACCCAGCGCCGGCAGCACCATGCGAAAGGTGGAGCCGTGTCCCAGGATGCTGTCAACGCTGAGCACACCACCGTGCTCCATCACCAACCCGTAACAGATCGACAGGCCAAGTCCGGTGCCACGCCCCGGCTCTTTGGTCGTGTAGAAGGGTTCAAACACTTTGGGCAACGACTCGCGTGGGATGCCGTGCCCCTCGTCAACGACGTCAATCGCGCAGCCGTGAAAATCACGCAACCGGATCGCCGAAGAACGCACCACCAGGCGCGCACCCTCCGCGCTGGCATCGAGCGCATTGAGGACAAGCGCCATCAGCACCTGCACCAGACGGTCGGCATCACCACGCACGAGGAGCGGTGTGGACTCTTCGAGTTCGGTCACGAGCGAAACCTGCTTGCGTCGCGGGTGGTGCTGTAGCAGAAACATCGCCTGCCGGACGATCGCGTTCAGGTCGAGATCGTCGAGGTGGACCGGTTTGGGACGCGCGAAATCGAGCAGCCCCTGCACGATGCGCTTGCACCGGTGCACTTCGAGGTCAATGATGCGCAGCAACTCCACCGGATCACCGCGAGGTACGCCTGCGGCCTCGTCGCCAGCCTGCAGTGAGAGCGTCTCGGCGCAGGCTGCGATGGTGGCCAGCGGATTGTTGATCTCATGCATGACACCCGTGGCCAGCTGTCCGAGCGCCGCCAGTTTTTCAGACTGCGCCGTACGATCGAGGGCGGAGCGCCAGTCGGTGATATCTTCGCCGATGGTAATCACGTGCGTGACAAACGACGGACGCGCATCATCAACGCGCATCGGGATTTTGGAGAGTCGGAACGTCCGCACGCTTCCCGTGGCCTGGCTCTCCATCTGGAACTGCTGCATACGGCCCGAGGCGAACACCTCATCGAACTCGCGCTTGAGCACAGTGGCCGGTTGACGGTGCAACACCTCAAAAATCGTGCGACCAAGCGCGCTCTGTCGCGACACGCCCTGCAATCCGGTTTCGCGCTTGTGGTTCCACGCCTGAATGCGATACTCGCGATCGACGACGTACAACCCGACCGGCATGGAATCGATGATGCGTTCGATGAACCGCCGTTGCGACGCGATCTCACGAACCCGCTCCGACAGTTCCCGCTCCAGCTCATCGCGCCGTGTCGCTTCGCGAAGCGCAATCCCGAGCAGGTCCGCGACGGGCTCCCAGGTGGAGGCCTCTGCCTCGCCCAAGACCGTGAGAGTCCACCGGGCCGTTGCACCCGCATCCACCGGAAAATGGCGGCCGATGGGCGCATCGATCCGGGAAGCAGCGGCTCCCTCCACCAATCGCACATCCTCCACCGCCGCGGCTTGACGCGCGGCGTCTAGCGCCGCCGTTAACCATCGCCGGTCCCCACCGGACCGCACATCCGGGCGCGCCGAGGTTGGAACTGCCACTGAGAAAAAATCTCGCGCGGCCAATGCTCTCACAACTGCCGCCAGCACGTTGCCGGCCGTGTGCGGACGTGTGAAGACATCGGCGGGCAGTGAGGACGCACTCATGAGCGCAAGCTAGGGTGCCATGGGAAGTCGGACAAGCTGACCGACGCCAAACCGCGTGCGATCGCGCTGGGATCATTCTGGGCGGTCGTGACAAACCGACCGCACGCATCTGAGCACGATCGCCCTTCTCCATCAATACACCGGACGACCCGCAAGAGATCGGGAGTGTCGACTGATGTGACAAATATCACGCTCATGGAGGGTTACACCAATAGTCCCGACTATCACAGTTTCTGTCGGCACTGGCAACGTCTCACAAATTGAGTAGAATTATTCAGTTCCCGCGCCATCGCCCACCGCCCTCGCCGACGATCGTGTCCGCCACCGAAGCCCACACTGACGGCATCATCCGCGTCCTTCTCGTTGACAACGAAGAAGGTGACGCGGCGCGCTCCGCAGCCGCGCTCGGCGACGCGTTCGGTTCACGGATTGCTCTGCTGCACGCCGCCACCCTGGCTGATGCGATCCGATTGCTGATGGAAGGCCCGGTAGACATCGCCGTGCTTGAGCTTGATCTTCCCGACGCAACGGGCTTGGCCACACTGGCCGGCGTACGCGGTGCAGCGCCAAGTATGCCGATTGTGCTGTACACGCGCGCCCTCGATGACAACACGGCGGTGCGTGCTTTGCGTGTCGGCGCGCAGGAATGTCTCTGCAAGGCCACGACGCCGATTGAACAGGTTCCGCGCCTGCTCCGCTTTGCCATGGAGCGGCAGCGTCATCTGGCGGCGCTCGACGCGGCCCGGGTGGCTGCCGCACACCGGGCAACCCACGATCCACTCACGGGACTGGCGAACCGCGGACTGTTCCTCGATCATCTCGACCGCGCGCTCGCGTTCGGCGCGCGCTATGGGCGGAAAACAGGATTGCTCTTCGTTGATCTTGATGGATTCAAACTGATCAACGACTCGCTCGGTCATGCCGTGGGTGATCGCCTGCTCGTTGAAGTCGCTAAACGACTGCTCAACACGGTACGTCGCTCCGATGCGGTGGCACGACTTGGCGGTGATGAGTTCGTCGTACTGCTTCCCGATGTGAACAGTCGCCTCGACGTGGCGCACGTGCGTGACATGATTCTCGCATGTCTCACGGAACCCATCGATCTCGGCGACGGGCGCAGTGAGCGGATCGCGGCCAGCATTGGTGGGTCGATGTCG
>Ga0105045_10006974_pt1 | contig 10014 bp, 6 predicted proteins | sample MAT02_FD_78089 | JGI IMG/M metagenome (GOLD analysis project Ga0105045, IMG submission 78089) | Freshwater microbial communities from Lake Fryxell liftoff mats and glacier meltwater in Antarctica - MAT-02 (megahit assembly) | ecosystem: Environmental > Aquatic > Freshwater > Ice > Liftoff...
GGGAGTACCCCGGAGGTTTAGATGGGAGTGAAATCGATGACCACAGACCTGTCTTACCATTTCCTGTCTTGCCATGATCCACTCTTGCAGCAGCTCACCCCTACAACCTAGCTTTTACAGCCATTCAGCAACGCCCTAGCCATCCCCCCACAAAATCAGTTAGCCAACCGCAGAGTTCCTGAGGGAACCGGATTATTTTGTATTCCGAGATACAAATTGTACCCAACTCAGTTCCTAGGATTTTTCAGGTGCGCATAAGCTCAAATAAGTGTAAGGATCTGGTGTAAGGATTTGAAGACCTGTGTCAGCGGAGCGCGGGTGAATTGATAGGGTTGCGACTCCTTCATTTCGCCACTTAGTTGCTAACTGGGGATGCTGTTCATCGTAAGTTTTGCAGCACGGGACTTCGGATAATTTGCGGAATTTAAGGAGTAGTTCATGACACAGACCGCTGACGACATCCTTCGTCTAATTAAAGACAAGGGCTATAAGATGATTGACCTCAAATTCATCGACATGCCCGGCACCTGGCAGCATTTGACGGTCTTTGAAGACCAGATCGATGCATCCAGCTTTACCGATGGCGTGCCCTTCGATGGATCTAGCATTCGGGGTTGGAAAGCCATCAACGAGTCTGACATGACGATGGTGCTGGATCCGACCACAACTTGGCAAGATCCGTTTATGAAGGAACCCACCCTCAGCATTATCTGTAGCATCAAAGAACCGCGCACCGGGGAATGGTATGCCCGCTGTCCGCGCGTGATTGCACATAAAGCGATTGATTACCTGAAGACAACTGGGTTGGGTGACACGGCTTTCTTTGGGCCTGAGGCCGAATTCTTCGTGTTTGAAAATGTGCAATTTGACCAAACCGAAAGCCAAGGCTACTACTACGTAGACTCCGTCGAAGGACGCTGGAACTCAGGGCGCACCGAACCGGGCGGCAACAAAGGTTATAAGCCCCGCTACAAAGAAGGCTATTTCCCTGTCGCACCAACGGATACGCTGCAAGACATCCGGACGGAAATGCTGCTGACCATGGCCGATTGTGGTGTCCCCATCGAGAAGCATCACCATGAAGTAGCCACGGGCGGCCAGTGCGAACTGGGCTTCAAGTTTGGCACCCTCGTGCAAGCGGCAGACTGGCTGATGACCTACAAGTATTGCATTAAGAATGTAGGGGCAAAACACGGCAAGACCGTCACCTTTATGCCCAAGCCAGTATTTAACGACAACGGATCTGGGATGCACACCCACCAGTCGATTTGGAACGAGGGCAAGCCCTTGTTTGCGGGCGATATGTATGCTGGGCTGAGCCAAATGGCGCTGTGGTATATCGGGGGCATCCTCAAACACGCCCCCGCATTGCTGGCATTTACAAACCCCACCACCAACTCTTATAAGCGCTTGGTGCCTGGGTTTGAGGCTCCGGTGAACTTGGCTTACTCCCAAGGGAACCGCTCAGCATCGGTACGGATTCCGCTGTCAGGCACTAACCCCAAGGCCAAGCGTCTAGAATTCCGCTGCCCCGATGCTACCTCCAACCCCTACCTGGCCTTTGCCGCAATGCTCTGCGCCGGAATTGACGGGATCAAAAACCAAATTGACCCCGGCGAGCCATTGGATGTAGATATCTACGATCTCAGCCCTGAAGAATTGGCGAAGATTCCTTCGACCCCTGGGTCTTTGGAAGATGCGCTGAGCAGCCTAGAGAAGGATCATGAATTCTTGATCTCTGGGGGCGTTTTCACCCCAGACTTCATCGGCAACTGGATTAACTATAAGCTCGACAACGAAGTCAACCCCATGCGTCTGCGTCCGCATCCCTATGAGTTTGCGCTGTACTACGACTGCTAAGTTGCTAGCCCAAGAGTCGGTCAATTTGGCATATGACAAAGAGGGGGCGATCGCCCCCTCTTTGTCAAAGCCTATAAAAACTCAGCAGTTCAGCTACATCCCCATAGACCTAAGAAGAAAGATATTTCTAACTGAGAGAAACTTCGGCTCCTCCTTTTTATTGAGCCGTTTCCCATTGAGTCTTTTTCCCAGTGAGCATAAGTGGGCAAAAGGTTGAGTTAAGCTGTCACAAGGTGGAGCGCATGGATTTTGAGCGCACGGGTTGAATGAAACTTCTTATTTAATTCTTAAATATGGAGATTTGGCTATCTACAAGACTCCATTTTTTACGGAAAACTCATTAAAATACTGGATGTTCTATTTGTAATTTGTCAGCTTGTACGTGATCTTTAGAATCATCGTGTGTTGACGCACACACTACGTAGTACGAGCCATTGCATCCTGTAGCCAAGAGGATTTAGAACCTATGACCGACCAAAACCGAGGAACCATGAAATTTGACGGTGCAGATAGCCCCATTGCCGTTGCCCTCTCTGGAATCTTGATTTTAGGTTTCATCACATTTTTAATCATTTGGGCGATGCAAACCGCCTACACCATCTAGGTTCAAAGATATAGCGGTAGACATCCAAGTTCAGACAAGCATTCAGACTGCGCTGATCGAAACTTTTTATTTTACGACAGGCTCAGGGTACAAAAGGCATCCTATGCACGGTAGCTATAGGGTTGCTATAGCGATACAACCTATCGGTTAGCCCGTCACACCAACAACATAGCCCACTGCAATAAACCCCGCCCTATTGAAGAGTTGAGCCGAGGAGTTGAGCCGGGGTGAAGCTCGCTTCTCAACCCAAGGGTTTTGGTGACCCCACCCAATCTCACCCTCAAAGACAGCGTTGTTCGCTGTCTTTTTCTTTGAGCTATGCTATACTACAAGGTGTGTTACAAAAAGAACTACAGCGCTAGGGGATCGGCATTCCTGTTGAGGTAAATCGGTGCGATCGCCCTATACCCCTGTCTTGTAAAGGTTTTTCGTGCAAAGTTTTTTCTTCCTCCCCATAGGTCATCCTCTGGGGCAATTAATGCAGACCTTGCTGACCTCCGATTTCGATTAATTTCAATCAACTAGATCAATCCATTTCAATCAACTAGTCAATTAACTAGATCAATTAACTAGATTAATTAACTAGATCAATTAACTAGATCAATCTATTCCATTAGCATCACCCCGGATCGTCCTCAGCCCGATCCGACCAGAGGACTTTTTCTATGGCGACTTTCCGCGACATCCTAGGGTATTTCAAACGATACCGATGGCTGGCCTTATTTAGCATTGGTTGTAGCAGTGCATTTGAGGTCACAGACTTGGCCGTACCCTATGCCACCGGGCAGATTTTGAACATCCTGTCAGGGCAACCGCTCGATCGTTTTGCCCAACAGGTGATCGAGCAAGTGGCTGGCATCACCACCCGCAGCGCAACCTCTGAATTTGCCTTAATGGTGCTGCTGGTGATTATTTTTATTGCCACCGTAGGCCGCGCTCCTATGGAGCAATGGTTAGGTCATTGGTTTCATTGGTACATTCCCCTCAAGGCAAGGCGCGATGCAACGGTGGGGGCGATCGCCAAAGTCCTCAATATGCCCCTAGAGTACTACGACGAAAACAACCCTGGCCGCGTGGCTGGCCGCATCAACCGGGGCATCGAAAACCACACCTGGATGTACCCCGAAATTGCCGGACAACTGATCCCCAAGATGTTCCGCATTATCGGTGTGGTGCTAATTGTGACGCTGATTAATTGGCGTATTGCCTTGATTTTTTTGGTCACCTTTCTCACCATTCTGGGGTTCACCCTTAAAGGGTTGCAACGGCTGATTCAAGCCGAAAAGATGTTAGACAAATACATCGAAGGCACCGAAAGTCACACCTCCGAAATTGTGACCAACATCAAAACCATCAAAGCCTTTGCCACCGAAGCGAAGGAACTCAAGCGCCAAAGCCAGCGCCTCCACCGCGAATACTTATTTATTTTGTATCGCCTCCACAAGGACTATGTCACCTTGTTTATGTGGCAACGCATTGCCACCCAAGGCTCGTTGTTTGGCGTCTTGGCCATTACCCTCTGGGCAACGGTGCAGGGGCAGCTCTCCTTGGGCTACTTTATAACCACCCTCACAGTGGCCAGTATGGCCTATGCCGAAATTGACCCCATTAGTGGTCTAGCCGAAGTCTTTTCGCGACGCTATGCTTCCATGCTGCGGTTCCATGAGTTTATGCAGTTAGAGGTCGGGCAAGATGCGCCAGTATTAGACCATCTCGAAGCAGTCCCGCAGTATCAGTTTTCAGGGAAAATCCATTTTGAGCAGGTGGGATTTAGCTATGAGGGCGATCGCCCCGTCCTCAAATCCATTGACCTACTGATTCAGCCCCGCCAAACCGTGGCCTTAGTCGGGCGCTCCGGCTCCGGCAAATCAACCCTCGTTAAACTCCTATTCCGCTATTTCGAGCCGCAGGCAGGCCGCATTTTGATCGATGGCCAAGATATCCGATCCCTTGACATCACCGGCTATCGGCGACGCTTGGCGATCGTCCATCAAGAAGTCGATGTGTTTAACGGCACCTTGCTCGATAACCTCACCTACGGCAACCCCACCGCCTCCTTCGAGGAAGTCGAAGAGGCCTGCAAAATCGCTCGGGTGGATGAATTCATCCATCTTTTACCCGATGGCTATGGCACGGTGGTTGGAGAACGGGGCGTTCGGCTCTCGGGTGGCCAACGGCAGCGGTTGGGCATCGCCCGCGCCCTCTTGGTGAACCCTGATGTGCTGGTGTTTGACGAAGCGACCTCCAGCCTCGACTACGAATCAGAACGAGCGATTCAGCTTGCCATGCGCAACATCCTCGGGACGCGCACGACGCTGATCATTGCCCACCGCCTCAGCACCATCCGCGAGGCCGACCAAATTGTGGTGCTCAACCAAGGGCACATCGTCGAAGTGGGCAACCACGAAGCCCTCCTCGCCCATGGGGGCATCTACCACCGTCTCCATGCCCTCCAAGAAACGGGCGAACTGGTGAACTAAACTGGTGAGCTAAAGGGCACACAGCCAATTCATTGGGCATTTTCCCCACAGATTGCAGAGTAAGCTGGCATGATTTTAGTGGCTAGCACGCTTTCAGGCTCCATCGCCAAGCCACTAAAATCACCCAACAATTAAAAAAGCCTTCACCCAAAAGTGAAGGCTTTTTTTGGAATTAGAACGGGATCGACGGGGCTCGAACCCGCAACTTCCGCCGTGACAGGGCGGTGCTCTAACCAATTGAACTACGATCCCTTGAATCGCTGTTTTTCAAGCGCAATCTCTATTTTGCGGATTCAAGGATGTTTTGTCAAACACTTTCTTGTCTTTTTGGAAAAAGTCGATAGAATTCTGCTCAGATCTGAAGGCCAAGCTGGGACAGAGAATCATTGAGGAACGTCATTGAAGAATTGAGGGATTGAGGCTTCAAGATTTCCCTAACGATGCTTAACGAACGTCCTCTTTCTTGAATTTTGCCAATCTCGTCAAGCCAGAAATCCAGCCAAGGCATTGCCCCACTCTCAGATCTTCGTTGTGGCGATCGGTAGCGTCAAAGAAGCTAAAGCCGTGGTTTTTGGTCAGTTCTAGGGGTTGAGGTTGTCAAACTGAGCTGGCGGACGCGGGACTGGATTATCGGTGATGAACTGGGAAAGCCACTCTTTGACATGGTAGGTAGCGCGGCAGTCATCTTCGTTGTAGCGGAGAATGGTGTCGAGGTAGGTGCGATCGCCCGTGCGGCTCCATTCGGCATACCAAAAAATAGATTGGGCTCCATTGGCATCGGGGTCACGCCAGCTAAACCCAAGCCAGCGGGCGATCGCCTTCAGGGCATAGCTTTCGACGGGCAGCACGGCTACCCGCGTCACCCGTTCATGGAGGTCTACAAAGCGCTCGATAATCGCCTCAATGCGATGGTAGCGGGTGCCAAACTGTTTCCCTAACCGGCGAACGGTCTGCACCTCAAAGGGACAAAAATGATAGACCGGGGCATCGGGGTAGCGTTCGACCAATTCTACAAAGTCATGCCAAATAGCCTCTTCGCCGCTGGGATCTGCCGCGAGGAGGGGATAGAAGGTTTCAGAATCAGCCACCCGATCGACGACCAACACGCCATGGAGGTACACCAGATTTTGCTCAGGCGTCGCCTCAATGTCGAAGTAGAGTTCTACAGGAGCCGTGGGTAACTCCGCTGGGGTGAGCAACGGAGTGGGGCGTTCCCCTGGCATAAGTGGGCGGGGAAGAGCCAGGTTATACAGGGAGGCATGAGCTTGCTGGATCAGGCGATAGGCCACCGTTGCCCCAAACCCAGGCAATAGTTCGAGGGTGCGGGGTGGCGTGGCTGCTAGGGCTTCAAGCTTGGTCAGGGCGAGCTTTTGCAAATGCTGGTAGCGATTTTGGGTGACACCGGGTAGCAACGATAAATGCTCAGCGGCGTGGGCCAAACCCGAACAATGGGTAGACCAATGGCACAGGTCACACCGATTGTGGGCAATGAAGACTTCAGGTTCTTGGCGCAGCTTCAGCATATTTATGCAGTCGTCGAGCTTTTCGCGCATCTGCGGAATCAGGTCAGCCACATACACGGCGTAGGCTCCCCGTTGCCGCAACACTAGCCAGCTTTCAGCCGACCAAGCCTCTTGAACATAGGCCAACACGTAGGAATGGAAGGCTGCCGTGATTTGGTAGTCGAGTTTGGGGCGTTTGCCTAGGCGGATATCGGTGGGGATGTAGTGCCAGTCTCCAAAGACGGAGGAACCCGGTTGGCGAATTAACAAGTCAGGACAACTGACAAGCCAGATGCCGGGTTCATGTTGCACGATCATGACGCCTCGGGCAATTCGTTCGACCCCTTGCTGCATCAATGCGAGGGTGGCGATCGCCCCTGCGCGCCAATCACGGGGCGGGTAGGAGGGCTCGTGAGCAATATCGGTGCCTAAGACTGCCAGTTGGTGAGACAGACTATCTTGCCGCAGCTTGCGTAAATAATCGCTAGGCGGATCGCGGTCGGCGGGGTTGCCATACACATTTAAAAATGTGCGCCGATGGCACCGTTGATAATCAAACAAGAGTTCATCGGTTACCCAAATTTCGACAGCTTGGGTCTGAGGCGGCAGCGCTAGCTCAGGGGTAGAAATTGGGGTAGAGGTGGGCGATCGCCCCACAACTGGCAGCACAATGGAGGAGGCGGTTGGGTCATCCGCCTCCTGTCGCCTCAATGGGTAGGGGCTAGCGGACACAGCACTCAAATCTAAAGCAACTCAGCCCTTGCTGCGATCGCCCCAGATCAATGCTTTGAAGCGCGCAGGTGCCCTCTCCAGAACATTGAGATTTTGCTATGTCGCGCGTGATATCGCGAGGTTTGGGTGGTACCATCAATCCGGTCGTCAATCCTAATCTGCTTTGGATCACGAATCGAAGCAGGTTTGACGCTATTGTAACGCCTGTCGCCAAAGTCGTATCGACTCTGCCCTTCTCCCCTTCAAGGTTTTCTGCCGATTCCACCGATCCACCCCACCCAGGGCAGACAAAAATCAGTTTAGACTCAGGGCAACCTAGACGACACGGCTCAGCCGCGCAGACACCGCCTAGACCCAAGCCCCGCTGACGATTCAGACTTGCTGGATATCAGACTTGCTGACGATTCAGATGGACTAGATATTCAGATTTGCTAGATAGATATTAGATTTCATATTAGAAACCGCCCATGATCCAATCGCCACGCCACTCGATATCCCTTAACGACTATCGTCAGCAGTTTTTGGCGCTGCACCACAAGAGCTATTTCAACTTTGGTGGCCAGGGACCTATGCCCCAAGGGGCGATCGCCGCGATCCAGCAAGCCCATCTACGCATCCAGCAGCAAGGCCCCTTCTCCCAGGCTGTCAATAGCTGGGTTGAGACCGAAGCCGCTGCAACGCGGGGGGCGATCGCCACCGAACTCCACACCACCGCTACCACCATCACCCTCACCGAAGCCGTTTCGGTGGGCTGCAACATTCCCCTCTGGGGGCTGACATGGCAACCCGGCGACCACATCGTGCTGACCGATTGCGAGCATCCCGGCATTGTGGCGGCGATCAACGAGATCAGTCGGCGCTTTGGCGTCACCCATAGCACCGTTTCTCTGCTCGACTTACCAGAAGATGCCGACCCGGTGCGGCAGATCGAGCAACACCTGCGCCCCAACACTCGGCTGGTGGTCATCAGCCATGTGCTGTGGAACACCGGACAAATATTGCCCTTAGCGGAGATCGTTGCCACATGCCACGCCTTCCCGGCCAACCATGGCCCCGTGCGCGTGCTAGTAGATGCGGCTCAATCGGTGGGGATGATGCCCTTAGACTTGCCCGCCACCGGGGTCGATTTCTACGCCTTCACTGGGCATAAATGGTGGTGTGGCCCCGCCGGGTTAGGAGGCTTGTACATCAGCCCCGAAGCCCTGGCAGACCTCAGCCCTACCTTTATTGGCTGGCGCGGCATTACCTCCGATGCCCAAGGCCAACCCACCGGCTGGAAAACCGATGGTCGCCAGTTTGAGGTCGCCACCTCCGATTTTGCCCTGTATGGGGCGCTGCGAGAGGCGATCGCCCTCCACTCTAGTTGGGGCACTCCTACCGAGCGCTACCAACGCCTGTGCCACCTCAGCCACTATCTCTGGGAACAACTGCAAACCATTCCCCAAATAACCTGCCTGCGCCCCGTCCCCCCCGCAACGGGGCTTGTGTCTTTTCGCATGGCAGGGGTCGTTCACCGGGCACTCGTCAGCCAACTAGAAGCAGAAGGATTCTACCTCCGCACGCTGCTCTACCCCGATTGCATTCGGGCATGTGTCCATTACTTCACCCTAGAATCTGAAATTGATACGCTGATTGCGCGGCTAGCCGCATCGCTGAAGGCGTAAGAGATCCCTGCACCGGATGGCTCCAGAAGCGCTATTCGGAAGCGTCGTTCGGAAACGCTGTGGGTAAAGGGGCGATCGCCCCTTTACCCGTTCCCAGCCATATACCCCAAGCTCAAAAGACTCAGCAATCCCAGGGAGCTAAACCCTGGAAAATAAACCCTGAAGAATAACCGCGAAGTCTACCAAAAGCCTTGGGGTAGAGAGTTTGGGCGATCGCACCTATCTTTTGAGTCGCTCCAACTCTTTCAGTATTTTTACGGATAAGACACCCCAACTAGCATCCAAGCATTGAGGCTGAGCCACGGAAACATCCGTATATTGCCAAGGGTGCTAAACTTGCTCACCCCAAAAACCCGTAGAAACTAGGTTGTCTTGCACAAAGGTAGAGACAGAGGCTGGCCAATAGTGGCACAAGACCAAGGTTCGATGGAGAACCGGGCGATCGCCTAATTCTCGCTCAGCGCCAAGATTCCGTGTTCCCACAGAAGGCAACCCCCCACATCAAAGGGTTATGACTAAGGCAGCAAAGGTGTGCTTTACCAGAATCGCGTTGTCCTACTTCGTGTTGAGCAGAAGCCTAGCGGATATTCCATGTTCTATCAGATTCTAATTACGCCAACTGGGATGCAGGGATTGCGGCCTTGTCTTCTACTAGCCCTTCGAGTGTTAGCCCTGTGAGGAATCTTATCTACCCTGAGAATCTGAACGCATGAGCAACGTCGAAACACCGATTTCGCTTTGCCGATCTAGCTTTTTAAGTTACCTCAATTTAAATCAGCCCAATGGCGAGGTTCCTCGCTATTGCCTCCCCTCTAATTAGGTGCATCGTCGATTTTGAATGGGTTATTGTCCTGCGCTGCGACAATGTACCCCCATTTTTTGCGGCTTGATAGCCGCCCCTTGAAGCAGTGATCCTGCAACCGCCTTCCCCCGATCCAATCGGGCACTTCAACAAGGCAGCCGTTTCAGCCTCCACTTAACGCACTCAAGCCTAAAGCGCCGACAGACTGGCTCCACACCCTATATTCCCTCATTTTTTATCTGCTCACCTCCTTGGTTTGCACGCGATTGAACGGCTTAGAGGCTGTTTATCGGCGGCTGAGTTGATCGCCGCTTGAACAGAGGTCGTGATGCAGGCAACGGGGCACAAAACACTATCGTTTGGCCTTCCA
>Ga0105045_10006975_pt1 | contig 10013 bp, 8 predicted proteins | sample MAT02_FD_78089 | JGI IMG/M metagenome (GOLD analysis project Ga0105045, IMG submission 78089) | Freshwater microbial communities from Lake Fryxell liftoff mats and glacier meltwater in Antarctica - MAT-02 (megahit assembly) | ecosystem: Environmental > Aquatic > Freshwater > Ice > Liftoff...
CGTAAATATGCACCTTTTTGATGAGGAAAATCAACTCGTCGAGAAGACATGGTATTTTATCAAGGATACAACCGGCGTCTTGGGATTTGCCGGGACAAAGGATCGTCCGATCCCGATGCGACCCAAAGAAATTGAAGCTCTCTTGGCTCAGGTTCGCGAACGCGAGGATACCGTCAAGCCCAAGATCAGTTTCGAGGTTGGGGACAAAATCAAAGTGGCCGATGGCCCTTTCCAAAACCAGAACGGTATCGTCGAAGAGATTGACCCAGTGCGCGGCAAGCTTCGCGTGTCTGTGAGTATTTTTGGACGCGATACACCAGTGGATCTCGAATATTGGCAGGTCGAAAAATCGTAGGACAGGACTTGGCCCTCAATCGCTTCGCTTGAAGCCTGCCACTGTCTCTCCGGCGAGCTCAGCCAGGGCTCGTCATCACGCTGAGGAACGCGCCGCTAGCGAGAGCAATCTCTTTCAGCCCAAGCCTTGGGCGCACTTTTGCATCGCTTCACGAAGCGATTTGCTATCACCGGCGTCCAGCATGGTGAGCAAGCGGTGAGGAGCAAATCCGCAAGCGTGGGTAGCGATAACGGGAATTCCCAAGGCGAGAGCACGTAGCGCGAGGCGTGGTTCGTGTTCGATCCAGGCCGGCAAGACGATCGCCGTGCAATGGGGAAGATCCGCCATCGTCGCTAAGCGATGGGGGATATTTTTTAGTGGATCGTTGTGACCCTCAGTCGCGTGACCGAGGACGAGCAGTTCGCCCCCCGTGTGCTGGAGTGCGTCGGCGAGTTCATACACGCCCTTGCGTCCAACGGCAGAAGCGGGGAAGAACCACCGGGGCGAAGTCAGAACCGGATCCGTGCGTGCCTCAAGGTTTGCTACTTCCCATTCGAGCAAAATTGCACGCAATCCGAATGCTGAGGCAAGTGCCACGTGTGGAGTTATGATCCGAGCAGCAGCCGCTAGAGCTTGGCTTTCGGCGAGAACGAGATCGGAATCGGCGCGGAAGTCCGCGAGCGTGGGCGATTGGGGATGGCGTGCGGCGGCTTGATTGAGCCGCGATTCTAGATCAGCGAGCGGCCAGCGATGGAGCAAGACATCGAATGTGCGTCCCCCGAGGTGACCTGCGCGCCAGAGGTGGGGCAAAAGGGATTGGGAAACGACGAAATGCCGCGCCTCGGGAACAACGTGCCGCGCAAGGTCGGCAGCAAGCTCTTCTTGGGCATGGAGTAGAAACGCTTGGCGCGCTGCACCTTGGAGGGGAACCCGACGTTGTTGCCACGAGCGGCGCAGCGTTTGTCTTGTTGCATGATAAAGCGCGATCCCACTTGGAGGCGACCATGCGTAGTTTGGCTTCTTCCAGCGATGGCCATTGAGAGGAGTAAACCAGCAATCTTCTGCTTGGGTGTGACGTTTACACCACGTCTGAAATTCTGGCCAGTGTGCCTCGAGCAGGAAAGCGGTATGCCCCGCTGCCTTATGCCCGCGATTGGCTACGGGATGGCGAAAGCAGGATAGTGCCCCACACGTATGGCAGTCGCCGTCGGCTGACGCACGGACAGGAAGGTGCGTATCATGGCCGGGCTGCGGTGGTCTGTTGGGATTGACCATGGCCACCCCGCGTATGGTCACCACCAGTTCGGTGTCGGAGAGATGTGTCTCGAGGCGCCACGGAAACGATCCGCGAAACCGTAAATCCACATAGTTCCAGAAGACTGTGGCATCACGCTCAGGGGGCAACTCAACGCCGGGCAGCAACCGAGAATGGGCGTGCCGTTCGACCACCTCTAGCCCGCAGAGGAGAGCGGCCTCATGCAGTTGGCCGGAGAGCTGGCAGAGACCACCGCCGATATTGGGAACCAGACAGCCGGAACGGAGTTCGCGGCCGAAAGTAAATCCCTTCGCGCGCGTTGTGCGACCGAGTTGTTTCCAAAAACTAAAGATCTCTCCAGCAGGAAGCTCAAGGCCATGAAATCTGACGCACGCAGCGCGCAAGTTCTGCACTTTTCCGGCAGTAAGCGGAAATTCCGCAGTGGACGCCTGAGTCCAAAGCGCGCCCCTCACTTGTGCGATAATGGGAGCATCGGAATTCTTACTTCCTCGGGATTGGAGCATCACGGGGCTGCCACGATCACGCCACCATTGCCGCAGCATGAAGAGACGAGACTTCAGAAAAAAAGCAACATCCTCACTGCGGCGAGGTTCTGCTGGCGCTTTGTGAAGACGATCGTGCATAGATTGACACATAGCAGGCTGTCACGAGAGGGATAGAAATTGTCGAGTTTCTCAGGACGGGGAGGTTGCGGTATCAGACTCGCCGCCTCCGTGTGATTTCGAGACTTTTAAGGAAAGATCCCTTGACCAATTGCTACACGACGCGACCATGAGGCGATGGATTTCTCGGACAAAGCGTTTTTCATCAATCGCGAGCTTAGCTGGCTAGAGTTTAATCAACGCGTCCTAGATCAGGCGTTCGATGAGGATAACCCGCTGCTAGAGCGCTTGAAATTTCTGTGTATTGTGAGTTCCAATCTCGACGAATTTTTCGAAGTTCGGGTCGCGGGTCTGAAACAACAAAAACAAACCCACGCATCGCAGGTCGGGGCAGATGGGCTGTCTGCAGCGGAGACTCTGGAAATCGTGAGCGTGCGCGTGCGTAGAATGGTGGAAGACCAATACCGATGCTGGCGAGAGCATATACGGCCTCAGCTCGAGAAAGAACGTGTGCGCTTTCACAGCTATCCCGATGTGCCACTGAACGAACGCGAGCACTTAGCATCTTTTTTTGACAAATCCATTTACCCTGTGCTCACCCCACTGGCAGTAGATCCCGCGCATCCTTTTCCCCAGTTGCTCAACAAGAGCTTGAACCTCCTCGTGGAGCTGGAAGGGGAGGGCTTGGATACGGATATCGCCGTCGTGCAGGCACCACGGATTCTACCCCGCGTGGTTCCATTTTCTGAGCAAGTGGATGGCGACGACTATGTCTTCCTTGGCAATATTATTCAACAGCACGTCTCCGCGCTGTTTCGTGGCGTCCACGTGAAAGGCGCACACCTCTTTCGGGTGACGCGGAATAGCAATTTGTATTTCGACGAGGAAGAAGCGCTGAATTTGCTGCACGCCATAGAGGAAGAACTTCGACGCGTGAAGCGTGGGGCGGCCGTGCGGCTGGAAGTGCAAAGTGATTGTCCAGAGCCAGTCGTCGCACGGCTTTTGGAGATTTTTAATCTTGAGGATGAGGATGTCTATCGCATTGATGGCCCACTGAATTTCTCAAGGCTTATGCCTCTGGCAATTCAAATTGATCGCCCGGAACTTCGCTTCAAGCGCTTTTCACCATGTACCGTCGTGGCCCTAGATACCGAGAGCGATTTGTTTTTTCACATTCGTAAGGGCGACATCCTTCTTCATCATCCCTACGACAATTTCCAAACCGTCGTGGACTTCCTCGCACAAGCCGCTGAAGATCCTCTCGTCCTCGCGATCAAGCAAACACTCTACCGCACGAGTTCGGATTCTCCCATCGTTCAATCCCTCATCGAGGCCGCTCGCAATGGCAAGCAAGTTACGGCAGTGATTGAGCTGAAAGCCCGCTTTGATGAAGCCGCAAATATCAAATGGGCCCGCCTCATGCGCGAGGCTGGGGTGGACGTCGTCTATGGTGTCACTGGCCTCAAGACCCATGCGAAGGGTATGCTCATTATCCGCAATGAGGGAGATGGGATTCGTCGCTACGCCCACCTTGGCACGGGAAATTACCATCCCAGCACGGCAAAAATATACACGGATCTGAGCGTCCTTACGTGCCGCGAGGCGATCACCTCGGACCTTGCAGAGACGTTTAATTACCTCACTGGCGTAGGCAAATTTCCGCCAATGAACGAACTCCTTGTGGCACCCCATACGCTACTACAAGCCTTTCAGCAGATGATCGAGACGGAGATTGAAAATGCGAAGGCGGGACGTCCCACAGGCATCTATGCGAAGGTCAACTCGCTAGTGGAGGAAAGCATCATCGAATCCCTCTACCGGGCCTCAGCTGCGGGAGTTCGCACCCGACTTCTTGTGCGAGGCATGTGTGCCGTGAAGGTCGGCATCCCAGGCGTGAGTGAGAATATTGAAGTCCGAAGCATCGTGGGACGATTCCTTGAACACAGCCGCATCTTTCGATTTGAGAATGGTGGCGATGCGAAGATCTACCTCGGCAGTGCGGACTGGATGCCGCGCAATCTCTTCCGCCGCGTGGAGACAGTTTTTCCGATCGTCCAGCCGCGCATGCGTGAGCATGTGGAAGAAATTCTCGACTGGTTCTGGAGGGATAACGTGAAGTCCAAGGTCATGCAGCCAAGTGGCGTGTACGTGAACCAAGCAATGCCGGAAGGTGCTATTCCCTTCAACGCGCAGGAAGAATTCCTTGCCGATGCCCAACGTCGTCGCCATCACCAAATCTCGGTGAAATAGGACTTATAAGGAGGCCGTCTGCCATTGTGTTTATCCTGTTTAGAGCGTTTTTGGGATCATGTCGGCCAACGCACCTACGGGATTAGGCGCAACCAAATAGGCGACGTTGCCGGATGATATCGGCGACTTCCGGAGGTACCATTTTTTCCCAATCAGAATTCTTTTTACGGATGGAAGCGAGGACTTCGGACGAGCGGATGGGCAAGTATTCTGCATGGAAGTCCTTCACTGCTTCGATCACTCCATTGCTGAGCAAGTGGGCGTAGAGGTGCTTGAGATTCGGAGCGACTTGAAAGTTATCCGCCGTGACGATTTCACCGCCCGGCATCAGGCGCGGATAGACGTAGAGCTTCACCCCCGTTTTGAAAAGGCGGCCAAGGCCTTCGAGGATGCCGCCGTCTAGGTTTTCGTAGTATTTCTCATCAAAAATCTCATCCATCCCAGGAATGCCGAGCGGGAGTCCGATCCGTTGGTCTGTGTAGCGGGTGAGGTAGTCTACCAAGCGATAGTATTCGCCATAATTGGAGATCAGAACCGTTCGGCCGAGCGCGCCGAGCATGTCCACGCGATCAAGAAAATCGTGGAGGTCGAGTTCCCCTGCGGAGAGGAGATTTTTCATGGTTATTTCCATGAGGATTTCCGGCTGCGAGCTGCTCACGCCATCCTCCTTTTCAAAAATCCGCATCGCACAATCCAGCATGTCGTTGGTCACGAGTGTTACGGGTCGAAAACTACCGCGTTCTACCAGCAAAGGCTTGCCGTGAAAGGTATCTGCGGCTTGCACGACCTCGCCATCCGCCCGAAAAAGAGTCGCCTTTGTGAGTCCTTGCGCGACGAGTTGAAGACTCATAATCCGGTTGTCCACCGCAGGGAAAGCTGGCCCGGCCAGACGAATCATATCTACCTCGATGCGAGAACTACTCAAGTCGTCCAACAGCGCGGCGATAAGGATCTCGGGCGTGGCCGTCTGGTGGTAGGCCGCGTAAATAAGATTCACGCCGATAATGCCAAGAGCTTCTTGCTGAGCGAGGTTTTCTTCATCAAGCAAGCGCACATGGAGAATGATCTCGCTGAAGGGCGCCCGCGGCGCACTCTGGAAACGGAGGCCTACCCAACCATGAGATTCCTCGTGGCGTCGAAAGCTCCGGGCAGCAACGGTGTTCGCAAAAACAAAAAACTGACGCTCCGCACCCACGCTCGCATCGAGTCGCTCGAGAAGAAGTTGCATCTCGTGGTCGAGCATCGTCTCGAGGCGTGCTCTGCTGACATAGCGCCCACAGGCACCATAGATGGCATCGCTGAAGGTCATATCATACGCAGAAATCGTCTTCGCAATCGTGCCCGCGGCACCGCCGACGGCAAAAAAGCGACGCGCCACTTCTTGCCCTGCTCCGATCTCAGCAAATGTCCCATAGAGACGGCGATCTCGGTTGATCTGAAATGCCTTCTTGCCCACCATTTGGTCAAAAACTTGGCTCATGGCACGAACCCTAAGGAAGTTGGGCTTTCTTCGGCTTCTTTCCAAATTGAGCCTCCTGACCAATAATTGGATATTTAGCCTGAAGCTGCGCGATTTCGTTTGGGAGAAGCCCACCAGGCACCATGAGAATGCCATCGTTGACGGGAGATTCGACGCGAAGCGCAGACGTCACTCGACCGTTGATGAGAATCACCGCCAGCTTGCCGCGGTCTGCTACCGTGAATTGCTGGAGCTTGTCGCTCCCGTGCGCATCGAGCCGGAAATACGCACCAATCATACCATCGCGTCCAGGAAAAGGGTAGAACGCTTTGAAATCCCTTTCCGTGATGACCGGCACGACACGGATGAAGATTTTCTTAGGCGGGTTGACGAGGTCTATCGGCTTGACGAACGAAGTGCCCTCCCGCTCGTTGCCTTCGCCGTGCAGCCTGATGCCGACGGGCGGCGGCTTTTTTTCCCCGGCCGTGGCAAGGAGAGAATGCATAAGGAGGGCGAAGAGACAGGCAATGCAAGGACGCATGGGGCAGATGGTATTTCAAACGATTGAATTTGCAACCGTCGCCATGCATGCCTAGATAGATTGATGATCTTGCGCGCTTTTTTACTGGCACTTGGCGGGTTACTTTGCATGACGAGTGGCCTGCAAGCCCAACCTGCTGCTCCCACTGACAGGGCAACTCCCTTTGCTCTTCCAGCTCCCGACGAAGCGAGTCCTTTCTTCCTTCCAAGCCAAGGCAGCACCAATGGACTAACCCCCATCACCACAGGCGGCCGTATCGCCACTTCGGGATACCCGCGCAACCGCAATTCGCCGGACACCGCAGCCGCACAGATTCGCAAAGTCTTCGGCGGACTCTTCTCATCCATCAACGTCGGCCCTTTGCGCGGGGAACCAACCATTACGAAGCTCTCCGTCGAGCCGGAACGATTTGCTTTGCAAGACCGACGCGAGGTTTCCGCCACTTACTCGATCTTTAATAACACGCGAAAAATCACACGCATTGAGTACCCTACTACTCAACGCATTGATATTCTCACCTACGACAATGCGGGAAAAGTCATTGAACGTTGGTCGGATGACCGAGCCTTCATACCCGAGGAAGGCATTGTGATTTTGAATCCAAAGGAACGGATCGAGTACCAAGAAAAAGTTCCCACGCGCGATATGAAGGCTGGCGAATCTTACCGGATCGAAGCAAAGGCAATGACGGATCCTTCCTTCGTGGTGGAAAGAACAATTACTCCCGAGTAGGCTTCTCCGCTCTGGCAAAAAACGCCCGCGTGGCAGCGTGCCTCGCGCGGAACATCGGGCCAAAAACCAGCGCACGCACTAAAGGCGCCAGCGTCCTTCCCAAGGCGCCCCAGGGCATCGTGTATTCGATCCGATCCGTCATCGTAGAGCCTGATTCCGACGGATGAAAAATGTGGCTATGTCGCCAGAAAACGAATGGTGATTTCTCTGCCGTGTCCACAAGAAGCCTATCTTCCTCCACGGCTTCCCAGACGCCAATCCACTGCAACCTTAGGCCAAATTGACTGAGGAGGAGTGTGAATTTTTCGCCCACGATCGCACGTTCCCCGGCATCCACCTTGAGAATTCGGAGAGACGAAGGAGCGATGTAGGAAATGTTTTTTGGGTTCTGGTGAAAGGCAAAAACATCCTTTGGTGATGCGGAAAGTTCGACCGAGGATTCGAATATGGTAATCATTCATTGAAATATTACGCTTGACGTTCCCTCCCGTTAAGCAATTTTCCGTGCCACTCATTGAGAGTTCATCCGAGGCACCGATAAATAGATGTTGCCAAAGCGTGAGCCGCTCAATACTGCATCTGCTAAACCAACACACCAATTATGTCCGAAAAATCCATCGAAGAAAAAGTTAAAGATATTATTGTCGAGCAACTCGGCGTTAATCCCGAACAAGTCACCCCCAACGCCTCATTCATTGAAGACCTCGGCGCGGATTCCCTCGACACAGTGGAACTCGTAATGGCCTTCGAAGAAGAATTCGGAGTCGAAGTGCCGGATGAAGACGCTGAGAAGCTCCAGAGCGTCGGCGATGTCATCAAATACATCGAAGACAAAGCCACGAAGTAAGCGGCCCTCGTGCCGTTGACTGACAACTCAACACCGAACCACCCCGCCGAGTGCGGGGTGTTTTGGTGTTTCGCCCTGGCATGGCGCGTTCGTCGCCTCGACGATTGATTTGTGATTTCACTTTTGCTATAACAGCCCAAGCACTGCTCCAATGCCCGATCTCTCTTCCCCCCAAATCCGCTATTTTTCCACGCCACCGGAGGGAGTGAGCCTACGCGTCGAGGATATTGAGGCTCTTATTCCCGCCGCGAACCGGCGTCAGTCGCTACCAGCCGGCCATACCGTCGTGCTACCGGCGGCAATGATTTTTTCAACGAATGTGCCGCGCATTTCGCTGGAAGCCCTCTCGCTGCTCCTGCCAGATTATGTGTCGCCCTCGGACGCCACGATCACTCTATCCGCGGCGAAGCTGGCTGCGTCTTATGCGCTGGTCGAGCAGGTAGAGATAACCGAGCCACCCGCACCAGAAGTCGTGCCGCCCGCCGCCGAAGAGCTACAAGCCTCCGACCCTATCCCTGAGGAGCCTGTGCTGCTAGAAGAGGAAGTGGTGTTGCCACCGGCGCCGAGGGATCTTGCAATTCCTCCCCCGCCTCGCGCAGTCGCAGCAATTCCCGTTACCGAGGAGCTACCAGCACCGCTGGGTGAAGAAACGCTAGCTCCCTCTCCAAAGGCTTCTGCCCGTCTCTCCGGCCTACCCATTTTTCGACGACGAAATCTTCCGATGCCGCCGCCACCACCGCCACCGCCTGCAGCCGTCGGCCCTGAGTTTGTCCCCGATGAGGCAGAGCCCGCAAGTCCAAGGCTGCCGCAAATAAGAATTCCGCGCGCTTTAGCCGCGAGCTTGACCTCAGAATATCCCGTGCCCCCTGCGCCGGTAATGCCTAGCTTGGAAGATGAGGCCGAGCTTCCGATGCCGCAGGCTGTTTCGGAAATCGAAGTGATGGCCCCAGTGCCCCTCGAGGAGACTCAAGCCCTGGAGCTCGCCGTGGAGGTGCCAGTGACCCATGCGGCGCCGGTAGAAACGCCCGAGCAGGAATCACTGCAAGCCGTTTTTCTTACCGAAGAGGCGTTGACTGTCTCGCGGGTATTAGAACTTTGCTGTGAGTTGCCGGGAATAAATTCGTGCGTGCTTTCTAGCGGCAGCACGGTGATAGAAGCATGGAATGTTCCAGATGGCTTGGACTTGGTTTCGATGAGTTCACACGCTGCGGAAATGCTGGAAGCGATGCGTGCATCGAGTGCCCGCATGGGTATTGGGGCCGTGCCTGCGGTAACCTTGCATACGACAAAAGGGGTGATGAGTTTTTTCCATCACGACGCATTGACGCTTCTCGTTTTCCACCGAGACCGTGGCTTCGTGCCAGGAGTGCGCGAGAAGATGATCGCGGCGCTAGACGGTCTTCTGCAAGCGGGAATGACCCTTCCTGCCGGCAGGGAGGTCTGAAAGCGTTTGCCCCCGCCGCTGAGATACCCTAGACCAATACTCAGAAATGCTGGAACTCGTCCAAAAAGGTGGGCCACTCATGTGGCTGATTCTGCTCTGTAGCATCACGGCTCTAGCCGCCTTCGCAGAACGGTTATTTTTTCTGCACAGGGCAACCATCAACACCGGTGATTTTGTTCGAGGCCTTGTGAATCTTCTCCGCCGGGGGGACTATGCTGAGGCCTTGCAAGAATGTGCAGGATCCCCCGGCCCTGTGCCCCGCGTTCTCCATGCTGTGATTCTCAAGCATGGTTCTTCGCGCGCGGAATTGCGCGAGATTGCCCAGGAGGCTGGCCAATTGGAAGTTCCTCGTCTGGAGCGCAATCTCGCCTTGCTCGGCACAATTGCCTACGCAACGCCTCTCGTGGGCATGCTGGGCACCATCATAGGACTTCTCAGCGCCTTCCAACAAATCAGCATGCATGGTGGGTACGCGACAGCGAGCGAGATTGCGGGCGGTGTCTACGAAAGCCTCCTCACATCGGCCGC
>Ga0105045_10006979_pt1 | contig 10011 bp, 7 predicted proteins | sample MAT02_FD_78089 | JGI IMG/M metagenome (GOLD analysis project Ga0105045, IMG submission 78089) | Freshwater microbial communities from Lake Fryxell liftoff mats and glacier meltwater in Antarctica - MAT-02 (megahit assembly) | ecosystem: Environmental > Aquatic > Freshwater > Ice > Liftoff...
GCGATAATTCTTTATCATCCCCCAAACAGGCTGCCAGTAAGTCGTTTGAATCACCGTAGTAAACGCATTGGGCCGAAAGGTAGCCGACAAATAATTACTCGAACGATGTTGGTTCGAAAATCCATACGGCTCCGTGAAGCGATTCAGTTCATACACCCACGCCGTACCAGCGTACACCCTTTGCCGGCCATCCCTAGACTTTAAAACCCGATACCGCAGGCCAACGCCATACAAATCACGTTGCTCTAGCAGTTGAACTGGACTGTTTTGTATCTGCTGAAAAGCCTCTCCAGCGAGGGTTTCGCTCATTTTAAAATTATAGCGTAAATGTGCAAATGCCCGTCGAGCGATATCGTTGTTTCCAGCCCGCAACAGGTTGGCATTCAGCAACAAAAGCACTAAATGAGGCGCTGATTTATACTGGACTTTAGCCTGCGTTTGTAGTTGAAAACTTTGTTCGCGCACCTTGACAAAAGCCGTGCTTCCGCGCAAATATCCGTACCAATGAACGGAATCGTTGGTGCTTGTAATGCGTTGTTCTTCGATGTTAACTACCTGTGCGCTGGCCATGGTGCTCGCCAAGCCACCCAGTAAAATTAGCAAAAATCTTCTCATTTCTTGACAAACGGAGAAGCGCTCCAACGCACATTCCCCCAACTGTTTAAGTCCGTTTTTGGTAAAAAAGTCCACGCAACCATTCGACTGGTTTTATTTCCCTGCCCCATCGGAATGGTGCGCACAATCGTAGCCCTTACGCGACTTAATTCGGCGTAAACTCCCTTTAGATGCGTTTTTTTAGCCACTAATACGCTGAACCACGCACAATTTTGGGCATACGGCTGGCTTTGTTGTACCATCGTTTTGATGAACTTTTCTTCGCCACCCACACACCAAAGTTCACCGCCCTGTCCACCAAAATTCAAAGCCGGAGCAATTACTTTCTGATTGGGGTTCAGTTGTTTCACCTTGCGCAAATTGGCGGCTTCCGCATCTGCCGCAGAGGCATGAAAAGGCGGGTTGCAAATCACCGCATCAAAGGTTTCCGTTTCGGGCCAAATACCCGTAAAAACCTGGGCTGGCTCAGGCTGCAACCGAAATTCCACCCCACCGCGAAGCACATCGTTGGCCTCCGCAATGGCCTGTGCTGCTTCCAGCGAAACCGGGTCAATATCGGTTCCGACAAAAGACCAGCCATATTCTGCCCTTCCAATAATGGGGTACACCGCGTTAGCGCCCACCCCGATATCCAAACAGCGTACCTGACTGCCGCGTGGAACGCGTCCGTCATTGGTTTCTGACAGCAAATCTGCCATCTGATGAATATAATCAGCCCTTCCGGGAATAGGCGGGCAAAGATAGCCCGGAGGAATATCCCAATATGAAAGCCCATAATGATGCATCAAAAGGGCTGTGTTGAGTATTTTGACCGATTCAGGGTTGGCAAAATCAATGGAGTCGCTGCCATTGGGTAGCCTCAGAATATGAGGTTGCAAGGCTGGGCAAGTCTGCTTCAGGAGCTCCAAATCATAGCGCGCTCCATGTTGGTTGCGCGGGTGTAGCCTGCTTTTGGCAGCAGGAGCCGTATTTTTCTTTACAAACATGCGCTTATTTTTGGCCGCTTAGAAAGGCCTCCCAAGTTGAATTAATATAGTGCTCCTCTGCTGTAAATTTGAGTTCTTTCAGCAAATCAGGTGCTTCTTTGTAGCCCGGAGAAATCATAATTCGCTCGAATTTTTCATTCAAATACACCAAGCTCGGGTAACTCATAGCCCCGTTGAGCAGCGCATACGCAAGGGTATGAACACCTCTCCTGCCCGCATCTGCTTGATAGACAAAGGTTTCACCACTAAATTGAATGGCTTCTTTTTGCTCCGCATTTAATTTGACAGGATAAAAATGCTCCAACAAATAGGCTTCCACCTCAGGATCAACAAAGGCTCCTTTGTCCATTTTTTTACACCAGCCACACCAATCGGTATAAACATCCACGATGATTTTGCGCGGTTGGGTTTGTTGAAGCGCTGCGGCCTCTTCCCAAGTGTACCATTTCAGATTTGTCGTACGCTTAAGAGAAAACGAAAGGTTTATCACCGCAAAGGCCGCGCAGAACAGCGTAATGACTAGGCTTTTTTTCATAATCGTGCAAATATTGGAAAACGGAGGGCAAAAGTAAGGGAAAACCCGCTGATTTTGTTGAGGGGGTTGAAATAGGTTGAGGGGCTTGAGACAGATTGAGTTTGTCCCTTCAACAGGCTCAACCCCCTCAACCTATTCCAACAACCGATAATTTCGATATTCCCCCGGCCGCCAACCCGTCCACTGCTCTATCCAACTAGAAATTAAATCCACCAGCGGCCAGCGAACGGCTGTCGGGTCGCTCTGAAAATGCCAGTTTTGTGCCTCAATACGCGGCAACATCACGGCTGGGTGGGTCCCTTCAAAACGCGCCAGCGGCTCAGAGCCATCATACGGGAATGTCTCATATTCACCCACAAAATCTTGGGCTGCTTGGTCGGTCAACCAAAGTTTTTTAAAACTTAATTGCTTTTGTTGTTGCACCCCCGGATGCCGTACCCAACCATAGTGGTGAATATGCCCACCCGCTGTCCGCACTTGCAGTTTCTCCCCAGCTTCTCGACGTCCTTTTTTCCGAAAACCCTGCGCATCTCGGTAAGAGAAAATCTGCTTGTCGTTTCGCACAATGCGGATTTCTTTGCGATACCAACGCCGACTTTTACCAATAAAATCATAGGAGCCGTAAAAGTGCCGATAATCGAAGAGCAAGCCCTCCGTTTGGGGGTCGTGTAGCCATTGCTGCATACTGGAGCGCAGGGCGGCATGGTCTCGCTCATGTACACATTCGTCGCCCTGAATGTAAAAACACCAGTCGTACTCCGGTGGAATGGCCTGAAAAGCCTTGTCGGTTTCTACCGCCAGCACCCGTCCGCCTTCCCGCAGTGAGTCGTCCCAAACGGTTTCAATGATGTGAATTTTGGGGTCTCCGATGCTGCGAATCAGTTCGAGTGTCGCATCTTCTGATTTTCCGACCGCCACCACAACGTAATCGCAGAGCGGCAAAATAGATGTAATTGCCTGCACAACGGGATAATCATAGGTGATGGCATTACGAACAAACGTGAATCCGGCAACTTTCATGGGGCAAAACTACACGCTTACTGGCTACTCCACCGACCATAAATGTAGCAAAAACACATTTTGGCAAGATTTTAGCCTAGCATCGTCGAAAAACGAAGTCGTTATTCTCCAGAAAAGTCCTATTTTTGACGCAGTTTTGGCAACCTTTTGCCTCTGAGATGGTCTTTTCAGTAACGCCCGCTAGCCCTGCCAATTTGATAAAAAAATGGAACCAAACGCAGCACTTCCGGAAATCGGCGATATAGCCCCATTCTTTGAAGTTTCTACAGATCGAGGAACCGTTTGTTTCCCGGAGTACAGCCGCGGACACTGGTGTATCTTCTTTGCCCATCCAGCCAATTTTACTTCTGCTTGGACGATGTTTTCAGCCTTTTTGGCCATGAAAGAACGTTGGCTGAATGAGCGCAATACCAAAATTCTCGCATTAACCAACGAAACCCTGCGCCCCAACAACCAATGGGCCGACAAAGCCCGCCGTTTTTTGGGTATCTTTTTGAAAGCACCCGTCATCGAAGACCTCGACTTTCAAATCGCCAAACGCTACGGCCTAGCCTCCGCTCGAAGACCACAACCGGGCTGCGATCGCCTGGCACTCATCATTGACCCAGAAGGCATTGTCCGTATGATTATTTACCGGCCGCTGCCCAATATCGAAAGTGCCTTGCTGGATATTGAACGCGAACTGGACCGCTTGCAAGGAAAAGTAGTGGACGAATCTAACCCCATTCCGCACGACCCCATCGGCGCAGCCGAACTCTCCGATGCTTTGGGGGAATTATACAAAGCCAACCCAGCGTATTTCACCAAAAAGGATATTCACCCCAATTAGTACGCCCTAGAACCCTCACTTTTTTAATTTTACAAAATCGTGTTTAAATCGTTACCGATTTACGCCCTCGCTCCCCTACTTTTGTGCGCAGAATTTGTCTAAATAAAAAAAGCATGCAACGTCTTTATCGCAGTATTTCCGATTTGAAAATCAATGAAAGTGCCAGAGCCATTTCTTTTGACGACTCTTCTTTGGCGTGCAAACTAACTTCTATGGGGGTTTTGCCCGGCACTTTGATTGAAATGATTCGAAAATCGCCCTTTGGCAGCGCTTATTACATTAAAGCAGACGGTGTACGTTTGGCATTGCGCAAAGAAGAGGCAGCCAGTATTCTGCTGGAAGTGTAACCCTTTGATTTCGTGCGGTTGAACGCACCCACTTTGTTTATGAACGGCGACGGTGACTCTATTACACGCAAAATTGCACTGATTGGCAATCCAAATAGCGGAAAATCTACGGTATTCAATTTATTGACCGGGCTGCGGCAGCGGACGGGGAATTTCCCCGGCGTGACCGTAGAAGCCAAACAAGGCACCTTGCGCTTGCCTGCCGGAAAAGAGGCCGTTTTGTTCGATTTTCCGGGCACTTACAGTCTTTACCCCACCTCCTCCGACGAAAAAGTAGTGGCTTCTGTGCTCAGTAATCCGCAGGATCCTTTCTTCCCGGATGCTATTTTGTTTGTGGCAGATGCCACCAAACTAGAAAAACACGTACTGCTTTTCACCCAACTTTGCGACCTGAACATTCCAATTCTATTGGCCCTCAATATGTCGGACAGTGCCGAAGAATTGGGCATAAAAGTGAACGCTTCTGCCCTTTCTGAGGCATTTCAGGTACCTGTAATTCCGATCAGTGGGCGGACGGGCCAAAACACCCAGCGCCTGTTTTTGGAATTGGAAAAAATATTAGACGCTCCGTCAGCCACTAAAACCACCCCGTTTTATCCACTTTCTGAGGCTGAAAAAATAGTTTCACAAGCCATTCGCCAAAACCTAAACGTCGAAAACCCGTATCGCGCCCTGCTACTGGCTCATCACGCAGAATGGCTGCCATTTTTGACCGTCGGCGCCCGACAAACCCTTACGGCCATTGTCGAAACCAAGCATTTTCAGTCGCTGCGCTCACAGGTGGAAGAAACCTTGGAGCGGTACGATCGTTTCACCCCCTTGGTCAAAAAAGCCATCATCACTCCTCCCGTTTTTCCCAACACACCCACCGACCGGCTGGACGCTATTTTGACCCATCGCGTGGGCCCCGCTGATATTTTTCGGGGTGATGTTGTTGATGTTTCAGGCTATTTTTGACTGGAGTTCTTACCCGATGGATTGGATTGAGGCTCTTTTTGGGTACTTATCCGATACCGCCCATCGGTATTTACCAGAGGCTTGGTACACCGAATTGTTGACAGACGGCATTTTGGCCGGACTGGGTGGAATACTGGTTTTTGTACCACAAATTGCGCTGTTGTTTTTGATTGTCAGTGTATTAGAAGAAGTGGGGTATATGGCGCGGGTGGTGTTCATGTTCGACAAAACCATGCGGCGTTTTGGTATGAACGGACGCAGCATGGTTTCCCTCATCGGCGGGAGTGCCTGCGCCGTGCCTGCCATTATGAGTAGCCGAACCATCGGCAACTGGCAAGAGCGGCTCATTACCATTATGGTGACGCCTTTTATCAGTTGTAGTGCACGTATTCCGGTGTATTTGGTGCTGATTGGATTGGCGGTGCCTGCCATTCAAATAGGGGGAATTTTCAATTTACAATCCTTGGTGTTTGCTTCCATGTATTTGTTGGGCGTATTGGCGGCCTTATTGGCAGGCTGGGCGATGAAACGCTGGTTGAAACGCCGTGACCCTTCTTTTTTGGCCATTGAATTGCCGGTTTATCGCATACCTGTTTGGAAAAATGTATGGCTCACTACTTGGGAAAAAGTACGCGCATTTGTGGTAGGTGCGGGCAAAATCATCCTATTTGTATCCATCGGGTTGTGGGCGATGTCGCGCTTTGGGCCAGGCGAAGCCATTGCGCAAGCCGATAGTGCTGCTCGGCAAACGGCGATTGAAATGAACTTAAGCCCCGCCGAAACCGAGGGTATGGTGCAACAACGCCGACTAGAAGCCTCTTGGGCGGGCCAAGCGGGCAAAATCATTGCTCCAGTCATTCGGCCATTGGGGTACGATTGGAAAATTGGCATCGCCCTACTCACGTCTTTTGCTGCGCGGGAAGTGTTTACGGGTACCCTCGCGGTGCTGTACAATATGGGGGATGCAGAAGGCGATATCAATTCTCGCGGCGACAACGAAGCCAAAGCCACCCTGCGCGGGCGCATGAAAAATGAAAAATTCAGTGATACGGGTCAGCCCGTTTATACCTTAGCGACCGCCTTGTCGCTCTTGGTTTTTTATGCCTTGGCGATGCAATGCTTTAGCACCCTAGCCGTGGTAAAACGCGAAACCGGGAGTTGGAAATGGGCCGGGTTGCAGTTTTTGGTGATGAGTTTGTTGGCGTATTTGGGTGCTTGGGCTACTTATTGGGCGTTTTCTTAGACAACAGCCTAAACTCAAGCAACCCGGTCAATCTTTCCCCCTTTTATAATCCGCCCTTCCGAATCTCTGATGGCAAAAAAGTACATCGCAGCAGGCAAATAGCCCAAATCTAGGTGGTTATAGCCGTCAATAACCCGCTTTTTTAGCAGTAACTGCCCCAAAGTGCTGTAAATATCCCTCGTACCGCCGTACAAACCACTCGAAATAAGCACCGTCAAGTCGCCATAAGTCGGATTTGGGAAAACTTCCACCTCTATTTGCTGATTAGCGGAATGTGTTCGTGGGCAAGTCTTTATTAACCCACGGCTGAAGTCGTGGGTTAATTCTGAAAATGCTCATGCTACTTTTTGAAACAGAAATCCCGAGCGAAGCCTGTCCCTCAGCGCGTTTTTTGGGCGACTGAACCCGACCGCACGAGCGGGTTCAGTCGCCCAAAAAACAAAAAAAAATGGCCTCCCCGAAACACTCGGAGAGACCATTTTTTTTATGCGGCGAAACGCCTACTCTTAAATCTTAGCAATCTTCAAGATTTTCACCTCGCCATTGCCGAAGCGAATGCGCGCGATGTACAAGCCAGAAGGCAAGTCCTGCACAGGCAGGTCTTCAAACATCATTTTGCCAGCAGGAATGGTAATGGTGTGTAACACCGCACCATTGGTCGCTGAAATGTCAATCGTTACATCATAATCGTATTCGATGGCATTTTTGATGATCAAATTGCTCACTACTGGGTTCGGTGCAATCAGGATACCATTGGTGGGCGCAAAATTCACGTCCAAAGAACGGATTTCTGAATACGCCTGTTGGCCCATGCTGCTCACCCGACGAATGCGGTAGTAGTTCATACCAATTGCGGGCGTGTTGTGCTGGAAACTGTACGAATTCGGATTCACGGCATCTTGTTTGCCCAAAACAGAACCAATATTCGTCCAGCTCTGCATATCCAGCGTGTACTGCACGGTGTAGGCGTACTCAGTTGCTTCCGGAATGGTAGTCCAACTCACCAACACACCATTTTGACCAAACTGAGAAACATTGAAGTTCATACTGAAACCAGTGCAACCGGGAGAACCAGCAGGCAATACGGTGATTTCAATGATATTAGACTCCAAGTAAGTTTCGCAATCTGCCCGACGAACACAACGCATGAACTTAGTGGTTTCGAACAATGGACCGGGCTGGTAACCGGGGCTATTTGTGCCCGGAATGGCTACCCAAGAAGGAGGGGACTGGCCAATTTGGATAAATTGCATCCATAGGTACTCTAGTGCGCCGCTGCCACCCGTAGGCGGCAAACTTCCGTACAACGCATCTGGGATATCACCTTCACAAATTGTCTGATTGCAGCAAATGGCGCCTGCATTCATCACGTTAATGCAAATGGTGTGAATACCGCCATCAAAACAAAGATCATTCGGCTGGCCGGCTGCAATGATGAATGGATCGGTCTTGCCATTGGCTTTCACATCACTGTCTTTGCAGTCGTTGTTAACCCAGTCTTTTTTGGTCCACTGATAGCCAGCAGGAATTCCGCCGAACATCAAGACATAAGTACCCGGCGTAACGCAGTCAAAGAAGTAATTACCATTCGCGTTGGTAGTGGTAGTACCCACCGTAACGTCATCGGCATTGCCGAAAACAGCATCAGGACCGGGCGACATTAGTTGCACCGTAATATTCGGAGCACCGAATTCTAGGGTTGGGTGCTGGAAACCATTTTGGTCATTATCGAACCAAACCCAGTCGCCAATCCGAATGCCATTGCTCACAGAGCCAATGGTTACGGAGGCAGTCGCGGTGCAGGTGTTGGCGTCGGTAACCGTCACGGTGTAAGTGCCTGCGGGCAAATTAACCGCCGTAGCCGTCGTTTCGCCACTGCCACTCCAGAGGTAGGTGTAAGCACCAGATCCACCGGTAGCACTTGCCGTGGCACTGCCCGGAGTTGAGCAGTTAGCGTTGGTAGAAGCCACAATTACTACATTGGGAGGCAGAGAAGCCGCAATGCTAGCGGCGGCCGTAGCCGTACAACCTGCGGCATCGGTAACGGTCACGGTATAAGAGCCGGCGGGCAAATTCGTTACCGTAGCCGTGGTGCTCATCGCCCCATTATTCCATATATAAGTGTAAGCACCAGTGCCGCCAGAAGCCGTAACAGTAGCAGAACCAGAGTTTGAATTACAAGCGGCAGGCGAACTAGCAGAAATAATCGCTGTAGGCGCGCCTGGCTGTGTGATGGCCACCATTCCTACCGCAGCACATCCGGCAGCATCCGTAACCGTTACGCTGTGCGAACCAACGGGTAAGTTGGTAGCCGTAGCGGTAATTTGGCTACCGGCAGAAGCCGACCATAAATAGGTGTAAGGCGGAGTTCCACCTGTGGCCGTAGCCGTAGCCGAACCACCTGAAGCACAAGTAGCCTGTGCATCCACCGTAACGGTGACACTCGGGCCCTGAGATTGCAATATAGTAACGAGTGCTATGCTTACGCATCCGGAAGCATCCGTGATGGTAACGCTGTGCTGGCCAGCCAATAAATTGGTAGCGGTAGCCGTCATCTGGTTATTATCCCACAAATACGTGTAGGGTGCAATGCCGCCGTTGACAGAAGCCGTAGCAGAGCCGCCCATCAAGCAGGTGGCAGGTGCCGTAGCGGTTGCGGTCGGGATAAGCGGGGGAGCCACTTGAATGGTGACATTACCAGTTCCTTGGCATCCAGTGGTGATGTCCACCACGGTAACGCTGTGCGGGCCAGCCGAAAGGTTGGTCGCTGTGGCGTTGGTGCTGCCATTGTCCCAAGAATAAGCATAATTGCCCGTCCCGCCCGTCACGATGGCCGTAGCCGATCCACCTACCACACAACCGGCGGGTGCAACGGCGTTCACCATTATATTAAGGGCGCTGTTATTATTTATAATCACGACGGAATTATCACAGGAGCAACCGTTGGCGTCGGTGACGGTAACGGAGTACGTGCCTGCAGGCGCCGTGATGCTAGGTGCTGTTTGCCCATTATTCCAGAGATACGTAAATGGGAGCGTTCCGCCTGTTGCCGTGATGGTGGCGGTGCCGTTGAGTCCACAATTCGCGGGGAAAGAGGACGGGGTGCAAACCAATAAGGCTGGCTGGGTGAGGGTGGCAGATTCTTGGTTGAAACAGAGCGTAACCACATCAGTAACCGTAACGGTGTAAGTACCGGGGCCTAAGTTCGTGATATCGGCGGTGGTGCCGCCATTACTCCAGAGGTAAGTGTAGCTACCGCTGCCTGACATAGCACTGACGCGAATCCAGCCATCTCCGGCACCGAAACAGGTGATTTGTTGATAAATAGAATCCATCAGCCAGATGCCTTCGTCCCAGAAGCCGACTTCACAGAAATCGGTGGCGGTACAACCATTGGCGTCTGTAACCGTAACGGTATAAATGTCAGCTACAAGACCCACGATTTGGGGCGTAATTGCCCCATTACTCCACAAATAAGA
>Ga0105045_10006980_pt1 | contig 10010 bp, 8 predicted proteins | sample MAT02_FD_78089 | JGI IMG/M metagenome (GOLD analysis project Ga0105045, IMG submission 78089) | Freshwater microbial communities from Lake Fryxell liftoff mats and glacier meltwater in Antarctica - MAT-02 (megahit assembly) | ecosystem: Environmental > Aquatic > Freshwater > Ice > Liftoff...
GAGGAGGTGATCGTCGACCGATCGCCGCACCCCATCCAGGAGGCCGCCCGACAACTGGGCGGCCCGATGCTGGTGGTGACGGTCAACGCCGTGTTGGCCTTCGCTGCGATCCAGTTCGCGCAGACCCCGATGATCCGCCAGTTCGGTCTGCTCCTGGCGGTCGGCATCGTGGCGATCTGCATCTCGTCGATCATCAACCCGCTGGCGATCCTGGGTATCCGTGAGTACCGGAAGCCGACCACAGGTTGCGACTATCGCGAGGGGGCACTCGCTCGGTTCGTGGTGCAGCTCGGACGGGTGCCCGCCGGTCTCGCCCTCGTGCTGATCGCGCTCGCCGTGGGGCTGTTCGTCGGTGGCGTCGTGGTCGAGGATCGCTTGGAGGTCCAGACCGATCCGGTGCGCTGGGTCGACCAGGACACCCAGGTCATCGAGGACATCGACGCGCTCGACGCGCAGGTGGGTGGCTCGTCGGAGTTGGGCGTCTACGTCCTGTCCGAAGATGACGGCGACCTGTTCACCGATGAGGCGGTGGCCTTCACCGACGAGCTGACCCGTTCGACGCTCAGCGAGTACGACGACCGTCTGCTCGTCGGCAGCGGCATCGTGGGTACCGTCGCGGATCTCACCGCGGTGCCGGGCGCGGCGCCGGTCAGCCCCACCGGCGACGTCGTGCGTGACGCCTGGGATGCCGCCCCTGCGGATGTCCAGGTGTCCACCGCCTCGGCTGACGGGACGGCGTTCAACGTCATCTTCTTCACCGCAGCGGGCCCCTTGGAGGACAGAGCGCCGATCATCGACGACCTGCGTGACGACGTCGAGCCGCCGGCCGGCATCCGGGCGACCCCGTCGGGACTGGCCGTGGTGGGTGTCGGCCTGCTCGACAACCTCCAGTCGGGACGCATCCTGCTGACGTACCTGGCCATCGGGTTCGTGCTGATCTGGTTGACCATCGCCTTCCGCTCACTGGTGCGTTCACTGCTGGCGCTGGTGCCGGTGCTGATCGCTGTCGGTGCGACCTCGCTGCTCACCTATTTCCTCGGCTTCACCCTCAGCCCGATGACCGCGGTCGGCGGTCCGCTGGTCGTCGCTGCGTGCACCGAGTTCACCACCCTGATCCTGTATCGGTACCTGGAGGAACGTCGGCGAGGACTCGAACCCCAGGAGGCGCTCGACACCGCAGGTGCTCGCACGGGTCGTGCGTTCGTGGTCTCGGCGCTCACCACCATGGCCGGCGTCGCCGTCATCGCCACGTCGTCGCTGCCGCTGCTGCGGGACTTCGGCCTGATCGTGGCGGTGAACATCACCGTTGCACTCATCTCCGCCCTGGTGGTGCTCCCACCGTTGATCGCGTGGGCGGACCAGCGGGGCTGGGTCTCCAAGGGCATGTTGGACCGGCCCGAGGTGCCCTACATCGAGGTCCCGCAGCACGCGAGCGCCGTCGCGGTCGGGGCAGGGTCCGCCGACCGCTGAACCGGTGCCTCGCCAGGAGCTGGACCGGTGCCTCGCCACGAGCTGGACCGGTGACCGTCCGGAGCTGAGTTGCTGAACCGATGCCGCTGTCCGGGCCGCCGCGACCCGGGCGACCACCCGGGCAACCCCCGGGCGTGACCGGCTCGGTTCGCTACGGTGCGTGGATGGAACTGCGACTGGACGGCAAGGTGGCGCTGGTGACCGGCGCCTCACGGGGTATCGGGCGGGAGATCGCCGAGTTGTTCGCCTCGTCCGGAGCCGACGTGATGCTGTCGTCGCGCAAGCAGGATGCGCTGGAGGCAGCAGCCGCGTCGATGCGAGCGGCTGGCACCGGTCAGATCGACGTGTTCGCAGCCAACGCGGGAGATCCCGAGGCGGCCGCTGCGTGTGTGGCCGCCACGATCGAACGTTTCGGCCGGGTCGACATCCTGGTCAACAACGCGGCGACCAACCCCTACATGGGGCCGATGATCGACATCGACCTGCCACGTCTGGACAAGACCCATGACGTCAACCTGCGTGGACCCTTCGTGTGGATCCAGGAGTGTTGGCGCCGGTCGATGAAGACCCACGGTGGGGTCATCCTCAACATCTCCTCGATCGGCGGGATGACCGTCGAGACATCGATCGGTCACTACAACGTGACCAAGGCAGCGCTCATCCACCTGACGAAGTCACTCGCCAAGGACCTCGCCCCGGGCGTCAGGGTGAACGCGATCTCGCCCGGGCTGGTGAAGACCGACATGGCTCGGGCGCTGTGGGAGTCCAACGAGGAGGCCGTGTCGAAGATGGTGCCCCTCGGCCGGCTGGGCGAGCCGAGCGACATCGCGAACGCTGCGCTGTTCCTCGCCTCGGACGCCGCGTCCTGGATCACCGGGACGACGACCGTGGTCGACGGCGGCATGCTGCTCTGAGCGGCTCAGCGGGCGCTGGAGGCGATCACCAGTCGGGTGCCGAGCACGTCGTCCGCGTCCACGACCCAGCGCCCTCGCCCCGAGGAGACCTGTCGTGCTCCCGGGATGTGCGACGGTTCGTCGAAGTCGAAGAAGAGGTGACGCACCCTGCCCCTGCGATCGCCGACCCACTCGGCGATCTCGGCATGCACAGCCTCCAGCAGCCGCAGGCGCCCCGGACCGCCCCAGCCCAGCTCGGTCCAGTGGTTGCCGTCGACCGCCGAGCCACTCGAGACCACGCGACCCCCGAGCACGTCGCGGTACATCGCCAGTGCGGCGCCCATGTCGGCCACCGCGTGCACCACCCGCCCGAGCGACGCGACGGGGTGCTCGTAGCTGATCTCGGGGAACCCCTCGGGTGCTTCCAGGGGCAGTGGCGGTCGATCGGGGACCTGCACCAGCTGCACGACGACGCCCTGCCCGTCGAGTGGATGGATGAGCACTTCCAGCCAGTCCGGGTCGGAACGATCCTCGGCGACCGGCACGATGCCGTGCCCGGCGAGCGATGCGACCGCAGCTGTCAGGTCGGGCACGTGGAACGTCAGGTGGTGGGGGCCGGGCCCGCTCTGATCCAGGAACCGGTCGAGGAAGCTGGTGCTCTCGTCGTGCTCGGGGTTCAGGCCCTGCACCACGAATCCGTTCGCGAAGCGCACCTGGGTCCAGCCGTACGCCGCCGTGTTTCCGCGACCGTGGTAGCGCCCGCCCAGCGCCCCCGCCATCATCGGCCACAGGTCCGTCGGTCGTCGTACCGCCAGACCGATGTGACCGAAGCGCGCCCCGACGATCGGCACCGCGGCTGTGCTCGAGGTCTGCTCATCCATACGGGGGGTGCTCCGAACCACTGTCGACCAGGAGTGCGCGACGAATCTTGCCCAGTGCGGTGCGCGGGAGCGAATCGGCAAGGACCAGTTCCTTCGGGGCGGCGGCGACCGGCAGTCGTGCGCGGACAAGGTCGCGCAGACCCTGCAGCGTCGGCGGATCGCCGGGGTCCGCCGCCACGACGACCGCCACGACCCGCTGGCCCCACTCCGGGTCGGCCAGCCCGATGACCGCCACGTCGCGCACTCGATGGTCGGTGCGCAGCACTGCCTCGACCGGATCCGGCCACACCTTCTCACCGCCGGTGATGATCAGGTCGTCCGCCCGCCCGTGCACCGACAACGTGCGGGTGGTCGCATCGATGCTGCCCAGGTCTCCCGTGCGGTACCAGCCGTCGGCGCGCACCGGGTCGGTCCCGTCGCGGTAGCAGCGCAACAGCGTCGGGGATCGCAGCTCGATCTGACCGACCCGGCCGTGCTCAGCGGTTCGGGCCCGGGCGGTGTGCAGTTCGGTGGTTCGGAGCGGGGAGGTCCGGGCCCGGTCGACCTCGACGATACGGAATTCGACACCGGACAGGGCCAGGCCGTCGTAGACGACGCCGCCCATCGTCTCGGTCATCCCGTAGGTGGCGATGGTGTTCGTCGGCCGATCGGCGGGGATGGAGGACCCACCGAGCAGGATCGTCCGCCATGGCGAGGGATCGATGCGCGTGAGCACCGTCGGGACCAGTGAGACGTGGGTGGCGCCGCGGTGCGCTGCATCATCGATGGCGTCCGCATCGGCGCGAGGGTGCACCTCGAGACCGGCGCCGGTCACCAGCGCCCGGCTGAGCACCGAGAAGCCACCCACGTGTGACAGCGGCAGACAGGCGAGCCAACGGGTGTCCGCCGCAACCCCCGCTGCGGTCGACGTCGCGAAGGCCGCGTGCTCCACGCTGTGGTGCGTGTGGACCGCACCCTTGGGCGGGCCCGTGGTGCCTGATGTCGCGATGACCAGTGCGTCGCCCTCGCAGACCGGCCGACCCCCTTCCACCCGGCGCGGTTCGCCGTCGGCCTCGACGACCATGGTCGGTCCGAGAGCGGACATGACCGCCTGCAGGTGCGGCGCGGGGGACGCCGGGTCCAATGGGAGGACCGCATCGCCGCGCTCCCAGGCTCGCCGGACCGCGGCGACGATGTCGTCGCCTCCGGGGAGCAGCAGGGCGACCAGGTCGTGCACCCCTCCAGCGTGCCACTCCGGCGTCGGCCCCACGTGCCGCGGGCGCATCTAGGATCCGGCGGTGCTCCGCGACGAGGAACTGGTTCGGATCGAGCCTGCTGCTCCGGCATGGATCCTGGCTGCGGCGATCCCTCTTTGCGCAGCGGGGCTGGTGCTGGTCGGCGCCAGCCGGGGAGCGCTGGAACGTACCGCTGGTGACCCAGTTCCACCGAGCTGGGTGGCGGTGGCGACGGTCATCGTCGCCCTGGTGTTCGGCTGGCGGGCTGCCACCCAGACCGCAACCCTCGACGCACATGGGCTGGTCAGTCGGAACCTCACCTCGACGGTCCGTCTGGACTGGTCGACCGTCGAGGAGCTGCGCGTGGTGCGACGACCCGGGCTGGTGATGATCGAGATCCACGTCCGTGGGACCCGACGCCGACTGCGTCTCGGACCGGCGACCAGGTGGCAGGGGGCGCCCGCGTCGATGATCGAGTCGACGCTGGCAGCACACCCGCAGGCCGGCGCGCTGCTGGTCCGTCACGAGCCGTAGCATCCGTGCCGACATGAGCGACACCGAGCTGCCGACCGGTCGGCGACGATGGATCCTGGGTGCCCGACCTCGCACCCTGCCCGCCGCGATCGCCCCCGTGCTGGTGGGCACCGCCGCAGCGGCGGGTGTGTGCCGCGGAACTGCGGGAGGGCCGGGCGGCGGACCGAGCGAGGCTGCACTTCGCTGCGGCCAGGTCGGGGTGCCGTTCTGGTCGGACCCACAGCTCACGGCATGGACCTCGTCCGCTGCTGGGTGGCTGCGAGGCGTGCACGTGTGGGCCTTCCTGTGCGCGCTCGGGGTCGCGGTGTTCGTGCAGATCGCCACCAACTACGCGAACGACTACTCCGACGGCAAGCGCGGCACCGACGCCCCCGGCGAACGCGTCGGCCCACCCCGACTCGTCGGCAACGGTCTGGCCACCACCGAGGAGGTCAAGCGGGCGATGCTCATCGCGTTCGGTCTGACCGCGATCTGCGGACTGCCGCTGGTGGTGTTCGTCAGCCCGTGGCTGCTGCTGGTCGGGCTCGCTGCGATCCTGGCCGGGTGGTTCTACACCGGAGGCCCACGGCCCTACGGGTACGCCGGCTTCGGTGAGGCCTTCGTGTTCGTGTTCTTCGGGATCGTGGCGACCGTGGGCTCCTTCTACGTCCAGACCGGCTCGGTGTCGTTGCTGGCGCTCGGCTGCGGTGCGGCGATGGGGTGTCTCGCCACCGCGCTGTTGGTGGTGAACAACCTGCGGGACATCCCCGGCGACACACGTGCTGGCAAGCAGACCCTGGCGGTGCGCCTGGGCGACAGGAGGACCCGCTACCTGTTCCTTGCGTTGCTGATCATGCCGATGGTGCTCGTGCCGGTGCTGGCCGGTGGCAGCGGCCGGTTGCTGGCGGCGCTCGCGCTCTTGGCGGTGGTGCCCGCGCGCCGACCGGTGGTCGGTGTGCTCGGTGGCGCGCGGGGGCGTGGACTGATCCCCGTGCTCGGGGGTACGGGACAGGTCCAGATGGTCTACGGCGCGCTGTTGGCGTTCGGGCTCTTCCTCAGCGGTTGATCCCACCGCTGCTGGGGGCCGTCGTGACGTCCCGGGCGGCTCGCACGGTGCCGGAGGAGTTCAGCGACCGTGGCGCTGCAGGAACTCCGAAACGACCGCGGTCGTGGCATCGGCACGCTCGAGGTGGGCCGCGTGCCCGGCGCCGACGATCACCTCGTGGCGGGCGTTCGGCCCGACCGCCCGTGCTGCACGTTCCGCGATCTCGCCGTACTTCGGGTCGGCCGCGCCGGTGATCCACAGCACCGGCATCGCAAGCTCGCCCAGCCGGTCCCACAGCGGCGCCATCGACCCGGTGCCGGCGCGGCGCAAGCTTGCAGCGAGCCCCGCTGCGGTATTGGTCCTGCGCTCCTGATCGAAACGTGCCCACGCCGGCAGCGCCGCGAACAGATCCAGCGCCAGCCACTCCTCGACGAAGGCCTGCATCCCGATGCGCTCCAGCCGGTCGGCCAGAGCCCGGTCGGCGTCCCGGCGGTCGGATCGCTCCACCGGATCCGAGATGCCCGGCGTGGCACCGATCAGCACCAGAGCCTCGACCCGGTCGGGGTCGCGCAGCGCAGCGGTCAGACAGAGCCGACCACCCATCGAGTAGCCGACGAGGTTGGAACGGCCGCTGGTGGCGATCAGCAGTTCGGCCCCTCGCTCGAGATCCGCGTCCGCGTGGCGCAGGGACGAGCCATGACCGGGAGCGTCGGGGCGTACGAGTCGGAACCGTGTCGACAGGTCCTGCGCCAGGGGCCCCAGGCACTCGCGGTTCTGGGCGAACCCGTGCACCAACGTCACACTCGGGCCGTGGCCCTGCACCGACGCCGCCAACCTCGACCCGTCTGCCGGCTGGGTCGTCACTTCGGTGCTCACGGTGGCACACCGTAGGCTGTCGCCTTCCATGGAACCGGACCACGACGACCCCCACGCTCCGGAATCCGGTGACGCCGCCGGACCGGGCGATGTCGCGGCGACCTACTGCGCCACCCTCGTCGATGAGTGGGTCGCCTGCGGTCTGACCGACGTGGTGATCAGTCCCGGGTCGCGGTCGACCCCGATGGCGCTCGCGTTGGCGGACCGGGGCCCGGCGCTGCGGGTGCACGTGCACCACGACGAGCGCAGCGCGTCGTTCATGGCGTTGGGGCTGGCCAGAGCCGCCCGTCGCCCGGTCGCCATGCTGTGCACGTCGGGAACCGCCGCGGTGCAGTTCCATGCAGCGGTGGTCGAGGCCTTCCAGGCCTTCGTGCCCCTGTTGGTGCTGACCGCGGACCGCCCACCCGAACTCCAGGGAGTGGGCGCGCCGCAGACCATCGACCAGCGCGATCTGTACCGCAGCGCCGTGCGCTGGTTCTGTGAGCCGGGCCCGCCCGACGCGGCGGATGCGCCGCTGTGGCGCGAACTCGCACGCGATGCCTGGATGCGGTCAGTGGGCGAGCGCCCCGGCCCGGTGCATCTGAACCTGGCCTTCCGCGAGCCGCTGCTCGGCACGGTCGGCGAACTGCCACCGCCCGGCCCGCCGCTGCCGCTCATCCACTCCGGCGCCGAGCCAGGGCTGACCAACGAGCACCTCGCTGGGCTGGTCGGGGTGTTGGAGGGCCGTCGGGGCCTGATCGTGGCGGGCGATCGGACCGCACGGGGCGCTGAGGACGCCGTTGCGGTGCATCGACTCGCCGCCCATCTCGGTTGGCCGGTGCTCGCCGACGGGCCGTCCGGTTGTCGATGCGACGTACCGGGGACGATCACCACCTTCGACTCGCTCGTGCGCCACGAGGACTTTGCCGCGGAGTACCTGCCCGAGGTCGTGCTGCGCCTCGGTGGGCTGCTTGCGTCCAAGGAGTTGAACCGGTGGCTCGCCGGTTCCGGCGCTGTGCAGATCGGCGTGGACCGCTACGGGGCCTGCCCGGATCCCGACAGGGTGCTCGCCGAGACCCACTCGGTGGATGTCGCAGCGGTCTGCGAGCAGCTTCGCTCCCATGTGGCCGAGGGGGCCGACCCGTCGTGGCGTGCCGGTTGGATCCAGGCCGAACAGATCGCCACGGCTGCGATCGACCGGGTGGTGGCGTCGCACCCCGAGGCCACCGAACCCGGCGTCGCGATCGACGTCGCGACCCTGCTCAGCGACGGCGGGATCCTTGTGGCGTCCTCGTCGATGCCCGTGCGTGACCTGGAGTGGTTCGCCCCGCCCAGGGACGGCGTGGAGATCATCGCCAACCGAGGCGCGAACGGCATCGACGGTGTGGTGTCGACCGCGGTGGGCGCCGCACTGACCGGCGCACCGACCGCGTTGTTGATCGGTGACGTCGCCTTCCTGCACGACACCAACGGGCTGCTGGGACTCACCGCCCGCCACGTCAACGTGGTGCTCGTGGTGGTCGACAACGACGGGGGCGGCATCTTCTCGTTCCTGCCACAACACCACGAGGTCGCTCCGGAACGTTTCGAGCAGCTCTTCGGCACCCCTCACGGGGTCGACCTGACCGCCATCGCGGCGGCGCACGGCGTGCCGGCGCAGCGGGTGGGCACCCGCACCGGAGTGCAGGCGGCGATCGCCGGTGCGCTCACCCGGGGCGGGCCCAGGGTCGTGGTGGTGCCCACCGACCGGAGCGCGAACGTCGACGTGCATCGAGAGCTGCAGGCGGCGGTGGCCGAAGCGTGGGACCGGTTCGCTGCTGCGCAGTAGCCTGACCGTGGTTCGTCGCTGGCATCTCGGGCGACGCAGAGCCGATCGGGGGACAGATGGGTGAGCGGATCGCTCGCGGCAGCACGGGTGACGGAGGGTCCGCGACGGTTGGGCCGCCGCGTCCCCGGGCGGTCGGTACCGCCACGGTCGCGAAGGACCGTCAGCTGGGTTGGGCCGAGTTCGGCCACCCCGACGGCGACGCCGTGCTGTGGTTCCATGGCACCCCCGGCGCCTGTCTCCAGGTGCCGCCGACGGTGCACGAGGTCGCGCTCCAGCGTGGTTTCCGTGTCATCGCCGTGGAGCGACCCGGCACCGGGCGTTCGACCGACCATCGTTACCAGCGCATCTCCGAGTTCGGCCCCGACGTCGAAGCCCTCGCCGACCAACTCGGCATGGACCGGTTCGCCGCGGTCGGGTTGTCCGGAGGTGGGCCCTACACGCTGTCGGTCGCACACCACATGCCCGACCGGGTCGTGGTGGGTACGTTGCTGGGAGGGATCGGGCCGGTGCGCGGCCCCGATGCCGTGATGTCCTACACCCGACTGCTGCGCTACGCAGCGACACCGCTCGAGGTTCTGCGCAGCCCCATTGGCAACGTGCTGCGCGCGGCGGTCCGCGCCGCGACGCCGGTGGCCGACCCGGTGTTCAGCCTCTACGTGCGCCTGCTGGGCTTCGCCGACCGCCCGGTGCTCGGACACCCGCAGTTCAAGGCGATGTTCCTGCACGACCTGATCACTGCGGACGACCTGCGCGCCACTGCGCACGACCTGGCGCTGTTCGCACGCCACTGGGGTTTCCAGCTCGAGGACGTCCAGGTACCGGTGGTGGTCTGGCACGGGCTGGCCGACGTGATCGTCCCTTCCAGCCACGGCCACCACCAGGCAGCTCGGCTGCCCCGTGGAGAGCTGCGGGTGCGGCCCGGCCAGGGGCACTTCGCCGGCTTCGCCGAGGTCGCCGACGTGTTGGACCGGATCCGGGAGATCTGGGGCGACCAGACCGCAGAGCCGGCGATGGTCACCGCCCGCCGCGGTCGTCAACCGCGCACGAAGCGTCGTGACACGTCGACCGACGGCCCCGGTCCGGATGCCGACGTCGCCGACACCTGACACCTGACACCTGACCCTGACCCTTCGTCGGGCGGGCTGCGCCCCCGTGCACCCCAACTGCGCCCCAGCGTACGAACTGTGTCGCAGAACGCGTCGATACCAGCGCGTTTCGCGGCAAGGTTCCGATCTGGGGGAGGGGAGGACCGGTCCTCGGGTCGCGGGGTCAGATCCGCACGATCGCCTGCAGCAGCGCCTGTGCCTTGGC
>Ga0105045_10006981_pt1 | contig 10008 bp, 10 predicted proteins | sample MAT02_FD_78089 | JGI IMG/M metagenome (GOLD analysis project Ga0105045, IMG submission 78089) | Freshwater microbial communities from Lake Fryxell liftoff mats and glacier meltwater in Antarctica - MAT-02 (megahit assembly) | ecosystem: Environmental > Aquatic > Freshwater > Ice > Liftoff...
CCCCTGGCCTACATAGCATCCTCACCCACTTTTCATCACACTCCAACCCTTGCCACGGGCAAGCTTGACCTTGCAGCCAGCCGCCGTCTGATCGAAGATCAATCGATCACGGCATGAAAACGTATATTCTCGATGGCATCTGGGGCTGGCATAGCCGGTGGGAAGGGCTGCGTCAGCGCATTGAAACCACCCTCGGGGCCTGCGAGATCTGGCGATATGACAACTCAGGCCATACCTCCCTTGAGGTTGTCGGGGCCCGTCTCCGGGAAGAATTGGGTCGTAGCAAGACGCCGGTAAACCTTGTCGGTTACAGCATGGGAGGTCTTGTGATCCGCGAGGCCCTTCGGGGAACGGAAGATTTGCTGGTGCGGCGGGCGGCGTTTTTGCACTGCCCGCATCGGGGATCCCTCGCGGCCCATACGCTCAGGCTGCCAGCCTGTCGAGAGATGAGGCCAGGCAGTGCGTTCTTAAAGCGGTTGAATGAGTCGCCGTGGTCAATCCCCGCATTGGCCACATGGTGCGCTTGGGACGCTGTGATCCTGCCCGGACATTCCGGCCGCTGGGACCGCGCCACGACTCTGATTAAGAGTCATGTGCCAGCACATGCCTGGCCGGTTATTTCTCCGGGCTTGCACCGGGCGGTGATTGATTTTTTGGCTGCTGATTCTTCTCCACCTGGGAGCGCCAGAATTCGAGGCGTTCTTTGACGCGTTTTTCGAGACCACGATCCGTGGGAATATAATACGTTCGGCCTTCAGGGAGGTAGGCTTGGGGGACAAATCCTCCATCATAGTCGTGTCCGTATTTGTAGCCTTCGCCATGACCGAGGGTTTTTGAACCGGTATAGTGGCCATCCCTCAAATGACGGGGAACAGCGAGGGTTCGGCCCTTGGCAACGTCCTCCGAAGCGGCTCCGATGGCGACGGTGCAACTATTGCTTTTGGGGGCTGTTGCGAGATAGACAACCGCGTGAGCCAAGACGAGTTTTGCTTCCGGCAGGCCCAGGATTTCCGAGGCCTGATGCGCAGCGACGGCCACTTGCAAGGCATTGGAATCGGCCATGCCAATGTCCTCACTGGCGAGGATCATCATTCGTCGGGTGATAAATCGGATGTCCTCTCCCGCATGCAGCATCTTGGCCAGCCAGTAAAGGGAAGCGTCCGGGTCGCAGCCGCGCATGCTCTTTATGAAGGCACTGACTGTGTCATAATGCGCGTCACCATCCCCATCATACACAACGGCTTTCTTTTGGATGCTCTCCTCGGCGACAGGAAGAGTGATCACGATTTTCCCATCATCCTCGGCCGGAGTGGTGAGCGCCGCGATCTCAAGGGCATTTAGACAACGTCTGGCGTCACCGTCGCTGATGGTCGCCAAGTGCGCGGCGGCGGCTTCTTCAATTTGGATCCTGAAGTCACCAAGCCCTCGAACTTTGTCGACGAGCGTCCGTTGGATGAGGTCGAGAAGCTCGGCGACTGAGAGGGGCTCCAGTTGAAAAACCTGGGAGCGGGAGACGAGGGGACTATTGACGTAGAAGAAGGGGTTATGGGTGGTGGCTCCAATCAATCGGAGGACGCCGCTTTCCACATCCGGCAAAAGAATGTCCTGCTGGGATTTGTTGAAACGGTGGATTTCATCGATAAAAAGAATGGTTTTTTCGCCCGCATTGGCAAGGCGGTTGGCGGCCGTGGCCGCGACCCTTCGAATATCGGACACATTGCTTTCGACGCCACTGAGCCGCTCAAACCGGCTGGCCGTGGAAGCCGCGATGATCTGGGCCAGGCTGGTCTTTCCGGTTCCTGGCGGGCCGTAGAGAATAATGGAGGAGATCCGGTCTGCTTCGATCGCCCGACGGAGCAATTTCCCCTCGCCGAGGATATGGGTTTGGCCGATGTAATCTGCCAAAGATTGCGGTCTCATGCGCGCGGCCAAAGGAGCTCCCGCAGCAGAACTCTGAGAAGCTGGGGCTCCAAAAAAATCATCCATGACAGAAATTGTTCATCACATCGTTTACCAAACAGACAGAACCGCAGGAAATCAACCATGGACAGTCTTATTGCACCTGCACTTCTCATTTTGAAAAAACCCTGCGTGCGGCCCAACTGGGATCGGCGATCTTCAGTCGCCACTTTTATTCTTGCCGAGCTTCGCACGGCACTCTTTTGGCCCGGCGAATAAATTCGCCGCTTCCAGTAAAGAGTCCTCCTCGCTCACTTAAAATGAGAATTGCTGTTATTGCACATTGTTCGTCCATACGGCAGAATGCCGCGTTTCGATGAAGCCATACCACGACCTCCTTCGCCTCGTTCTTGAAAAAGGAAAATTCAAGGCTGACCGTACCGGCACGGGAACGTATTCGGTGTTTGGGGCTCAGGAGCGTTTTGATTTGCGGGAGTCGTTTCCACTCGTCACCACCAAGAAGCTGCATCTCCGCTCCATCATTCATGAACTGCTTTGGTTTTTGAAAGGGGACACGAATGTCGGGTACTTGCATGACCAGAACGTAACGATCTGGGATGAATGGGCCGATGAGTCCGGAGACCTTGGCCGGATCTATGGGGCTCAGTGGCGGGATTGGCGGGGGCCGGATGGGTCGACCGTGGATCAGATCACCAAGTTGGTTGAAGACATTCGCAAAAATCCAGACAGCAGGCGACTGGTGGTCACAGCATGGAATCCTGCCGAGTTGCACCTCATGGCACTTTCACCCTGTCATGCCTTGTTTCAGTTTTATGTCCAAGAGGGGGAGTTGAGCTGTCAGCTTTACCAACGCAGCGCGGACCTGTTTTTGGGAGTCCCGTTTAACATCGCCTCATATGCGCTACTAACACTAATGATTGCTCAAGTCTGCGGGCTAAAACCCGGGGACTTTGTCCACACTTTCGGAGACCTTCATCTCTACGCCAACCATCTGGAGCAGGCCAAAGAGCAGCTCACACGCGAACCAAGACCGATGCCAATCATGAAACTCAACCCGGATGTGAAAGACATTGACGCGTTCCGATTTGAAGATTTCGAGTTGGTTGGATATGACCCCCACCCTGCCATAAAAGCTCCGATTGCCGTATGAAAAGAACCTCGAATTTGTCTGACAAATGATTGCCATCGCTGCCATGACCCCCACCCGCGTGATCGGTGCCAACGGTGGGATTCCGTGGCACTATTCCGAGGATTTGAAATTTTTTAAACGGACAACCTTGGGACATGTGGTCTTGATGGGTCGCACGACATATGAGTCTCTTGGCCGACCGCTTCCGGGCCGGGACAATTGGGTTCTAACGCGTGGTCCCTCACTCCCGGGCGTTCTGACCTTTTCCTCCCCGTCGGAAATTCCCCAGCCACCAACTGACAAAAAGATTTTTCTGATTGGCGGCGCTCAAATTTACGAGCTTCTCCTGCCGTTGTGTTCGGAAATCCTGCTCACACGAATCCATCAGGATTACCCGGGAGACACTTATTTCCCGGAATTTGAGAATGCCTTCACTCCGGCGCAGATCCTGCTGGAAAATCCGGATTTTATGATTCAACGACACGTGAGGAGTCTTTCAAAGGCGTGAGGATATTGTTGGTCAGTCATTCGTGAAAACTCATCTACTGCTTGGGGCATTGACGGCTTTCCTGCTGGTCATCGTGATTTCGAACCGTCACGAGGAGCCGTTCTCCTATGAGTCGGTGGTGGCCATGGCCGAGGAGATGGCTCGAGAAGGTTACCTCAGCGCGGTGGCGACCCTTCCTCTGCCTTTGCGGGAGCTAAATTATGACCAAGTCCGCGACATTCGATGGAAAGACGAATTGACCCTCTGGCGGAAAGAAGGCCTGCCTTTTCAAGCGAGGTTTTATCATCCGGGCGGCCTGCATGGACGGCCGGTCGAAATTTTTCAGATTGCGGACAATGGCGTCGAACCACTGAGGTATTCACCGGAATTTTTTGATTTCGGAAAAAACCGACTGACCGGGCTGCTGCCCCAAACCTTGGGATATGCGGGCTTTCGGATCCACCATCCCCTCAACAAAGCCGAGGTTTTGGATGAGGTTCTGTCATTTCTTGGAGCTTCCTACTTTCGGGCTGTGGCGAAGAACCTTCACTATGGAATCAGCGCGCGGGGCCTGGCGATCAACACGTCTGTCCCTGATACAAAAGAAGAATTTCCGGTTTTCACCAAGTTCTGGCTCAAGCGCCCGGATCCCTTTGCAAATCATCTGTCCATTTTTGCGCTTCTGGAGTCGAGGTCTGTCGTGGGGGCCTATCAGTTTGATGTGTGGCCGGGGACGGAGACCCACATGATCGTCAAGGCGACCCTCTTTTTTACGCAAAACCCGGAGAGTGTGGGTTATGCCCCACTGACAAGCATGTTCTGGTATGGCGAAAACACGAGCAACACCTTCGGGGATTTCCGTCCCGAGGTTCATGATTCTGATGGTCTCCTGATGGAGCGTGCGAACGGGGAGTGGGTCTGGCATGCGCTCTCCTGGTCACAGCAAAAACAACACAGCGTCTTTAGGGATGAGAAGCCGCGGGGGTATGGGCTCATGCAGCGGGACCGCGAGTTTGCACACTACCAAGATCTTGAGGCCAAGTATCATGAACGTCCGAGCGTCTGGGTTCAGCCAATTTCGGGATTTGAAGCCGGTGCCATCCACCTCATCCAACTACCAACCAAAGACGAATTTTTTGACAATGTGATCGCTTATTGGTCGCCGGAAAAACCACCCAAACTCCTTGAGCCGGTTCGTTTGGAATATCTGCTGCGTTGGCTCGGCGAAAATAACGACCTCCCGCCACTCGGACGCGCGATCTCGACCCGCGTGGATGACCAAGACAAACCTTATTACCGTCACTTTTTTTTGGAGTTCGCAGGCGGTCCTCTCCAAGGGCTCAAACCCGGAGAAATCCCCGAAGTGGACGTAACATCTGTCACAGGAGCAAATATCTCGGAATTAAAAATCGAATGGAATGACTTTAACTCGTCCTGGCGGGTCAGTTTCTACGCAAGCACGCCTGAAAATCGCAAACCCAATGAGTTCACCTGTCGGTTAAAGTGGCAAGGGGAGCCAGTCACCGAAACCTGGAGTTACACATGGATGCCATGACCACTCAGCGGGCCTGGGATGAGGCTTTGGAGCGACTTCTCCTGCTTTTTGCATCAATGGACCTTGGCGGGATCGAACACCGTCATCGCACGGCCCTTGATTTGATCGCGCAGGCCAAGCAGCGTTTTAACCCTGATCTTGGGCTTTCGACAACCGAGGTGACCATGGATGTGGTTGGCGAAGAGCTTGAATGCTGGTTCACAACGGCTCTGGGGGAATCGGCTGATCGGGTCAGGAACCGCACAGCCGCCGGTTTGCTGGCGTGGAGGGTCACAGGCGGATCAGAGCGTTGGGGAGATGTCCTGCTCGCTGGCGAGCCCCCCACCGATCTGCGTCTTGCTTTTGAAAATGTGCGTGCCCAGACAGGCCCTGATCTTACGTTTTCCAGCATGACCCACCGGGAAATGGACTATGGACCAATGGAAAGCCTTGCTCAGGAAACCTGGCATCGATTCGCTTGGGCACCTCTTCTGAAGGCGGTTGTTTTTTGGACGGCCATCTTCTTTCTCGCCCTCGCGATCCACGCTCACTTTTTTCATCCATGAGACCAGCCATCCAGCCTGAGCAATTAACACCGGATTTTGTAGGATTTCGGCGGGCCTCATTTTTTGGTGCCATCCTTGCCACAACCGGTCTTGGTCTCTGGCTCCTGTGGAGGTCATTTCTGCCTGAGGGCATCTCCGCCTTGGAGTGGGTCCAATTGGTGTTATTCACCCTCCTCTTTCAACAAATTGCAACTGGCTTTTGGCTGGTGGCCTTCGGGTGCCTTGTGCTTCTGACCGGCGGGGACCGTGCAGAAATCGAACACACTATCGATCAGGAGAGCGTTGCCTCCAACGCACCGACCGCCATCATTTTGCCAATCTTTAATGAGGATGTTGCAAGAGTCTTCCGCGGCGTGGAGGCCATGTGGCAAGGCTTGGAAAATGCCGGCGGCAACCAAGGTTTTGATTTTTTTATTCTGAGTGATTCCAATCGTCCGGAGAATTGGATTGCGGAAGAAATCGCGTGGTTGGACCTCTGCCGAAAATCCGATGCTTTCGGCCGCATTTTTTATCGCAAACGGCGGGTTCCCCGGAACAGTAAAAGCGGGAACGTGGCCGATTTTTGCAGGCGCTGGGGTGCCCGCTATCGCTACATGATCGTGCTTGATGCCGATAGCATCATGACCGGTCAACTCATGCGGCGGTTGGTGGCAATGATGGAAAAAAATCCGCGGGTAGGGATTATCCAAACGGCTCCGCAACTCGCACTCGGCAGAACCCTCTTCCGGCGCATGCAGCAATTTGCCGCCAAAGTCTACGCCCCCCTCTTTGCGGCCGGCTCCAATTACTGGCATCTCTTTGCCGGCAATTACTGGGGCCATAATGCCATCATTCGCATCCGCCCTTTCATCGAACATTGTGATCTGCCGGAACTTCCCGACCCCGACGAGAAGAAACGTCATATCTTCAGCCATGACACCGTGGAGGCCGCCCTCATGCGCAAGGCCGGGTTTGATGTGTGGTTTGCGACAACGGAGAAGGGCAGCTATGAGGAAGGCCCTCCCAACCTCAGTGACAGCCTTGGCCGGGACCGACGCTGGTGCCTCGGCAACCTACAACATTTTTGGTTCCTTTTTGCACCGGGCATTGATTTTGCCAATCGATTCCATATTTGGACAGGGGTGATGGCTTATTTGAGCTCTCCGCTCTGGCTGCTTTTTTTGGTCACCGGTGTGGTGGATCTCGCATTCAAAAATCGGTTTTCCCTGCTGTCCTCACTTCCAGGCTCTGATTTTGCGTACTCTGGCGGGGCGGTACAAATCCTCATCCTTGCCACATTTGCCCTGCTGTTTGTTCCGAAGATCCTCGCGCTGTTGGCCACGCTTCCACGATCCCGGCCCTTTGGAGGGCCACTGAGACTCACGGCCAGTGCGCTCATTGAAACCCTGACATGGACGCTCCTCGCCCCGGCGATCATGCTTTATTACACCCGCTTTGTGATTTCTAATGTGCTGGGTATCACCATTCACTGGAGCAACCAAAACCGCTCGGATGACAAAGGCCTGGGATTATTGGAATCTTACAAAATTTTCTGGCTTCCCCCGGTTGTTGGGGTGCTTGCGGTTTCGGCGCTGATCATTTGGTCACCTGTCCAAATCGTGTTACTAAGCCCGATTCTTGCGGGGTGGCTTTTGGCACCAGTGATTGCCTGGGTCACAAGCCAACCATGGCTTGGAGACTCGACGCGCAAGGTGGGGCTTTTTGCCATTCCCGAAGAAAATCCACAGAATTGCCCTGCGGAACTTCATCATGCCGGTCAATCGGAAACGCTGGAGCCAGAGTTTGGAGGCATTTCTCACAGCGGACTCGCACGCGCCGTGATTGATCCGGTCGCCCACTCACTGCATGTGGCTCTGCTCCGAGAGCGGGAGTCAAATAAAAGCAAACCTCACGAATTGCGTGCGGACACAACCACTCATCTGCTCGAAAAAGGCCCTGAGGCCTTGAGCCCCGCTCAACGCTATGCCCTGCTCTGGGATGCGGAAACCCTTCGGCTGCTTCACCACGAAGTGTGGAGCCGCCCCACCCATCGTTTGCACCCTTGGTGGCAGGCCTGCTTTAAGCAATTGTAATCTTGGCTTGCGAACTTGAAACATTCTAAAATCTCTCTGCTTTGACTAAAAAAATTCCAGTCTCCGGAGCACAGGCCCCGTTACAAAACCCTTTCGCCGCCTTGGCCCCCTCCGCCTTCCCGGATGTGCCTCTGCCCCTAACCCCTGTGCCTAAGCCAAGCAAAGAGAAACGCCATCGTGTGGTCATCCGCCGGGAAAAATCCCAGCGCGGCGGTAAAACTGTGGTTGTGGTCAGTCAGATTCCCACACACTTCTCCCCACCGGAAATTGAAATCCTCCTTAAACAGGCCAAAAAATCATTGGGCTGCGGGGGAACCATTGCCGGCCGCGAAGTCGAAATCCAAGGCGATCAAGCGGACCGTGTGAGACAGTTTTTGGAGGGGCAGGGATTCAGCGTGGCAGGCCCCTGACTCCCACCGGGCGATGGGGCAAATCATCACCCGAGCACCACAGCGCCTTCCCGGATGGCTGAAAAGGAAAAGGCCTCTTCCAAGGATCCCTGCGGAGGGATTCTTGCAAAAGGAACACCGTGTCCCCTTGCCGTCGTTTGCCAAATCGTGAAATGATTTCGATAGGCGTCATGGTAGCGGCGCAGATCTTCGGCTCTGAAAAAATGATCGGCCTTGGCTCCGTTTTCCGCATCAAGCAGCTCGGTGTTGCCAAGCCAGTCCGGGTCCTCTTCGGAGGCAGAGAACGGGATCAAAAAAATGACACGTCCTCCCGAAGAAAGAAGCGGCATCAAAAGAGATGAGGGCGCAGCCGGAAAAAGCAGATCACTCACAAGCACCCGCAAGGATCCCGGTCGCCAAGGGATACGGTCCACCGCAGGGGGGCCGTCGCCGGCAGGAATGGTGAGGGAATCGGCACCCGGTTCGAAAACCGAAACCTCTGCGCTCCCAACCCAAAAAACCCGCAGCGCCGCTCCGGCCCTCATGGCGGACTCCGAGCAGAAGTGGACCAACTCCAGAGTTCGTCTTGCTTTTGCTTCTTCAACAAACATGGAAGCTGAAGCATCCACCGCAACATCAACAAGTGGCCGCACTTCTTCGCGGTAAAGCTTCATCGTGTATTGGCCGCTTCGCGCATAGGCATGCCAATCGATGTGCCGGGGATCATCCCCCGGCACGTAAGGTCGATGATCTTGAAAATCAATGGAAGATCCGGCGTTGGAACCCGGAACATTTCCGCTGGTGCGGCGGAGGCCCTGACGCAGAGGCAGCGAGAGTTTTTCGGAAACAGCCCGGACCCTAGTTTTGTCAATAGCGGGAAGCTTCATGGCATACGTTTTAAAGTCATGAGGTAGCTGTTAAAGGGCGTGATCCCCCACATCGGAAACATCGTGGCCTGCATTCCAGACTCAGCCGCCAAGTGATCCAACTCCTCGCGATCAGGGAACCCCACCGAACGAAAGGGAATCCAACCGCTGGCACCCACAAACCACTCCTCCAGGCAGGTCGCTTGATAGCGCCATGAATTGTCTTTTAACGTCATTCTCAGGATCCCAATGCCATCGGGCGCAATCCTCATGGCGAGGTTCTCAAAAAGTTTTTTACGGTTCTCCGGAGCGAAGTAGTGCAGCACGTCCAGCATCACCACATCGCCGAGGTGGGCTGGCAGGGCCAGGGCATCTTCTACCGCAAATTCACAATCAGGCACCGCCTCTTGAGCAATGCGGATTTTGGGTTCATCGACATCAAGTCCCAAAATGGGGGCCTTGTGGCCGGAAGCCCGCAGATAGGCTGCCAGTTGGCCGGCCCCGCATCCAATATCCAGAAGAGGACGGGAAGATGACACCAATGTTTCCGCCACCCAGCGATAGGCAGGGTCCAAACCAATTTTGCTTTTGGTGTAAAAGTAGAGGCTTTTCCACTTCGAATATCGGCTGGCCGCAGCTTTTCGTGCGGCTTGGTGATTTGTCATTTCCGGATCTCCCGTTTAAAACCGGGAAGCATGATGACTCCCACACACCCCCAAAGCAGATGCAGCACGGCTCCTGCAAAGGAGACAGAAACCGCAGCGGCGGGTGCCACCCCGCTGAGTTGGCCAAGCAGGGTCACAAAAGCCCCTTCCCGCACACCAAAACCTCCCACGCTGATTGGCAGGGCTGCCAGGATATCCACGGCGGGCATGATGGATAAAAAGTCGAGCATTGGCACGGCAACTCCGAGGGCCAGCGCACAAAAGTAGAAAGTCAAAAAATAGGCCATAAGCATCCCGACAGAAATCCCAGCGGCCAACAAGGTCATCTGCCAGCGTTTCACAAACAAGGAGTAAGTCCCCGAAAACTCCACAATCACAGC